>WBZM01000619.1_pt2 | contig 24660 bp, 22 predicted proteins | sample 5204271 | NCBI WGS metagenome assembly WBZM01 (sample SAMN12344346, study PRJNA552823) | activated sludge metagenome | biome: Activated sludge suspended growth; feature: Nitrification reactor; material: Wastewater; isolation source: activated sludge from nitrification reactor of wastewater... | reverse complement strand
GCCTCGGACTCCACTGGTGGTGGTGGGCCGCCGCCGACCCCCACCACTTATACAGTTGGCGGGGTGATATCTGGACTTTCCGGCACGGTTGTTTTGCAGAACAACGCTGGCAATGATCTGACAATCACGGCCAGCGGTCCTTTTACGTTCTCGACCCCACTCACCAGCGGCTCTCCCTACGCCGTCACGGTTCGGACGCAGCCGACCAGCGCGACGTTGACGCAGGTTTGCACCGTCTCCAACGGCGCAGGCAACATCGCGGCGGCGAGTGTGGCTACCGTCGTGGTCGCTTGTGTTACCACGATCATTAATGGACTCAATGTGCCACCTCCCCCAGGGAGCGCGAACGACGCGACACTTCTCGGCATTGACAGCGACTTCAATGGCATTCGAGACGACATTGATATCTTTATTGCGGCGAAGTACGGAAGTAATGCGAACGCCGTCAAGGGAGCGCGCATAGCAGCGCTGGCCAGACAGCGGGTACTGCAGGTCGATACAGCAGTTGCGGGCGCTGCACGACTGTCTATGCAGGAGAAGGGCGATGCCGGTGTATGTGCCGGTCGCGCGTTTCGCTCGGCAGGACTTTCTGGCAGGGTGGAGCTGACTGAACTCCACGCGAGAACATACAACACGCTGGAGCGCCTGCAAAAACATAAGGTTGTCAGCAACTCGGCGGGACAGTTTGAACGAAGCGTTGTGGGGGTCGCATGTCCATAATTCGCTCCGTCTTGGTGATCACTTGCCTCCTAGTTCTCAGCCTCGCTGAGGCTAGCGCAGCAATTCCCTGTACGCCTGGTGCAACCGTGCGGTACATCAATGGAGTTCACAAGGAGTATCCGGAGGAGATTGAACAATCCGCCGACCTGCTTCGTGAGCGATTGGAAGCACAGGGAGTTGCCTGCATTTCCGACGTGTTGTACCTCCACAATCCGTCGGACGGGATCGTTGCGGACATCCTCCTAGAGGTCGCATTGCAAAAGGTGACGGAGCGCGGGATCCTCTTCGCAGATGCAATGCTCATTGTCACCGGCGCTGCTTACTCATACACGCCGTACGGCGTTGCGACCAATCTTCTCATGTCCGATGGCGAGGCGACAGCCCTGCGCCAGCGCATCATCGCACACATCCAGGATGCGTCACTCAGTTCATACATATTCACGTTGAATGGAAGCGTATATACAACCGGCGATCTGGTGAATGAATTTAGAGACAAGGTGCTGCTTGATTTGAGTCGAGGAACCAAGACCGTCCTCGTCGCGCACTCGCAAGGGAACCTTTTCGCGAATGAAACCTTCAACGCCGTACGTGGAACAGCGCCGGAGAGCTTGTATCGAGGACTCTCTGTCGTGAACGTGGCAAATGCTGCCAGTAGCGCTCCAAGCCAGCTCTACATTACGTCGAGAGAGGACCTGGTCATCGATCTCATGGTTGCTATGGGATATTCGCCAATGTTCCCGAATGTAGGGGCTGGGTTTTCCACGGCTGATCGGTTGGGCCACGGCTTTGAAGAGATCTACTTGAGCACGTCTTTGCCAAGTGGCGCGCCTTTGCAGGATTCTATGGCAGGTCGGGTGTGTGCCCTTGTGCAAGCGGCGCTAAATGGCTCGATCGATCCCGCTGGATCGATAATTGCTTCAACATTCTCGTCGCTTGTCCGTATCGACGTTGCCTCTCGTTCGGCTCAAACGTTGGGATCATTCACAACTAGCAGCGGGTCGGCGATTCCCGTATATGACATCGCGCTTAACCCCCGGGGTGGTCAAGCGGTCGCGATCTCGCCTAACGCGCTTTCGAGTTTTGACCCTGGTGTCCGTGTACTGTCCCTCTTACCGCAATCCTCGATCGGTGGAAATGCACTGACGTTCAATGCGGATGGAGAACTGTTTGCTATGTCCGGAAATCAGTTCTTTGAAATAGATCCGACGACAGGGCAAATCATTGGGACGCCCCTCACGCTGCCATTTTCATACACGTCAAGCGGAGATTTGACGTTCGACAATGATGGCAATTTATTTGCTACCGCTGTCGCCTCAAATGGCCAGGATGTGTTGTTGAAGATCGACACATTGCGGAAACAAATTTTGGTGATTGGCAATACTGGATACTCCCAAGTCTGGGGACTCTATTTCAGTGGTGGCGTTTTGTATGGAGCTACCAGCAATGGCAACTTGATATCGATCGACCGTGCGACTGGGGCCGGAACTTTCGTTGCTGTACTGAACGTAGGTGGCATCTCGGGACTTCAGTGATCCAGGGGGCGGACGCGCCGCTGAGGATGTCGTCGCGCTAGTTTAAGTTGATCCGCTGTCAATTGCCTTGGCCGTGGCACTTTGGTCGCCCTTGACACAAGTACCGGAAGCGCTGCGCAGCTTCGTAGGATTTCATTCCCCGCGCGCTAACGAGTTCAAACGTATCCGCAGATTGCGACAGAGGCGGTTCCCCTGCGTCGATTTCCCTGATCAGCACTAAGAACAACCGGAGTCACCCATGCAAACCCTACTGGCAAGAGTCGCTACGCCGTTCAGAAGCGCACTTCTCTTTTTTGTTGTTTATGTGGTATTTCTTGTTCCAACATACATCCTGCCGTACGCCGGATCGAACTCGGCGTTCGTGAATGCTCTAGGCGCCGCGGCTGGCATCGGCATGAGCCCGCAGTTCTGGGCACACGTTGCGTGCTTGTTCGTGCTCGTCGCGATCACGTGGCTGCGGGGCTGCTCGGTGAACAAGCAGTGGATTGTCATCTTTCCTGCGATTGCCGGGATCTTTGATCTGACGCCAGGGCTGAGTCTCGTTCCACTTCTTCCCACCTTGATGCACGTCATCGCCTTGGTGATGGGCGTGCGTGGCTCGAAGGAACTCCCGGAACGCGTCAATGTACCGGTCTTTGGCGCGCTCCTCGTCGCTACGGCGGGCGGCCTCGTTGCCTCAGGACTGATCTACAGCTGGACCTGGCAGTCTCGAATCCAAAGCACCGACCCACGAATGATGTCGAGTGCAGAGGTGTCGACGAGCCGAGCATCTGCAGACCAGAATAGACAGCCCACTCAACCAGCGTCAGGGGGTGGCAGCTCTTCAAAGGGGGGAGCGTTGTTCGGTCACTGGAAAGACAGCGGGGCCACGTGCGCGTTCACGAGCCGTGGAAGAAGCGATGCCGAAATCGAGATCCGCATTTGGTACTGCGAGGACGAATCGACTGCTCAACAGTTGCCATTGAGCCGCCAGGTAGCGGTTGGCAAGTTCGTTCATGCAGCAAGCGGGCTGACCGCTGGCTTCCGGCCTGACGGAAAGATTGAAATCTCAGCCCCTGAAAGGACTCGCCGAGCCCTGTTCGGTCAAGATGGATTCGACTTCATGTCGGACGTCATGCTGCTCGCTCCAAAGGTTGTACCCACAAACTAGCGTCGCCGTCTCAGACGATCTCCGTCAGTGACTTCGAGCAGCGCAGCGTCGGGAAGGATTGGGGAGATGGTGGTATGCCGAGGACGCTGCTAGTCGACGGCATGCCCATCGACGCGATCGACAAGGCGCTCGCCGAGTTGCCGTTGCTAGCAGTCGATTCATCTACATTGGACGGCGCTTCCTGTTCGCCTCCAAGATCGCGCGCTCGCTTCGGCCTTCTTTGCGGCGAACAGGGCGCGTTGCCAACGAGTGGTTGAAGCGCCTATTTCAGTTTTGACGTTAGCCGCCTCGTTGACGCGATCTTCCGCACGGCGGCGACCGCTTCTCCCAGTCAATAGCCTGACCTCAAGGCGTTCAGGCCGCCATATGAAGCTCCCGGACGAAAGACCGCTTCATAGTTGCTCGAATGACTGCAATGGGTCGTGTTCTGCCGATCGTGAGTCGAGGGAGCTGTCATTCGCGCTCTAGGACGAGCCGTGCGGAGGCGACTGAGCTGATAGCAGTAGACCCGACGGACACGTTGCGAACACCAGGATGACCGCTGTGCTCGAGAGCCGTCGTCCAACCAAAGTTCTCGACTGACTCAGTTCAGTCTGATGCGGGCGTCCCGCCCAACAGCAGTCTCGACAGCCCTAAGTCCCCGCCCGCACCACCGCCGCCTCCAGCCCCGTGAGCCACAGCCGGACATCGAATTCCAGCTGGTGATAGTCAGGCTCCATGTGTGTGCATAGCGCGTAGAAGGCCTTGTCGTGTTCGCGCTCCTTGAGGTGCGCAAGTTCGTGCACGACGATCATTCTCAGGAACGCGGCGGGCGCCTCGCGGAACAGGCTGGCGATGCGGATCTCGCGCTTTGCCTTGAGATTGCCACCCTGCGGGCGTGACACCGTGGTGTGGGTGCCCAGGGCCTGCTGCGTGAGGTGCAGCCGGCTGTCGTAGAGCACCTTGGCCAGCGGCCCCGAGTTGCGCATGTGGCGGCTCTTCAGCTCTTGCACGTAGCCGTACAGTGGGCCGTCGCTGGCAATGTCGTGGCGCTCGGCTCTCATCGTAAGGGGCTGCGATGCAGCGTTCACTGCCGCTGGCTGGGCGCAGCGGCTGTCACTCGCCAGCAGTGGTCAGATGCTGCGCCGAACCGCACGGAGAGCGTCAAAGCCTCCTGCGCCGCGCTGCATCGAGAGTTCGTCGAGGTTCGCCCTGCGACAGTGTCACGCACGCCAAGATCAATAGTACGAGCCAAACACCGCCCATTGCTCCACCACCGCCCGAAGAAGGCGTGGTAGATCCACCTGGGGGCGGTGGCGCGGCGACGTGAATAGAGCGCACGTCCGCTGCAGAGTAGCCGTCCTCAACCTCGAGCGTCACTTGAATCGTAGAACCCGCTGCCGCATCAGAGGGAAGGCTCACCGTCCATCGACCAGGCGAGGATTCATCGACGAGTTGAAGCAGCGGGCCCTTCGTCTGGAAGAGATTGAATCCAAGTGGCCCGCCATCGGTGCTGATCGACGACGAAGCATCGAGCACAAAGGTCTGTCCGGGTGCGACGGTGACGGGTGATTTGAGGCTTGCGGTTGGAATGGCAGGCGGCTTGTAGTTCAGCCATACGGCAGAGCGAGCTTGCTGCGGCCCAAAGTACGTGTAGTCAAGACGCGAGTAGAGACCTAGCCGCGCCGGCATTGAGGGAGCGCTGCCCGCCCAGTCCAAGGCGTGGATCTTGAAGAGCGCCCCGTCGTACTGTGTGTTGCGATGGTCATAGCCGAACAACAGGTATGGCCTGCTTGTGTCGAACGAGTCTTGCGTGGCGCCAGAGTAGGTTCCGGACACAAGGAGTTGGCCGAGGGCAGCCTTCATCCTCGTGGTCAACAACCCCAAATCTCGAACGCTTCCGAAGTTGTACGTAAAGCTATCGGTCCCAGAATCGCAACTGCAGACCAATAAGTTGCCGTCGAACTCACTAAAGTAGATCCACTGCTCGAACCCCAGCAGCCAACCACCGGGCGTCCCGTTCAGCTTGACCATCGTTTGCTCATCGCCGCGGTGGCGAACATGCAGCGTTAGACGATCGCTATCCGTCCTTCCATCTGCGTCGCGCACACTCAAATCCAGCACGACATCCTGCCCGCCGGGCGAGACTAAAGGTGCCGCGAAAGTACATGTTGCCGATTGGCAGTCGGCCAAGTCCACCGCAGGACCGCTGACTTGCGACCAAGAGTAGGTCACGATAGGCGCCTTCATCCCCCATGACCTGCCTCCAAACACTGTGGTTGGTGCGCCTGCAAGTACCGCCCGCTCGTAGTCGGCCACTGCATAGACCCTGTCGAGGACGAGCGGCACCGTCGAGTTCAGGCGAAACGAGCCGGCCAGTGGCAGCGTGCGCCTGAAGCCGGCGTCGTTGCAGGCGTGGGAGAAATCGAAAGCAAGCTTGGTTGGCGTTCCATCTGCAGCCGCTTCGGACTCATAGACGTAGATGGCGCTTTCGCCGTGGCATGTGGCGCCGCGATGCTCCAGGTTCAGGATCGGGAACTTCGGGGCTGTGAACGTCCCACCGGCCAAACGATTCAATCCAGGACGAAGCGGAGCTCGGCCCGCGTTCATGGACGGCAAGGCTTCTTGCACGAAGCCTCCAGGCTTCGCTCCCGCGAAATCGATGTTGAACCACTCGGAGAGGTCCCCGAAGTGAAAGTACTGAATCGAATCGCTAGCGCCTCGACTTTCGCCGGTTGCACTGAACGTACCGACATAGAAAACCTGATCAGGCCCAGGCTGTCCGTATACGTAGAGTTGGGGAGACTGAGCTGACGCAGTACCCGAGGCCGCGAGCGACGTTGCAAGAACGAGACCGGAGAGCGTGCTCACGATCTTCCGGTCTGGCGTCACGCCTGCCGCCTCCGGATTGAGTTCGTCATCTCCACGCGCCGACAGCGCGCAAGCGGACAGCGCCGCCTCGATCAATTGGTGCATAGCCGTCATTCATCCTCCCTCGGGAAAGGATATCCGCAGCGGACAGGCTTCTGCGCAGGACATCTCGCTTTCCCGAGAGCGGAGAAGTCCCCAGTCTGGGTGGCTACAAGACTTGGTAGTCGTCAGGCGCCGCCAATCTGCCGCGGGTCGCCTTCAGTCGCCTTCGCAGCGGTTGCCGACGTTAGTTGCCGGCGGGCGTACTCACGCTGACCGGCACCAAGCGGCCGTTAGGCCCTGCGAACGCCGCCGTCTCGAGTGGCCGCTGCTCAAGGTGCAGCAGTCGCAGGCCAGTCACGAGGCGACTCGCGGTGCCAACGACTGCTTCCTCACGGCTCGAACTGGTGGTACCGCCCCATCAGGGACATAGGCCGTGTCGAACTCCTCGCCGCGAAGCAGCCGGCCGTGTCCGTGCCCGCGGGCTAGCGAGCAAGCGTGAGGCGTCAGCTAGGGCCTGTTAACACAAATTGCGCAGCAGCAGTTCTGCATTGACACTGCGTCAATGGAGATCACTGCAGCGCAATTTGCCCAGATCGAACACTGTCTGCCTCGGCAGCGAGGCAACATCAGCCTGTCGAATTCGCAGGTGCTCAACGCGATCCTGTACGTGGCCGAGCACGGCTGCAAGCGGCGCGGTCTGCCCAAGCGCTTCGGCAACTGGCACACGATCTACACGCGCACGAGCCGCTGGGCTAAGTCTGGCGTGCTCGACATGGCCTTCGAGCAGCTGCAGCGCGCTCAGGTCGTACTGATCAAGATCGAGGCGGTCTCGCTGGAAAGCACCAGCGTCAAGGTGCATCCCGACGGCACCGGTGCTCGAAAGAAAGGGGTCCGCAGGCTATCGGCAAGTCCCGCCGCGGGTGGAACACCAAGATCCACCTCGTCGCGGCGGACGCCCGCACGGCCACAACTCACTCGTTGTCGCCGGGCCAGGCGCACGATGCGCCAGAGGGCCGCGCGCTGCTGAAGCAATTGGGGGCCTGAGCCGACCGCTGCACTTGCTGATGGATCGCGCCTACGAAGGCAACGAGACTCGGCAATTTGCGCTCGACCAGGGCCTCATCCCGGAGGTTCCGCCGATGCGCACTCGGGTCGAACCCTGGGAGTACGACCGCGCCACGTACAAGCGGCGCAATGAGGTCAAGCGTCTGTTCCGCCGCCTCAAGGGCTATCGGCGCATCTTCTCTCGCTTCGAGAAGCTCGACGTCATATTCACCGCCTTCATCAGCTTCGCGCTCATCGCTGACGGTTTGCGGTCGTGTTAACAGGCCCTAGTCTTCGTTGCAGCCGTCGCAGCCGCAAGTCGGTAGTACTCAGCGAAGATGCGCCGTGCGAAGTTGGGCTGAACGGACCCCGTTGCAGATTGAGAGCCCCCCTGTTTGAGGGGCACGAGATTTGCCGCTCCTCGCTCTTGAGGTTACGCTCTGCGACGCGAAGACATCACTTGTGGTGTCCCGAGACTCGCAGGCGTTTTGCTTTGTTAGTTCTTGGTAGCGGCCGCCAGATGACTCCGGCGGTTCCGGCAGAAGCAGTCAGCCTGAGTCACGAATCTAAGAAGCCTAAGAATGGGCTGCAGTTTCGACTCGGAAACGGAGGGCATTTGTGGCAGCAAGAATCTTTCAATCGGCGCTTGCATGCGTTGTCTTGGCGCTTCTCGCAGGATGCGTCACCTACGAGTCAATTTATGATAAGTGGTCGCCACCGGAGCAACTGAAGAACGTTCAAGATAACCTTGTTGAGCTGAAGTATTTGGACCGAAACTCACTAGGAAAGATGGACGGCGCAACGCAGACAGCCATTCGTGGATTTCAGCGTGATAATGGTTTGCCGCAAGATGGTGAGCTTTCTGCTGCGCTCTTTGCGAAGACCCGCACAGCCGTAATCAAGTCCCGAGAGGCAGAACGGGCCAAAGTAAGTTCGCCTAGTGCTGTTGCCGGGTCTGGCTCTCCGTCCGGAGGCGGTTCGGCAGGCACAGTCGCATCGACAGCAGGCGCTGCGCGGCCAGGAGAGAACCCTTCCTGCCGCTTTGCCAAATGGGAAGGTGAAGTCACCAATCTTGCAGATCTCTTTGCTTGCGATCAAGGGCGTGCAATAGCTACCCTCTCTTCCGGTCGTTCAGTGGTTTTTCGGATTAGGTCGATTGACTTTGCAAACGGCAAGTTGCGCGCGCTAATGACTCAGCAACTCTCCGTTGTTGGAGAACTAAGTAAGGGAATGCAAAAGCAGTTCACTTGGGACAAGTGGCTGCAGGGAACTCAGTCTGCCTCTCAGCTTTACAACTTTATTTGCCTGTTGGATGCTGGAAAAGCAAGCGCGGTGAAGCAAGGTGCGGTAATCAAGACGAACGCAAAACTTGTTTCCTTCTCGGATGACACTGGGGTTCTTGAATGCAGTTTCTAGTTTACTCAGAGCTTGCCAGGCCGCAATGAATGAAATCACTCCTACTTGGCGAGTCGACAGCTTGATGTATCCGAGCACGCCCCTTGGAAGTTCGTATCACGCGGGCAGCTTGCGTCGCGGCCGTGAACTGGATAGTGCGACTCCGAGAAGCGCAGTCGACCGCCGAAGGGGCCGCTTTGGCGCCTTCGGGTCCAGAGGTGGCCAGCACTAAGTGGCACAAGGTTGGCCTGCAGAAAGCGTTCAGTGGCGCACATTGCTTGGAACTGGTGCGCTCGAGCCGTCAGCGAGTCCGTCAAGGTCCGTTTCGGACAGGGTCGGCGGCATCCTGCGGGGGGGCTGCCGCTCACTCGCTCGCCTTGGGCGCTGCTGACATACTCATTCCTGCGCTTCCAGCAGCTGCCATCGCGGCATCCACAGGTTGGTCAGTGCGAACAGCGTGACGATCTGCGCCGAGTTCTTCTTCGGGCCACGATAGCGCACCTTGATGCACCCGAACTGCCGTTGAGCACGCAGAACGAGTGCTCGACCTTGGCCCGGATGCTCGCCCATATCTTCCCCATGCGTTCGGCCACGAAGTCGGACTCGGCAAACGGGATGAGCCCGCTCTTCTTGCCCGGTCGCATCGCGACTTGCCACGTCCGCCCTACTGCTTCGGGCAGTCTGTGCACGCCTTGATACCCGGCGCCGCCGAAGGCCGCCACTTCATCACGGTGGAGCAGCGCACCCGCCCTGATCAGGTCTTTGACGTTCGCCGGTGTCGTGGCCACGGAGTGGGCCAAGTCTATTCAAGTTGTTCCGCGCACTCATCACGGATCGGCTTCTTCGCGACCTATAGCCAACGCAAATGAATGCACTTCAGCACATGCGCACCGGACTAATTTGGGCCATCGTAGTTGGAGCCGTAGCTAGTCTTCTTCCGATTGAAACGCGCGCGCAAGTGCCCCCCCCCGCACCGGAGATATACCTGCGGACAGCATCAGAAGCCACTCAGTTTGTCGCGGAGGCGTCGCCTAGCTCTCAGTCGGACTCAGATGTCGTTTGTCGAGGAATCAAGAGGCTGACTTTTCCTACAGTCCGTGAGCCTGAAGTCGACTACAAGGCTAGTGTTGAGGAGCTGATCTACTTCCATAAGCATGCTGCGCTGAGTGAGGCTATTTATGGATGCAGAGGCGCATGCTCTGAGATCAAGACAACAGAAGGCGTCTGGGAAGTCCTCGTCGATTCCAGATCAGTCAATCCGGGACTCTTGTACCCAGCTGGTCGAGGTACTCGGATGGGCTCTGACCCTGAGGGCTTTCATGCAGTTGCTGTGCGAGGCGCAGGCAGTGACCGAATAGTCATTGTTTTCGAAGGGACGGACTGGAGATCTTGGCGCGACTGGTCGAACAATGTTCGCCTTCCGTACTGGAAGCCTCAGCAGTTGGATATAGCATTGAAGTTCTTCGACATTGTCAAGAACTCATTCTGTATCAGCAATAATCGCTGCAGTATTGCTGCAACAGGACACTCGCTTGGTGGCGCTCTAGCGCAATATGTTGCATTGGAAAGAAGTATAAATGCCGTTGTGTTCAATGCAGCGGGACTCGCGGATCTCCATATCAATAACCGCCTCGCATTCTTTGGTCACGCAGACGTAAGACATGTTTTCTCTCAGGGCTGGAGAATTGGAAACAAATTTGGTATGGATTACGTTCCAAAGGTGGGTGGTTACGCAAGCCAAACTATTTGTGTTGCTCCAATCCAGTTGGCAGGTTGGGCATGGGACACGGTAACCGTGGAGTTGGCAACTCACAGCATCTCAAATCTCGCCCGTGGCCTGCGCGGGCTTCTACAAGTAGCTGCCGAGAATCAGCTGCTTGGCCACTGGAAGGGCACGATAAGCAGCCCACGCGGGGACTTCAGTGCGGACCTTCATATCAAGGGCATTGATCATCAGTCTTTCAGTGGAACATTCACTATGACTAATCAGGGATTGGGTGCAAAAGCGATCATAGCTGTAAATGGGTTCCGCGATGAGCGCTACGTGACGTTCACTGGGAGTGAGTTTCTTTTCAGGTCTACAAACCCAAGTTTCTCATTTTGTCTCGCTTCCGTATCGCTAGCGCTTAACCGGCAGTCCGAAGCCCCAGTACTCCGGGGATCATGGGGTGAGAAGGCGGGAGAGGCCGGGTGTCCGAAGGGGGTCACGGGAGGAGTTCACTTAAGGCGAGAGTCGCCCTAGAAAGAAGAAGATGGGAGATTGCGTGCGGATCGAGGTCGATCCATGCGGAACAACAAGAACGTCCCGCGCAACTGCTGACAGTGTTTTTCGGCGAATGCCCGGATCCGCAGCATGTATGAGGGTCAGGACGACTTAGCGCATCTCCAAGCGGGCCGCGGAGGCATGGCCATTCTGAGCCGCTGTGTGAACGGGCCTAGCCATGGATATCAGGGCCGAGCGGGTTGGTCGACCCGTCGTCTCGTCCGCTTCCGGCGCGTGTCAGTTGAGAGCTTCGTAGAGATGTTCAGTGCCATCATTCCCCCTAGAGGCGCGGACGCCCGTGGCGAAGGTTAGCAAACCCAACCCAACGAGACTCAACGAAGAGTCGCAATGATTGCGACTCCCAGGCGCCTGCGACCAGTGGAGGTCCGAGCGTCTCCTGTTGGCTGGCTCCCGGTGGCCGCGAATGGCTGCTTCGTAGACGCGAAATCCGATCGAGCCTGGCCCGAGCGTCGGGCAGCTTTCAAGCGACCCGATCGACCGGGATGGGTCGGTCTGGCGAGTTCGCCCGAAGTCGAAGCAGTCATCCGCCGACGGTGGCAGTACCGGAAACGCCGATCGCCAGCCCCGGGGAGAGAAGCGGTAGTTCGTGACGACGACCATCGAGTGGCCGGTCTTGGCGGATGCCGACGTTCGGCCCGCGAGCACGATCGTCTCAGTTCAGTCTGGAGCTGTCTGACAGGATCGCCTTGCGCGCCCCACGTACATAGAGAGCAGACCTCGCACCGCACAGCAGGTCAAATCGTCAGCATCACGTAGCGGCCGACCGGGCTCGAACCGACAGATGATTGAATCCCGACGGATCCGTCGTCTCCTTGACTTCTAAGTAGGCCTGCTTCCGTACCAACTCGCTGAGCTTCGTGAAGCCGTAGTTGCGCGGATCGAAGGACGTGTTGTTCTTGTTGATGAACGAACCCACGGCCGACAGCGACGCCCAGCCGCTGTCACGGGACGTTTCCGCGATGGCGTGGGTGAGCAGGCCCTTGAGATCCGGTACACCTGAGACCGACACCGGTGCCGCCGCCTCGGCTGGGCGCTTCAACACTTCCAGGAAGATGAACTTGTCGCAGGCCGCGATGAAGGGCTCGGGCGTCTTGCGCTCGCCGAAGCCATAGACGACCTTGCCCGCCTCTCGCATTCGCGTGGCCAAGCGGGTGAAGTCGCTGTCGCTTGATACGAGGCAGAAGCCATCCAGGTTTCCGGCATACAGCAAGTCCATCGCATCGATGATGAATGCCGAGTCGGTGGAGTTCTTGCCCTTGGTGTAGGCGAACTGCTGCATCGGCTGGATGGCATGACGATGCAGATGCTCCTTCCAGCCCATGAGATTGGTGGTTGTCCAGTCGCCGTACGCCCGCTTGACGGTGGCCGTGCCGTACTTGGCCACCTCTTCAAGGAGCTCCTTCACGACGCTGGCTGATGCGTTGTCCGCATCGATCAGCACGGCCAGTCGGGCGGTTTCGTTGTTGGCCATTCGTTCTCCCCTTCAGGATTCTTGCCTTCGAGCCTGCGGTTGCGGCAACCTGCCTCAGCGGGCGACGGCCGCGGAGAGGTCGGACCGAGCCCCGTAGTTGTCTTCAGCCGAGATGGCCAATGCGCGACTTGCGATCTCGGATGCGTTAAGGCCGGCGCCTACGGCGGCCTTCACCCATATCCGGCAGGCGAGCTTGAAGGCTCCACCGACGTATCCGCCATCATCATCGACACGCTCGAATACCAAGCGGTCCATCTCGAGGAACGCGACGAACAGCGCCATCGCCTCGCCCGGGAAACGAGGCAGCACTTCCCGCTCAACCTGCGCGACCCAGGTGTCGAGTTCGCGCCCGAAGGTCGCGGCGTCCCCGTAGCCAACGAACCGGTCATTGCTCTCCCATCGCTGCAACTGCCACTTGAACCGGGCGCAGAGCTCGGCGGGATCGTCGCGCAACCGTAGTCGCTCCAGTCTTTCGGAGACAGGCGCAAAGTCTTCGGCCAGCTCCAGCAGTACCCGCGCGAGCGTCGGGGCGTCCTGCGTTGCCAGGAAACTGGCTAATGCTTCTCGCGAGCCCACGGTGTCCATCGGCGCATTCTGCTGCTGCCACTGGCAGTGGTCACGCACCGTTCCGGGACAATGGTGCCTCGAGCAGGAGTCACCGCGATGCCTACCCCGATCCTGACGAGCAAGAAGACACCCTTCGACGGCGTACCTGCAGAAGTGTTCTCGGACCTCGTCGCCTTCGTGCGTCGCTCGGATCCGCACTGGCTGACCGGCAGCCGCAGCCTGAACCGACTTACCCTTAGCCGCGGCCATCAGCGCGAACTGGCCCGCAGCCGCCGCCGCGGCTATCGGCTAGTCGCCACGCCGGTGCAGACTGCCCGATCAGCCCGCGTCGTCCGCCCTCTCGTGAGCTGAGTCGGCGTCGTCGCCCAGGTCGGCGCTGCGGCCCATACCGAGGAGCGCCACCAGTTCGAGCGGCTTGGGCCGGTGCAGCTCGCCATCGCCGCAGCCCCGGTCTACCCAGTCCAGCGCCATCAGCTCGTAGACGGGGGCCCACGCATCCGCTCTTCGCAGCAGCAGCGCCGGGTTGGGCAGGTAGTGGCCGTTGCTGGCCCGCACCCACAGCTTGCGGGCAGGCTGGTAGGCGCTGTTGATCTCGGCACGGGCCAGCACCTGGTTGACGTAGCTGCGCTTGCGGCGCTTGTCGGCCCACAACCAGGCCGGAAGTTGGGCCAGCACCTCGTGCATCTGCTCGGCGAAGAATCCGCGCGCGTACTTGTGCGGCTCCACCGTTCGCGTCACGCAGTATGACCACTGCGTCTTCAGGCCGGCCAGCATCAAGGTCAGCACCCAGTACTCGCCTTGCCGCCGTTCCAGCCGAACGAGCCGGCCGTCGACCTGCACGTCCAGCGCCGCGGGGGCGAGCAGCGGGAAGACCGCCTGCAGCCCCGTGGCCGCGAAGCCCGGCTCCTGCAGCGTCCGGCTCACCGCGCCGTCCCAGGGGGTGTGGCCGAAGTCATCGCTCAGTTGCGGGTCGGCGCCCTTGTCCAGCAGCGCCTGCACTAAGGGTGCGTTGCCCGCCACGGCGGCCAGCATCAGCGGCGTGGCGCCCACGGGCGTGACGTGATCGGGCCCGTACTGGTCTACCTGCTGCAGCAGGTCCCTGAACTTCTTCGCCTCCCAAGGCTGCAGGTGGCGCTGGCGCACGGCAGCCACGGTCTTGCGGGTCAGCACTTCCAGCCGTTCCCACGCGTCGTTGCGGAATCCATAGCGGTTGGGCAGCAGCGATCCGGCACCCCAGAACTGCCCCTCATCCATCAACTGCCGGGCCGCCGCGAAGTTGGCCTTGGCGAGCGCGGTGATCCACTCATGCTGGCCATGCCACATCGCGTAGTCGAAGAGGGTCTGGCGCGGCTTGGCGCTGGGGTTCTTCGGGTCCAGTGCCTTCGGCAGGAGCTCCTCGACCAGCGCGCGGCTCCATGGCGTCCAGGGCACCGGCTTGTGCTGCAGGAAGGCGTCGCGGATGGCCTGGGCCTGTTCCTCCTTGCCCTGCAGCTGCAGCTTGCGCGCTTCCTGCGCCCACTCCTCCTTGGTCGATGGCGGGCCCACGCCCGTCCTGGCCTCGCCGGCCGTCAGGCCGAGCAGCGAAAACAACGGATGGCCGGTGTCGCTCTCCACCAGCGTCAGCGTTTTGACCGCACGAGTCATCGCCACGTACAGCGCATTCACGTAGAACTTGTACAGCTCGAGCGACTTGTCGGCCTTGTCCCTGGCGCGTCGGTATTCGAGCTCGTCGCGCTGCAGGTCCGCGGCGGTGACGCCGTCGCAGACCTCGGCATACGCCGCGCGCTGCCTGGACACCAGGCCCAGCAGCAGCACGTGCGGGTACTCAAGACCCTTGGCCTCGTGCACTGAGAACACGAGCGGCGTGCGGAACTGAGCCTTCGCGGCCGCCTTGTCTTCATCGCGAAGCACGATCACTGCATGCTGCACCGAGCCGCGAGTGGCAGCATCGAGCTGACGGATCGCAGCTTCGCGCGCCTGGACCAGCGTCACCTCGCCGGGCTCGGCCGAGGTGCTCTGCACCAGGAAGTTGCTCTCGCGGTCGACCGATCCGAAGCGCGCCTGCTTGATCTTCAGGAGCGTGTTGGCCAGCGCCGTCACGGCCTGGGTGTTGCGAAAGTTGGCCTGCAACACGTGCAGCGGCTGCTCCGTCGCGCGCTCGGCGGCTTCGCCCGCCAGGCCCTGCCAGAACAGGCGCTTGACCGCCGCCCAGCTGAAGAAGTTGGGGTGCACGATCTGGTTGGAGTCGCCGCACAGCAGGAACTGGCCCGGCGTCTTCAGGCAGGCCAGCACGAGTGCGAGCTGCACAGCGGTGAGGTCCTGCACCTCGTCGATGACGATGAAGTCATAGCTGGGCTGCGCCCGCGGCCGCCATTCGTGGGCGACGAGGTTCAGGTCGAACTGCGCCGTCTCGGCCAACCACCGCCGATAACGACCGAACAGGGCGTGCGCCGCTTCGCGCGCGGCCGGGGCCAGCAGGCTCTCGCGGAGGCCGAGCGCGAGGTAGCCGGGCAGGTCGAGCGGACCTGATGGCTGGGCGCCGATGACGCCTCGGAATTCCTCGAACAGCGCGTGGGCGTCGAGGTCACCCAGCGCCCGCGCGGCGGCGCGATGGCGGTCGAACCAGCCGCGGAAGGCTTCGAAGCTGACTTCGCGGCCGGTCGGCACGTGCAGGGTCTCGACGAACTCGCGGTAGCTCAGGAAGTCGGCTTCCTGCTCGGGGTTCTCGTAGCCATAGGCGTCATACAGTGCACGAGCGGATTGCGCCAGGTAGGCCGACTGCGTGACGTACAGCACCCGGCCCGTGGCCTCGCGCAGCCTGGCCAGCGTGACCGCGGTCTTGCCGGAGCCGGCCGAGCCGACGAGCACTACGGGTAGCGGCAGGCGGCGCACGGCCTCCTGTGCGTCGTCGAAGATGATGGGCTTGTCGAGCAGTTCGAACTCGGCGCGCGTCGGATGGAGCCAGCGCAGCGGCGGAGCTTCGGTCCCGGCGTTGGCGGGTTCGGTGGCGGGCTCGCGCTCGATCTTGGCTTCGTCGACCGGTGCGCCGCGCAGGAAGCGCGACTTGTCGTAGGCGTGGTTGGCGATGAGCTCGAGCGCAAGGCAGACCGTCTCAGCACCATGGCGCGCAAACTGCAGTAGCAGCCGGTTGCTATGGTCGAGCTTGGCGCGGTAGAAGCCACCGACATGCAGCTTCTTGACGTCGGGACTCTTGAAGTCGTCGGCCTCGATCGCCGCTCGGACCTTGGCGAAGGCGGGCTTGACACGCCGGAGGTCGAGGTCTTTGTAGATCAGCACGCGCATGGGTGCAGGATTGTGGGCGAAGGTCGCTTCGCACCCGGCGCAGGATCGCGCCGCTGACCCAGGAGTCCACACGCAGGATGGGATACGGGCTTAGGATGTCCCGATGGATGAATGTTGCGTCGTGACGGCCATGTGGGATGCCGCGGCGGCGGTGTGGGTCGCCGAGTCCGACGACGTGCCCGGACTGGTGGCGGAATCGCCGACGATCGAAGCGCTGTGGGGCAAGCTGCAAACGCTCGTGCCCGAGTTGCTCGCGGAGAACGCCGGACTGCGCCGGGCGGCTCCGGTCACGATCGAGCTGCGGGTGCGCCCCCAGGATGGCCCGTGACGCATGGCCCCACGATCGCGCCTGGTCGATGGGCCCGCCCAGCCGACCACCAAGGATCGCGCCCCGGCGCCGAGGCTCACCCGCCGGTCAGGAATTTGCGGATGGCACGCGCCGCGTTCTGTACCGCGTGCGAGGCCTGCAGCACTTGCATGCTCAGCATCACCCCCAGGGCGTAGCCTGGGGTGTAGTCAGCCAGCTCCTGGCCGCAGCGCGTGCACAGCGAACGCTGCGCCACGCCGCGGTACACGACCAGCCGGGGCACGACGCGGCTCTTGCAGTGGTGGCACTCGACCCGGCCGTCTTCCGGCGCAGGTGACGCGGGCGCCGGCGACAGCAGCACGACATGGCTCGCCGTCGGGCCGCGCGCATTGCTGGACGGCTGGAACTCGACGGTCATGCCGCGGCGGGGTAGCTCGTAGCCGCGTACGTCCGCCACCCGGAAGAAATGATCGGTGCCGTCGTTGTCGACGAGGTAGCCGCTGCCCTTGGCTTCAGAGAACCACTTGACGCGGCCAGTGCGGCGACCGGCCGGCGGGATGGGTGATGGGGCGCTCATGGTGTCACGCGGGTCTAGTGGCTTTGGGCATCGCGCGCCTGGCGGTCACAGCACGCGCAGCTCAAGGTCCGCGAACTCGCTGTTGCGCACCTGGTTCTCGATGTGCCGGGCAGGCCCGGGGCCGTGCAGCAGGTTCGAGTAACGAGCCAGGATCACTCCCAGGCCCGTCGCGGCCTGGTGCGAGTGCACCAGCACGCTGGCGATGCGGCCCTGCGCCGTCCACTCGATGACAGCGTTGTCCCGGTCGTACCACTCGCGCGTGCCCTGGGTACGGGCGGGGTGCATCCTGAACAGGCCATTGAGCCGGGCCGACATCGCAGGCCTGTACGCACGCGCGACATTGCCACGGGACTTCACGAACTCGACGTAGCGCATCACGAGGATGTCGGCGTCCAGATCCGGCACGTAGCGGTCCATCTCGGCCGCAGCGTCGGTCATGTTGCCGGTGTTGCGTCCTACCGTGCGCAACATCAGGGACGACTCACCGAGGTCGACGAGCCGGTAGCCGGCCGACCGCAGTTCCGGCGGCACGTCCTGGCTGCGGCCCTCGTCCTGCAGCAGGTAGAAACGATCGATGAGCGCTTTGTCGGCCACGGCCCCGTAGACCTTGCGCCGGTTTTCGGCGGCCCGCTGGGCGAGCCAGTCCAGGAGGGCATGCGCTTGTGGCGGATTCAGCAGGGTGGCGGCTGCGACGGCGGCTTGCGCCACGAAGGCGCGGCGCGGGTGGGCTGTTGTCATGGAGAGCTTCCTGGTTGACGTCTGCGGTGAGGTCGTGGAAGTCGATGATGTGCGAATGAGTGTGTGTACGAATGAGTGTACGGATCGGACAGTCCGCGGGTGTCGCAACGTGTGCAAATCCGCTTTGGTCAACAGGTTCGCCAGCTGCGGCTGGCCGCCGAGATGACCCAGGAGGACCTGGCGCACCGCTGTGGGCTGTTCCGCACCTACATGAGCCGGATCGAGACCGGCCAGGCCAACCCGACGCTGACCATGATCCAGGCCATTGCCGACAGCCTGGCGGTGCCGATCCCCGCCCTGTTCGATTTCGCCGAGGCGGCCAAGGGCACGGCCGGCCAGACGGGAAGCTCGCCACGCCCGAAGCGCCCAGCAAGCTGACGGCGCAGCGGTCTGCGGCGCCGCGACAGGACCCTTGCGCTGGCATAGGTGCCGGAATCTGCGACCAGGATCAGTCCTCATGAGGGCCTTCCTCGCCGTCATCGACGCCGAGCCCGCCCAGCTCCTGCTGGTCCATCAGCCAGCGCAGGATCAACGACAGGTCGAATGCGCCGATCGGCCTCCGCAGCCCGCGCAGCCGCACCCCTCCGGGCGTCACCCAGGGCGCGATGCCCGACCCTTGGAGGTAGGCCTGCAGGCGCCTCAGGATCTCGAGCCAGAAGTCGTCGCCGAACGGGGGCGCGATGCGGGCAGGCAGCCAGATCTCATGTCCTCCGCCCGGGTCGGGCTGATGCTGTGCGGTTGGCATGGACGTCACGACGGGGCCATCAGGTCGCCGGCGCCGCGGGCGCGGGCGCGGAGTTCGTGGCTGGTGGCTGCGCCACCGCAGCGGCTTCGGCGCCGGTCTCCGGCGCGGATTGACCGGTGGAGAAGCGGCTCGCGAGCAACCGGTCGATGGCAGAGCCGTCGCGACGCGTGAGGTTCGGCACGTACCGGCTGTAGACGCGGAACAGCATCTCGGTGCTGCTGTGGCCCAACTGCTTGGCGATCCACTCCGGCGCTTCACCCGACGCCAGCCACAGCGTCGCTGCGGTGTGGCGCATCTGGTAGGGCCTGCGCTTCTTCAGGCCCAGGTGCCGCAGCAGCGGGTACCAGACCCGGCTGCCGAAGTTGTCGTTGTCCAGCGGCTTGCCTTCCTTGTTGCAGAAGACGTAGTCGCTGAGCTTGGACGTAGCCGCGTGCTGAGCCTGCAGCGCTTCGACGACGACCTGCGACATCTGAATGTCGCGCTGCGAGCTGTCGGTCTTGGTGTACTCGTCCTCGCCTAGCACGAAGGTCTCGCGGATGAGGATGAGGCGTTTGTCGAAGTCGACGTACTTCCACTTCAGGCCGTGGGCTTCTCCAGTGCGCATGCCGGTGAAGAAGCGCACGGTGAAGTAGTTGCGCCAGTCCGCCCGCACGGTGGCGAGCATCTGCTGCACCTGCTCCAGCTTGAACGGCTCGACGTCGGTCTTCCTCAATCGCAACGGCTTGAGGTTGAGGGTGGGCGAGACGAAGCCGTAGCGGTCAGCCGCCTCGGCCAGGATCTGCCGCATCGGCGCCAGGATGCCGTTGATGCGCTTGTTGCTCAGCTTGGGGCCCGTGCGGCCCGGCAGGTTGGCCAGCTTGGTGCGGAAAGCCAGGATGTCGGCCTTGGTGATGGTGCCGACAGGCTTGTCGCCGAAGTGCGGCAGCAGGTGGCCTTCCAGGGTGCACTTCAGCACCTTGAGGTGGGATCGGCGCCACTCGATCTGGTGCTCAGACAGCCAGGTGGCGGTGAAGTCCTTGAACGTTGGGGTGGGGCTGGCAGCGGCGGATGATGCGGCGGCAGGTGCCGACGTTGGCAATGTCGGGGTGCCAGGTGGTGGTGCAGGAGCTGGTTGCGGCGTGTCGAAGCGGCTGGCCAATGGGCTGCCGGGAAAGAAGTCCCGGTACACAAACGTCCCAGCTGTCAACGCCGCCTTGAGCTTCGCCAGCACGCTTTCCACACGCTTGCGGTTGGCAGCCGTGTCAGGCAGCGCCGTTTGCTCGCGGCACCGCACTCCGCGGTAGATGAAGTCAAGCACCAACCGACCGGTTTCCTTGCGGGTGGTCACCTTAGCCATGGGCCACCTTGCCGTTGGCCATGGGCAGGCTGAGCGCATCCGAGCCGGCGAACACGCGCATATCTCGCTCGATGGCCTCCCAAACGAACAAGATCTTCCGGCCGCCGAATGGGCGCAGGTAGTGCGTGCCCTCCAGCAGCACGCTGTCCTTCAGCCGCTCCCGGATCGTCCGGACGTCGTACTTGATCTTCGACGACAGCTCTTCCGTCGTCAGGTAGGTGTGGCTCATGCTAACCTCGGTCACGGTTGATAATCAGACTAATCAAACGCCGCTATTGATTGGCGTCTGATGCTTATTCTAGTCATCCCTCGACACTTTGCAAGAGCTTTTGACGCTTTTTTTTATCAAACGACTTTCTGAGGCATCGAGTGATACGGTTCAAGCTCGCGGAGCAAATCGAGAAGCTGCAGTTCAAGCAGTCGCGCCGGATCACGATCCAGGAAGTCGCAGAGGCCACGGGCGTTAACCGCATGACCCTTTCGAAGATCCTCAATCACAAGGGGCACAGCACCGGTACCGACACACTGGACCGGCTGTGCACCTACTTCAGTTGTCGGATCGAAGATCTCGTGGAGCATGTGCCCGACGAGACTGCAGGATGATGATGAGTAGCTCCCGCGCGCTCCTGCCCGAGGCCACGTCACCCATGAATTTCATCGACTTGTTTGCCGGTTGCGGAGGGCTGTCCCTTGGGCTCTGCCAAGCCGGAATGAAAGGCGTTTTCGCTGTCGAACGCGACGAGATGGCATTTCGCACGTTCGACGCAAACTTCTTGTCGCAAGAGTGCAGGGTGCAGTTCCAGTGGCCCTCGTGGCTTCAGAAGAAGGCATGGGCGATAGATGAACTCCTGTCCACCCATAAGGCCGACTTGCTTGCTCTCCGCGGTCACGTACAAGTGATTGCCGGGGGCCCTCCGTGCCAAGGCTTTAGCACCGCCGGGCGCCGCAACGAAGCGGACCCTCGTAACCAGCTGTTCCGCAAGTACGCCCACATGGTGGACGCCGTTCGGCCCCTCGGGCTGATCCTGGAGAACGTCCCGGGGATGAAGGTGCCGCACCTTGGTCCGTTGGGCGACTTGGGGCTACCTGCGGCGAAGTCGTATTACGACAAGGCCAAGGCCGTGCTCGAGGCCATAGGCTATGACGTGCTTGGGCAAGTCGTTCAGGCCGATCGGTTCGGGGTGCCGCAACGCCGACCCAGACTGATCATGCTTGGCATTCGCCGTGACCTCGCGTCCTTCCTGCCTGCAGGCGTAGCGAGGGCATTCGACATTCTTGAGCAACAGCGCGAGGAGCACCTCTCCGGCCTCGGGCTCGAGGCGCCCGTCACAGTCGGCCAGGCAATCTCGGACCTGGAGGTTGGAGGCAAGGAGTTGCAGCCGTGCATCGACCCAGATTCACCGCGAGGATTTAGCGAGGCAAGCTACCAGGGTCCAAAGACGTCCTACCAATTGATGATGAACCGCGGTCACGAGGGCCGGCCGATGGACAGCATGCGGCTGGCGCGCCATCGCCCCGACGTGAAGGACCGCTTCGAGAAGATCCTGAGGGAAGTACCTCGCGGCGTGCGCATGAACGAGGAGCACCGGGATCGCTTCGGGTTGCTGAAGCACCGCATATTTCCCATGGCCGAGGGGGATCCCGCGCCCACGATGACCACCTTGCCCGACGACGTCTTGCACTACAGTGACCCACGGATACTGACAGTGCGAGAGACAGCCCGGATCCAGTCCTTCCCCGACTGGTTCTCCTTCAAGGGGAAGTACACGACGGGGGGCGACCGGAGGACTAAGGAATGCCCCCGCTACACGCAAGTAGGAAACGCGGTGCCCCCGCTGCTCGCGCTTGCGATCGGCCGGGCGCTGGCGGCGACGCTTGGGGAAGCGCAGGCGGGGTTGGAGGAACACAGCAGGCAGCGCCGGCTTCGGGAGATGGCGGCTGCATAAATGGGACAGGGAGCTTTGGATGGAAGGTGGCGATGGGCTCGCCCGGCGCGACTTCCCGGGCGGCCTACTCGAATGGTCGGGAGAGCGATCTGGTGGTGCCAGGAGGTTGTTCGATAGCGAAAGCGGCAGGCCCAGTGGCGGCGTCTTGTCGACCAACCTGCTCGCACGCTTGCGCCGGTGGGCAAGCGACTTTGCGAGCGACGCTCCCGCAACGCCGCGGATAGTCTTGCTCGTCGGCGGGCCAGGCAACGGGAAGACCGAGGCCGTCGAGTCGACAGTGGCGTGGCTGGACGAGTCTTTCGGCCAAAAAGGGGCCGTTGCTGCCATGCTCGGTGCGTCGTTCGCAACGTCGGGCGCCTTGCGCCTTGCGCGGGCGAGGATTCAGGATCCGTTGGGTCGCTCGACGTTGGTCGAGGTCGTTCAGGACGCCTCGCTTCCCGACGTCGGCCCTCCGGAGCGACAGGGATACCAGGCGCTTGTCGAAGACCTAGGCAGGGCACTGGCGGCCGGGCCAGGCGCGGCCTACCTGTGCTGCGTTAACCGAGGCGTGCTCGACGACGCGCTCATGCATTCCATCGAGCACGGCTTGGGGACGGTGCAGCAACTGCTCGAGGCAATCACTCGGTCGGTGAGTCTGGCTTCCGGCGCGCCAGCATGCTGGCCGCTCGACGGATATCCAGACGTCGCCGTCTGGCCGATGGACTCCGAGTCGCTGCTGGTGCCGACAGACGAAGGTGATATCGCACCGGCCGCGACGCTCCTCGCGCGTGCAACGGACGACAGCCGCTGGCCCGAAGCGGGGACATGCGCCGCGGCTAGCAAATGCCCGTTCTGTGCAAGCCGCGCGCTGTTGTCCAAGGACCCTTACCGGGCCTCGCTGCTCAAAGTGCTGAGATGGTACGAGCTATCAAGTGGCAAGCGCTGGAACTTCAGGGACCTCTTCTCGATGGTCTCTTACTCCCTGACAGGGTCGAGGACACCCGCGTCGAGCTCACGCCACGGGCCATGCGGCTGGGCAGCAGAGCAACTTGAGCTCGACGCCAAGTGCTCGGGGACCAAGCCGGAACGCCACAGGTCCACCGCTATCTACCTGCTCGCGACCTCGAGCTACCAGCACCTGTTGTTCCGCCAATGGGATCCCGCCACGGCGCCGCGGCTCCACCAAGACTTGAAGGAGCTGGGCCTGCGCGACGACCACGTGCTCATGGGCCTTTACTTCTTCCTCCGCCATCCTGTCGCGCCAGGCGTGACGGGGAGCCTAGGCCCGCTGCTGTGCGACCTGTCCCGCGTGCTGGACCCTGCGCTCAGCGACCCCGACGGAGAGATCGAACTGAGCGGCCGAACAAGGAAACCGGCACGGGACATTGACTCGCGATTCAGCCAGTCGGTTGGCGCCGGCCTCGCCTTCCTCAAGCCTTGCCAATGCCTGTCCGATCTGGAGATCGAGCTGCTTGGGCGCCTTGCCTCTGCCGACGCGATGCTTAGCGAGGAGCCCCGGCGCAAGCGGCCAGCCGCTGCGCTAAGGGTGCAAAGGCTATTGCGGGAGTTTGCCTGCCGGCTCGCCAAGAGGTCCATCGGCATGCGCTCGGGCGCCGTGAGGGACGCAGCGGTGCTTTCCGACTTCCAGCAGCTGGTGGACACGCAGCACGGCAGCGACGAGCTCATGTATGCGGCGGCGTCCCAGGTGGAGGCGTTGCTCAACAAGGGCGAGTACTTCGAGGTGCCGCTCAACACAACGTTCGGCCAGCCATTGCCTCCAGAGGCACGGCGCGCCACCCTGGTCGTGCCCAAGCAGCGGGTGCGCGAGGGCAGCGAAAACCGGGAAGGCAGGCCGCGCTCGCCGATCCCGTTCCTGAGGATCGGCCCGCGTGGCGGCCAGGAGGTCCCGCTCACGTACGAGCTGTTCAAGTCCGTCTCGGAAATCACCAGGGGCATGTCGCCATCCTCGTTGCCCAAGACTGTGGTGGCGCTGCTCGACACGACGAGGGCCCGCCTTTCGGGCCCGATCGTCCGCAACGAGGACGAGCTCGACGGCGCGCACTTCCAGGTCGGCCGCAGCCCTGAGCAAGTCGTGCGCGCGAGGGGCCGCTTCGTGCGCAGGGAGCGGGCGCGATGAGCCTAGCCGACTTCAAGGCAGGACCCTGGAAGAAGATGCACGCGGCCTACGTGGGATCCGCCTTCACCATGACACCGGCGCCAGAGTACGCGAGCTCGGAGGTCTTGCTCGCGAGCCTGTATCGCACTATTGGCTTGGAAGGGGCGTCCGAGGCCAGCGTTCCGCAGGCCGGGCGCGACCTCGAGCGCCGCCTGCGCGCAGCCAAGCCAGCCGGCAGTACGGTCTTGTCGTCCGATGCCTGGAACTTGGTCGTCCACTGGGTGCTAGAGAGCCCCAAGCTTCCCAACCAGTCCTCGAAGCGCTTCCTCCAGATGTCGCCGATAGTGCCGGAAGCGGCGAGGTATTCCAACTCGGCCCGACTCGCCGGCAGCCCGTGGCGGCCCGGACATCTTGTGCAGCGGATGGTGAGCCTGGGCTGCAAGGACGGCGAGAGCGCAGGACGGCTGTGGGAACGCCTCTACCAGTCGCTGCAGGTAACCGAGGAAGACGATGTCTGGGCCAGATGGCTGGAGCAGGAGTTTCTGGCTTGGAAGCCCG
>WBZM01001355.1_pt1 | contig 24706 bp, 23 predicted proteins | sample 5204271 | NCBI WGS metagenome assembly WBZM01 (sample SAMN12344346, study PRJNA552823) | activated sludge metagenome | biome: Activated sludge suspended growth; feature: Nitrification reactor; material: Wastewater; isolation source: activated sludge from nitrification reactor of wastewater... | reverse complement strand
CGCCCTCCCAGCCCAGATAGACCACGCCGCTCGCCGGGCTGGCGTGCAGGTCGAACTTCCACGATGTCGCCGTGGCGCCGAACGCGCTCTGCGGCTGGCGGAAGTCGGTGGCGTAGGTCCCGGCCTTCGCGCCCCATTCGGGATGCGGAAAGGCGATGTAGAGATAGGGCGCCGAAAACGGCGTCATCGACGGCAGGTCATGGCGGTCGTAGCCGAGCTGCGCGTCCGGCAGCACGCCGAGGCGGGCCGAGCGCTGCTTCCAGCCGGTCGCGGGATTGTCGACCTTGAGCAGCACGTTCCAGCTGGCCGGGACGGTCTGGGCGTCGGCGGCGCCGGCGAAAGCCGCGCCGGCGAGGAGACCGGCAAGGACGACGCCAAGAGAATGGGATTTCGCGTGCTGCGGCATGGCGATCTTCCGTTCGATGGAGAGGACGGGACGCGACATGGTCACGGCCGCGTCGTGGCGAGCTTGGGGACGAGCAGTTCGACCGTATGGCCTGCGCCGCCGGCCAGCGCCTGCACCCAGAACGAGCCGAAATACGGCAGGTTGCCGATGTTCGGCGCGGTGTCCGAATAGACGTCGTAGCTCGTGCCGTTCCAGGTCCAGAAGGTGGCGGCGAGCACGTTTGCCGCAGCCGCCTGGCTTGGCGTGTAGGTGGACGCCGAACCATCGACGCGCACGCGCGCCTGCGACCAGTCGACAGCCCACGGGAAGGGATTGCCGAGCAGGTTGTAGCGGCTCTGGCCCGCGACCGCGGTGACGGAAATGGCGAAGCAGCCGTTGGCCGAGGCGCAGCCCTGCGCCTGCGTCACAGGCGCGGTGATCGGCGTGGCGGCCGGATCGTAGCCGTCGACGAACATCTTGCCGATGTACGGCGTCTCGTAGCTCTTGATCCAGTAGCCGGTTCCGCGCACGAGCGTGTCGGAGAGGGAGAGCATGACGTACATGGCGGAGGCGGGGTCGTACCGGTAGACGGCCCAGCCCGTGAGGCCCGCCTTGTTCTCCACGCCATAGGTGGCGTTGGCAAAGCCCGTTCGCCCGCCGCTGTCGCTGCCGAATACGGCGCTCACCGTGGGACTGGCGAGCGTGTAGTTGTTGCAGGGCAACGCGACACGCGTCCACAGCGCGCCCGAGCCCGTCGCGATCGAGGCGCCGGGACCGCAGGATGGGGCAGCCACGGTATTGAAATTTCCGCCTTCCGAGCCGGAGATCGCGGCGACAAACTCGCTCGCCAACACCCCGCTCGCGACGACGGCGACGGGGACGTTGCTGTCGGCGCTCGAGTTGTAGCCCAATTGGCCGTAGAGACCGCGTCCCCAACAATAGGCCGCGCCATCGGACGTCAGGCCGCAGCTATAATTGTATCCGGCCGCGACCTGGACCAGGGCCTTGCCGGCCAGGACGCCGCTGACGTCCACCGCCGAGGGAACACGGCTCACGCTGCCGGTCCAACCGCCGCCGAGTTCCCCGTAGCTGTTGGAGCCCCAGCAATAGGCGCCGCCATCCGACGTGACGGCGCATGTGTGCGTGTATCCGGCGACAATATGGGCGACTGACTTGCCGTTCAGCGCGCCGGACGTGTCGACGGCCACCGGCACGCTTTTCTGGGTTGCCGAATTGTCGCCGAGCTGCCCGCTGCTGTTGTATCCCCAGCAATAGGCGCTGCCGCTCGAAGTTAGCGCGCATGTGTGATTGGCGCCCCCCGAAATCTCGATCACCGTCTTGCCCGCCAGCGCCCCGCTGGTCACGACGGCCGTCGGGACAGTGTAGAACCCGCCCGCCGAACCTATGCCCATCTCGCTGTTGGCATTGTTGCCCCAGCAGTAGACGCCGCCGTCTGACGTAACGGCGCAGCCGGTGCCCGCGCCGGAGCCGATCCGCACGACGGTTTTGCCCGACAGGAGGCCGCCGGTGTAGACGGCCACCGGAGTCGAGCTGCTCGTTGTCGTATTGTTGCCGAGCTGGCCGCCGGAGTTCATGCCCCAGCAGTAGATCTTGCCTTCCGAGGTCAGCGCGCAGGTGGAGCTGTATTGGGAGCTGATCTGCACGACCGACTTGCCCGCCAGTGCGCCGCTGGCGTCGATGGCGACCGGGACGTTGCGCTGGGTGGTCGTGCCGTCGCCGAGCTGGCCGTAGCCGTTATAGCCCCAGCAATAGACCCTGCCTTCCGAGGTCAGCGCGCAGGCGTGGCTTTGTCCCCCGCTGACCTGGATGACCGTCTTGCCGGACAGGGCGCCGGTCGCCGTGACGGCGACGGGGACGCCACTGTTGACGGTGCTGTTATTTCCAAGTTGCCCGTTGCCGTTGTTGCCCCATGACGCGACGACGCCCGTTCCCGTCGCCATAGCCTGCGTTGCAGCGCCAACGAGCGGCAGACAGGCAAGACCGGCCGCCAGCCTGTTTCGGAAAGGTTGGAACATCGAATTGCCGCGGGCGAAGCGCGCGCGGGAGTTCGGGCGACCTGACAAATGTGACATGGCGACCTGCAACCTGTGCGACCGATGGCCACGCGCGCCCTTGCGGACGCAGACTTGACCGGTCGAATTCCTGCACGGCGCAAGTTTTCTTGCAATGATGCAAGCCAATCTTGCGCGCGCGAATCGTCGCAGAAGGCTGAAGGAATCGTCGCAGAAGGCTGAAGGAATCGTCGCAGAAGGCTGAAGAGCGCCGAGGGAGGCTTCAGGGAGGCGGCGGCTGAGGCCGCCGCCGGCGATCAACGCAGCGCGGCGAGGACGCGGCGCGGCGTCATCGGGATCGTGCGCAGGCGGACGCCCGTCGCGTCGAAGACCGCGTTGCCGACCGCGCCGGGCACGCAGCTACAGGCAGCTTCGCCCGCGCCGAGCGGCGGGTCGTTCGGGCGGTCGATCAACTCGATGATGATCTGCGGAACCTGCGGGAAGCGCAGCACCGGATAGCTCGACCAACTCGTGCTGGTCACGCGCGACCGATCGAACAGCGTCTCCTCGAGCAGCGTCCGGCTGAGCGTATGGATGATGCAGCCCTCGACCTGCGCATGAACGCCGTCGGGATTGATGATTTGCCCGCAATCATGCGCGCACCACACTTTTTCGACGGCGATGGACCCCGTCTGGCGATCGACGACAAGCTCCACGCCCATCGCGACGTAGGTTTCGCTGTGCTTGTAATGGACGTAGGAAATCCCGCGCCCGCGCGCGGGGCCTTTCCTGTCCGCCCGCTTCTTCGGCGCGTTGCGCCAGTCCATCATTGCGCCGAGCCGCTTCAGCGTCTCCAGGCCGCGGGGGTCGCCGAGCGCGCGCAGTCGAAACTCCAACGGATCGACTTTCGCCGCAGCCGCGAGTTCGTCGGCGAAGCTCTCCACGGCGAAGCAGTTCCCGGGCTTGCCGGGGCCGCGCAGCGGCGCCGGGCGCAGAGGCGTGTCCTTCAGCCAGTGCGCATGCATCGCCATGAAGCCGGCGCGATACGGCGGATCGGCGTTCGCCGCGATCAGGCCGGGGTTCATGCCCTTGACGTCGTCGAGCCCGGCGTCGGTCGGCCCGATCAGCGGAATGTAGGGCATGCCCTTGGTCGTCTCCGGAATCCAGAGATCGGTGCGCCAGTCGAGGATGGCGCCGGCCGCATCCATGGCGGCCGCCACGTCAATCAGCTGCGGCGGCCCTTTCGGGTCGAAGGCAAGTTCGTCCTCGCGCGACCATTGCACGCGCACCGGCCGTCCGACCGCGCGCGAAAGGATCGCCGCGTCCGCGGCTGCGTCCTCGTGGCCGTTCATGCCGTAGCAGCCGGCGCCGTCGAGATAGATCAGCCGCACCTTTTCCGGCGGCAGCTTGAGAAAGCGCGCGAAGGACGCGCGATTGCCGTGCGTGCCCTGCGACGCCGTCCAGATCGTGGCGGAATCGGCGCGGACATCGGCCACGGCGCAGGACGGCCCGAGCGAGGCGTGGCTTTGCGCCGGCCAGAAATAGGTCGCCTTCAGGCTTCGCGCGTCGGCGGGCAGCGCGGCAGGCGTCCCCTTCGCAACCAGCCTTTCGCCATCGACGGGACCGGCCTTGCGCAACGCGTCCGGCAGGCTCGCCTGATCGGGAAGGGAAGCCTTGCCCGACCATTTCGCCTTGAGCGCGCTCGCGGCGCGGATCGCCGTCCACTCGTCTTCCGCGACCACGGCGAGGAAGTTCCTGATGCGGACGACGCGCGCATTCCTGAATGCGGCGACCGAGGCTTCGTCGACCGAGAGCAGTTCCGCTCCATTGGTCGGCGGGCGCAGGACGCGGCCGTGCAACATGCCGTCGACCTTGAAGTCGTGCATGAAGACATGCGCGCCCGTGCATTTCGCCGGCACATCGGGGCGCGGCAGCGATTTGCCGACGAGCGTGTAGCTTGCCGGGGCGCGCAGCGGCGCCTTGGGGTCGAGTTTCAGCGCGACCGCCGGACCGTCGAGCAGATCGGCAAACCGCACGCCGGCGCCGCCGTTGCCGGCGGTGATGCGTCCATCGACGACGACCAGCGTTTCGGCCGGCGCATTCAGTCTTTGCGCAGCTCTTTCCACCAGCGCGGCGCGCAAGGTCGCAGCGGCGCGCCGCACCTGCATGCCGCCGCGCTGGATGCCGTTCGAGCCGGACGTGCGGCCCTGATCGGGCGTCAACGCCGTGTCGCCTTCCACGTAGTCGATCTTGTCGACGGCGACGCCGAGTTCTTCCGCCGCGATCTGGCGCATGGCGATGCGCAGGCCCTGCCCGAGATCGACCTTGCCGCAAAAGAGCGTGATCTTCCCGTCGCGACCGATCGCCAGATAGGAGTCGACAGCCGAGAGGTCGAGCGACTTCGGCAGCGCTGCGGGGGCGGCCTTCGCGAGATGCGGGCGCGCGACGGAGAACGCCACCGCCAGCGTCCCGCTGGCGAGAAAGGCGCGACGTGAAATGGCGGGAGCGTTCATGGCGTCAGCCTCGCTGTCCGGACGCCGCCATCACGGCCTTGACGACGCGCGCATGCGAGCCGCAGCGACAGATATTGCCCGCCAGGGCCGCCCTGACCTGCGCCTCGGTCGGCTTCGGCGTTTTCGCGAGCAGGGCCGTCGCGGTCACGATCACGCCGCTCGTGCAGTAGCCGCATTGCGCCGCCTGATGTTCGATGAAAGCGGCCTGAACCGGGCTTGGCTTCTCCACGGTCCCCAGCCCTTCAGGCGTCGTGACCTGCCTGCCGCCCAGCGCCGAAATCGGCATGAGGCAGGAGCGCACGGACTTGCCATCGACGAGCACGCTGCACGCGCCGCATTGCCCGGAGCCGCAGCCATATTTGGCCGCCGTCAGGCCGAGGTCGCGCAGGACGTAGAGCAGGGGCTTTTCCGGATCGTCGCTGCTGACGATCCTTTCGGCGCCATTCACCTCCAGCCGGTAGCTTTGCATGGCGGTCCTTCAATGCGAATTGCGCATACGGAGAGAGGCGAGCGCAGGCCGCTGCGTCAAACGATCCTGATCGACATGTCCGGCAGGCCCTCGAGCTTGCAGAGCAGCACGTCGCCCTTGACGACCGGCCCGACGTTCTCGGGCGTGCCGGAATAGATGATGTCGCCGGCCTTCAGCTCGAACGCCTCGGACAGTTTCGAGATCTGTTCCGCGACGCTCCAGATCATCTTGGCGAGGTCGGAATTCTGGCGGACGGTTCCGTTGACGGCGAGCGAGATCGCGCCCTTGGTGAAATGTCCCGTCTTCTGGACCGGGTGGATCGGACCGAGGACGGCGGCGTGATCGAAGCTCTTGCCGATTTCCCAAGGCTTCTTCTCGGCCGCCATGCCGTTCTGCAGATCGCGGCGCGTCATGTCGAGGCCGAGCGCGTATCCGTAGACATGGTCGAGAGCCTTGTCGGCGGGAATGTTGGTTCCGCCTGATTTCAGCGCTGCCACCAATTCCACTTCGTGGTGATAGTTCTTGGTGAGCGACGGATAGGGATGGTCCGCGACCTGGCCGATCGCGACATTCTGGATCGCGTCGGTCGGCTTCTGGAAGAAGAACGGCGGCTCGCGGTTGGGATCGGAGCCGCGCTCGATTGCATGCGCGGCGTAGTTGCGGCCGATGCAATAGATGCGGCGGACCGGAAAGACGTCCGAAGAGCCGGCGATCGGGATCGTTACGGCCGGAACGTCGAACACCGGCTTGGCGCCGCCTTGCGCAAGCGCCGGAGTCGAAGCGGCCGCGCCGGCCGTGGCGGCGGCGGCGACGAAAAATTCGCGTCTCGATGTCATGCGTTTTTCCTCCTGAGCGACCGCAGCGCGGCGCGCTTGGCGCGGCCGTCTGTCATTTGGCGCGCCGGGACCGTTTTTCGCCCCTTGTCGCGTGCGAGGAAAAGGCGAATGCGAAGTCATGTCAACCAACGACGGGGACCGCCGCGCTGCCGCCTCGCGGGCGCCGCCGACCGACGCTGCAGTGCGATAGATCGGTCGCGGCTTGTTGCCGATCAAGGACCGCCGCCCCGGTCCGCGGTTCGATGGCCTGGGAGGTTTCAATCCATGTCCAACGACGCCCCGATTTCGCAGGCGCGCTCGAAGATCGCGCGATGGATCGAGAAGTTGCGGCTGATCGCCGAGGTCAATTCGCTGGACGCCGCGAGCCGCGCGCAATTGATGAGCGATCTCCAGTTGAGCCCCGCCGAGTTCGATCAGATGGCGACGCTGTCGCTTTCCTCCGAAGGGCTGGAGCGCGTCCTCGACCTCCTGCACATCGACCGCGCGGAACTCGAGCGCGAGGCGCCGCGCCTGATGTCGGACCTGCGGCGCAACTGCACGATGTGCAAGGACTGGAAGGAGTGCCGGCACGATCTCGACGCGGGGGAGTTTTCGCACGAGGTCGAGGATTATTGCGTCAATCGCGATATTCTGCGGAAGCTGACCTCGCCTCCGAACTGACGGGGGCGCGATTCTATCTCGTCATGAACGGCTCTACCCGAAGCGCCGGTCCAAAAACGCGCCCGCGCGCGCCAGCGCCGTCGCGGCGTCGGGAAGTTCGGCGTAGGTCTGAAAGACGTGGATCATGTCCTCGTAGAGATCGAGCTCCACTTCTACGCCGGCCTGCCTGGCGCGTTCCGCGAGTACACATGAATCGTCCAGAATGACCTCGCGGCCGCCGCACTGGATCAGCAGCGGCGGCAGGCCGCCGAGATCGGCGAGCAGCGGCGAGGCCAGCGGATCGCGCGCATCTCCGGACTTGCCGAGATAGCCCCTGGCCATGCCCAGGATCATCGCGCGCTGGTGCATGGGGTCGCGCGCCGCCCGCGTCTTGTAAGTCGCGCCGCTCGCGGTCATGTCCGTCCACGGCGACATCAGACAGGCGGCGCAGGGCAGGGGCAGGTTTTTCGCGCGCGCGTCGAGCATGAGGGAAAGCGCGAGGCCGCCGCCGGCGCTGTCGCCTGCGATGGCGATGCGCGCGGGCGCATGTCCCTGCTCCAGCAGCCAGCGCCAGGCGGCCAACGCGTCGTCCACGGGGGCCGGAAACAGGCATTCGGGCGAGAGCCGGTAATCGATGGCGAGCACGCGCGCCTGCGCGGCTTCCGACAGGCGCTGGATCAGATCGCGGTGCGAGGCGATCGAGCCGATGCGAAAGCCGCCGCCGTGCAGGTAGAGGATGGCGCGCGTGGCGTCCGCATGCGGCGCGGCGATCCATTCGGCGTTCATGTCGCCGATGGCGAAGCGATCGATCGGCCAGTTTTTCGCGCGCGGCGCGAAGGTCGCGTCCCAATCCGCGCGCATCTGCTGCACTGTCGTCTCGCGCGTCCAGCGCCCATAGATCTTCTGCAGATCGGCGACGACGTCTGCGACCGCGTCTTCGCTCATACGCCCCCGATGCCCATGCCGCCGGAGACGCCGAGCGTTTCGCCGGTAATGAAGCCCGCCTCGCGCGAAGCGAGAAACAGCACGGCGGCGGCGACTTCCTCCGGCGCGCCGAGACGGCGCAGCAGCGTCATGCCGCGCATGACGTCGAGCAATTTCTCGCCGCCGTCCTTCACCGCGCCTTGCAGCATCGGCGTGTCGATGGGGCCGGGCGCGATGACGTTGGCGGTGATCGCATAGCGCGCATTCTCGCGCGCGATCGATTTTGTGAAGCCGATCACGCCCGCCTTGGCCGCTGCGTAGATCGATCCGCCGCGCGAGCCGAGGCGCGCGGCCTCCGACGCGATGTTGACGATGCGGCCGAATTTCGCCTGCTGCATGGCCGGCAGGACGAGATGCGTCGTGCCGAAGACCGAGCCGAGATTGACCCCGACGAGACGGCCCCAATCCTCGGGCCGCGTTTCGGTAAAGAAGGCGTGCTGGTCGACGCCGGCATTGTTGACGAGCGTTTCGAAGGGGCCGTGCGCGGCGACAATTTGTTTCAGCGCCTCGTAGTCCGTCACGTCGGCCTGTGCGAACACGGCGCCGGTCTCGCGCGCGAGTTCGGCGCCGGCCGCCGCGTCGCGGTCGATGAACACGACGCGCGCGCCTTCAGCGCGGAACGCGCGCACGGCGGCTGCTCCGATGCCTTTGGCGCCGCCCGTGACGAGAGCCGAACGGCCCGCGAAGCTGCCGCTCATTTGCCGGTGAAGACGGGCTTGCGGCGTTCGATGACGGCGGCGAGACCTTCGCGCGCGTCGGCGGTGCCGGACAGTTCCGAGACGGTGCGCGCCTCTTCCGACAGGCAGGCGTCGACGCCCGTGCCGACGCCCGACCACAGCAGGCGCTTGGCGGCGGCCATCGCCTTGGGCGGCCCGGCGGCCAGTTCCTGCGCCCAGGCGGTCGCCGCCTTCTCCAGCTCGGCCTCCGGCACGACGCGGTTGACGATGCCCATCTCCTTCGCCTGCGCGGCCGAAAGGATCGGATTGGTCAGCACGATTTCCGCCGCGCGCCGCAGGCCGACGATGCGCGGAAGCGTCACCGACACGCCGGCGTCCGGCGCCATGCCGACGCGCGTCGCGCCGGCCAGGAATTTCGCCGTGTCGGCGGCGATGACGAGATCGGAGGCGCAGACCAGGCCGAAGCCCCCGCCGCCGGCCGCAAAGCCGTGCACGGCCGCGATGACCGGCGCCTCGAGGCGCATGAGTCCGGTCACGGCGTTTTGCAGCCAGGCGGTCGCCACGCGCAGATAGTCCGGCATGTGTTCGCCCTTGGAGGCGAATGTGTGCACGTCGCCGCCGGCGCAGAAATTCTTGCCCGCGCCGCGGATGAGCGCGACGCGCACGTCGGGTCGCCCGTGCAGGCCCATGATCGCGTCGCACAGCGCCTTGAGGAATTCGACGTTCATGCCGTTGGAAGCGTCGGGACGGTTGAGCGTGATGGTCGCGACGCCGCCGGCGACGTCGCTCAGCACGAGATTGTCCGATGACATGCGCCGGCGCCTCAGATGATGAAAGACATAGTGTAGATCGCGCGGTCGTTGTTGACGAGCGCGACTTTCTTGCGGGCAAGTCTGAAGCCGTCGCCCGAGCGGCGAAGCGTGTATTCGTTGCGCGAGCCCCAGATCGTTTCGCCGCGCTGGCTCGATTCGAAAACGATGGCGTTGGCGCCGATGCGAATGTCGTCGCCGTCGCGGCCCAGCAGCTCGATATTGCCGATGATGCGCCTGAGACTCGAGCGCGGGTCCTGCGTGTAGCGCTTGCCTGACAGAAGCTGCCGGACGCGCAGGCCGATGCGCGAGCGGTTGTCGTAGATGATGGACATTTCCAGTTCAGGGTCGGTGTTCTCGCCATTGGCGGGGACCCAGTAGATGGCGTCGTCGGTCCAGAGGTCTTCCCATTCCTCGTAGCGGTGCTCGTCGGCAAGGCGCGCTTCGCGGAACAGGAACTGCTCCACGTCGTGCATGAGTTCGCTGTCGGCGCGTGCGGCGATCATCAGGCTTGCTCCATCAGCGAGCGATAATGCTTCCAGATGCCACGCGACGGGACTTCGTCCGTCGCATGCGAGACGATGAACCCGTCCTCGTCGCGCCGTTCACGATGCTCGCCGCGGCCGAGGAAGACCCAGTCGGTGTCGTGCGCCTCCATGCCGCGCTGCGTGCGCTCGTACATTTCGGAATCGTCGGCGAGCAGGAATCCCGCCGGCCCGACCGAGCCCATCGTCTGCTGGCGCATACGGCGGTTGAGGTCCGGCGCGCCCTTGAACTGCAGCGCCGTGACGTGCTGCACGCTCTCGTTCACGCTGAGCGGCTGAATGACGAACATCTGGATTTCGGCGATGAAGAGATTGGGGAAGATCATGACATGCGGCGTGCCGTCGATCATGATTTCGCGCGCTTTCCTTTCGCCGTAGGCGGCGTTCATGCGCGACACGTAGTCCTGCAGCTTGTCCGGCGTCGTGCCGAACCAACTGAGCGGCGCGTCGCGCTTGCGGAACTCCGGCCGCAGATCGATTTCGGTGTGGCCATTGCCGTAGTCGCGGGTCAGCGCCGTCGATTTCGCGCCATAGAGGCCGCCGATGGCGCTGTCGGCGACGCTGAAGATCGACGAATGCACGAAGGCCGGATGATAGCCGTCGGTCTCGTTCTCGAGGATGAATTTCCAGTTCGCCTTCACGCGATGCTTGAGGAAGCCGGCGGTAATCTCGATCTGGCCTTCGGGCGCCGTCAGGCAGACGCGATCGAGCGTCTCGGCGGCGCCGCCGAGATGTTCCTCGAGGCTCGGGCCTTCCGGGGCGAACGAGCCGAACACGAAGCCGCGGTAGGAGGCGATGCGCGGCACGCGGCCAAGGCCATGCTTGCTCTTGTCCAGGCCCTCGTAGCCCTCGGGAAAGGCGTAGCCGAGCAGCTTGCCGTCGCTGCCGAAATTCCAGGCGTGGAACGGGCAGGTGTGCATCGGCGAATTGCCGCGCTCCTTCGGGCAGACCTGATTGCCGCGATGCGTGCAGCGGTTGAGCAGAAGATGAACTTCGCCGTCGGCGCCGCGGCTCATGATGATCGGCTGCAGACCGATCGACTTGAGCACGTAGTCGTGCGCGTTCGGGATCTCGCTCTCGTGGCCGACATAGACCCAGGTCTTGTACCAGATATTTTCCAGCTCGAGCTCGAAGATCGCGGGATCGCGATAGAGCGCGCCGCGCACGCGGTCGGGCAGGATCATGTCGCGCCATGCGGGCGCGCCAGCCATCATGTTCATCGACCATCTCCCGATTAGAATAATCCGACCAGTCGTTCTATTATTTGGCGCCCGGGCGCTCCGGTCAAGGGAGGGGCGCCTCATGCGCGCCCCTCGTTTTCCGCATCACTGCACGGGCTTGTAGCTCAGCGTGCCGTAGTCGGCCTGCATGATCTGCACCTTCTGGTTCGAGAAGCGCTGGCCCGGCCCGAACGAAATCGGCGCCATGATCCCCGTCTCCAGATTTTTGGTCTTCTCGATCTCGGCGATGATGCAGTCGCGCGTTAGCGCCGCGCCGCAGCGCTTCGTCGCCTCCACGATCACGCGGCCGGCCGCATAGCCTGCCTGCGAGTAGCGGTTGATGCCCTTCAAATCGCCTTCGGGGACCAGCGCCTTGGCCTTTTCGAGGAAGGCTTTGCCGGCGGGGCCGGCGAGCGGTTCGACGTAGTCGACCGCGTAGATGCCGTCGCTGGCGGGGCCGGCGAGCTTCAGCACCGGCTCGATGCGGCCGGGCCAGAAGATGCCGATCGTCGGCTTGTAGTTGAGCTTCTCCAACTCCTTCAGCATCGCGATGTTCTCGCCGATGATGCCGCCCGCAAGGAACACCTCGGCGCCGGAATCCTTCAGGCGCAGCATCTCCGACGCGAAGTCGGTCTGGCCCTTCTTGTAGTCGGCGGAAAAGACGACGTTGATCTTCTTGTCCTTGGCTATGGCGTCAAAACCTTCGCGAACGGCAAGGCCGTAGTCGTCGTCCTGGGTGACGATCGCCCATTTCTTTCCGGGGTTCCTGTCGGCGAGAAAGCGCGTCAGCTCCTTGATGCCCTGCGTGTAGACCTGGCCGAGCACGAAGATGTTCTTCTTCGGCGGCGTATATTGGGCTTCCGACGGGGCGACGCTGATCATCGTCGGAATGCCCGATTTTTCGAGCACCGGCACGGCGGCCGTCGACTGGCCCGTGCCGGAGATGCCGGTGATCATGAAGACCTTGTCGACGTCGATCAGCTTGCGCACGCCTTGCAGGCTGCGCGCCGTGACATAGCCGTCGTCCTCGGTCAGCAGCTTGAACTTGCGGCCGTTGACGCCCGTCGCGTTCGCCTCGGCGAAGGCCATCTGCATGCCGATCGTGTGCGCCTTGCCGAGCAGCGCCGGCGGGCCGGTATAGGGATTGACCTCGCCGACCAGGATTTCCGTGTCGGTGACGCCCTGTTCGGCGGCGAATGCCGAGGGCGCCGCGAGCGCCAGAGCCGCGACCGCGGCCATCAGTGTTCTCTTCATGACTTCCTCCCTCGTGTTTTCCGTAATTCAGTATCGAAGCGGCCAGTGAGTCCAGAGGCGCCTGGCGTCGCGCCAGACGCCGACCAGACCGCGCGGCTCGAACCGCAGGGCAAGGATGATGACGACGCCGTAGGCGATGCTTTTGACCTCGTGCACGCCGGTCGACAGGATTTTTTCCAAGCCCCCGCCGAACAGCCCGAAGAGAATGCGGATCGCCTCGGGCAGGAGAACGATGAACACCGTGCCGAGCACGGCGCCGAGCGAGGAGCCGAGGCCGCCGACGATGAGAATGGCGAGCGCCTCGATCGACAGGAGGAAGGGAAAGCCCTCGACGCTGACGAAGCTGAGGTAGATGCCCATCAGCGCGCCGGCGAGGCCGGTGATGAGCGCGCTGGTCATGAAGGCGTAGAGCTTGAACGCCTGCAGATTGACGCCCATCGTGCGGGCGGCGATGTCGTTGTCGCGGATCGCCATGAAGGCCCGGCCGATCCTGCTGCGCGAAATGTTGAGGCAGGCAAACAGCGTGAGGACCGCGACGAACAGGCAGAGCAGGGCGAAGGCCGGATCGCTGGAAAAGTCGAGCCCGAACATTTCCGGCCGCAGCACGGTCAGGCCACGCGCGCCGCCGGTGAACGAGCGGGCCTCGAGAATGAGATTGGCGATGATGTAGGAGAAGGCGAGCGTGGTGATGGCGAGATAGAGGCCGCGCAGGCGCAGCGACGGCAGGCCGACGACGATGGCGAAGGCGGCAGGCGCCAGGCCTGCGGCGAGAAAGCCGAAAATCGGATGATAGTGATATTTGGCGACCGCGATCGCATAGCCGTAGGCGCCGAGCAGCAGGAAGCCGGCATGGCCGAGCGAGATGAGGCCGGTCATGCCGGTGAGCAGGTTGAGCCCGAGCGCGCCGGTCGCGGTGATGAAGACGAGGGTCAGGAGCGACAGCACATAGGCGTTGACGTAGAAGGGCGCGACGACAAGCGCGACGAGCAGCGCGGCGCCCCAGCCCCAGACGAGCCGCGAATCCGAGAGGATGACAAGATCGGCGTAGGTTTCCTTGAAATCGCCGCTGCGCATCAGACCCTCACGATCTCGCGCTCGCCGAACAGGCCGAACGGCTGCACCATGAGGACGACGATAATCATGAGGAAGCCCGCGACATCCTTCATGCCGGAACCGAGATAGCCGCCGGCGAGATTTTCCGTGACGCCGATGATGACGCCGCCGAAACCCGAGCCGTTGACGGCGTCGAGGCCGCCGAGAATGGTCGCGGGGAAGCTCTTGAGCCCGATCTGGAACATGGCCGGCGAAAGATCGTAGACCAGCGCGAACAGGACGCCGGCTATGCCCGCGATGGCCGACGAACAGCCCCAGGCGATGGCGTGGATGCGATGCGCCGAGACGCCCATGAGCAGCGCGGTGCGATCGTCGGCGGCGACCGCGCGCATGGCGACCCCGACCTTGCTGTAGCGGAAGAAGAGGTAGAAGGCCGCCATGATCGCCAGCAGCGTGACGACGGCGGCGACCTGCGCGCTGCGCAGCCCGACGCCCGCCAGATGCGCGACGCCCTTGCCGACGCCGACGTCGAGCGCGTGCGGATAGGCGTCCCAGATCAGCGTGATGAGCGAACGCAGCACGACCGCGACGCCGATCGTGACCAGCACGGTGGAGAAGATGGGCTCGCCGAGCATGGGCCGCATGATGAAGCGCTCGACGACAAGGCCGAGCAGCACGCCGGCGATGATGGCGCCGGCGACGACGACGAACACGTTGCCCGACAGGGTGGTGGCGATCGTCCATGCGATATAGGCCGTTATCATCGACATTTCGCCCTCGGCGAAATTCACGAGGCCGGTGGCCTTGTAGATGACGGCGAAGCCCATGGCGATCAGGCCGTAGATGGCGCCGATGGCTATGCCCGACGCAAGCAGGTCTGCGAGCAGTTTCATGCCTGCGCCCCGTAAATGATCTGCAATTCGCGCTGGAATTTCTTGTTGATGATGTTGCGGCGCACCTTCTGCGTCGCGGTCAGCTCGCCGTCGTCGTGGTCCAGCTCCTTGTCGAGAATGACGAATTTGCGGATGTTCTCGACGCGCGCGAATTTGGCGTTGGTCTCGCGCACCAGACCGTCGATCAACTCGACGGTCTCCGGCAGTTGCGACAGCGACTTGTAGTTGGTGTAGGCGAGGCCCTTGTCGCGCGCCCAGCGGCCGACGGAATCGTAGTCGATCTGGATCAGCGCGCCCAGGAACTTGCGGCCTTCGCCGACCACGATCGCTTCCTTGATGAGGCCGGTGTCCTTCAGCGAATTCTCGATCTCGGACGGGGCGATATTCTTGCCGCCGGAGGTGATGATGATCGCCTTCTTGCGGTCGACGACGGCAATCTCGCCATTGTCGAGCAGTTCGACGATGTCGCCCGAATGCAGCCAGCCTTCTTCGTCGACCGTCGATTTCGAGGCGGAATCGTCGAGGAAATAGCCCTTGAACACGCCGGGGCTGCGCAGCGCGATTTCGCCGTCGGGCAGGAGCTTCCATTCCGTGCCTTCGAGCGGCACGCCAGCCGCGCCGATGCGCATAGCCTTCGGCGTCTGCACGAAGCCGACGCCCCCGCACTCGGTGAGCCCGTAGCCCTGCGACACGGGAATGCCGATGATGTCGAAGAAGCGGATGGTTTCGGGCGACACGGCCGCGCCGGCGCAAAGGCGCACGCGACTGCGGTCGAGGCCGAGATGCTTTTGCAGGTTGCGGTAGAGAAGCAGCCAGTGAAGGCCGTATTCGAGCCTGTCGAATATGCCTGCCGCGCCGGCCTGCCTGCGGTCGGAGAGAACGCGGCCGCGCTTCAGCGACCAGTCGGCGGCCTTGCGTTGTAGCCAGTTGCTGTCGCCGAGGCGGAACATGAAGTTCTGCTGCATCTTCTCGTAGATGCGCGGCACGCCGACGAAGGACAGCGGCGCGATCTCGCGCACATTGGCGGCGACCGTGTCGATGGATTCCGCAAAATTCACCACGCCGCCGATGACGAGTTGCGTGACCATCGAATAGCAACGCTCCGCGACATGGCAGAGCGGCAGGTAGCAGATCGTCTCGAAACACGGGCGTTCGAGATCGGTCGCCTTCGCATAGCGGTCGGCGGCGTAGACGAGATTGCGATGGCTGAGCATTGCGCCTTTCGGCGGGCCCGTCGTGCCGGACGTATAAACCATGATGGCGACATCGTCCGGGGCGCAGTCGTCGATCGAGCGGTCGAGCGCGGCGTCTGCGTCGGCATGTTCGTCGCGCCAGGCGCGGCCGCGCTGGACGAGCGCCTCGAACGACATGAGCTTGTCGTTGCGATAATTGCGCATGCCCTTCATGTCGACGCAGACGATTGCCTGCACTTCGGGCAGTCCGTCGCCGTTGGCGATGGCGTCGAGCACCTTGTCGGTCTGCTCCTGATCGCCGGTGAAGACGACGCGCGCGCCGCAATGACGCACGATGTATTGCAACTCAGGCCACGGGTTGGTCGGATAGATGCCCGTGACAGGCGCGCCCAGCATTTCGGCGCCGAGATCGGCATAATACCATTCCGGCGTATTCTCGCTGGCGATTGCGATGCGCTCGCCGCGCCGCAATCCCAGCGATTGCAGGCCAAAGGCGACGAGGCGGGCGGTCTCGTAATAATGCGCCCAGGTAAATCGCTTCCAGATTCCGTGCTCCTTCTCGCGGATCGCCAGCGCATCCGGATGCGCCGTGGCGCGCAGGCGCAAGAGCTGCGGCAGGGTGATGTCGGCGGCTGCGCGACGAGCCGCGAGCGTTTCGAGGCCCTCAGAGCGCATAAGCATTGCTCTCCGCGGGCTCCGCCGGCCGGCCGCGACGACCGAGATAGGCGTCGAGGACGGCGGGGTCGTTGCGCACCTCGTCCGGCGTTCCACCCGCAATCTTCTGTCCGAAATTCAGCACCTGCACGCGATCGGAAATATCCATGACGACGCGCATGTCATGTTCGATCATGAGCACGGTGACGCCGAGTTCGTCCCTTATGTCCAGAACGAAGCGGGCGATGTCCTCCGTCTCCTCCTGGTTCATGCCGGAGACCATTTCGTCCAGCAGCAGCAGTTTCGGCTCGCAGGCGAGCGCGCGGGCAAGCTCCACGCGCTTCTGCTGGCCGTAGGACAGATGGCCGACCACGGCATTGCGAATATGCTCGATCTCGAGAAACTCGACGATCTCCTCGACCTTTTCGCGCGCCGCGATTTCTTCATTCCGCGCACGACCGAAAAAGAGCGCGGCTTCGAGCACACTCGATCTGGTATGCACGTGGCGGCCGACGAGAATGTTCTCGACCACCGTGCCGTGCTTGAACAGCGCCAGGTTCTGGAAGGTGCGGCCGATGCCCAGGCGCGCGAAATTCGCCGCCCGTTCACGCGTGATGTCGGCGCCGTCGAAAACGATGCGGCCGCTCGTCGGCCGCAGCACGCCGCTGATGAGATTGAACAGCGATGTCTTGCCGGCGCCATTGGGGCCGATGACGCTGCAGATCTCGCCGCGCGCCACGTCGAAGCTGACGTCGGACACGGCGCGCAGGCCACCGAAGGTGCGGGTCAGCGCTTCGACCTTGAGAAGCGCGCTCACGACAGCCACCTCTTGCGCCGCTTGTAGTGCTTGACGTCGCGCATCGACTTGTGCGCGCCGGACCGGCCGGCGCCGAGGTAGAATTCCTGCACGTCCTCGTTGCGCGCGAGCTTGTCGGCCGGGCCGTCGAGAACTACGCGGCCGTTTTCGAGGATGTAACCGTAGTCGGCGATTTCGAGCGCGCGCGCGGCGTTCTGCTCGACGAGCAGAACGGTCAGGTCGAGCCGCCGCTTCAGGTCGACGATGATTTCGTAGATGCGGTCGATAATCATCGGCGCAAGGCCAAGCGAAGGCTCGTCGAGCGCGAGCAGGCGCGGGCCGCTCATCAGGCCGCGCGCGATGGCGAGCATCTGCTGCTCGCCGCCCGACATGTAACCTGCGATCTGGTCGCGGCGTTCGGCGAGGCGCGGGAACAGTTCGAAAGACTGGTCGCGTCGTTCGCGCCACAGCGAGGCCGCGGCGGTAAAGCCGCCGACCTGCAAATTCTCCTCCACCGTCAGCGCAGGAAAAATGCGGCGTCCTTCCGGCACGTGCACGACGCCCCGCCGCACGATTTCGTCTGGCGCAAACGCGCTGATATCGGCGCCTTCGAGATGGATGGAGCCATTGTCGATCTTGCCGTCTTCCGCATAGAGAATGCCGGACATGGCCTTGAGCATCGTGCTCTTGCCGGCGCCATTGGAGCCGAGCAGCGCGACCAGCGCGCCCTTGTCGGCCTGCAGGCTGACGTCGCGCACCGCCTCGATGGCGTCGTCGTAGACGACTTGAAGATTGCGGAACTCCAGCATGGGCGTCGCGCCCTGCGCCGATCGATCTGCTGACACGGCTGCGCTCATGCGTTCAGCGCGCCGCTTGGCGCGCGGGCGCGGCGCGTTCGGCCATGATGGCGTCGACGACGAGCCTTGCGGTCTCGGCGCAAGCCTGCGTGCCGCCGTTGCCGTAGTCCTTCACGGCGTCGCCCACCTGCCAGAGGCCGCGCACTTCGGTCTCGCGTTGCAAATCGTATCCGGCGCAGGCGCGCTGCGCCGGCCAGTCGTCGCGCATCACGCGGATCGACAGCATCTTCGCCTCCCGGTCGAAATCGGGAAATTGCTCGCGCAGGTCCTCCAGGCCCAGCGCCTCTTCCGCCTCGCTGTCGAAATCGCCGAGGGCCGGCTTCGGCACAGCGTAGGCGACATAGAGATGCCAGCCGGGCGGCGCGAGTTCGGGACAGGCGGCGGTCATCGTCGCCATGTTGCAGAGGCGCCGCGTCCTGCCGAAGGTGACGATGCCGGGGGCGCTGACCAGCGGCTCGCGGCTGGCGAAATTGTAGACGATGTTGGCGGCCGGCCGCAGGTCCGCGACGCGCCTGACATAGTCGGCGGAAAAGGCGTTCGCGCCGGCAAGCGCGAGCGTGCCTTTCGGGCCGGCGTTGCTGACGACGCAATCGGAGACGACGCGGATCGTCTCGTCGCCGCGCCTGACGAGGACGGCGCGGACCGCGCCGTCCTCGATCTCGATGGATTGCGCGGGCGAGGACAGCCAGACCTCGCCGTGCTTCGCCACGGCGTCGGCGAGCGCCTGCCAGACGCCGATCGTGCCTTGCGGGCAGAAGCCGAAGCGCTTGAACGCGCCCTTGCTGACGAAATAGGTAAGGAAGGCGCGCGCCGGCAATTCGTCCGCATTGCAGGCGAAGATCGCCGCGCAGAGATTGCGGAAGATGGCGTGAACGCTTTCGTTCTTCGTGAATGTCGAGAGCCATTCGGCCGTCGACTGGCGCCCGTCGGGCAGGGCGCCCGTGCGCGCTTCGGCGAATTTTTCCATGATGCGCGCCGCCTGTTTCGTCATCTGGCCGAGCAGCAGGCCCCAGCCGCCCTTGCCGACGTCGACGACCTTGTGGTCGAGGTAGAAGGCGGAGGCGGGCTCGGGAAAGCGCAGGTCGAGCGGCGCGCCGACGAGATTGAACGTCTCCTCGAAGACGCCGCCGACCTCGAGCGCGATGGCGCCTTCGTTCACGACGAAGCCGTCGATGATGTTGGTCGTGGCGCGGCCGCCGAGCTTGTCGCGCGCTTCGACGACGATGGGGCGGAGACCCCGGTGAACGAGCCGCGCGGCCGCACACAATCCTCCGGCGCCGGCGCCGATGACCACGGCGTCGGCCTGAACCTCTCTCATGCGTTCCCTCCTGACCCGACGTGGCGTTACCGCTCTTGTGGCCAGCGCTTTTACAATTAATATAAACCGGACGACCGTTCAACTATTTTGATCCGTCGCCTGTGCATATTGCAAGGGGCGGCGCGCGGTGTGCGCGGGCGGAGAAACGGAACGACCATGGCGCGCACCCGATCGCCCAAATACGAGGACATCCAGCTCGGCATATTGAAGAAGGCCGCGCGCCTGTTCGCGACGCATGGCTACGAGCGCACCTCCATCGGCGATCTGGTGCGCGCCTGCGATCTGTCGCGCGGCGCGATCTACCATTATTTCGAATCGAAGGAAGCGATCCTGTTCGCCATGATGGATTCGCTGGTGCGCGGATTGCTGGAAACGCTGACCGAAGCGGCGGCGGCGGAGGGCGACCCGGTCGAGCGGCTCGGAAACATCATCGTCGCCTTCGTCGAATATAATGCGCGCTCGCCGGACGAGCAGGTCATCCTGCTCAACGACATCGGCGCGCTCAGTCGGGCCGAGCAGAAGCAGATACGTTCGATCGAGAGACAGGTGGTCGATCTCGTCGCGGATGCGATCGCCGCCGCCGACACGCGCGGCCTGGTCACGCCGCGCACGCGCAAGGTCTACACGATGATGCTGTTCGGCATGATAAACTACACCTACACTTGGTACGACGCGAAGGGGCCGGTGAAGCCGCGCGACCTTGCGCACATGGCGGCGGACCTGTTCTTCAACGGCCTCCAGCCGGACGGGCGGACCGCGGCGAAACCGCCGCCGCTACGCGTCGCGAAGGCTGCGCGAAGCTGAACGTCAATTCACCTTCTTCACATTCGCTTGGCGACTTCTTCCAGCATCACTTCGGTCGCGCCGCCGCCGATGGTCAGCACGCGCGCGTCGCGCGCCATGCGCTCGATCGGCGTGCCGCGCATGAAACCCGTGCCGCCATGCAATTGCAGGCAGCCGTGCACGACCTCCTGCAGAACTTCCGGCGACAGCGCCTTGACCATCGAGACTTCGCGCACGCAATCGCGCCCCTCGGCGGCAAGCTCGGCGGCCGAATAGGCGAGCGCGCGGGCCGCGGCAGTCTTTGACGCCAGGCTGGCGAGCTTCTGGCGCACCGCCTGCTGGTCCCACAGCGAACCGCCGAAAGCGCGCCGCGTCTTGACGTAGTCGACGGTCAGTTCGATCGCCTTGGCGCTTTCGCCGGCGCAGATGCCGCCGATGCAGATGCGCTCGTTCTGGAAGGTCTCCATGATGGAGTAGAAGCCCTTGTTGACCTCGCCGAGCAGGGCGTCCTTGCGCACGCGCACATTGTCGAAGGTCAGCGCCGCCGTGTCGGAACAGAGCCAACCGTGCTTGTCGAGCTTCACCGCCGAGACGCCCGGCGTATCGCGCTCGACGATGAACAGCGAAATGCCGCGGCTGCCCTTGGCCTCGGGGTCGGTGCGGGCGGCGACGATCAGCAGGTCGCCGTAGACCGCGTTGGTGATGAACATTTTCGACCCGTCGATCACCCAGTCGTCGCCGTCTTTGCGCGCGCGCGTCTTCAGGCCGGCGACGTCGGAGCCGGCATGGGCCTCCGTGACGGCGATCGAGCAGATCGTCTCGCCGCGCACGATAGCGGGCAGGTATTTCGCCTTCTGTTCGGGCGTGCCGCGCAACACGATATGGCCGGCCGACATGTCGGTATGCACGAGCACGGACGAGGTGAAGCCGCCGAACGTGCAGCGCCCGAGTTCTTCCGAAAACACCATGGAGGCGAGAGGGCCGAGGTCCGTGCCGCCGTATTCCACGGGATAGCGCATCCCGAGCAGGCCGAACTCGCCCATCTGGCGGTAGATTTCGCGCGGAATCTTTCCCGCCCGCTCCCATTCCTCGCCATGGGGAACGACGTTCTGCTCGACGAAGCGGCGCACCTGGTCGCGCATCTGCCTGAGATGCTCGGGCAGGGAGGGCGGATCGGGAAAGCGGAATTCGGCGGCAGAGGAGCCGCGCGCCTGAACGTTCATGTCTCCTCCGCGGGGCGCTCTGGACCGGCGCCGTTTCGCTCGCGCATAATTAAACCGCGCGTCCGGTTTATGCAACCGGCGCCGACATCGGCAGGCCTAGCCGGTCGCATGGATGGAAGCCGGCGTGCCCGGCGGCAGGGGGTGCGGATCGACCTCGACGAGGCCGTCTCTCATGCGCAGGCGATAGGTCGCCAGCCTCTCCTTGAACGGCGGCGGCGCGCAGCCGTCCTGCAGGCGGTATTCGTAGCCGTGCCAGGGGCAGACGATGCAGCCGTCGACGATCCTTCCCTCGCCCAGCGGCCCGTTCTGGTGCGCGCAGAGGTTGGTCACGGCGCCGATCTCGTCGCCGTCGCGGAACACGGCGATGCGTTCGCCGGACGGCGCAGCGACGATGCGCGCGCGCTTGTCGGAAATGGAGGAGGGCGGCCCGATCCTGATCCAGTCGTCCCGCGGCGCCTCGCCCGCATCGGCGGACGCCTCGCGCCAGCCCGCGAGCATGTGCAGGGCGGCGACGACGACGAAGCAGCCCGCGAACCAGCTCGCCACCCACGGGCTGCGCTCGTCCTGCAGCAGGCCTTTCGCGACATGGATCAGCACGAGGCCGAAGGCGAGGTAGACCAGCATGTGCATCGCCTTCCACACGGGCGGCGCGAGGAAGGCGAGCCAGTAGTCGTGGCTGGTGGCGGCCAGCAGCAGCAGGATGAGAAAGGCGAGGAGGCCGAAAGCCTTGAACGATACGGTCGAGAAAGCGGCGTAGTCGCTCCACTTCGTCAGCTCGAAGAAGAGATTGAAGGGATGGCCGTCCGCGACATACCAGCCGAGCACGGCGGCGAAATGCGTGATGGCGACGATGCAGGTCAGCACGCCGAAATGCCGGCGGTTGTAGAGCAGCGGCAGGAAGACGCGCGACAGGCGCGCGAGCGGGCCGATCGACAGCACGAGCGTCAGCATCAGGAATGCGCAGGCGCCGGAGGCGCGGATCCAGAGGCCGAAAATATCGGCCGCGTTCTTGGGCGGCTCCTTGCGCCAGTCGAGCGTCAGCGCCACGCCGATGTAAAGGATCACTCCCGTAAGCAGCACGAGATCGTAGACGATCTTCCTGCGGTTCCAGTGGATCGCCTGAAAGCCCGCGCTCACTTGGCCGTCTCCTGCGGCGCCGGCTCGGGGGGCGGGCGCGTGACGAGCGCGGTGACGAACAGGGCGGCGACGACGAGCGCGAGCGCGGGCCAGACGTAGCGGTGCGCGAGACGATGGCCGCGCGTCATGCCGCGTGTCCCGCGCGCAGCCAGCGATAGAGCACGAGCGGCCAGAGCAGGAAGGCGCCGGGCAAAAGAAGAATGCGCGCGCCCGCCGTCAGCGCCGCAGGCTCGCCGAGCGCGACATCGGCGCCGCGCGCGACAAAGGCGCCGGCGACGACGAGGCCGGCGACGCACCAGAGGACGAACAGAAATCCGAGCAGGGCGTTCAAGGCGCTCTCCATCCAGCCGCCCATAATCTTTGCGGGAATGCGCGCGGCCCGCAAGCGCGCTTCAGCTTCGCGCGCCGCGCCAGACCATGACGCTCGCCGCGCAGGTCGCGACGGCAAGCGCCGCATAGGGGAGAACGAAGGCGCCGGTCGCGGTCGCCGCGAGGCCGAACAGCGGCGGCAGTACGAGCACGCCGGCGAACATGGCGGCGGAGCCCAGTCCCGTCGCCTCGGTGCGCGCGGCGCCGCCGAGGCGTGCGAATTCGGCATAGGCAAGGCCGGTGAAACCGGAGGCGCTGAAGCCCGCCGCCATGCAGGTCGACAGGATGGCGAGCCGTGGCCATGCGGGCGAAAAGAACGCCGACAGCGCCGCCGTGACGCACATGAGGAAACCAAGAACGGCGAGCAGGCGCATGGGCGCGACGAAACGGTCGGCGACGTAGCCGAGCAGCGGGCGACTGACCAGCGCCGCCGTCTGATAGGCGGCGAGCGTCCAGCCGGCCGTCACCAGATCGAAGCGCGCGCTCTGCGTGAGATGCACGGTCATGAAGCTGATGAAGCAGAGCTGCGCGCCGGTGAACACGAAGCTCATGATGGCGAGCCGACGTATGTCGGCGTTCTGGCGCATCAGCCGCAGCGGCTGCGCCAGTGCGCCGACGAACAGGGGGTAGCCGGGGCGCCGGTCGACATCCCAGGCGCGGCGCACGACTTCCAGCGCGACGAGCAGGACGAGCGCGGTCGGAATCTGGGCGGCGAGCGCGACGCGCCAGCCGAGGACAAGAGTCATCGGCGGCATGAGGACGCCCGCCAGGATACCGGCGAGCGGCAGGCCCGCCTGCCTGATCGACATGACGAGATTGTAGACGCGCTGCGGCGTGCGCGGCACGAGCAGATGCGCGCTCGCCGGGGCCGTCGCGCCATAGGCGAGGCCGAGCAGCGCCGCGCCGGCGGCGATCGAAGCGGCCGTCCCGAACGCCGATACGCCGAGCATGACGACGACGGCCGCCATCACCGCCTGAATGACGCGCACGGCGCCGAAGCGCAGGATGAACGACGGCGAGAACAGCGCAGGGAAGAAACCGACGAGCGCGCCGGGCAGGCCGAGATCGCGCGCGATCGCCGGCGCGACGGCGGGCACGGAAAAGGCGGCCGTGGTCGCCAGCGTCTGCATGGCCAGCGTCGCCAGCAGCGGCCAGAGGGCCGAGGATTCTTTCGTATCGGTCGTGGTCAGGCGCGGCGCCTCCGTTGCGCGTCGTGCGAAGCGTAGAAAGGGCGGCGGGCGTTGTCGATGCGTCGGCGCGCATAGCGCGGATGCGGGACAGTCCATGCACCCGTCATACCCGCGACAAGCCGAACCAGGACGGCTTCTTCCTACCGCCACATCTGCCGCATCTTCGCCGCCACATCCACGCGCGCCTGTGGCGCGGCCTGCGCCTTGCCGGCAGGCGCATAGCGCGGCCAGCTCCTGTGCTCGAACAAGCCGACAAGATGTTTCGGGATAAAGCGCGTGCGCCCGGCGTAGACGTGGCGGTCGCCCTGCGCCGCCTGGCCGTGCGTGAAGAATCGCTGTGGCGCGATCACGTGCAGGTCGTCCTTTGCGCGGGTCATGGCGACGTAGAGAAGGCGGCGCTCTTCCTCGATCTCTGCGGTCGAGCCGGCGCCGAGATCGGAAGGAATGCAGCCGTCGACGGCGTTGAGCACGAAGACGTTTTTCCATTCCTGCCCCTTGGCGGAATGGATGGTGGAGAGGATGAGATAATCCTCGTCGCGATGCGGCGGACCGGCCTCGTCGCTTGTGGCGTCCGGCGGATCGAGCGTCAGCTCGGTCAGAAATCTTTCGCGCGAAGCATAGCCGCCCGCGATCTGTTCGAGCTGCAGCAGATCGGCGCGGCGCGTGACCGCGTCCTCGTGCAGGCGGTCGAGATGCGGCTCGTACCAGTCGCGCGCCAGCCCGATCTCGCCCGGCCAGCCCGCGGCTTTTTCCCGCAACGCGGTCAGCGTGGCGACAAAGCGCTTCCAGTCTTCTCCCGCGCGCGGCGGCGCAGGCGCGTGGGCGAGCGCATCGATCGGATCGGGCGCCTCGCTCATTCGCTCAAGCATGCGCTGCGCCGATGTCGGCCCGACCCCC
>WBZM01001354.1_pt1 | contig 24707 bp, 20 predicted proteins | sample 5204271 | NCBI WGS metagenome assembly WBZM01 (sample SAMN12344346, study PRJNA552823) | activated sludge metagenome | biome: Activated sludge suspended growth; feature: Nitrification reactor; material: Wastewater; isolation source: activated sludge from nitrification reactor of wastewater... | reverse complement strand
GCTTCGAGAGCATCGCCGGCGCCGACGCGGCGCGGCTCGTCATCGAGGCGGGCGAACAGCTCATGCGCCGCCCCGCGCCGGCCGTGATCCCAGAGGTCGAATTGTAGCGCCCGACACTCCGCGGCAAGCACAACGGGATTCCCCTCCCCGCCAATGGCTACGGCGTTCACACAATTGGTGCGTGCCTACCGAAGCGTTGCCCACAGGTTGCAAGCAGGCGCCGAGCTGGCTCCCCTCCCCAGCGGGGAGGGGTTGGGGGTGGAGAGAGGCCGCACGACGGGACTACCATTGAGCGCAACACATTGAAATAGCGATCAGTTTCAACACGCACCACCCGTGCATCGTCACCCCACCCCTACCCCTCCCCTCGAAGGGGAGGGGAATCCGGCTACGCCCAGCGGCCAGCGGCCAGCGGCACCAAACCACGTTGAAACCCAGCGTCGACTCCTTGCGACGCCGATGTGTGAATCCCATAGCCGTCGAGGGGAGGGGACCTCGAGGCAGCGGCCTCCAGATCACCCCGTCTCGCCGCGCAGGCGGGTGGCGGCGCGGGCGCGGCCGATCAGCGGCAGCAGGGCTTTCAGCTCCGGCCCGTCCTCGGCACCGGTCAGCGCGAGGCGGAGCGGATGGAACAGGGCACGGCCCTTGGCGCCGGTCGCAGCCTTGAGCGCGCTGGTCCAGGCGCCCCAGGTGGCCATGTCCCATGGCTCGGGCGGCAACAGGCGCGCGGCCTCCGCCGTCAATCCCACGTCCTCCATCACCGGCGCGATCCGCCCGGCGACGACCTGCCACCAGCCCTGCGCATCGGCGAGCACGCGCACGTTGCCGCGCACGGCCAGCCAGAATTCCTCGCCGCCGCCCACGCCCATCGCCGCCAGCCGCTCCGCGACCGCGCCGAATGGCGTCGCATGCAGCAGCTTGGCGTTGAGCCCCGCCAGCTCGGCCTCGTCGAAGCGGGCCGGAGTGGTCGAAATCTTGCCGAGATCGAACCCAGCCGCCAGATCGTCGAGCGACTGCCGCGCCTCGATCGCGTCCGAGGTGCCGATCAGCGCCGCGTAGCTCGCCACGGCCATCGGCTCGAGCCCGGCGGCGCGAAAGCCTTCGATCGACAGCGAGTCGAAGCGCTTCGACAGCGCATGGCCGTCCGAGCCGACGAGCAGGCCGTGGTGGGCGAAATGCGGCGGGTCGGCGCCGAGCGCGTCGAACAGCTGCACCTGCACGCCGGTATTGGTGACGTGGTCCTCGCCGCGCACGACGTGGGTGATCCCCAGGTCGATGTCGTCGACGACGCTGGTGAACGTATAGAGGAACGTGCCGTCGGCACGGATCACCACCGGGTCCGACAGCGAACCGACGTCCACCGTCTGGTCGCCGCGCACGAGGTCGTTCCACGATACGATGGTCGGCTGCGGCTCGAGGCCCGTCTCCGGCGACGTGTTGTCGAGGCGGAAGCGCCAGTGCGGGCGGCGGCCCTCGGCCTCGAGCTTGCGGCGGTCGTCGGCGGTCAGCCGCAGCGCGCTGCGGTCGTAGATCGGCGGCAGGCCGCGGGCGAGCTGGCGCTTCCTCTTCCTGTCGAGCTCGTCCTCGGTCTCGTAGCAGGGATAGATGCGCCCCTGCCCGATCAGCGTCTCGGCGGCGGCCTCGTAGAGTGATGTGCGGTGCGACTGGCGCTCCTCGCGCGTCCAGGCGAGCCCGAGCCAGGAGAGATCGCGGCGGATGGCCTCGACGTGCTCCTCCTTCGAGCGCTCGCGGTCGGTGTCGTCGAGGCGCAGGATGAACGTGCCGCCCGCCCGGCGCGCGAGCAGCCAATTCAGGATGGCGGGGCGGATGTTGCCGATGTGCAGCCGGCCCGTGGGGCTCGGCGCGAAGCGGACGGTGACGGTCATGCGGGCAAGGGCCTCTACGTGCAGCCGAATCTCACCCCGTCATAGCGCAATTTCCGCAGCTTGGGTTGGGCCCGGCGAGCCGGTTCGGCATGCTCGATGCCGCGGCGCCAGAAACGCGACGACCTTTGCGGTCGAGATTGCGGCTGTCGGGTTGCGCGCGGAGCGGCGTCGCGGCCCTTGCCGATGATCCGTGGCCGCGTTACCCAAGAGGGGCTCGATCCGATCCTGCTACGGGAGAGTCGCTTTCGGCTCACCGGCGAGGAGGGCGGGCTCGGCGCGCGGCCTCCGGCGAGCGATGGTTGTGCAGCAATCAGAGCGATGTGACATCCCATGCGCGCCCAGTGACCAAAAATGTTGAGGCAACTGTCGGCGCGGTGCTCCTTGTCCTCGTCGGGGGCATCGCAATTAGCGCGCTGACGGGCCCGGTCGCCCCGGTCTTGATGACCAAGGGGGTCCAGTCGGTCAAAGGCGAATATTATCAGGTTACTGCCGACTACACCTACAAGGGCGAGCCGGTTCAACTGCGTTTCGCCCTCACGTGCTCGGGCGCAGTTACGACCTACAAGTACGGCGATAAGTCGTTCGATATCTTCAGTGGCCCTGTCGCATACGGGATCAGGTTGCCCGACAACAAAGCACTTGCCTTGGATACCGGCTATTGCTCCTCAATTTCGCCCAATGAGCCAAATGCCGGAATTCTAGAGGACATGCTACCTCAGACCTTTCTTTTCGATGATCCGGACACCTTGAATTCGGGCGTTTTCTTCGCATCGGACGAAGCCTACGATCGACCCAACTCGGAGCTCAGGTTTGGCTCGATCCGGTTCAAGCGCCTCACGGAGACGGACTACCGGCAGCTCCAAAAAACGCAAAAGCCTAACGTATTTCGCACCCCGTTTGCGATAAATCAATTCATAGCGGCGAATTCACGCGACCTGCGGTACCAAATTGCCTATCCCGGAAAGCGGCCCTCGATCGCCCGTGAGTGCTACGGTTGGAAGCGCCTGCCCGTTCCCGAAGCCGCACGTGAGGAGCTTCGCAGGCATTGGCCCGCGCACCATCCGCGCTATTGGACGCCGGCCGACGTGAGGGGCGCGGGACGGCCGTTGGCAGCCTTCGTTGCGCACCACATAAAAGACAAGAATGGCCGGCCGCTGTTCAACTATGGTTTGCTCCAAGGCACCTCGGGCGTTTTGCGCATGGACGGCACGGGGCACGGCATAGAAAATGATAATCCCGGAAGCCATGGCCCCCGCGCGCCGGGCAGCATGTATCCTCAATTCTTCTCGGCACCATTCTATCCCGAGTATCATTTGACCAGGCAGGTTTGGAAGGAGTCGGAGGGGCGCTGGGATCCGGAGATCCGGCATGTGGATATCGCTGCAGGAGACGAGACGCAGCGTGGGTTGTTGCGCTGCAATCCCCCCGCGGAGATCGACCGTCTTGCGCAAGAACCAGCACGGAAACCTCACCGGCATGACGGCCACATACTTGGGCAATCGTATTGGTCATTGTGGAACAGGAGCTATTTCCTTACTGTCGCTGGTGTTCCGGTCGAAAATTGCAAGGGTCCTCCAAATTTTTTCTGCGACTTCTTCTTTGAGGACGACGCGTATTACTTTAGTAGAGTAGACAAGGGCCTGAGCGTCGACGGGGAGCAACACGATGACAACTGAGATCTCGTCCAAGCTGAAGGGCGCTGCGCTGGCCGCGGCGCTGGCAGAAGAGGTGTATCAGCGGAATGCAAAGAGTTTCGCTGTCACAGCGGACGCGCTCCGGCTTGATTAATGTGGGAACTGTCCGGCTCTTGGAGCAGCAGGCAGGTCGGGTCGAGCCCGCTTGCGCGATCCGACAACTCGGTTTCCGTCGTGGCATGTCGGATCTCGCAAGATGGCTCGATCCGACCTACGGAAGAGGCGCTTTCGGCTCACCGGCGAGGAGGGCGGGCTCGGAGCGCGGTTTTCGGCAGGCCGTCGAGTAGATGCCGACCGGGCGGCCGGCCCTGTCCTTCAGCCGCGCCTGGAGAGCCAGCCAACCATGCGAGGCGAAGACGGCGGCATGAGCGTCGCTCTCTCCCATGAAGGCGATGCGGAACGGCCGCTGGCCGCGGCTGGCGTGGATCTTCCTCAAGATCAGATCCAGGCTGGCCGCATCGACGGGGTTGAAGCAGTAGGCCACCGTCACGTCGCGGTAGTCGTACCTTTCGGCCGCCACCTGCTCGACACGAATGGGTGCGCGGCTAGTCCTGAGCCTGCTCGCGTTGGCGCGCGCCGCGTCGGCGAGACGGGCATCCAGCTCGATGCCGATGACCGCGTCGACCGGGTATTGCGCCGCCAGCGCCAGGACCCGCCCCTTGCCGGCTCCGATGTCCACGAAGGTGTCGCCCGGCGACAGCTCAAGCTTGCGCAGCAGCCATCGGATCTCGCCGTAGGCGGCGGTGCCGTAGTGGCAGCCGCCCGGGATCGCGGTCGCCACCTCGCCCTGGGTCGAGATGCCGAGACGGAGCTCGTGCCACGCCGTCTCGATCATCGTCATCAGCAGCATGGGGCGCGCCCCTCCTCGCTCACCGCTGGGCCGGAGAGGCGGGGAGCGCCTTCGGTAGAAGCACGGCATCACAGCCGCCGCGCGGAGCCCGAGCAAGTCCTGAACCGAGCGTGGCAATCAGCCGCTCTTGCGAGCTATGCCGCTCCGGGCGCCGTCATCTGCAGCCGGCGCATGCGGCGCCAGAGCGTCGTGCGGTCCACGCCCAGGATCTTGGCCGCCAGGTTGCGGTTGCCTTTGGCTTTCGCGAGCGCCTCCTCGATCTCGGCGCGGTTGAGATGCTGGGCCGGCGGCGGCGGTGCCGCGGGGGCAAGCGTCTCGACCCGCGCCAGGGCCGGTGGCGGCGCCGTGGCGAAGGGCTGGCTCAGCGAGGGCAGCATGCGGGCCCTCTCGGCCTCGTAGCCGCGCACGTCCATGGGCAGGCTCTCGGGACGCACGATCTTGTTGACCGAGCAGATAATGGCGTGCTCGACGGCGTTCTCGAGCTCGCGCACGTTGCCCGGCCAGGGGTAGTCCATCATCAGCTTCAAGGCCTCGCTCGAGCACTGGATGTCCGACGGATAGCCTCGGCTCTCAAGGTTGTAGCAGAAATGCTTCAGCAGCAGCGGGATGTCGCCCGGACGCTCGCGCACAGGCGGGACGTAGAGCGGGATGACGGCGAGGCGATAATAGAGATCGGCGCGGAACTCGCCCTGGTTGACCATCTCGCGCAAATTGCGGTTCGAGGCCGAGATGATGCGCGCGTCGACCTTGACCGACTTGTCGGAGCCGACCGGCTCGACCTGCTGGTCCTGGATGGCGCGCAGGAGCTTGGGCTGCAGGTGCAGCGGGATCTCGCCGACCTCGTCGAGGAACAGCGTTCCCCCGTGCGCCAGCTGGAAGCGGCCCTTGCGGTCGTGAGTGGCGCCGGTGAAGGCACCCTTCACATGGCCGAACAGCTCGGATTCGAGCAGCGTCTCGGGGATCGCGGCGCAGTTGACCTCGATGAGCGGCTTCGACGCCCGCTGGCTCAGGCGATGGATGAGGCGCGCAATGTGGCTCTTGCCGGTGCCGCTTTCGCCCTGCAGCAGCACGGTGGCCGATTGCGGCGCCACCTGCTCGACGCGGTGCAGCACCTCGATCATGCGCGGGTCGTTGGTGATCAGGTCGGCGTTGGCGCGGGAGAGATAGGCCTCGAGCATGCGCCGCTGGGTCACATCGCGCAGGATCAGGAGACGGAGCTTGCTGGTGCCCTCGCCGGCGAAGCAGCACTCGAACTCGAGATCGCGGTGGCCGCCGCCGGGAAGCGAGATGCGCTGCTCGATCTTGGCGGCCTTGGCGCCGAGGGGGCGCCGGTCGTGGGAGCGCTGGAAGATGCTCTCGAGCTCGACCGAGGCCACGTCGGACAGCTGGCGCACAGGCTGGTTGGCCGGCACGGCCAGGAGCTCGTGGGCGGAGGGGTTCATGTAGAAGACGTTGGCGCGGTCGTCGGCGATGACGACACCGTCGTCGATGTATGAGACGATCGCCTCGAGCAGCGGCATCAGACTGTTCATCTCGAGCATCGCCAAGTGTCCTCCGCGGCGCAGGTCGCGTTGTTGCGACTCGTTGCAAGTGTTTCATCAAGCAGTTTAACACATGCAACGCCACGCAACATCCACCACGTTCGTGGATATATTGTTTATCTATCGATATCAGCGTGTTACAACTGCTGCCGCAGACCTCATGCCAATGCATCAAATTCCGGGCGGCCGCTTAAACATGCAAACATTTCAATATGATAAGCCGTTGGCACGCGAGTTGCTGAGATCAAGTCGGCGCCTGAGCACCGCCCAGAAAAACAAAAGAGATGATCGGTCTACGGTCCCACACGGGGAGGAACCGGCTACATGCTTTTTTCCGCAGACTGGATGCGCGCGTTCGCGTCCGCCTGGAACGCCGAGCCTGCGCTGCGCGGTGAACTGGAGCGTGTGGGCTTCAATTCGACCATCGGCTACGGCGTCGCCGACGAGACCGAGCCGCGTGGCGTGCTCGTCGTCTCCAACGGCACGGCGGTCGACGGCGGCACCTATTCCGGCCAGACCCTCAACTGGGACCTGCGCGCCTCCGAGGCGACGTGGCAGGATTGGCTCACCAAACCCCCCGGCATGATGGGACTTGGCATCGCCTACACCTCGGGCAAGTTGAAATTCCTGGCGGGGGACTATGCTGCCATGATCAAGGACCCGCGCATGGCGGGGCCTTTCGTCAAAAGCTTCCAAGTTATGGGCAAGGTGAAATGAGAACTGTGTCGCGCGTATTCTTCGTTCCCGCCCTCGCAGCTCTCCTGGTCACAGGCCAGGAAGCCGCATTCGCAGCCGAGTACCAGATCGCGCCGGTGACGGTGGAGGCGAGCGGGTCGACGGCGCTCGTGTCGGGGACGGTGGTTCCCTACAAGGAGGTCGTCCTTTCGGCGCAGATCCCGGGCGAGGTGACGTTCCTCGCCGGGCGCGAGGGCGAGAGCTTCCAGGCCGGTCAGGCGCTGGTCGCCATCGACGACACGGCGATCCGCGCCAAGCGCGAGGCGGCGGTGGCGGCGGCGATGTCGGCGGAAGCCATGATGCGCGACGCCAACGTGCAGTACAGCAGAGAGATGTGGGCGCCGCGCACGGGCAAGCCGACCGGCATGGGCTTTCCCTCGATGATGGACAGCTTCTTCGCGCCGATGACCGGCCAGTACGCCGGGCCGCAGAATCCGTGGGTCGAGCGCAGCGCCGACCTGCATTCGCGCGCCCGCGGCATCGACGAGGCGCGGAGCCAGCTGATGGCCTCGCGGGCGACGATCGAGGAAATCGATACCAAGATCCGCGACGCCAAGCTGACGGCGCCGTTCGACGGCGTCATCGCGCAGCGCCTGGTCGAGATCGGCACCACGGTGCAGCCGGGGCAGCCGCTGATGAAGTTCGCGCACGTCGCCTACCTGCGCATCCAGTCGGAGGTGCCGGTGCGCCTCGTCTCGTCACTCACCAAGGGCCAGGTGGTGGCGGCGCGCATCGACGTCGGCGGCGGCCTCGACGTGCCGGCGCGGGTTTCGCAGATCTTCCCCGTCGCCGACGAGCAGCGCCACACCGTCACGGTCAAGTTCGACCTGCCGAAGGGCGTGCCGGGCGGGCCCGGCATGTACGCCGAGCTGCAGCTGCCGGACACGCAGGCGCAGGCGGTGCGCCTCGCCAGCGTGCCGGCCGGCGCGGTGTTCCAGCGCGGCAGCCTGCCGGCGGTGATCGCGGTCAAGGACGGCAAGACGTCGCTGAGGCTGGTTCGTGTCGGCTCGGCGCTGCCGGGCGGCAGGGTCGCGATCCTCTCCGGCCTCGACGGCAGCGAGCAGGTGGTGGTGGCGCCGCCGCCGGTGCTGGCGACGATGGAGATCGGCAAGGACTTGAAGTGAGGGAATAGGGAGTGGGGAGTAGGGAAAGTTCCCACTCCCGCCCCGCGAGGCAGAAGCGCGGAAACGGATCAAAGGGAGCAGAGAGCAGGTCGCAGGGATAAAGGGTCGAAGCCGCAAGCCGCAGCTCCCCTACTCCCTACTGCCTGTTCCCTACTCCCTCACCCGAGGGGAGCACACCGTGTCGGACAACAACGCGAGCAGTAACGGCAACGGGGCCGAGCCGGCGCACACCACCGGGCTCGCGGGCTCGATGACGCGGGCCTTCATCCATTCGCCGCTGACGCTGCTGTTCCTGATCGCCTGCCTGATCGTCGGCGTGCTCGGCTTCATCTTCACGCCGCGGCAGGAGGACCCGCAGATCGACGTGCCGATGGTGGACGTGTTCTTCTCGTTCCCCGGCGCCTCCGCCGACCAGGTGGCCTCGCTCGCCACCGACCCGCTCGAGCGCATGATGAGCGAGATCTCCGGCGTCAAGCACGTCTACTCGGCGTCCGAGCGCGGCGGCGGCATGGTCACCGTCGAGTTCGACGTCGGCCAGAAAATGGAGCCGAGCCTCGTCAAGCTCTACGACAAGCTCGCCTCCAACCTCGACAAGATGCCGCCCGGCATGCCGCAGCCGATGGTCAAGCCGAAGGCCGTCGACGACGTGCCGGTGGTGGCGCTGACGCTGTGGTCGGACAAGGTCGACGACGCCAGCCTGCGCCTGGTCGCGCTCGAGGTCATGCAGCGGCTCAAAGAGGTGCGCTCAACGAGCCAGAGCTTCGTCGTCGGCGGGCGCGCCGAGGAGATCCGCATCGAGGTGCAGCCGGACCGCCTCAGGGGCTTCGGCATCTCGCTCGACCAGCTGGCCGGCGTCATCCGCGCGGCCAACGAGAAGCGCGACATCGGCTCGGTCGAGACCGGCGGCATGGCGATGTCGGTCTACACCGGCAGCTTCCTCAAGCACGCCGGCGACGTCGAGCGCATCGTGGTCGGCGTCAGGAACAACGCGCCGGTCTACGTGCGCGACGTGGCCAAGGTGATCGAGGGGCCGGGGGAAGCCACGTCCATCGTGCAGTACTTCACCGGGCCGGCGTGGGACAAGGCGCGGCTCAAAGCCGGCGTCGAGAGCCGGGACGCGAAGGCGCAGGGCGCGGCGGCGGTGACGATCGCCATCGCCAAGAAGAACGGCACCAACGGCGTCACGGTCGCCGACGAGGTGCTGGCCAAGGTCGAGACGCTGAAAGGGCGGCTGATCCCCGACAACGTCAACGTCGCGGTGACGCGCGACTACGGCAAGACGGCCAACGACAAGGTCAACGAGCTGTTCATGAAGCTGACGATCGCCACGGTGGCGGTCTCGGGCCTCATCTTCCTGTTCCTGGGGCTGCGGCCGACGATCGTGGTCGGCATCATCATCCCGGTCGTCATCCTGGTCACCGTGTTCTCGGCGCTGGTGCTCGGCTACACGATCGACCGCGTCAGCCTGTTCGCGCTGATCTTCTCGATCGGCATCCTGGTCGACGACGCCACCGTCGTGATCGAAAACATCTACCGGCGCTGGCTGATGGCCGGGAAGATCGACACGGCGACGACCATCGACGCGGTGGCCGAGGTCGGCAACCCGACCATCCTCGCCACCTTCACCGTCATCGCGGCGCTGCTGCCGATGGGCTTCGTGTCCGGCATGATGGGCCCCTACATGCGGCCGATCCCGGTGCTCGGCTCGGTGGCCATGCTGTTCTCGCTCGTCGCCGCCTTCATGTTCACGCCGTGGCTCGCCATGCGCATCCGGCCGAGCATGAAGCAGCTGCACGAGATGGAGAAGGGCGAGCACCGGCTCGTCGAGCGCCTCGACACCTGGTACCGGGCGATCCTCGGGCCGATGCTCGAGAGCCCATGGAAGGCGCGCGCCTTCCGCATCGGCATCTGGGTGGCGTTCCTCGCCTGCTGCGGCCTGTTCTACACGCAGAACGTCTCGGTCAAGATGCTGCCGATGGACAACAAGCCCGAGTTCAACGTCGTCATCAACATGCCGGAGGGCACGGCGCTTCCCGTCACCGCCAACGTCATGCAGCAGCTGACGGCGAAGGCGATGGAGATCCCCGAGGTCACCGCGCTGCAGAGCTACGCCGGCACCGCCTCGCCCTACAACTTCAACGGCCTCGTGCGCCACACCTACCTGCGCTCCAAGCCGTGGCAGGGCGACATCCAGGTGCAGCTGCTCGACAAGAAGGCGCGCAAGCGCTCGAGCCACCAGATCGCCTCCGACGCGCGCGAGCGCCTGACGCCGCTCGCCCGCTCGCTCGGAGCGCGCATCCAGGTGGTCGAGATGCCGCCCGGCCCGCCGGTGCTGCAGACGGTGGTCGCGGAGGTCTACGGTCCCGACGCCATCACGCGGCGCAAGGTGGCCGAGGACCTGACCGCCATCTTCGAGAAGGCGGAGAGCGTCGGCGACGTCGACAACTATCTGCAGAAGCCGCACGACACGCTCGTCTTCGCCGCCGACCAGGCCAAGGCCGAGCACCGCAACGTGTCGCTCGCCGACCTGTCGCGGCAGCTCGGCTTCGTCATGGGCGGGGCGCGCCTCGGCGACGCCAAGCTCGGGCACGAGCTCGAGCCGCGCTCGGTCGTGCTGCAGGCGCCGCTCGACATCCGCGCCAATCCCGCCCGCCTCGGCGAGGTGCCGATCCGCACGCAGGACAACAAGCTCGTGCCGCTCGCCGAGCTCGGCTCGTTCCAGCGGGCGCCGCAGGACCAGGTCGTCTACCACAAGGACCTGCGCCCGCTCGAGTACGTCACCGGCGAGGCCGTCGGCCGCCTGGCGGCGCCGGTCTACGCCATGATCGAGGTGTCGCGGCTCCTGAAGGACTACAAGACGCCGGACGGCGTGACGCTCTCGGGCACGCTGGTCGGGCCGCCGTCCGACAGCTACAAGTCGGGCTTCGAGTGGACGGGAGAATGGACCGTCACCTACGAGACGTTCCGCGACATGGGCCTCGCGTTCGCCGCGGCGATGATCCTCATCTACATGCTGGTGGTGCTCGAGTTCGGCAACTTCCGCCTGCCCGGCATCATCATGGCGCCGATCCCGCTGACGCTGATCGGCATCATCCCGGGACACTGGCTGCTCGGCGCCGAGTTCACGGCGACCAGCATGATCGGCTGGATCGCTCTCGCCGGCATCATCGTCAGAAACTCCATCCTGCTCGTGGACTTCTCCAAGCACGCCATCCTGGCCGGCACGCCGGTGCAGGAAGCCGTGATCCAGTCGTGCCGGGCCAGAACGCGGCCGATCGTCATCACGTCGCTGGCCTTGATGGGCGGCTCGGCGTCGATCATCACCGACCCGATCTTCCAGGGCATGGCGATCTCGCTCCTGTTCGGCGCCGCGGTGTCGACGGCGCTGACGCTGATCGTCATCCCGCTCGCCTGCGCGCGCGCCCAGGGCGCCTTCTCGACCACGGCCAGCCAGCTCGACGAGGCCCTCGCCGCCGCGGCCGCCGCCGACGCCTCCACCTACGGCCCAGGCGCGTACGGCACAGGCGGGCACGCGGAGGAGACCGCCGCGCCGGCCGCCGCGCAGAAAGCCTCCGCGCCGATGCCGGCGCTGGCGGCACCCACGACGTCGCGCTCGGCCTCGGGCTCCACTGTTTCTACCGGACGCAAAGCGAGCGGCCGCGGCATCGGGCGGCGCCTCGCCGAAGCGGCGGCACTCGTCTACTTCGTCGCCCGGCTGCCCTTCACGCTCGTCGCCGAGCCGATCCGCAAGCTCTACGGCGACAAGGTGATCGCGCCGTTCCGGCTGATCGACGACCTCGTGCAGGCGCTCGCCCGCTGGGTGGCGCGCGGCCTCTCCGGCCTGTTCGGCGGCGGGGACACCAAGCTCTTCACCGAGACACCCGGCGACAGCTGCGCCGGTCCTGCCCCCGGCTCGTCTGCTCCTGTATCGTCCGCTCCGGCCGCGCCCGCGGCTCCGGCGGCACCCGCCGCTGCGGCTCCCAGCGCAGCGGCCCCCGCAACGACGCTGCCCGCGGTGACGGCGGGCACGAGCGAGACGGCCTCCTCCCTCGCCGCGGACCTCGCCGCCTCGGCCGCCGCGCGTGCGGCGCCCAGCGCCGTGGCGGCCTTGCCGGCACCCGTCTCGTCCGGCGCGGCGGGCACCGCGGCCGAGGCGGCTGCTCCGGTCAAGCCCAATGGCGCCACCGCACCCGCGCCCTCTGCCGCCAAGCCGACGGCCGACGCCAGCGTGCAGGCTTTCATCATGCCGAAGGCGGGCGCTCCAGCGCCGGTGGCGGGCCATTCCGCGCCGGCCATCGCCGGACCGGCCGACGACCTCAAGCGCATCAGCGGCGTCGGTCCTTGGGTGGAACGGCAGCTCAACGCCATGGGCATCACCCGCTTCGCCCAGATCGCGGCGTGGAGCGCGGACGACATCGCGCGCATCGGGTCGCAAGTGACCGAGCCCGGCCGCATCGAGCGCGACGGCTGGATCGAGCAGGCCCGTCGGCTCGCCGCGGAGGCCACGGTCGCGCCAGCGTCCGGAGCCAACGGAACCAAGCCGACCGAGCACTGAGAGGGGATGAAAAGCATGCGCCGTGGCGGTCATCGACAGGAACTTCTTTCAGCGAGCGCTGTCGCGGCACTCCTCGCCGCCGCCTGGCTCAATTCCGGTCTCCTGGTTTCCAGTGCAAAGGCCGAGGGGATTGTGACCGCGCAGGCGGCGCCGGCCTGGGGCGGGGGCGACGCGAACCCGTTCCCGCCGATGGGCTACGATCCGGCGGCGCCGGGCCAGCCGCAGGGCATGGCCGGCATGTCTCCCCCCGGAGGCTGGGCACCACCTCCGGCCGGACCTTGGGGCGGCTACCAGGCCCCTCAACCCGCACCGACGGCGGCCCCCCAGACCGCACCGGCTCCAGCCATGCCGCAGGCGCAGCCGCCCGCCGCACCCCGTGCTCCGGCGCCACAGCAGGCCCAGCCCATGCCGCAGCAGGCGACGCCGCCGATGACGAAGCCGGCAACCGTGCCTCCGTCGCCGCCGCCGGCCGCACCCGCAGTTGCGGCGCCGGCCACGCCGGCCGCTCCTCCAGCGGCGGCACAGCCGCAGTGGGCGGCTCCCGGCGCGCAGCCGCTGCCGCAGGGCGCGGCGCCGGCACAGGAGGGCGGCTGGGGTCAGGGCGCGTGGAGCCAGGGCGGCCAGAGCTGGCCACAGCCGGCGCAGCCGCAGGCCGCCGCTCCCGCTTATCCGCCGCCGCAGACGAGCGCACCACAGCCACCGCAAGCTCCGGTTCAGCCGTCGTGGCCGACGCCGCCCGCAGCACAGGCGCCCGGACAGGCTTGGGCGCCACCCGGTCCGGCCGGGGCCCCGCCGCAGCTCGGCATGGCCGGCACCTGGCAGGCGCCGCGGCCGGCGACGACATGGCCGCCAGCGGCCCAGCATCCCCAGTGGCCGAGCGAGCAGCCCCCGGCCGCACCTGCGCCGGCCGCACCGGCAAGCACGGCCCCGGCGGCGGCGCAGCAGCCGGCTTCGTCCACGGCCGCGCCGCAACCCGCCAAGCCCGCGGCTCCTCCGGTCCAGGCTGCGGCGCCCGCCGCGCAGCCCGCGACACCCGCCCCCGCCGCGGCGGCGCCGATCCCGGCCGCCGCCCCGCCCCAGGGCTATGCCGATCCGCGCCTCGCCACCCCGCACGGCCAGCCGCGGCCGTGGCTCGTCAACCCCGGCAGTCCCTACGGACAGCAGCCGCCATGGTGGGGCGGCGTAGTGCCGAACCGCTGAAGGAGCCTATTGCCGGCCATGCCCGCGAACGCGCCGCGCCAGATGATCGGACTGCTGCTCTGCCTCGGGATCTCGCCCGTGGCGGCGCAGGACAATCCGTGGCGCGTGCCGGGCAACCCGACGGACGGCTGGTTCGGCTCCGGCAACGCTCCGCAGCCCTATGGCGGCCAGACCGGGAACTGGGCGGGCAGCGGAACGGCGCACGGTCAGGCAGGCACATATTCCGGTGGCCAGGGCTGGACCCCGCCGCCGCGGAACGAGCCGGCCTGGGACAATGCTCCGGCGCGGCGCTCCGGCGACAGCGGCGGCTATGCGGCGCTGCCGCCGGACCGCCTGCAGCGCGGCGTTCCCGGCCAGCGCAGCATGACCGACACCTACACGTCCCCCTATTCCAGCGACACCGGCGCGGCGCGATCGCAGCCTCGCCAGGACGCCCCCCGCTACGGCGGCTTCCCGAGCGACCGCCATCTCGAGGCGCCCGGCAACGGCGCGCAACAAGGCCCGCCGCAGCAGCCGCGCATCATGCTCGGCGAGTTCCCGCCGCTGGAGGGCGAGCGCCGGCTGCCGAGCAGCGAGCGGCTGGAGCCGCCACGCCGCGAGCCGCCGCCCGAGGGCGAATGGCGCGCGCGCCCGGCCCCGTCCTACGGCGACAGCTACGGACCGGCCTACAGCGAGCGCTATGGCGAGCGCCCGGTCCAGCCCTACGGCCGCGACGGCGGTTACCGAAACGGGCAGCCAGATCCTCGGGGCGCGGGCCCCTACTACGCGCCTCGCGACCCGCTGCTCAGCGGACCGAGCACGCTTACGAACCCATGGGGCACCGGAGCCTACGGCGGCTATGCGACGCCGTACGGGATGCCGGGCCCCTACGGCTGGTAGAGCCACAGGATGGGGATCTCGCGGCAAGGCCTTCGGCCGCGAAGCGTCCTCGAAGACGAAGTTGCGAAGGCAGAAAATGGCAAGCGGCCCCGAGGGGGGCCCATTAGGAGTGGAAAACATGCACAAGCTCTTCAAGGGCATGATGATGGCCGGCCTGATCGGCGTCAGCGCCGCCGCGCTCACCGCCGGCGACGCCAAGGCTTGGGGCTGGGGTCCCGGCTGGGGCGGCGGTCCGTGGAACGACGGCGGCTGGGGCAACGGCAACGGCTGGGGCAACGGCTCGGGCTCGGGCAACTTCGGCTTCAACATGAGCGGCTCGGGCAACGGCTTCGGCAACGGCTGGGGCAACAACGGCTGGAACAACGGCTGGGGCGGTCCCGGCTGGGGCGGCGGTCCGGGCTACTGGGGCGGCCCCTACGGCGGCTATCCGGGCTACGGCTACGGCTATCCGGGCTACGGCGCGCCCTACGGCTACGCTCCCCCGGCGCCCCCGGCCGCTCCGGCTCCGGCTCCCAAGGCCAACTGAGACCGTGCAAGCCGGCCTCGTCTGACAGCTGCGGAGCCGGGCTGCTCCGCCAGGGTCATGCAGGACCCGTGGCGTAGCGCCCAGCTCCTCAGGCCGCAGGGCGAGCCGGCGCGCGAACGCGCCTACCGGACAAGGGACCGGCGCGTCAGTGTCGACAGGGAACGCGGGAAGCGAAAGCTTTCCGCCTTTCCTGGTCCGCCTCGCACCTCGCTCGGTAGCATGGAGCAGCCCCGATGAGAAGAAACCGGCTGTTTTCCGCCGGGCTGGCGGCAACGGCGGCGATGCTCCCGACAACGGAGGAGGCTCGAGCCTCGTTCGCCCCGATCGGCGTCGCGTCGTTCGGTTTCAACTTCTCGTTCTGCCTCGGCTCGCCGCGGCACCCAGGCCCGCCACCTTTCGCGCCGCCCCCTTATACCTACCGGCCCGGCTGGGGCCCGCCACCCAGCGCCTTTCAATGGCCACCGGCGCCGCCGGCTTACGCCACACCCTTCCCGGCCGCGCCGAGCGCGGCCACGGCTTCCGATCAATTACAGAATTCCACGGTAGCGCGGCCCTCGTCCGAGGAGCGTCGCGCGCCTGAGACAGCGATCCCGGGACACCACGAGCCCGCAGACAAAGGAGACGTTTCCATGAGGTCGAGACTGGTGGCCGCCGCGGCCCTCACAGTGACCGGCGGCGGAGCGGCGCTCGCCGGGCCGCAATTCACGGCCGACGCCGTGCAGACCCAGCCGGGCCAGGAGATGCGCTACGGCAAGCTGATGGTCGGCGAGAAGGGCTCGCGCTTCGAGTTCCAGCAGGCCGGGCAACCGGTGGTCCAGATCGTGCGCCCCAGCGAAGGCCGCACACTGACGCTGTACCCGCTGACGCGCACCTATGTCGAGAGCAAGTCGGACGTAGCCGGTGCCATGCCCGACCTGCAGGCGGATGCGCCCTGCAAGCCGTCGGCCGACGTCGAATGCAAGAAGGACGCGGACCAGACCGGCCTCTCCGGACAGATCGAGCGCTGGACGGTGACGCCGAAGAGCGGCGGCGGCATGACGGTGTGGTGGGACGCCAAGCGCAAGATGACGATCCGCCAGGAGATGAGCGACGGCCGCGTCATGCAGGCGACGCTGCGTGGATCGATGCCGTTCGACGGGCGCGCGGTCGAGAACTGGGAAGTGCTCTACATGTCTCCGGCCGGGCAGTTCCGCCGCGGCATGTCGCTCTATGCGCCCGACCTCGGCTTCACCGTCGTCGAGCAGCAGCCGGACGGTGTCATGCGCGAGCTGCGCAACGTCCAGGCCGGTGCGCCCGACGCCAAGCTGTTCGACCTGCCCGAAGGCTACCAGCCAGCCGAGAAAGTCGCCGCCGAGAGCCGGCCCGACGCGTCGGCGCAGGGCGGCCCCGGACAACCTGGGCCGATGATGGGGCCGATGCATCCCGGGATGGGCGCGCCGCAGCCCGGCCAGATGCCGCAGATGCCGCAGATGCAGATGCCGCAGCAGGGCATGGGCGGGCAGCCGCCGGGCGTTCCGGCGATGCCGCAGCCCGAGCAGAAGGCGCAGGGCGGCATGCCCGGTCCCATGATGCAGGGGCCGATGATGCAGGGCCCGATGATGCAGGGCCCGATGATGCAGGGCCCGATGATGCAGCATCCGGGCATGCAGCCGCCTACCATGCAGCCTGGCCAGATGCCGCAGATGCCGCAACCGCCGATGATGCAGCAGATGCCGCAGCAGGGCATGGGTGGCCAGCAGCCCGCTGCCCCGGCGACGCCACAACCCGATCAGAAGGCGCAGGGCGGGACGCCCGGCCCCATGATGCAGGGTCCGATGATGCAGCCGCCCATGATGCACCCGGGCATGCAGATGCCGCCGCAAGCCATGCAGCCCGGCCAGATGCCGCAGATGACCCAACCGCCGATGATGCCGCAGCAGGGCATGGGCGGGCAGCAGGCCGGTGTCCCGGCAGCCCCGCAGCCGGATCAGAAGGCGCAGGGCGGCATGCCCGGTCCGACGATGCAGGGTCCGATGATGCAGGGCCCCATGATGCAGGGCCCCATGATGCAGGGCCCCATGATGCACCCAGGCATGCAGCATCCGGGCATGATGCATCCGATGCCGGGCCAGACCCAGAGCCAACCCCAGGGCCAGGCCGTACCGCAGGCGGACGCCTCCAAGAGCACCGCGCCGGCTGCCCAGGGGCCGGCTCCGATCCAGCCGCCCGGACCGCCGAGCTTCCCGCCCTTCGCCCAGGCCCCGTTCCAGGGCGGGGCATACCCGGTCCCGCCGGCTGGCGTGGGAGCCGCCGGTCCTTACGGCCAGGGCATGGCCCCGCCGCCTTTCGGCCCCTACGGCATGCAGCCGCCCACCGCGCAGCCTCCGGCCGCGCAGCCGCCAGCAGCGCCGGCGCAGCCCGCGCCCAAGGGACAGAAGCAATGACGACAGGCTCTGAGAAGAGCGCAAGCCAGCCGGCGGCGAGCTCAGCTCCCGCCGCCGGTACGGCAACGGCGGGCCAGGCACGCACGCCTGCCCCATCCCAGAAAGCCCCACCCCCGCAGAGCCCCATGAGTGATCAGGTCTACGTCAAGCCGCGGCCGGGCCCGGTCCGGCGCTTCGTGCGCTCCCTCATCAGCCATCTCATCTTCGCGCTGATCATGGTGGCCGCGGCATTCGGCTTGGTCTACCACAAGCAGATCTTCAATCGCCTCGGCGACGAGCTGTGCACCGACGACAGGCTCGGCGGCTACATGACGAAGGCCCGCGCGCCACAACCGGCGCCGCCCGTCACGCTCGAGCGGACGACGTCCGCGCCGCAGCCCTCGGTCACGCCGCAGCCGCAGGCCGCGAGCCCCGCGCCGGCGGCCCCACCTCCCGCCGCCGCGCAGACGCCACCTCAGGCGGTGCCGCAGGTGGCCGCCGTGCCGGCCGCAAGTCCGCCGTCCGATGTGGCCCCGGCTGCCGCTCCGCCCGCGGCGTCCCTGGAGGTCAAGTCACCCGATGTGAAGCCGACCGAGGCCAAAGCTCCCGAGGCCAAGGCGCCCGAAGCCAGCGCCAGCGCGGGCGAGCCGGTGGCAGCGAAACCAGCAGAGCCCGTCCAGCCGGCGCCAGCGGCGGAGACCGCGCCCGCCACCGCCGTTGCCGCGAGGCGCGAAGCCCCCACCGAGGCGGCGGCGCCCGCTCCGGCGCCCAAGCCCGCGGCCGAGCCCGGCACGCAGGCTCAAGAGAAGACCGCCGCGGCTCCCGCAACGGGAGCGGAGGCACCGCCGCTCGCCGCGCTCATGTCCGAGTGGCAGGCGGCCCGGCAGGCCTATGCTGGGAACAAGGCGGAGGCCGTCGAGGCCTACCGCAAGCTGATCGCGAAACATCCGCAGGTGGTGGAGCTGCGCGGCGAGCTCGGCAACGTCTACTACGCGCTCGGTCAGAAGAAGGAGGCCGCCGATCAGTATTACGAGGCGGCGCTGCAGCACCTCAAGGGTCCACAGCCCGGGCTTGCGGCGTGTCTCGCCGAGGTGATCAAGCCGATCGACGCCGATCGCGCCAAGGTGCTCGAGGAGAAGACCGCGGGACACCCCTGCCCCTACCGCCGGTCCAAGTGAGGCCGGCGAGCAGCACGGAGCCGGCCGCCGGAAACAGTTGAAGCCGGCGTGCCGCATGGATCCGCTGGGATCTCGATCTGGGCGCGCCGGCTTCTTCTCGAATACGTCGGTGACGTCCACGGTGGTTCCGCCGCCTTGCGCGGCGCCTGCCACCCGCCGGACTCAGCTCACGATGAGCGGAAGAACCTTTGCGAAGATGGTCAGGCCGAACAGGGCCATCAGCGTGGCAACCTCGACCAGCATCGTGGGGCAGCCGTTACAGGGCAACCGTTCGCAGGTGTCGTTCATCATCTCAATCTCCTTTTCGTCTTCGGCGGCCCGTGCTCACCAGACCAACCGTGCAGGAGCGTTATTGTTCCGCTTTTGCCTGCATGAGCTGCAATCGCATTCTCCTTGACGCCCCTTCGACGCCATTTCGTTTGCGCCTCAGCTCACGTATGAAAGGTGCGCTCTGCTGGCCACAACCGTCAAGTTCCCTGCGCAAGAATGACGCATTCGGGCTAGAAAAACGGTTGCGCATCCGTATCTTCTCGCCGTTGCCGAAGTCATCTTTTGGTGCGTTTGCAATCAATTCCGCCGCGCCAGGGCCGCAAAATCCGCTCTCGACTTGTCCCGCCGACGCTCCCGGGCTGCTTTTCACAGCGACATCTCGAATCAACTGCGTATTGCTCGATACTTCATGTCAATTGATTTGTACCTGCTGGATAGTGCCCCGCTTACACCCTCTCCGGTCCTTCTGAGAATTCTGTTTCTCCGGCTCCACCCCCACCCGCTGGGAGGCCGGCTACCTCCGCCCGAGCCGAGCAGCCGGCTCGGAAAAGGAACAAACCTTCGAGGATGCCGGTTGCGCCAAGGCATCTCCGGAGGACATCGCATGACGACTGTCGGGGCTCCCCCCGCAAAGCCTGCGTATCAACTCGGGTTCAAAAGCCTCGATCGCGAGGCGCGCGAGATCCCCCTGCCCGTCAGCGGCGACATTCCGTTCTGGCTCGACGGCGTTCTCCTCCGCACCGGGCCGGCCAGGTTCGAGGTCGGAGGACGATCCTACGCGCACTGGTTCGACGGGCTCGCCATGCTGCACAGCTTCGCGCTCGATCGCGGGCGCGTGACCTACTCCAGCCGCTTCCTGCGCTCGCGGGCGTTCCAGGAGGCGGAGGAGCGGAATTGCATCGCGCGCAGCGAGTTCATGACCGACCCGTGCCGCGGGCTCTTCGGACGCGTCATGTCGCTGTTCGATCCCAAGGCGACCGACAATGGCTGCGTCAACGTCGCGAAGCTGGCCGGCCACATGGTCGCGCTGACCGAGACGCCGATGCCGATCGCCTTCGATCCCGCCACGCTGGAGACCCTGGGGCCGCTCGCGCCACCGCCATCTCTGCGCGGCCACATGACCACCGCCCACCCGCACCACGACGGGGAGCGCGGCTACTCCTATGCCATCTGCATCGGCCGCCGCAGCAGCTACCGCCTGCTCGTAGAGGAGGGCGGCAGCCAGCGCGTGCTGGCGGAGCTGCCGGTCGACGAGCCGGCCTACATGCACTCGTTCGGCATGTCCGAGAACTACCTCGTCCTGACCGAGTTTCCGCTCAGGGTGCACCCGCTCCGGCTGGCCCTTTCCAAAGAGCCGTTCATCCACCGCTACCGCTGGTGCCCCGAGCGCAAGACGGTCATCACGGTCATCGACAAGCGCGACGGCAGCATCGCCGCGCGGGCGTGCGCCTCCCCCTGCTTCGCCTTCCACCACGTCAATGCCTTCGAGGAGGACGGCTTTCTCGCTGTTGACCTGCTGCAATACCCCGACGCCCGCATCATCGACCAGCTCCGTCTTGCGCGGCTCAGAGAGGGGCAGCCGATGAGCCCGGCCGGGCGCCTGACGCGGTTCCGGGTGCCGCTCGAAAAGAGGAACCCGCTGCGGACAGAGTGGGTCGAGCACGAATTCCTCGGCGACGCGCGTCTCGAGCTGCCGCGCATCGACTACACGCGGCGAGCGGGCCGGCGGTATCAATATGTCTGGGGTAACGGCCAGAGCAGGGGCGGCGACTTCCTCGACACCATCACCAAGCTCGAGCTGCGCGCCGGCGGCGAGGTGGCAGTGAGGACATGGCGGGCGAGGGGCTGCTATCCTGGCGAGCCCGTGTTCGTGGCGCGGCCCGGCGGCACGGCCGAGGACGATGGGCTGCTGCTCTCGGTGGTGCTCGACTCGGTCGCGGGGCGCTCGTTCCTGCTCGTGCTCGACGCGGCCACGCTGACCGAGCGCGGGCGGGCGACCGTGCCGCACCACATCCCGTTCGGGTTCCACGGCGAGCACTTTTCCGGCGGCGAGATCCCGGGGATGGAGCCACGGCGCGCAGGTCAGCGGGCGCTGTGACACACCCTGCGCCGGCATTCAGGCAAATGGCTCGGATGGGATTTGGTGGAGGGGGCTGGATTCGAACCAGCGTAGGCGAAGCCAACGGATTTACAGTCCGTCCCCTTTAGCCACTCGGGCACCCCTCCCACCGTCCCACGGCGCGGCCAAGGCCGCCTCGGGAAACAGGAAACGCCCCGCCTTGGAGCCGGCGGGGCAGAGCCGCTCTTATGGTGAGGCGGTCCTTCAATGTCAACACGAAAAGCGGCATGATGCGGGCCCATCCATCCGTCGCGCCGCGGCCATCCCAGGGCCATCGCGCGCGGCCCCAGCCATGGTCCTGCATGCCGCCGCACACCAGCAAAAAGCCCTTCGGCAAGCCCCGGCGCGATGCCGGCTCCAAGCCCTGGCAGCAACGCGAGCGCGAGGAGGACGACGGCCCGTTGCGGCTGTTCGGCATGCACGCCGTCGAGGCCGCGCTGCGCAATCCGGAGCGGCCTGTCCTGCGCCTCGCCATGACCGAGAACGCCGAGCGGCGTCTGGCCGAGCTCATCGCCGGGCGCAAGGCCGCCGTCGAGCGGGTCAGTCCGCGAGACCTCGACCGCCTGCTCGGCGCCGATACCGTGCACCAGGGCGTGCTGATGGAAACCGCGCCGCTGCCGGAACCGTCGCTCGAAACCTTGACCGCCCGCGCCGGTGACGGACACCCTCTCATCATCCTCGACCAGGTGACGGACCCGCACAACGTGGGCGCCATTCTGCGATCAGCCGCCGTGTTCGGCGCCGCCGGCCTCGTCATGACGCGGCGGCACAGCGCGCCGCTCAACGGCACGCTCGCCAAGTCGGCGTCCGGTGCGCTCGAGCTGGTGCCGATCCTGCTGGCGCAGAACCTCGCGCGCACGCTCGGCGAGCTCAAGGAGCTGGGCTTCACGCTGATCGGTCTCGACGGGCAAGGCGAGACGCTGGTCGAGGACGAGCCGCTGGCGGGGCCGGTCGCCTTCGTTCTCGGGGCAGAGGGCAAGGGCCTCAGGCAGCTGACGCGCGAAACCTGCCACCGCCTGGTGCGCATCGCCACCGGGGGACTGCTCAACAGCCTCAACGTCTCGAACGCCGCGGCGGTGACGCTGCATCTCGCGGCCATGCGGCGCAACGAGAGGGCGCGTCGGGCAGCGAGCGGTTGAGCGGCAGGATCAGCTCTGATCGTCGTCCCAATGGATGGTCATGATGGCGGCGCCCATGGAGGCGCTCCCGAACGTCAGCGCGCAGCCTGCAGAGAGCATGACGATCGGCAGCCAGGGCTGGTCGCTCTCCATTATGAGATCGGTCAATCCGGCGGGGTTGGTGAGGAGAAGAAGCATGGCGAAGGCAACGCCGAGGCCGACGCCCACGGCGCCATGATAGGCAAGCAGCCGGACGATGCGCGGCAGGCGGCCTGGCTCCTCGGGGCTCGAGCTGCCGCCGTCCCTCACCACGGCCCCCTCCTGTTCCTGATGCGGCGGGCATGATGGCACGATCCGGCCGCGGGCTCCCATGCGACAAAACAAGTAGGGCGACAAATCAATTGGAGCGACAAAACAATGAGGGCGGCACCAGTGGCGCCGCCCGTCGAGCCTCGCTCCCAGCCGGGAGAGATCAATCGCAATGTGTCGGGCGCCAGCAGCGATAGCGGCCGCCGCGGCAGACGTACTCGTCATAGCGATTGTAGAAGCAGTGGCGATCGGTCCACTCGCAACGCTCCGGTCCGCGATAGCAGCCCTCGCGATAGTAGGGGCGCGCCGACGCCGCCGCTCCGAGAATGCCGAGACCGATGATGCCGGCGGCGATGCCGACGCCGCGGCCGTGAGCCTCGGCCGGCTGATAGGAGGCGGAGATCATGCCCACGCCAAGCGTAAGGGCCATCAGGCCCTGTGCCATCTTCTTCATCATGTCAGTGCTCCCATTCCGGCGCCATGGCAGGCGCCGCCGTCACAACGAAACTCGCCCGGGCAGACTTCGAGGGCCCGTCCTCATGGGCTGCAATTCAGCCCGATGCCACGTGAATGCGGCATGAACGCGAGACGATTGGGGCGACGATATGAAAACGGCGGAACCCCGGGGAGGATTCCGCCGCTCATGCGGTCTCAAGGACGCGTCCGGATCACCAGTGGTGATGCCAATGACGGCCGTGATGCTTGGCGTGCCACTTGTAGTGGTGGTAGCCCTTCTTGTTGGCGCCCCACGCCTTGTAATAGGCCGGGATGCGATAGGGATACGCCGGGCGCGTGTAGCAGCATCGCGGCACCCAGTAGCCCGAGTTGTAGTAGGGGTAGTAGCCGCGCGGCTCATAGTAGTAGGCGTAGGGGTCGCCGAGCTCGGAGACTGCATAATGATGGACGTAGCGCGGGCGGTAGACCCAGTGGCGGACGACGCGGACGCGATCGAAGCCAGCCGGGCGGGCCTCGCGCAGCGTGCCGCCGGCTTCCGCGGGCTGCGGCGCGGCAGCGAAAGCGACCGCCAACGCGGCGGCGGCGAGCCCGAGGATATTCCTGAGACGCATGACTTTGCTCCTATTGGCGACAGATGCCTTGAGTTCCAAGTTAACATTATCCGAGATTTGATAACGAACCGCTTACATTGAGGAATTTGCTGAACAGAAGGGCCGGAGACGGGCTGGCGCGGAGGCTCTTCCTCAGTCCGGCCCAGGCCGCTATAAGCGTGCGTGCCCGCCGCGCGCCTAGTCCGGCGCGGCGCAGACGGGCCGGCTTAGCTCAGTGGTAGAGCAGCGGTTTTGTAAACCGTTGGTCGGGGGTTCAAATCCCTCAGCCGGCACCATTTTGTTCGGCGCGAATGCCGCCCGCCGATCCCTCGCGAGGGTTCCGGTGCGAGGAAGCCCCTTCGAGCCTGCAGCAAATCGACTGAATACGTCAGGTTGCTAGTGTTGCGTCACTGACGCTTGGTCCCCGGTTGCCGCAAGGTGGTCTGCCAAGCGTCAGTGACAAAAGCAACACTAGGATCAAAGAGTTGCTAGTGTTCCTGATGTCTCAGACATTTGCTCGGAACCTAGCCGCGGAGGGAAGCAAATGTCTGAGACGGAACACTAGTGCGGCTTTCCGCAGGCGCCCTCCAGGGCTCATTGAGCCGCATCGCCCCCGGTGCGAAGACGGCCTAACCAAAGTCAAGAGCATCGCTCCACCCACCAGCTAGCAATGGCTGATCAGGAGTGGTCGCGAGATGGCTGGGGGGCTCACGAGACGCGCGCTGTTCGACCGCTTTCGCGGCGGAGCGCCTGAGTTGCGTCCGCCGTGGGTCGTCGGCGAGAGCCAGTTCACCGAGCTCTGCGACGGCTGCGGGGATTGCCTCCGGGCATGCCCCTCGAGCCTGTTGACGCACGGCCGCGGACGCCTCCCTGTCATCGACTTCTCAAAGGGCGCGTGCACGTTCTGCGGTGCCTGCGCAGATGCCTGCCAGAAGGGCTGCTTCGTCTCCGGCCGCCAGACCACGCGTCCCTGGACGCTGGCGGCGCGTGTTTCGGCGGCCTGCATCGAGGCCAAGGGCGTTGCCTGCCGGCTATGCGAGGCGGCGTGCGATGCCGGCGCCATCCGCTTCCGGCCCCGGCTCGGCGGCGGCTCGACCGTGATCATCGCCGAGGCCTGCACGGGCTGCGGCGCCTGCCTTCCCGCCTGTCCGGCCGGCGCGCTGGCCATCGCCAACACCCAATCCGAGGAGATCGCGGCATGAACATCTGCGGCGTGCTCGTCCATGCCAATCCGGCCCGAATGTCGGCCGTGCTCTCCGGCCTCGAGTCCCTCGA
>WBZM01001351.1_pt1 | contig 24754 bp, 28 predicted proteins | sample 5204271 | NCBI WGS metagenome assembly WBZM01 (sample SAMN12344346, study PRJNA552823) | activated sludge metagenome | biome: Activated sludge suspended growth; feature: Nitrification reactor; material: Wastewater; isolation source: activated sludge from nitrification reactor of wastewater... | reverse complement strand
GGCCGTCCCGGCCCCGGCGCCCCCCCCGTCCCCCCCGAAGGATCCCTCGATCACGGCCGAGCTGGACGCCGACGAGCTGGCGGCGGTGCGCGGCGGGAAGCGCCGCGGGGCCGGCCTCGGCGTGGCCCTGGCGCTGCTGGTGGCCGCCGGCGCCGTGGCCTACGTGGTGGTGCCGCCGCTCCTGGCCGACCGGCGCCCCGCCCCGGCCCCGACGGCGGCGGTCCCGGACCCGGCCCCCGCGCCCCAACCCGCTCCCGCCCCGCCGGTGGCCGTGCCCATCACCATCGAGGTGAAGGAGCCCCCGCCGCCGGAGCCGGCGGCCCCGACCCCGACGCCGACCCCGACCGAGGCCCCGATCCCGGCCCCTGTCCCGGCCCCCGTCCCGACCCCGGCCCCTCCCGCCCCCCCCACCACCAAGGCCACCCTGGCCCAGGCCCGCGCCCTGCGCGACAAGGGCAAGGTGGAGCAGGCCCTGGAGCTCTTCGGTCGGGTCGTCTCGTCCGAGCCGGAGAACGTGGACGCCCTCACGGGCCGGGGTCTGTGCTATCTGGACCTTGGCCAGTACCATGTGGCCGAGGCCAGCTTCCGGGGGGCGCTGAAGGTCGACCCGGGGCTGCCCGACGCCATCATGGGGCTCGCCGAGACCTACCGTGCGCAGGGAAACCGGGCCGAGGCGCTGAAGCAGTACCAGCGTTATCTCGACCTCCACCCCGACGGGGAGGAGGCGGTCGTGGCCCGCAACGCCATCAGCCAGCTCAAGGAGTGAACATGTCCGGAACCCCTGGGAAGCCTTCCACCACCGAGGACGAGTACTTCGTCCGCGAGGACGCCGAGAAGAAGCGCAAGCTGGCCCTCAACGTGAAGAAGGAGACCGAGGCCGCCGAGCTGAAGCGGCTCAAGGAGCTCCACTTCATGCGCTGCCCGAAGTGCGGCCTGCAGCTGCACGAGGTGAAGTACTCGGGCATCGACGCCGACGTCTGCTTCGCCTGCGGCGGGCTCTTCCTCGACAAGGGCGAGCTCGAGCAGATCGTCAAGCACGAGAAGAGCGGCGTCATGGGCGCCATCCTCAACTGGTTCAAGCCCGAGTCCGGCGCCTAGGACCGGGCCGATGGCGCTGTCGCTCGAGGAGGTGCGCCGGATCGCGGTCCTGGCGCGGCTCACGCTTTCCCCCGAGGAGGAGGTGGCCTTCGGCGGCCAGCTCTCCGCCATCCTCGACCACGTGGCCCAGCTCGGCGAGCTGGACGTCACCGGGGTGGAGCCCATGACCCACGCCCTCTCGGCCGGGGAGCTGGCCCAGGGGGTCGCGCTCCGCGAGGACGCGCCCCTGCCCTCCCTGCCGCCCGACGAGGCCCTGGCCGCCGCCCCGGCGCGCGAGGGGACCTGCTTCAAGGTGCCGAGGATCATCGAGTGACCGCCCTCACCGACCTCTCGCTGCGCGAGGCGAGCGCGCGCCTCGCCGCCCGCCAGGTCTCCTCGGCCGAGCTGACCGAGGCCTGCCTGGCCCGCATCGCGGCCACCGACGGCCGGGTGGGCGCCTTCCTGGCGGTCACCGCCGACCGGGCCCGCGCCGACGCCGCCGCGGCCGACGCCCGCCTCGCGGCGGGCCAGCGCCGGGGCCCCCTCGACGGCGTGCCCATCGGCCTGAAGGACCTCTTCCTGACGAAGGGGATCCCCACCACCGCCGCCTCGCGGATGCTGGAGGGGTACCTTCCGCCCTACGACGGCACGGTGACGGCCCGCCTCGCCGCGGCCGGGGCGGTGCTCCTCGGCAAGCTCAACCTGGACGAGTTCGCCATGGGCTCGTCCAACGAGAACTCGGGCTTCAAGCCCTGCCGCAACCCGTGGGACCTCACCCGCACGCCGGGCGGCTCCTCCGGCGGCAGCGCGGCGGCCCTCGCCGCGGGCCACTGCTTCGGCACCATGGGCACCGACACCGGCGGCTCCATCCGCCTGCCGGCCTCCTTCTGCGGCGTGGTGGGCCTCAAGCCGACCTACGGCCGCGTCTCGCGCTACGGCGTGGTGGCCTTCGCCTCCTCCCTCGACCAGCCCGGCCCCCTCGGGCGCGAGACCTGGGACGCGGCGGCGCTGCTGGCCGCGGTGGCCGGCCACGACGAGAAGGACCAGACCTCCTCGCGGCGGCCGGTGGACGACTACCTCTCCGGCCTGGAGGGCGGCGCCCGCGGCCTCCGCGTCGGGGTGCCGCGCGAGTGGTTCCAGGGCGGCGTGGACGCCGGCGTGGAGGCGGCGGTGCGCGAGGCGCTGGCCGCCTACCAGCGGATGGGCGCCACGCTGGTGGAGGTCTCGCTGCCCCACTCGAAGTACGGCATCGGCGCCTACTACCTCATCGCCACCGCCGAGGCCTCCTCCAACCTGGCGCGCTACGACGGCGTGCGCTACGGGCTGCGGGCCCAGGGCGTGCGCGGCCTCAAGGAGCTCTACGCCGGGTCGCGGGCGCAGGGGCTGGGGGCGGAGCCGAAGCGGCGCATCATGCTCGGCACCTACGCCCTCTCGGCGGGCTACTACGACGCCTTCTACCTGCGGGCCCAGAAGGTCCGCACCCTCATCCGCCGCGACTTCGACGCCGCCTTCGAGCGCTGCGACGTCATCGCCGGCCCGGTGGCGCCCACGCCCGCCTTCCGCCTCGGCGAGAAGACCGGCGACCCGCTGCAGATGTACCTGGCCGACATCTTCACCATCACCTGCAACCTGGCGGCGCTCCCCGGCCTCTCGGTCCCCTGCGGCCAGGCCGGCGGCCTGCCGGTGGGGCTGCAGCTGGTGGGGCGCCCCTTCGACGAGGCGGGGCTGCTCCGCGCCGCCCGGGCCCTGGAGCGCGAGCGCAGCCCCGCGCCGCGCCCGGTGCTGGAGGGCTAGCGGTGGGCCGCCGCGCCGCCCTGGTGGTCTGGGCCGCCATGCTGGTCACGCCGCTGGCCTTCATGGCGGTGGCGGCCACGCAGCGCTGGGGCCTCGACACCCGCGACGTGGCGGGGCTGCTCTTCTGGCTGGCGGTGGGGGCCTCGGCCTTCAACATCGCCCTCTCGCGCTTCCTGCCGCCGCGCCTCGGCCCCTTCCGCGCCGGCCGCGAGGCCACCGCCTTCACCCGGCTGCTGGTGGGCTGGGCGCTCTGCGAGGCGGCGGCCCTCTTCCCGCTGGTGGTCTGGATCGTGAGCGGCGACCCGCGGCTGCTGGGGGTGTGCCTGGTGAACCTCATTGCCCTGCTGACCCTCTACCCCAGCGACGCCCGCTGGGAGGACCTGACCCCGCCGGAGACGACCGGGGCGAGGAGCCTGCGCTGATGCCGGTGTCCGACTTCCAGGTGGTCCTCGGCCTCGAGGTCCACGCCCAGCTGCTGACCCGCACCAAGATCTTCTGCGGCTGCTCCACCGCGTTCGGCGGCGAGCCCAACACCCACGTCTGCCCCACCTGCCTGGGGCTGCCGGGGGTGCTGCCGGCGCTCAACCGGCAGGTGGTGGCGATGGCGGTCCGCACCGGCCTGGCGCTCGGCTGCGCCATCCAGCCGAAGAGCGTCTTCGCCCGGAAGAACTACTTCTACCCGGACCTGCCGAAGGGCTACCAGATCTCGCAGTACGAGCTGCCCATCTGCCTGGGCGGCGGCCTCGACATCGAGGTGGACGGGGCGCCGAAGCACGTGCGCCTGACCCGCATCCACATGGAGGAGGACGCCGGCAAGAACCTCCACGACGTGGCGGCCGACGGGTCGTCGGGGGTGGACCTCAACCGCGCCGGCGTGCCGCTCCTGGAGATCGTCTCCGAGCCCGACCTGCGCAGCGCCGACGAGGCGGTGGAGTACCTCAAGGCGCTCCGGGCCATCCTCATCACGCTGGGCGTCAACGACGGCAACCTGGAGGAGGGCTCCTTCCGCTGCGACGCCAACGTCTCGGTGATGCGCAAGGGGGCCACCGAGTACGGCACCCGCGCCGAGATCAAGAACATGAACTCCTTCCGCTTCCTCAAGCAGGCGGTCGAGTTCGAGGTGCGGCGCCAGGTGGAGATCGTCGAGGCGGGCGGGCAGGTGGTGCAGGAGACCCGCCTCTTCGACCCGGCCCGCGGCGAGACGCGGTCGATGCGCTCCAAGGAGGACGCGCACGACTACCGCTACTTCCCCGAGCCGGACCTGCCGCCGGTGCTGGTGGACGAGGCCACGGTGGCGCGGATCCGCGCCGCGCTGCCGGAGCTGCCCCGCGCCCGCGCCGCGCGCTACGTGAGCGCCCTCGGCCTGCCGGCGGGCGACGCCGCCATCCTGGTGGCCGACAAGGCGGTGGCCGACTTCTTCGACGCCGCGGTGGCGGCCCTGGGCGGCGCGCCGGAGGCGGCCCGGAAGGCGGCCAACTGGATGAACGGCGAGGTGGCGCGCCTGGTCAACGAGACCGGCCTGGCGCCCGCCGCCTGGAAGCTCACCCCGGCCCACCTGGCCGCGCTCCTCAAGCTCCTCGACGGCGGCGCCATCAACGGCCCGGCCGCCAAGCAGGTGCTGGAGGAGAGCTTCCGCACCGGCGCCGAGCCGGCGGCGGTGGTGCAGCAGAAGGGGCTGGCGCAGGTCTCCGACGAGGGGGCCATCGAGGCGGCGGTGGACGAGGTGCTGGCCGCCGCGCCCGCCGACGTGGAGCGCCACCGGAGCGGCAAGAAGGACCTGACCGGCTTCTTCGTCGGGCAGGTGATGAAGAGGCTCAAGGGCAAGGGCAACCCGGCGGTGGTCAATGCCCTCCTCAAGAAGAAGCTGGGAGGCGGGTGATGGGCTGGGCGGGCTGGTTCGCAGGGCCGGCGGGCGCCGGATCGGCCGGCGGGCCGAGCCGGGGCTTCCTGCTGGTGGCCATGCTGGCCTCGGCGGGCGTGACCCTCTTCATGGCCTTCGACGGCCGGGTGGCCGCCCTCATCCCCGCGGCGGCGGCCTGCTGGTTCGCCGCCCGCCTCTTCGGCCTCGTCGGCCCCAAGGGTGACTGATGACTGACCGCAGCCCGCTCCGCCCCGTCCTCTACGACGAGCGGCGCGACCTCGTCCGGCTCCTCGACCAGCGGCTCCTCCCCGGGCAGGAGACCTGGCTGGAGCTGTCCACCGCCGAGCAGGTGGCCGACGCCATCCGCACGCTGGCGGTGCGCGGCGCCCCGGCCATCGGCGTGGCGGCCGCCTACGGCCTGGCGGTGGAGGCCCGGCGCGGCGCCGACGCGGCCCGGCTCCGCGAGGCGGCCGACCTGCTGGCCCACGCCCGCCCCACCGCCGTGAACCTGGCCTGGGCGGTGCGCCGCATGAGCCGCCGGCTCGGGCTCGGCGACGCCGAGATCCTGGCCGAGGCCCACGCCATCCGCGACGAGGACGAGGCGGCCTGCCGGCGCATGGGCGCCCTCGGCGCCGCGCTCCTCCCGCCCCGCGCCACCGTGCTGACCCACTGCAACGCCGGCGCGCTGGCCACCGCCGGCTACGGCACCGCCCTGGGCGTCATCCGAGCCGCGGTGGAGTCGGGCAACCCGGTCAAGGTGCTGGCCGACGAGACCCGGCCCTTCTTCCAGGGGGCGCGCCTCACCGCCTGGGAGCTGCACCGCGACGGCATCCCGGTGACCATCCTCACCGACAACATGGCCGGCTGGCTCATGTCGCGCGGCGAGGTGGGCTGCGTGGTGGTGGGGGCCGACCGCATCGCCCGGAACGGCGACGTGGCCAACAAGATCGGCACCTACGCCCTGGCGGTGCTGGCGCGCCACCACGGCATCCCCTTCTACGTGGCCGCCCCCTGGTCCACCGTGGACCTCGCCACCGCCAGCGGCGACGACATCCCCATCGAGGAGCGGGCCAGCGACGAGGTCAACGTCATCGGCGGCCAGCGCATCGCGCCGGCCGGCGTGGCGGCGCGCTACCCGGCCTTCGACGTGACGCCGGCCGAGCTGGTGACGGCCATCATCACCGAACGCGGCGTGGTGCGGGGACCGCACGCGGACGGGCTGGCGGCGCTGGAGCGGGCGGGCTGAGCCGCAGCGCCGCGTAGCGCCGCGCCCCCGCGAACCCCGGCACGCCGGTCGGCCGCCGCCGCCAGCCGTTGATGGCGATGGCGAGCCGCAGCGGCTCGGCGGGGCGGAGGCGCCGCGTGGGGACCTCGCCGTCGGCGTCGAGGACGCCGTGGGTGGCGTCGCCGGGGAAGAGCACCAGCCGGTTGGGCCAGGGGCGCACCAGGTCGAGGGCCGAGAGGTCGTCCGGCGCGCGGGCCGGGTTCTCCTCGCACGGCGGCGCCTCGGTGACGGCCAGCAGGCCGCCGCGGCAGCGGTTGAGGAAGAGCACCGAGCCCTGGGCCGGGTGGCGGAGCGGGCCGCCGCGGCGCAGGAGCCGCTCGTCGCAGTCCTGGTGGAAGTCCACCTTCACGTCGCTGGTGCGCATCCGCGAGAGCCACCACTCGAAGCCGGCCAGGCGGGCCGGGTAGTGGCCGCGCAGCGCCAGGATGGCCTCCTCCACCAGCGAGGCCGGGCGGCCGCCGTCGAACCAGAAGGTGGTCTGGTAGCCGTCGCGCAGGTTCTCGGTGCCGAGGGCCACCACGGCGCGCCGCAGGCGCGTGAAGAGGGCGGCCGGCAGGGCCGGCTCGACCAGGCGGACCAGCGGCGCGGGGGCGCTCACGGCGCGGCCGGCCTCGCCTCGGGCGCGGGGCAGGTCTTCCAGTGCTCCGGCTTGCCGGTGGCCACGAACTCGTAGCGGGTCTCCCGCCCGGCCTCCGGCACGGCGCAGGCGATGCGGGCCGCGGCCTTGTCGGTGGCGTCGAGCACGCAGGCGCCCTTGACGGTGGACTTGGCCGGGGCCGCGCCCTTGCCGGCGGTGAGCGTGTCCACCTTGAACTTGAGCACCGGGCCGTCCGCCTGCGCCTCGCGCCCGGTGAAGGTGACCGCCGCCCCCGCCGCCAGCTCGAAGGCCAGGCCCGAGCGCCCGCCCCGGTAGCCGACCGCGGTGACGGTCCCGCCGCAGATGGCGGTGCGGTCCACCCCCTCGTGGAGGGCCCTGGTGCACCGGCCCGGGAACTTGGCCACCGAGGTGAGGTCGCCGCCCGGCGGGAGGCACGGGGGGGCGAGCGTCTGGGCCCGCGCCGGGAGGGCGAGGCCGGCGGCCAGGAGGCCGGCGAGGGCGAGGGTGTAGGGGGTCATGGGCGGCTCCTGCCGGCCTTCATACCGCCACCGCCCCCTCGATGGTGATCCCGAGCCAGCCGGCGCTGGCGTCGGTGGCGCCGCGGAGGCCCAGCGACTCCAGCTCCTCGTGGGGGGCCGGGAGGAAGGCCAGGTCGGCGGTGGCCTCGTGCCAGCCCGGGTTCACCTTGCCGGAGACCACCGGCCGGAGGTGGCGCAGCGCCGGCGGCTCGCCGGGCCTGGTGAGATCCGGCCAGCCGACGGTGCCGAGGGTGGGGCGCGCCGCGAACCCGAGGGGCCGGCCCGGCTTCCCGGTGAGCGTGAGGCGGGCCTCGACGAGGCGCCGGTCCTTCACCGCCAGCGAGGCGCCGAGCCGGGTGCCGGCGGCGAGGGGCGCCGCCGCCGGGTGCTCCAGCGGGAGCGAGCGGGTGAGCCAGGTGCTGCCCTGCTTCTTGGGCCAGCCCTGCAAGAGGCCGCGCACCATGGAGACGTCCTGGTCCACGTAGATGAGCGGGCAGAAGCCGGCCGCCGTGCCGTCGGGCCGGGTGAGCTCCAGGATGACGATGGTCTCGCGGTACTGCGAGGTGATGGGGTCGAGGAGCTCCGAGCCGTCGGTGGTGGCCTGCCAGTCGGCGAAGTGGACGGTGCCGCGGCCGGTGGCCCGCCCGAGGGCCTCCGGCACGAAGGCGGCGGCGCGGTCGGGATCGCAGGCGAAGTCGACGTTGAGGAGCCAGCCGCAGTAGTGCCAGGGCGGCGGCTTCACCAGCGCGGCGGTGCCGGCGGGGGTGAAGGGGGCGGTGTAGCCGTGGAGCATGGGGGTCTCCTCCCGCGGCGCGCGGGGAGGGGAGGTTACCAGGGCGCGCTGCGGCAGGCCTCCGGTCAGGGCTGGAGGTCCCCGGTCCTCGTCAGGGCGCCGGTGGCGAGATCGTAGACATGGGCCTGGGCGCTCGGCACCGGGTCGTCGACGCCGCCAGGCCCCGGCACCATGCCGCCGACGACGAGGGCGCGCCCGTCGGAGAGGGCCGTCACCGAATGCCCGTAGGGGTAGTCTTCCGTGATGGGTTGCAGGGTGCCCCGGACCGGATCGGAGAGGCCCGTGCCGGAGCCCGCGACCAGGATCCGCCCGTCCGCGAGCAGGGTGGCGGCGTTGCCGTCGAAGCCAGCGCCCGCGGCCATGGTCCAGGTCCCGCTGGTCGGGTCATACAGCTCGGTAGGGAACCCGCCGAAGATCACCTGGCCGGAGGGGAGCAGCAAGGCGGGTGATCGGCTGCGCGCCTGGAGCAGCGGGCCGGTGGGATGCCACGAGCCGGCGAGCGGGTCGAAGCGCTCCGCGGAGGCGGTGATCGCTGGAGGCATCCCTCCGCCCGCGACCAGGACGGAGCCGTCCGGCAGCGCGCACAGCGCGGCGCCGAACCGCGGCCCGCCCGGCGCCTGCACCGGGCGCCACGCGCCCGACGTGGGGTCGAGCAGGGCGGCCCAGGGACTCTCGAGGCTGCCGTCGAAGATCCAGTCGCCGACGATCAGCACCGAGCCATCCTGGAGCACGACGGCGGCGTGCCAGGCACCGAGCCTGGCCACGCCGGGACCCTCGGTCCAGGTTTCGGTGTCGGGGTCGAAGAGGAGGACAGGGGACTCGAAGGGGTCGGCCGCGCCATCACCCCGGATGATCAGTACCCGACCGTCTCGAAGGAGCGTCGCCGACACCCAGGTCGACACGCCAGGGTGATTGCGCGTGTGGTGCCAGGTGCCGGTGAGCGGGTCCCAGACCTGGCTGGTGGTCCAGACGAAGTCCGGCCCTCCGTCGGAAGATTGGCCCAGGCCACCGAGCACCAGCACGCGGTCATCGCTGAGCCGGACGGCCGTGTGCACGTATCGGCCCGGGCTCATCGGACCGGTGGGACCGGACGGACCAGTGGGGCCAGTCGGACCGGACGGACCAGTGGGGCCAGTCGGACCGGTGGGACCAGTCGGGCCGGTTGGACCAGTAGGACCAGTGGGACCAGTCGGACCCGTCGGGCCAGTCGGGCCAACCGGGATGTAAGGCTGGTCATTCGCGTCGAGGGGGCACTTCCCGATCGAGAGCGCGTAGACGACCCCGATCCCGCCGCGGTCCGGGAAGGTGACTTGCTCCACGCACAGGTCGCAGGCGCCCGCCAGCGCCGCCGCGACGAGCACATGCCATGCCGACACCCGCATGCCGGGCCCCCCGGGCTTCACGCGCCCCTCCTCGACCGGACCCCGGGAACCATGGTGCGCCGAAACGGCCCCGAGGATGACCGTCAGTCCGGGTCGACTCCACCGGGCGAGGCGGTTGGTTCCATCCGATCCCCCGGCACGTGGACCCCACGTGAACCGTGGCCCGGCCGGGTCCGGAAGCGCAGAGTCGCTGCGGGGAGGGGGAGGCCATGCCGCGACTCGGCCTGCTGTTCGGGCTCCTCGTGTGCAGCTCGGGGTGCCCTTCCATCTCGTCGACCGGCCTGGCCCGTCCTGTGCCGGTGGGCCAGACCCAGGTCCAGATGACGTCCGGAGGCACCGCCCTCCAGGACGTCCGGGTGCGCGAGAAGCGACGGGTGACGCTGGTCGTTCCCAACGCGGAGTTCGTGGTGCGGCGCGGGGTGTCGGAGCGCCTGGAGCTGGACGGCAAGCTCTGGTGCCTCGGCCTCGAGCTCGGCGGAAAGTACGCCCTGCACCGGGCGGGCTCGACGACGGCGGGAACGGACGTGTCGGTCGCCCCGAGCATCAGCCTGTATCCCTTCCTGACCGATCCGAACGCGAAGGAAGGAGGCACCGCCATCCTCTCCTATGTCCACCTCCCGGTCCTGATCGGGCTGAACACGAGCGGCGGCCACCAGCTGGTGGTCGCGCCGCGGCTGTCCGGGCTGACCTACATGGGAAGAGGGATGCGACCGCGCGAGATCCTCGCGGCCGGGGGCAACCTGGGCATGGCCTTCCGGGTCGGTCCGGGTGCCCGCGTCATGCCCGAGCTCACGTTGATGATGCCCGTGGTCTCGAGGCTCCGGACGAGCGAGAGGGACTTCGGCCCCTACACCAGGGTCTTCCAGCTCAACGTCGCCTACCTGTTCGGCGGGGACTGAGCCGCGATCCGCCACGTCCTGCCCCAGACGGGCCGCGCGGCGATGCACGTCGGAGCGGGTAACCTGGCAGCTTCACCGCGCCCGGAGCCCGCCATGTCCGTCTCCACCGAGTTCGTCACCTACGCCCTCGATCTCCTCGCGCCCCTCGGCCTCGTCGACGCGAAGCGCATGTTCGGCGGGTACGGGGTCTACGCCCGCGGCGTGATGTTCGCGATCCTCGACGACGAGGAGCTCTTCCTGAAGGCCGACGACGAGGCGCAGGCCACCTTCGTGGCGGCCGGCTGCCGGCAGTGGAGCTACCCGACCAAGGCCGGGCCTCAGCCGGGGCCGTACTGGCGGCCGCCGGACGAGGCCCATGAGGACCCCGAGGCGATGCGGCCGTGGGCGGAGCTGGGGCTCGCGGCGGCGCTGCGGAAGGCGGCGGCCAAGGCGCTGAAGCGGGGCGGCAAGAAGGCGAAGGCGGCGCCCGGGGCGAAGGCCGTGAGGCCGGCGAAGGCCGCGGCCAGGGCCGCCCCGAAGGCCAAGGCGCCCGCGAGGAAGCCCGCGAGGAAGGCGGCGAAGAAGCCGGCCGGGAAGCCCGCGGCCAGGGCCGGGAAGGCCCCCTCCCGCCGCCGCTGACGGCCCGGTTTCGCGCCGCCCTCCGCTCCGCTAGGATCCCCCCGATGCCCGCCACGACCTGCCCCGCCTGCGGCCGCGCCGCCGGCAGCAACGCCGACTGCCTCTCCTGCCGCGAGGCCGCGGCCCGGGAGCTGTCGAGGAACGCCGAGGACGTCACGCCGGAGAAGGTGGCCGAGGCGGCGGAGCGGGCCGGGAAGTACGTGAAGTCGCCGCCCTGGTGGGCCCGCACCGCGCCCAAGGGGCTCCTCGACAAGCTGCGCCTCCTCTGGATGGTGCTGCGCGACTTCGTGAAGGGCGAGTACCGCATCCCCTGGAAGGCGGCGGCGGCGCTGGCGGCGGCGGCCGTGTACGTCGTGGCGCCCATCGACCTGGTGCCGGACTTCCTCGGGCCCCTCGGCTTCACCGACGACGCCCTGGTGGTGGCGCTGACCTGGGGGCTCCTCAAGCGGGAGCTGCTCGACTACTGCAAGTGGAAGGGGCTCTCGCCGGCCCACTTCGGGCTGGGCGCCGGCTGATGGGCCGGCAGCGCGCCCCGCGCCTCCTCGAGACCCGCTTCGGCGCCGGCACCAAGGTGCTGGCGGTCGGGCTGCGCCGCGCCCCCGTCGACGACCTCTACCACTCGCTCATCACCTGGAGCTGGACGCGCCTCTTCGCCACCATGGGCGCGTCCTACGTCTCGGTCATCGCGCTCTTCGCCTGGGTCTACCTGGCGCTCGGTCCCGCCGCCATCGAGCACGCCCGGCTGGAGAACTTCGAGGACGCCTTCTTCTTCTCCTTCCAGACCATGGCCACCATCGGCTACGGCCACATGGTGCCCATGGGCACCGCCGCCAACCTGGTCTCGGTGCTGCAGGTGATGATCGGCCTGGCCGGCACCGCGGTCTCCACCGGCCTGGTCTTCGCCAAGTTCGCCCGCCCCACGGCGCGGGTGCTCTTCAGCGGGCCGGCGGTGGTCACCACCTTCGACGGCCAGCGCTGCCTGCTCTTCCGCGTGGCCAACGAGCGCGGCAACCAGATCGTGGAGGCGCAGCTCAACGTGGCGCTGCTCCGCGACGAGACCACGCAGGACGGCGAGCACGTCCGCCGCGCCTACGACCTCGCGCTGCGGCGCGACAAGTCGCTGCTCTTCTCCCTCACCTGGCTGGCGGTCCACCCCATCACGCCCGGCAGCCCGCTCCACGGCTGCACCGCGGAGGACCTCGAACGGGGCACCGCCACGCTGATGGTCTCCCTCACCGGCCTCGACGAGCACCTCGGCCAGACCGTCCACGCGCGCCACGCCTACGCCGCCGAGGACGTCCGCTTCGACCACCACTTCGTGGACGTGCTGGAGACCCTCCCGGACGGGAGCCGGCTCATCGACTACCGGAAGTTCCACGACACGCGCCCCGACCGGGCGGCGGCGCCGGGCGCCTGATCCGGGGCGCCCTGGCCAGGGGACACGCGGCGTGCGCGGCGTCGGTATTCTCGGTCCGCCCGGGGCGAGTGGGATTGCCTCCGGCGGACGACGGAACTACTGACAGGGACAGGCGCGCCGCCCGCGCGCCGGTGGGAACTGGAGCCGCTCGACATGCTCACCATCCGACGTGCGACCGAGCCCGGCGCGACCGTGCCTCGCGAGGGGGCCGTGGCCCTGCTGCTGGAGTGCCACGGCCGCATCCGCGAGGTGCTGGCGGTGGCCCGCCGGCTCGGCGAGGCCATCGACCCGGCGCCCGCCGAGGTGGCCGCGGCGGCCGAGCGGGTGGCCCGCTACTTCGGCGAGGCCCTGCCCCTCCACGCCCAGGACGAGGAGGAGTCGATCGCGCCGCGCCTCCTGGGCCTCGACCCCTTCGTGGACGCCGAGCTCGTGGCCATGACGCGGGAGCACCGCGAGCACGAGCCGGCGCTGGCGGCGCTGCTCTCGGCCTGCCGGGAGCTGGCGCGCCACCCGGCCCGGCACGCCGAGCTGGCGGCGGTGGTGGCGCGGGCGGCGGTCTCGCTGGAGCGCCACTTCGCGGTCCACCTGGCGCGCGAGGAGGCGGTGGTCTTCCCGGCCATCGCCCGGCTCCTCGACGCCAAGGCCGACGCCGCCATCGTGGCCGAGCTGCGCGCCCGGCGTCAGGCCTGACGGGCCGCCGCCACCAGCATCCGCACCAGGTCCTCGAAGCCCACCGTGGCGCTCCAGCCGAGCCGCTCGCGGGCGCGGCGCGGATCGGCCAGCAGGCGCGTCGGCTGGTCGGGGCGCATGAAGGCCGGGTCGGTGCGGACATGCTCGCGCCAGTCGAGCCCCACCGCCTCGAAGGCCACCCGGCAGACGTCGCGCACGGCGTGGGGCACGCCGGTGCCGATCACCAGGTCCTCGGGCGCGTCGAGCTGGAGCATGCGCCACATGGCGTCCACGTAGTCGCCGGCGAAGCCCCAGTCGCGCGTCACCTCGAGGTCGCCGAGGCGCAGCTCGCGCTCGCGCCCGGCGGCGATGGCCACCGCGGCGCGGGCCACCTTCTGCGTGAGGAACTGCGGCGGGCGGCGCGGGGACTCGTGGTTGTAGAGGATGCCGGCGCAGCAGAAGAGGCCGTAGTGGCTCCGGTAGAGCCCGACCAGCTGGTGGGCGAAGACCTTGGCGGCGGCGTAGGGGTTGGCCGGCGCCACCGGCGTGGCCTCGTCCTGCGGCGAGCCGGTGGCCCGGCCGAAGATCTCGGAGGTGGAGGACTGGTAGAAGCGCGCCCCCGGCGCCACCTCGCGCATGGCGTCGAGGAGGTGGATGACCGGCCAGCTGGTGATGCGGATGGCGCTGGCCGGGTCGCTCCAGGACTCGGGCACGAAGGAGTGGCCGGCCAGGTTGTAGAGCTCGTCGGGGGCCACCGCGGCCAGGCCGCGGAGCGTGTCGGCCCGGTCGAGGAGGTCGAGCTCCACCAGGCGCACGCCGCGGGCCCGGAGGGCGTCGCCGCGCGGGCCGGAGAGCGAGCCGGGGCGGCCGCAGCCGACCACCTCGTAGCCCTTCGCGAGCAGGAGCTCGCAGAGGTACCAGCCGTCCTGCCCGCCGGCGCCGGTGACCAGGGCCCGCCTCACGCGCGCGCCTCCTGGCGCAGCAGCTCCAGCGTGCGCCCCACGCAGCCGGCCCAGGTCCAGGGGGCGCGGGTCAGGGTGGTGGGCCCCGGGCGGCGCAGCGCCGCCAGGAGCTGGTCGGGGTCGGCGAAGTCGATCTGCCACTCGGGCGGCACGCCGATCTCGTCGAAGACCTCCAGGCGGCTGGTGATGACGCGCTGGCGGAACTCCACCGCCTCCAGCACCGGCAGGCCGAACCCCTCGAAGCGGGTGGGGAAGACGATGGCCTCGGCGCCGGCGAAGACCCGGCGGATCTCGGCGTAGGGGAGGAAGCCCAGGTGCACCACGTCACCCTCGATCCCCTCGGCGCGGGCCAGGGCCTGGAGCCCCTTCCAGCGGTCGGTCCGGAGGCCGGTGAGCACCAGGCGCCCGGTCACCTCGCCGCGCCGGCGCAGCGCCGCGTAGCTCCGGAAGAGCACGTCGTGCCCTTTGTGCGGGAAGGTGGCGGCCGGGTAGTAGAGGTAGCGGCCGGCCACCTTGTCGGTGGGCGCGACCGCGGCGGCGTCGCTCGGCGTGTAGCCGAAGGGGACGGCGACCACCTTCTCCGCCGGCAGGCCCGCCTTCTCGATGAGGGTGCGGCGGGTGAACTCGGAGATGGCCAGCACGCGGCGGGCGCGGCGCGCGCTGTAGGGGTAGATGGCCGGCCGGAAGGCGCGGTCGAAGAGCGGGAAGTTCCCCGGGAAGAAGAGGTGCTGCAGGTCCACCGCGGTGAGCACCGCCGGCGGCGCGGCCCGCTTCGGGAAGATCGACTGCTGCGGGTAGAGCACCACGTCGGCGCGCATGGCCTCGACGGCCCGCTCGGCGGCGCGGGCGCGCCAGGGGGTGAAGGCCTCGGCGATCCGCTCGGCGATCACCTGGCGCGCCGAGCGGTCGTAGACCACCTGCTCGAAGCCGGGGGTGGGGAGGGCGGCGGCCACGTCGCGGTCGAGCACCACCACCAGCTGGTCCGGCCCGGCCAGCGCCGGCAGCTCGCGCAGCAGGGCGCGGACGTAGGTCTCGACGCCGCCCACCTGGCCGGGGCGAAGGTTGAGGAGCGAGAGGCCGATCCGCACGGGGGCGCAGTGTAGCCCCGGATCGCCGCGCCGTCGAAGCCCCGCCGCCACGCCCCGTTGACAGCCCCGGGGGCGCGTGTGACGAACGGCGCCATGGCCCGCCGCGCCACCTGGATCGCCCTGGCGCTCCTCCTCCTCGCCACCGCCGCGGCCTCCCTGCCGGCGCTGGACGGCGAGCCGGTGCTCGACGACTGGGGGCTGCTGGAGGATCCCCTCGTCGCGGCGCCGCTCGACCAGGGGGTGGCGGCCTGGCTGGCCGCGCCGCGCCCGGTGCTCACCGCCACCTTCGCCCTCAACCGCGCCGCGGTGGGGCTCGATCCCCGCGGCTGGCACCTGACCAACCTGGCCATCCACCTCGCCGCGGTGCTGCTGGCCTGGCAGGTGGCCCGGCGGCTCATGGCGCGCGCCGGCCTCCCGGCGCCGGAGGGGCCGGCGCTCCTCGCCGCCGGCCTCTTCGCCCTCCACCCGCTCCAGACCGAGTCGGTTTCGTACCTTTCGCAACGGGCCGAGTCCCTCGCCTCGGCGCTCTACCTGGCCGGCCTGCTGGCGCTCCTGGCCCGCGACGGGCGGCCGGACGGGCGCGGGCCGCGCCTCGCCGCGGCCTGGGGGGCCCTGATCCTCGGCCTCCTGGTGAAGCCCATCGTGGCCACGCTGCCGGCCGCCTGGCTCCTCGCCGCCGCCGTGGTGCCGGTGCCGGAGGAGGCGGGGGACGGGCCCTGGCGCCGCGTGGCCCGCCGGCTCCCGGTGGCCGCCCCGCTCCTCGGCGTCGCGCTGGCCTGGGGCGCCTGGCAGCTCGGCGCCGCGGCGGGCTCCAACCACGCCGGCCTCGGCCTGGAGGGGCTCGCCTTCTCGACCTCGCTCCTGACCCAGCTGAAGGTGGTGCCGGCCTACCTCCTGCGCGCCCTCTGGCCGGCCGGCCAGTGCGCCGACTGCGAGGTGCCCCTGGCGCAGGGGCTCTCCGAGCCGGCGGTCCTCGCCGGCGGCGCGGCGCTGGCGGCGCTCCTCGGCGGGAGCCTGTGGCTGGCGGCCCGGGCCGGCCGGCGGGAGGGCGACCTCCCCGCCGCGGCGCGCCTGGCCGGCTTCGGCCTCCCCTTCTTCCTCCTCGCCCTCGCCCCGTCGTCGCTGGTGCCGCTCCGCGACGTGATGGCCGAGCACCGGGTCTACCTGGCGCTCCTCGGCCCCTTCACCGCGGCGGCGGCCGGCGGGGCGGCGGCGCTGCGCCGCTGGCTCCCGGGGCGCGCGGCGCCGGTGGGGCTGGGCCTCGCGGTGGCGCTGCTCCTCGCGGCCGGCGTCGCCACGGCGCGGCGCAACCAGGTCTGGGCCACCAGCCTCGGCTTCCACGAGGCGGCGGCGCGGGCGGCGCCGGGCAAGGCGCGCGCCCAGGTCAACCTGGGGAGCGCCTACATGGCGGCGCAGCGCTTCGAGGAGGCGCTGGTGGCCTTCCGGCGGGCCCAGGCGCTGGAGGCCGACCGGAGCGTCTCGCCGCGCCTGGTCTTCGGCAACCTGGTCGGCGCGCTGGTCGCCTCGCGCCGGCTCGACGAGGCACGCGCCGAGGTGCTCGACGTGCTGCGCACCGAGGTGGGCGACCCGTGGGCCCTCGGCCTCCTCGCCGAGGTGGAGTTCATGGCGCGGCGCTACCCCGAGGCGGAGCAGGCGGCCCGGGCGGCGCTGGCCGTCACGCCGGACAGCCAGCTGGCGCTCAAGTTCCTGGGGCTGACGCGGCTCCAGGTCGGCGACGCCGCCGGCGCGGCCGGCGCCCTGCGCGCCGCGGCGGCGGCCGGGTCCACCGATCCCACGGTCTTCTACGGCCTCGGGACGGCCGAGGAGCGGCTGGGCGACCGCGCCGCCGCCTGCCGGGCCTTGGCCTGGGGGGCCGGGCTGCCGTCGGGCGAGGCGCAGGTGGCGCGGGCGCGGGCGGCCCTGGCCAGGCTGGGGTGCCGCTGATCGGGCACGCACCGGCCGGCCCGCCGGCGCGTCGCATCCCCCCGCCGCCCCAGGCGGATCAGGCGAGGCCGGCCGGGCCCCGGGGCCGGGAGGCCCGAACCGCCCGGATTCCTTGACAGCCGCCGGGGCCGGATCGTATAGAGCCGCCTCCCGGAGGGCCGGGGTCGCGCGCCGCGAGGTCAGGACGGCGGCCAGCGCAACCGGCAAAACTCCAGCGAATCCAAGGAGCAGGCGATGTACGCGGTGATCAAGACCGGCGGGAAGCAGTATCGCGTGGCCCAGGGCGACCGGCTCAAGGTCGAGAAGCTCGCGGGCGACGTGGGTGGCAAGGTGTCCTTCGAGGCCCTCATGGTCGGCGGCGAGGGCGAGGCCAAGGTCGGCGCCCCCGTGGTGGCCGGCGTGGCGGTCGAGGGAGAGATCGTCTCCCAGGGCAAGCACAAGAAGGTCATCCACTACCGGAAGAAGAAGGAGGGCTGGACCAAGAAGCGCGGTCACCGCCAGCCCTTCACCGAGCTCCGCATCACCGCCGTGAAGGCCTAGGGAAGGACGGACAGACATGGCTCACAAAAAGGGACAGGGCTCCTCCCGCAACGGCCGTGACTCGGCCGGGCAGCGCCGCGGCGTGAAGATCTACGGCTCGGAGAAGGTCGTCTCCGGCAACATCATCGTCCGCCAGGTCGGCACGCTCTTCCACCCCGGCCAGAACGTCGGCCAGGGCAAGGACTTCACCCTCTTCGCCACCTGCGACGGGACCGTGAAGTACTCCAAGACCCGCGGCGACCGCCGCGTCGTCTCGGTCGTCCCCGACGCCAAGGCGTAGGGACCCCGGCCTCACGGCCGGCCAGCACGCGACGCCGCGGGCCCACCGGTCCGCGGCGTTCGCCGTTTGAAGGGGGCCGCTCGCAGGGCCCCGCGCAGCGGAGGAGCCGCCATGAAGTTCGTCGACGAGGCAAAGATCTTCGTGAAGGCCGGCGACGGCGGCGGCGGCGCCATCGCCTGGCGGCGGGAGAAGTTCATCCCCCGCGGCGGCCCGGCCGGCGGCGACGGCGGCGACGGCGGCGACGTGATCCTGGAGGTCGATCCGCAGCTCTCCACCCTCCTCGACTACCGCTTCATCCGCGAGCACAAGGCGCGGAGCGGCGAGAAGGGGCACGGCAACGACATGAACGGCACCAACGGCACCGACAAGGTGCTGAAGGTGCCGCGGGGCACGCTGGTGAAGGACGCCGCCACCGGCGAGGTGCTGGCCGACCTCTCCGGCGACGTCACCCGCATCGTCATCGCCAAGGGCGGGCGCGGCGGCCTCGGCAACATGAACTTCGCCACCTCCACCAACCAGGCCCCGCGCTACGCGCAGGACGGGACCAAGGGGGAGGAGAAGGAGCTGATCCTCGAGCTCAAGCTCCTCGCCGACGTGGGCATCGTGGGCTACCCCAACGCCGGCAAGTCCACGCTCATCTCGGTCATCTCCCGGGCCCGGCCCAAGATCGCCGACTACCCCTTCACCACCATCACGCCCAACCTCGGCGTGGTCTCCTGGCGCGGCGAGCGCAGCTTCGTGGTGGCCGACATCCCCGGCCTCATCGAGGGGGCCCACGCCGGCGCCGGCCTGGGCCACCAGTTCCTGCGCCACGTGGAGCGCTGCCGCGTGCTGGTGCACCTCGTCGAGGGGGCCAACCCCGAGCCGGGGCGCGAGCCGGCCAAGGACTTCCGGGCCATCAACGAGGAGCTGAAGCTCTACTCCAAGGAGCTGGCGAAGAAGCCGCAGGTGGTGGCGGTCACCAAGGTGGACCTCCCCGAGGCCAGGGCGGCCGGCGAGAAGTGGAAGAAGGCCATGGGGAAGCGGGCCCGCCCGGTGAAGGTGCACCTGGTCTCGGCCGCCACGCGCGAGGGGCTCGACGCCCTCCTCGACGCGGTGGCCGCCGAGGTCTGGCAGGACGTGGCCCGCCCCGGGCCGGCCGCCCGCAAGAAGCGGCTCGGCAAGCAGCGGGGCGGGAAGTGACCGGTCGCCGGCACGGCGAGCCCGGCGCGCCCGACCCGGACGCCGAGGACCCGTCCGGCTTCCTCCTGCCGGAGCGGCGCGCCCGCATCGACGCGGTGGTGGCGGGGCGCACCCGCACCCTCACCGTGGTGATGGAGGCCTTCGCCGATCCCCAGAACGTCAACGCCGTGCTCCGCACCGCCGAGGCCCTCGGCGTGCAGGAGGTGCACGTCGTCGAGGGGCCGCAGAAGCGCTACGACCGCAACAAGAAGATCAGCCAGAACGCCGACAAGTGGCTCGACGTGGTGCGCTGGAAGGACACCGCCGAGTGCCTCATGGCGCTCAAGGCCCGCGGCTTCCGGCTCTACGCCACCCACCTCGACGACGGCGCCACCACCCTCTCGGCCCTCTCCTTCGCCGAGCCGGTGGCGCTGGTCTTCGGCAACGAGCACCGCGGCGTCTCCGAGGCCGCGCTCGCGCTCGCCGACGCGCGCTACGCCATCCCCATGACCGGCTTCTCCCAGTCGCTCAACGTCTCGGTGGCCGCCGCCATCTCGCTCTTCCGGGCGGTGGAGCGGCGCGAGGCGGAGCGCGGGCGCCACGCCGACCTCGCCGGGGCGGAGGCCGAGGCGCTCAAGGCGCGCTTCTACACGAAGTCGGTGAAGCAGCGGACGCGCATCGCCAAGGCGACGCAGGCGGCCGAGCGGCGCGCCCTCCACGGCGTGCGGCGCGGGCGGCACGGCGGCCACGGCGGCGCCGGCCCCGACGCGCGGTAAGCCGTTTCTCCTCCCCGGACGCGGTCCCCCTCCTGCCCCGTGGCCGCGCGGCGTCGCGCGTGGTCGGGTGGGGACATGCCCACGGTGCCCCCGCCCCGCCGCCGGCCCATCGCGTCGATCCTCGCCGGCCTGGCGCTGGCGGCGGCCTCCACCGCCGCGGCCGCCGCCGACGCCGCCGCCCGCGGCCCCGAGACCGTCCGCATCGACCTGGTGCCGGGGAAGATGGGCGCCGTCACCTTCACCCACGCCCACCACGCCGTGGGGCTGAGGCGGCTCGACGGCGCGCCCTTCGCCTGCCGCGACTGCCACCACGAGCTGCCGGCCGGCGCGCCCGCCTCGGCCCCGGTGCAGGCCTGCGCCGCCTGCCACGCCCGCCTCGACGAGCCGCCCCGCGCCGTCGCCGCCATGGGCGGCAAGACCGCGCCGCCGCTGGTGCTGCGCAAGGCCGACGACCGGGCCCTCGACTACAAGACCGTGCTCTTCCACGCCTGGTGCCGCGACTGCCACAAGCAGGCCAGCCCGCCGGGGAAGCGGCTCCACCTCTGCAAGGTCTGCCACGAGCGCGGCGTGGGGCAGGACGTGATGCACGGGGATCCGGCGGCGCAGGGCGAGTGATCCAGGTCATGCCGGGCGTCCGGTGAGACGGATAGTGTTGACCCTCGCCGCGGCCGCGCCGGCCGCCCGCCACCGGGGGACCCCATGCACCGCCTCGCCATCGCCGCCGCCCTGCTGCTGCCGTCGCTCGCCCTGGCCAAGGACCTCACGCCGGGGACGTTCACCATCTCCGGCGGCGCGGGGGCCGCCTACTCCAGCATCACCAGCAGCGCCAGCGGCTTCCAGGACCTCAAGACCACCTCGACCCAGGCCCAGGCCTCGGCCCGCTGGTTCGTCAACCCCACCCTGGCCATCGGCGGGACCTTCCAGCTGCAGCGCTCCAGGCAGGAGTCCGGCGGCCAGAGCGAGTCGTCCAGCACCATGTTCATCGGCCCGGCGCTGCGGGCCCACCTCCCCATCGCCCCGAACGCCGACGTGATCTTCGACGCGGGCCTGGCGCTCGCCAAGGCCGAGCGGGCGGGCACCAGCGCCGACGGCGTGGCCTGGCACGTCGGGGCCGGCGTGGCCTGGTTCCCCATCGACGCCGTCTCCCTGGACGCCGGGCTCACCTTCCAGAGCGTGCGCTACGACGTGAGCGGCGTCACCACCACCAACGAGGGGCTCAACCTCGGCGCGGGCTTCACCGTCTACTTCGGTCGCTGAGGCGGGCCGCCGGGACCAAGAGGAAGGGGCCCGGCCCTCGCGGACCGGGCCCCCGTGAGGCCGGTGAGGCGGGCGCCTGCTAGTGGTGCGCGCTGCCGCCGAAGTAGCCGGAGAAGCCGACGCCGACGAAGAGGTTGGTGGCGGTGGCCTTGCCGCCGCCGTCGCCCTTCAGGTTCACCGAGTCGTAGTTGAGGCCGAGGTTGGCCGAGAAGGACGGGGCGACGAAGTACTTGATGCCGGCGCCCACGCCCCAGGCGAAGCCGTCGGTCTTGAAGCCGTCGGAGTCGATCGAGGCCCAGCCGAGCTTCAGGTCGGCGAAGAAGGCGGTCTTCTCGGCCAGCGGGATGTCGAGGCCGACCTTGGGGGCCAGCGTCCAGCTCTTGAGCGTGGCGTCGGCGAAGCCAGGGGTCTTGTCGGTGGTGTCCTCGTACGACACCTCGGCGCCCACGCCGATCATCGGCGTGACGTAGTAGAGCGCGCCGGCGTCGAGCCCGAAGGTGCTCGTCGTGCTCTTGTCGCCGCCGTCGGGCTTGAAGGAGGTGCTCTGGAAGCCGAGCCTCGACGCGCCGGTCACCTCGACGGTGCCCGCGGTCACCTCGGCCTGCGCCAGCATGGGGATCGCCGCCGCCAGCACCACCAGCATCTTCTTGATCATTCGGTTCCCTCCCAGGAACGCGGCCCGAGATGGGCCGGAGCGAGGAGGGTAGCCGCCCCGTACGAGCCGTCAACGAACGGCATGCAGCTGCGACGAGAAATTCGACCCGGCGTTGATCGCGATCACGACGCAGGGCGGCAGGCGTCCCAGAAGTCCCGGAGGTCGGGCGCCAGCGGCGCCTCCAGCGCCACCGGGGCGCCGGTGCGCGGGTGTGGGAGGGCGAGGCGCCAGGCGTGGAGCGCCTGGCGGTCGAGGCGCAGCGTCGCGCGGTCGGCCTCGGTCATGGCCTTCCTGGTGAAGCGGTCGAAGATCAGCTCGTCGGGGCCGTAGATCTTGTCGCCCACCAGCGGCAGGCCGGCGTGGTGGAGGTGGGCGCGGATCTGGTGCTGGCGGCCGGTGCGCGGGTGGCAGGCCAGGAGCGCCACGCGCGCGCCGTCGGCGGCGAGGCGGCGCCCCAGCACCTCGAAGCGCGTCGCCGAGGCGGCGCCCTCCGGGTGGACGTGCATGCGCACCCGCACCTCGCTCTGCAGCGTGAGCGCCAGCGGCGCGTCGACCTCGAAGGCCTCCTCGCCGGGCCAGCCGAGGGAGAGCGCCAGGTAGGCCTTCTGCACCTTCCCGCCGGCGAAGCTCTGCTTCAACCGCCCGGTCCACTCCGGCGCGGTGCCGCAGGCGAGGAGGCCGGAGGTCTCGCGGTCGAGGCGGTGGGCCGGATCGACCTTGCGCTCGGGGTAGCGGGCCCGGGCCACCGCGGTGAAGGTGTGCTCGAAGTAGCGCGCCGTCGGGTGGATGGGGAGGCCGGCCGGCTTGTCGACCACCAGCAGCTCGCCGTCGTCGTGGACCACGCCGAAGTGGAGCGGGGTCTCGGGCTCCGGCTCGGCCTCGCGCCAGAGCGAGAAGGCCAGGCCGGGCTGCACCGGGGTGTCCGGCGCGAGGCGCGGCGGCGGGTCCCCCTCGGCGTCGAGCCGCTCGGCGATGAGGAAGGCCGCCTTCTCCGGGTCGAGCCGGCGGATCTTCTGCATCAGGTAGGCGTCGAGGCGCCACCCGGCGTAGTTCCGCTCGACCACGAACCTGGCTCGCACGATGCGGCGCACGGCGCTCCTGTACCACGGCGGCCCGGCCCGGCGCCTCCCCGGAAAACCCCCTCTTACCGGACGCTTGGGTGTGGGGGATATCGCCGGTTGACCCGCCCGATCCCGGAGCGTACTTTCGCGCCCCGGCTTGAGACGAGTCGCCGTCATCATTCCGGCCCGGTACGGAGCCAGTCGCTTTCCCGGGAAACCCCTCGCCGACCTGGCAGGCAGACCCATCGTCGCCCACGTGGTGGAGCGGGCACGACGGGCGCGTGGCGTGGACGTGGTGGCCGTGGCCACCGACGATCCGCGCATCCACGCCGCCGCCGAGGCCGCCGGGGCCACCGCCATCATGACCGGACCGGCCGCGACGGGCACGGACCGCGTGGCCGAGGCGGTGCGCTCGCTCTCGCCCAGGCCGGAGATCGTGGTGAACCTGCAGGGCGACGAGCCGCTCATCGAGCCGGAGGCCATCGAGACCCTCCTCGCCGCCATGCAGGAGAGCGGCGCGGAGATGGGCACGCTGGCGCGGCCGCTGGAGCCGGGCGAGGAGGACCGCCCGCAGGTGGTCAAGGTCGTCACCGACCTCAGCGGCCACGCCCTCTACTTCTCGCGGGCCATGATCCCGCACCGGCGCGCCGGCGGGGTCTCGCCCCTGGCCCGCGCCCACGTCGGCATCTACGCCTTCACGGCGCCGTTCCTGGAGCGCTTCGCGCGGCTGGTCCCGGGGCGGCTGGAGGGGGAGGAGGCGCTCGAGCAGCTGCGGGCGCTGGAGAACGGGGTGAGGATCCGGGTGGCGGACACCGCCTACCGCGGGTTCGGGATCGACACGCCGGAGGACCTGGAGCGCGCTCGGGCCCTGGTGGCGGCCGTCAACTTGTGATCGTGACAGGACAAGGGTGAACCAATGGTGAAGCGGGGCAAGAAGACCAAGTACATGTTCGTGACCGGCGGCGTGGTGTCCAGCCTGGGCAAGGGGCTGGCGGCGGCGTCCATCGGCGCCCTGCTGGAGAACCGCGGGCTCGACGTGATGCACCTCAAGCTCGACCCGTACATCAACGTGGATCCGGGCACCATGAGCCCGTTCCAGCACGGCGAGGTCTTCGTCACCGACGACGGCGCCGAGACCGACCTCGACCTGGGCCACTACGAGCGGTTCACCACCGCCAAGATGACCCGCAAGAACAACTTCACCACCGGGCGCATCTACCAGAACGTCATCAACCGCGAGCGGCGCGGCGAGTACCTGGGCAAGACCGTCCAGGTCATTCCCCACATCACCGACGAGATCAAGGCGGTCATCCGCGAGGCGGCCGGCGGCGCCGACATCCTCATCGTGGAGATCGGCGGCACGGTGGGCGACATCGAGTCGCTGCCCTTCCTCGAGGCCATCCGCCAGATGAAGTACGACGTGGGCGAGGAGAACGCCGTCTACGTCCACCTCACCCTGGTGCCCTTCATCGCCGCGGCCGGCGAGCTCAAGTCCAAGCCGACCCAGCACTCGGTGAAGGAACTGCGCGAGATCGGCATCCAGCCCGACATCCTGCTGTGCCGCTCCGACCGCGAGATCCCGCGGGACATGAAGGACAAGATCGCCCTCTTCTGCAACGTGGACCCGGGCGCGGTCTTCACCGCCCTCGACGTGAAGTCGATCTACGAGGTGCCGCTGGCGCTCCACCAGGAGGGGCTGGACGACAAGCTGGCCGAGCTCTTCAACATCTGGAGCCGCGCCCCGCGCCTCGAAAAGTGGGAGACCATCGTCTCGAAGGTGAAGACCCCGCGCCACGGCACGGTGCGCATCGGCGTGGTGGGCAAGTACGTCGAGCTGCAGGAGAGCTACAAGAGCCTCAACGAGGCGCTGGTCCACGGCGGCATCGCCGGCGACGTGAAGGTGGAGAACGTCTTCATCGACTCCACCAAGCTGGAGGAGGGCGACCTGACCGCCCTCGACCAGGTGGACGCCATCCTGGTGCCGGGCGGCTTCGGCATCCGCGGCACCGAGGGGAAGATCCTGGCGGTGCGCCACGCCCGCGAGAAGAAGATCCCCTTCTTCGGCATCTGCCTCGGCCTGCAGATGGCGGTCATCGAGTTCGGCCGCGACGTGCTCGGC
>WBZM01001350.1_pt1 | contig 24762 bp, 24 predicted proteins | sample 5204271 | NCBI WGS metagenome assembly WBZM01 (sample SAMN12344346, study PRJNA552823) | activated sludge metagenome | biome: Activated sludge suspended growth; feature: Nitrification reactor; material: Wastewater; isolation source: activated sludge from nitrification reactor of wastewater... | reverse complement strand
GTCTCGAAATCGGGCTACACTGCTCCAGCCCCTGCAGGAAAACCTCCTTCGGCAGATCCAGCCCGATGAACACCATCTTGCTGGTCTTCTTCTCGCCCGGCGCCCACTTCGGGCCGAGGTCGCTGCCCATCAGTTGGTGCACACCCTGGAAGATCACCTTGCGGTCGCTGCCCTTCATGTGCAGCACGCCCTTGTAGCGCAGCATCTTGGGGCCGTAGACCTGCACGATGGCGCCCAGGAAGTCTTCCAGCTTGGCCGGGTTGAAGGCGCGGTCGGCCTTGAACACGAACGACTTCACGTCGTCGTCGTGATGGTGGTGGTGCGGGTGGTCGCAGTGCTCGCCATGCTCGTGGTCATGGTCGTGATCGTGGTGATCGTGCCCGTGGCCGTCGCCGGCTAGGAACTCCGGGTCGATGTCGAGCTTGGCGTTCAGGTTGAAGCCGCGCAGATCGAACACCTCGGAAATCGGCACCTCGCCGAAGTGCACCTTGCGCTGCGGCGCCCGCGGGTTCATGTGCTTGATGCGGTGCGTGAGCGCGTCCACCGTGGCCGCGTCGACCAGGTCGGTCTTGCTGATGAAGATCTGGTCGGCGAAGCCGATCTGGCGCCGCGCCTCCTGGCGCGTGTCGAGCTGGCCGTCGCCGTGCTTGGCGTCCACCAGCGTCAGGATCGAATCGAGCAGGAAGCTCTCGGCGATCTCGTCGTCCATGAAGAAGGTCTGGGCCACCGGGCCGGGGTCGGCCAGGCCGGTGGTCTCGATCACGACGCGCTCGAAGTCGAGCTCGCCCTTGCGCTTCTTCGTGGCCAGGTCCGACAGCGTCGAGCGCAGGTCCTCGCGGATCGTGCAGCAGACGCAGCCATTGTTGAGCTGGATGATCTGCTCCTCGGTGTCGCGCACGAGGATGTCGCTGTCGATGTCCTCGTCGCCGAACTCGTTCTCGATCACCGCGATCTTCTGGCCGTGCGCCTCGGTGAGCACGCGCTTGAGCAGGGTGGTCTTGCCCGAGCCCAGGAAGCCGGTGAGGATGGTGGCGGGAATCAGGGCCATGGAAACTGAACCTTCGGGAGGGTGGCTGGAAAGCGTCCCACGTGGGGGGGCGTGACTGTGGTTCAAGGTACCAGACCTGTCAAGCGAAGGGCGTGCCAGCCGTCACGGGCGATCAGGTAAGCTTCGCGCCTTCCGGTACCACCCTCGCGCCAGCGCGATGTCCGACCCCCACCCAGCGCGACCGCCCCGCCCCGGCGAGCGATCCGCGCCCCCCGGCGCCGAGAAGCGCACCCTGTTCCGCAAGCTGGTCGAGTTCGTCTCGCCCGGCCCCGACTCGCGCGACGAGCTGATCTCCACGCTGGCCGATGCCGAGAACCGCGAGCTCATCGCCCCCGAGTCGCGCGTGATGCTCGAGGGCGTGCTGCGCATGGCCGACCTCACCGCCGGCGACGTGATGGTGGCCGCGCCGCGCATGGACCTGCTGGACATCGACGCCCCCTACGACGACGTACTGCACACCGTCATCGGCACCGGCCACTCGCGCTTCCCGGTCTACGAGGGCAGCCGCGAGAACGTCATCGGCATCCTGATGGCCAAGGACCTGCTCAAGCTGCAGCGTGCGCCCGAGCTGAACCTGCGCACGCTGCTGCGGCCGGCGGTGTTCGTGCCCGAGTCCAAGGGCCTGAACGAGCTGCTCCGCGACTTCCGCTCCAACCGCAATCACCTCGCGATCGTGATCGACGAGTTCGGCGCCACGGCCGGGCTGATCACCATCGAGGACGTGCTGGAGGAGATCGTCGGCGAGATCGAGGACGAGTTCGACGAGAAGAACGGCGAATCGGGCATCTACACCCTGGCCGACGGCAGCCAGCGCGTCGCGGGCGACGCCTCCATCGAGGCGGTCAACGAGGCCTTCGGCACGGCGCTGCCGGCCGAGGCCTTCGACACCATCGGCGGGCTGGTGGCGCACGAGCTCGGCCAGGTGCCGCGGCGCGGCGAGGCGGCCCAGGTCGGCCCGCTGGTGTTCACGGTGATGCTCACGCGCGGCGGCGCGGTGCGCTGGTTCAAGGTCACGCGCGCGCCCGAGGAGGCGCTCGGCTCCGACGGCGCCTGATGCTCGGCCGCATCTGGCCCTGGCCGCTGGAGATCGCGCTCGCACTGTTGCTCGGCGCGCTGCAGACGATCGCCTACGTCGACACCAGCCGCTGGTGGCTGCAGCTCGCCTGCATCGGCCTGCTGGCGGCGCGCGCAAGCCGTGCAGGCACCGGCCTGGCGGCGGCGATCGGCGCCGCTTTCGGCACCGCCTGGGTCGCGTCCGCCACATGGTGGCTCTTCATCAGCATGCACCGTTACGGCGGCCTGCCGTCATGGATGGCGGTGGCCGGCGTGCTGGGGTTGGCGGCCTTCCTCTCGCTCTACCTCGCCGCGGCGCTGGCGGCCTTCGCGCGTTGGCGTGTCGGGCGGCCGCTGGCCGATGCCGCACTGTTCGCTTCGCTGTGGCTGCTGGCGGAGCTGGCGCGCGGCGTGCTGTTCACCGGCTTTCCCTGGGCGGCCACCGGCTATGCCCACGTCGACAGCCCGCTGGCGGCCTGGGCGCCGTGGGTGGGCGTCTACGGCATCGGCGCGCTGGCCGCCTTCGTCGCCGCGCTGGGGGCACTGCGGCCCGAGCGCACGCTCGGAGGCTGGCTGCGCGGCCTGCTGCTGCCCGCCGTGCTGGTGGTCGGCCCGTGGGGAGCCGGTGTGCCCGAGTTCACCCGCGCCACGGGCACGCTGTCGGTGACGCTGCTGCAGGGGAACATCCCGCAGGACGAGAAGTTCGAGAGCACGCACCAGGCTGCGGCGCTGGAGTGGCACGTGGCCGCGCTCGGCGCTGCGCACGGCGACCTGGTCGTCGCGCCCGAGACCGCCATTCCCTTCCTGCCCTGGCAGATGCCCGAGGGCCTGTGGGACGGCCTGAAGGCGCGCTTCGGCCAGGGGCCCACCGCCGCGCTGGTCGGCGTGCCGCTCGGCGACGAGCGCGAGGGCTACACCAACTCCGCCGTCGGCTTCGCGGCCGGGCAGCCGCTGTACCGCTACGACAAGCAGCACCTCGTACCCTTCGGCGAGTTCATCCCGCCGGCGTTCCGCTGGTTCACCGAGCTGATGAACATTCCGCTCGGCGATTTCAACCGCGGCCCGCTGGTGGCACCGTCGTTCGCCGTGAAGGGCGAGCGCATCGGCCCGAACATCTGCTACGAGGACCTGTTCGGCGAGGAACTGGCCGCACGCTTCCGTGACGACGCGTCCGCGCCGACGGTGCTGGCCAACCTCAGCAACATCGGCTGGTTCGGCGAGACCATCGCGGTGGCGCAGCACCTGCACATCTCGCGGCTGCGCAGCCTCGAACTGCAACGGCCGATGCTGCGTGCCACCAACACCGGCGCGACGGTGGTGATCGACCACCGCGGCGTCGTGACGCATTCGCTGCCGCCGCACACGCGCGGCGTGCTCGAAGGCACGGTGCAGGGGCGCAGCGGCAACACGCCGTTCGCGGCCTGGGCCTCGCGGCTGTCGCTGTGGCCGCTGCTGGCGCTGGCGCTCGCGGTGGTGGGCCTGGCCACGCGCCGCAGGGCGGGCCCCTAAAATCGCGGGTCGACCTTCGTGGCCCGGCCCATGCTCACCTTCCAGCAAATCATCCTCCGACTGCAGTCCTACTGGGACGCCCAGGGCTGCGCGCTGCTGCAGCCCTATGACATGGAGGTCGGCGCAGGCACCAGCCACACCGCGACCTTCCTGCGCGCCATCGGCCCCGAGCCCTGGAAGGCCGCCTACGTGCAGCCGAGCCGCCGCCCGAAGGACGGCCGCTACGGCCAGAACCCGAACCGCCTGCAGCACTACTACCAGTACCAGGTGGTGCTCAAGCCGGCGCCGGCGAACATCCTCGAGCTGTACCTCGGCTCGCTGGAGGCGCTCGGCTTCGACCTGCGCGCCAACGACATCCGCTTCGTCGAGGACGACTGGGAGAACCCCACGCTCGGCTGCTGGGGCCTGGGCTGGGAGGTCTGGCTCAACGGCATGGAGGTGACGCAGTTCACCTACTTCCAGGAAGTCGGCGGCATCCGCTGCAAGCCGATCACCGGCGAGATCACCTACGGCCTCGAGCGCCTGGCGATGTACCTGCAGGGCGTGGACAACGTCTACGACCTGCAGTGGACCGAGTCGATGAAGTACGGCGACGTCTACCACCAGAACGAGGTCGAGCAGAGCACGTACAACTTCGAGCACAGCGACGTCGAGTTCCTGCTCGGCGCCTTCGCCGCGCACGAGAAGCAGAGCCAGTACCTGATGGCGCAGCAGCTCGCGCTGCCGGCCTACGAGCAGCTGCTCAAGGCCGCGCATACCTTCAACCTGCTGGACGCGCGCGGCGCGATCAGCGTGACCGAGCGCGCCGCCTACATCGGCCGCATCCGCAATCTCGCGCGCGCCGTCGCGCAGAGCTACCTCGACAGCCGCGCGCGGCTCGGCTTCCCGATGGCCCCCAAGGCCTGGGGCGACGAAGTCGCCGCGCAGCTGGCGCAGAAGAAGGCGGCCTGAGCATGACGACCACGAAGAACCTGCTCGTCGAACTGTTCGTCGAGGAGCTGCCGCCCAAGTCGCTGAAGAAGCTCGGCGAGCATTTCGCCGCCGACCTTGCGAAGGGCCTGCGCGCCCAGGGCCTCGCCAGCGAGCAGTCGGCCGTCACGGCCTTCGCCTCGCCGCGCCGCCTTGCGGTGCACGTGTCGTCGGTGCTCGCGAGCGCGCCCGACCGTGCCGTGTCCGTCAAGCTGATGCCGGTGGCCGTGGGCCTCGCGGCCGACGGCTCACCGACGCCCGCGCTGCTGAAGAAGCTGGCCGCCCTCGGCGTCGACGCCGCCGCGGTGTCGGCGCTGCAGCGCCGCCCCGACGGCAAGGCCGAGGCGCTGTTCCTCGACAGCGTGGCGCAGGGCGCGACGCTCGCCGAGGGCCTGCAGCGCGCGCTCGACGACGCGCTGGCCGCGCTGCCGATCCCGAAGGTGATGCAGTACCAGCTCGCCGATGGGTGGAGCAGCGTCAACTTCGTGCGCCCCGCTCACGGCATGGTGGCGCTGCACGGCGCCGACGTGGTGCCCGTGAAGGCGCTCGGCCTGGAGGCCGGCCGCCAGACGCACGGCCACCGCTTCGAGGCGCAGATGGATCCGGTCGCGCTGCTCGACGCCGACCACTACGCGCGCCAGCTCGAGGAGCAGGGCGGCGTGATCGCCGGCTTCGCCGCGCGGCGCGCCGAGCTCGTGCGCCAGCTGAACGCGGCGGCCGCCCGAGAGGGCCTCACCCCCATCGACGACGAGGCACTGCTTGACGAGGTCACCGCGCTGGTCGAGCGGCCCAACGTGCTGCTGTGCCAGTTCGAGCCCGAGTTCCTGGCCGTGCCGCAGGAGTGCCTCATCCTGACGATGAAGGCCAACCAGAAGTACTTCCCGCTGCTCGACGCCGAGGGCCGGCTGACCGCGAAGTTCCTGGTGGTCAGCAACATCCGCCCGGAGGACCCGAGCCGCGTGATCGGAGGCAACGAGCGCGTGGTGCGCCCGCGACTGGCCGACGCCAAGTTCTTCTTCGACCAGGATCGCCGACGCACGCTCGCCTCGCGCGTCGACGGCCTGGCCAAGGTGGTCTATCACGCGAAGCTCGGCACGATGGGCGAGCGCGTCGCGCGCGTGCGCCGCATCGCCACGGAGATCGGCCGAGCGCTCGGGGGCGAGGTGCTCGCGGCGCAGGCCGACCAGGCCGCGCAGCTGGCCAAGGCCGACCTGCTCACCGACATGGTCGGCGAGTTCCCCGAGCTGCAGGGCATCATGGGCGGCTACTACGCGCGCCACGACGGCCTGGCCGAGGACATCGCCTTCGCGATCGAGGACCACTACAAGCCGCGCTTCGCCGGCGACGCGCTGCCGCGCAACGCCACCGGCCTCGCCGTCGCGCTGGCCGACAAGCTCGAGACGCTGGCCGGCCTGTTCGGCATCGGGCAGGTGCCCACCGGCGACAAGGATCCGTTCGCGCTGCGCCGCCACGCGCTGGGCCTGATCCGCATGCTGATCGAGAAATCGCTGCCGCTGGACCTGCCGCACCTCGTGTCGGCCGCCTTCGCGGCCTTCCCGCCCACGCACGGGCAGGCGCACGCCGAGCTGAACTTCTTCCTCAAGGAACGCCTGGCCGGCTACCTGCGCGAGGCCGGCTACCACGCGCAGGAGGTCGAGGCGGTGGTCGAGGCCGACACCCGCCCGGGCTGCTGGGCCGAGATTCCTCGCCGGCTCGACGCGGTGCGCGCCTTCCAGGCGCTGCCCGAGGCGCAGCCGCTGGCCGCGGCCAACAAGCGCGTGGGCAACATCCTGAAGAAGAGCGAGGAGAAGGTGGCCCCGGTCACCGACGCGGCGCTGTTCGTGGAGCCCGCCGAGCGGGCGCTGGCCGACGCGCTGGAAACGGTGGCGCCGCGCTCCGCGCAGGCCTTCGACGCCGGCGACTACACCGCCTCGCTGCAGGCGCTGGCCGCGCTGAAGGCGCCGGTCGACGCCTTCTTCGACGGCGTGATGGTCAATGCCGAGGATCCGAAGCTGCGCGCCAACCGCCTCGGCCTGCTGTCCCGCCTGCACGGCGCGATGAACCGCGTCGCCGACCTCTCGCGCCTGGCGGCGGGCTGATCCCATGCCCGTCAGCCACGCCCACGCCATGAAGCTCGTCATCCTCGACCGCGACGGCACCATCAACGAGGACCGCGACGACTACGTCAAGTCGCCCGAGGAGTGGGTGCCGGTGCCCGGCGCGCTCGAGGCCATCGCGCGGCTCAACCACAACGGCTGGCACACGGTGGTCGCTACCAACCAGTCGGGCATCGGGCGCGGCCTGTTCGACATGTCGGCCCTCAGCGCGATGCACCTGAAGATGCACCAGATGCTCGCCGTGCACGGCGGCCGCGTCGATGCGGTGTTCTTCTGCCCGCATGTCAGCAGCGACCATTGCGCCTGCCGCAAGCCGCTGCCGGGGCTGTTCCAGCAGATCGGCGAGCGCTTCTCGATCGACCTGCGCGAGGTGCCGGTGGTCGGCGACACCTTGCGCGACCTGCAGGCCGGCGTGGCGGCCGGCTGCGAGCCGCACCTCGTGCGCACCGGCAAGGCCTCGCCCGAGCGCATGAGCGAGGCCCAGGTGGCCGAGCTCGTCGCGCAGGTGCCGGGCACCGTCGTGCATTCGAGCCTGGATGCCTTCGCCGAGTGGCTGATCGCACGCGACCGCGGCGGCCAGCGTCCCGGGTCGGGCCGGGGCGAAGCATGAACGCGATCCGCTCCGCGCTGTTCGTGCTGTGGATGGCCGTCACGGTGGTGCCGTGGGCTCTGTTCGTGCTCGTCTACTCGATCTTCGTGCGCGGCCACCGGCTCTACTGGTTCACGATGATGTGGCTGCGCATGGCGATCTGGGGCGCCCGCGTGATCTGCGGCGTGCGGCACCGCATCCACGGCTGGGAGAACCTGCCCGACAGCAAGATCATCCTGTGCCCGAAGCACCAGTCGACCTGGGAGACCTTCGCGTTCCCCACGCTGATGCCACACCCGCTGTGCTACGTGTTCAAGCGCGAACTGCTGCTGATTCCATTCTTCGGCTGGGCGATGGGGCGGCTCGACATGATCCACATCGACCGCAGCAAGCGCGCCGAGGCCTGGAACAAGGTTGCCGAGCAGGGCCGGCGCTTCATGGCGCAAGGCCATTGGGTGATCATGTTCCCCGAGGGCACGCGCACGCCGCGTGGCAGCCAGGGCGCCTACAAGAGCGGCGCGACACGCCTGGCGATCGCCACCGACACGCCGGTGGTGCCGATCGCCGTCACGTCGGCGCGCTGCTGGCCGCGCAAGAGCTTCGTGCTGCGCCCCGGCGTGATCGACATCTCCATCGGCCGGCCGATCTCGCCGGCCGGCCGCGAGGCCGACGAGATGATGCGCGAGGTGGAGCGCTGGATCGAGTCGGAGATGCGCCGGCTCGACCCCGAGGCCTACGCGGCCGGCGCGCCGGCCGTGCAGCCCACGTAAACTTCGGGCTCATGCCGCGTCGCGCCGCACCCGCCGAAGCCCAGCAGCTCTCGCTGTTCGATGTGCCGGCGCCGGCGGACCACGGCGCGACCCCCGTCTTCCCTTCTCCCTCGGCCGGGCCGTCGTCGAGACAGACCGCACCGAGCATGCCGACCGCGGCGGGCGCCGCACCGGCGCACGTGCCGCCCAGCGCGACCTTCCGCCACCCACAGGCCGACCGCGAGATCCGCCTGCGCGAGCACGTGGTGGCCTACGCGCTCAAGCGCGCGCGCCGGCGCAGCATCGGATTCATCGTCGGCAGCGAAGGGCTGTCGGTGAACGCGCCGCGCTGGGTCGGCATCGGCGACATCGAGAGTGCGCTGCATGAGAAGGCCGACTGGATCCTGCGCAAGCTGCGCGAGCAGCAGGAGCGGGCGCAGCGCCAGCTCGAGGCGCGCATCGACTGGCGCGACGGCGCAGCCGTGCCCTTCCTCGGCGAGACGGTGATCGTGGTGCTCGACCCGCGCGCCACCGGTGCCGTGCTCAACACCGATGCCCAGGCCCTCCCCGGCGTGCCGAAGCTGACGCTGCACGTCGGCCTGCCGCACACGGCGCAGCCCGAGCAGATCCGCGATGCGGTGCAGAGCTGGTTGCAGCGCCAGGCGCGCCGCGTGTTCCAGGAGCGCGTCGACCTGTTCGCCGCCCGGCTGGGCGTGCGCTGCACGCGGCTCGCGCTCTCGTCGGCGCAGACGCGCTGGGGCAGTGCCAGCGCCGACGGCTCGATCCGCCTGAACTGGCGCCTCGTGCACTTCGCGCTGCCGACGATCGACTACGTCGTCACCCACGAGCTCGCGCACCTGCGCGAGATGAACCACAGCCCGCGGTTCTGGGACGTGGTGCGCTCGGTGCTGCCCGACTACGAGCGCGTGCGCGGCCAGCTCAAGGACGACGTGCTGCCGGTGTTCGACTGACGCCCGCGGCTCACGGCGCTCCCGGCCGGCGCCCGGTGATGCCCCACACCAGCTGCGTGAACGGATCGGGGTCGTCGCGGCGGAAGTCCACCCAGGTGAACTGGCGCAGGAACAGCGGCAGCTCGGGTTGGGCCGGCGCGCCGGGCAGCAGCACCGGGATCACCGGCACGCGCCGGTCGACGAACTCGCTGATGAAGCCGCGCATCTCCTGCTGGTGCCAGGGGCTGATGCCGGCCGGGCCGAGGCAGACCGCCGCGCTGCCGATGCGCTGGATCTGCCGCTCCAGCAGTTCCTGCCAGGCCTGGCCCGGCGGCAGTTCCCACTCGTCCAGCCACGGCAGGATGCCGCGCGACTTCAGGCCTTCGCCGAGCCGCTTCACGGCCGGCTTGTCGGCCGAGTTGTGACAGAGGAAGACGTCGAAGCGGCCCTCGGCGCGCCGGGCGGCCAGCAGGGCGGCCACTGACTCGTCGGCCGAGGTGCGCGGCGCCGCGACCGGTCCCGCCACGACGGGCGCCGGGGCGGGCGACGACGCCGGTGCCGGCCCGAGTCGACGCTCGCCGCCGGCGTGCACCACGGCGAGGTCGTGCAGCGCGGCGCCGTTGGCGGCTGCCGCGGCATCGGCGAAGGAGTCGCCCGCCGCCAGCGCGCGGTAGAAGGCCGCCAGCCCGGCGGCGTTCGGTGCCGAGATCGAGACCAGCGGCGCCACGCCGGCGTCGCGCACGGCGCCCAGCGCCAGCGCGTGGGCGGCGGCAGACGCCGAGTCACCCGTGGCCGGCTGCATCACCAGCAGCGTCAGCGTCGGTGCGGACTGCCTGAGCAGCGCCACGAAGGCCTGCACGTTCAACCCGCGCGCGCCGCCGGCCGAATCCGCCAGCCGCAGTGTGACGTAGCTGCTGCCCACGGCGCTGGCGTCGGCCACCAGGTGGAGCACGGTGCACGCCGGCAGCGCGCGGCGCAGCAGGTTCTCGCTGCAGGGGCTGGGCTGCACGCACTGCCAGCCGGCCTGCGCGAGCCGCTCCTGCACGCCCTGCATCGCGCGTGCGGCGGCCTCTCCGCCGGGGGCCACGCCAAGCGTCAGCTGCATGGCCGAGCGAGCGTCATGCCGGGGCGGCCAGCCGCAGACCGCAGCCGGAGCAGAACTGCGCGGCCTGCGTCAGCCGCGTGCCGCAGGCGGTGCAGAACGTCGCACCGAGCATCGGGCGCGGACCCTGGTGGTCGGCGGTCAGCAGCTTCTCGTAGTCGCCGGCGTCGATCCACAGCAGGATCTGCTGCGCGCGATGCACGGTCCACGGGTGGCTCTGGTCCATCGCCGACAGCCGCCGCGCGATCCAGCTCAGGGTGTCGGCGTCGAGCGTCTCGAACGCGCGGGCCTGCGCAATGAAGTCCTCGGTGTTGGCCGAGGCGTAGCGGCTGCGCGGCAAGCCGGCGAGCTTCATCATCACGCCCAGCGCGACGCTCGGGTCCTGGCAGGCCAGCAGCCCGGCGCGATCGGCGCTGAACTCGCTCATGCGCTTCCAGTTCAGCAGCGCGACCTGCAGGCCGACGCCGGCCAGTTCGCCCAGGCCGAGCGTCAGGCCGCCGATCAGGCTGCCGATCACCGGCAGGAACTCGGCGATCTGGTAGTACAGCACGTGGCCGCTCTTGATGTGGCCCATCTCGTGCCCGATCACGAACAGCAGCTCGTCGGCGCTCAGCGCGTCGATCGCTTCCGAGCTCACCACGATCAGCGGCTTGCCGACGCCGGCGGTGAAGGCGTTGATGCCTGCGCCCGCGCTGACGTACAGATCGGGCAGCGAGGGCAGGTCGATCGCGGCGGCGGCCCGGCGCGCCGTTTCGTGCAGTTCGGGGAAGGAATCGGCGGTGACCTGCAGGTGGCTGCCGGTCAGCTGCACGCGCAGCATGCGCTCGAAGCCCCACTCGTTGACCTTGCGCACCAGCGTCTCGAGGCCGCCGGTGCTCTGCAGCGCGTCGAGGGCCTTCTTGTCGAGCGGGTGCTCGTAGCTCTGCGGCTTCAGCCCGACGAGCTGGCGGCGCTCCATCGCTTCACCAGACCTTGCCCTTGCCGGAGGCCACCTGGAAGCCGTCGACCATCGACCAGATCCAGATCACCAGCGTCGCGATCCCGCCGGTGAACATGAACCCGAGCACGGCGCCGAAGAACATCACCAGGCCCTTCTTCCAGTCGTTGTTGTAGAGCTGGCCGGCGCCGGTGATCAGCGCGGAGAGCAGCACGGCCACCCAGGGCGTCTTGCCCGTCGGGCCGGCAGGCGAGGCCGCGGCGACAGGCTCCGCGCCGCGCACCACCGCAGGCGCGGGCGCGGGTGCCGCCGCCGTGGGCGCCACGGCGAGCGCCGTGCCGCAGCTGGCGCAGAAGCGCGCGCCCTCCGCATTCTCGGTGCCGCATTTCGAGCAGAACATCGTGATGCCTCCCTGGGCGCGCCGGCCCCTTGCCCGGCGTGGCGCCGGGGTCGCGGACCATCATGCCGAGGCACGCTCGGCGATGTCAACCGAAGAACAGGGGAGGAAGCGGTGCCATGCCGTGCCGCTCAGCGCGGCGACCAGGGCGCAGCCAGACCCGCGTAGGCCTTGGGCAGCGGCGCCGCGTAGTCGCCCTTCTTGCTCGTGCCCAGGCCGAGTGCCACCAGGCCCTCGGCGAGCTTCACGGCGGCCGCCACGCCGTCGACCACCGGCACGCCCAGTCGCTGCTGCAGCGAGCGGCACAGGTCGGCCATGCCGGCGCAGCCCAGCACGATGGCGCCGCTGCGGTCGTGCGCCAGCGCCGCCTCGGCGCAGGCGAGGATGCGCGCGTAGGCGTTGCTGGCCGGGTCGTCGAGCTCGAGCACTGCGATGTCGGTGCCGTGGATGCCGCGGCAGCGCCGCTCGAAGCCGTACTGCACCACGAGGTGCTCGGCGATCACGACGGTGCGCGTGAGCGTGGTCACCACCGAGAAGCCGGTGGCCAGCAGCGAGGCGGCGTGGAAGGCCGCCTCGGCGATGCCGATCACCGGCCCGCGCGCCAGTTCGCGCGCCGCGTGCAGGCCGGGGTCGCCGAAGCACGCGATGACGTGGGCATCGGCGCCGGCCTCCTCGCCGGCGCGCACCTGCTCTGCCACGCCGGCTGCGGCCCAGACGTCGTCGTGGTGGCCCTCGATCGAAGGCGCTCCGAAGCTCGGCTGCACCGCCTCGATGGTGGTGCCAGGCGCCGCCACGGCGCGTGCCGCGGCACCGATCAGCGCGGTCATCGGGGCGGTGGTGTTGGGGTTGATCACGCGCAGCTTCATGGGGTCATCCTGTATACAAAGCGGAGGCGCTTGCGGGGCTGGGCTTCGCAAGAGGCGCGCCCGCTTCTGGCGTGCTCGACCGCCCCATTCGCGGGCGAGGTGGCCGCGCCGTGGCCGGTGCTGGTGCGGACTTCGTCCGTTCGCGGTGCGCCACCCGGCCGGTGCAGCGCGGGCAGCGTGGCACATCGGTTGCATACAGGGTGCCCATGCCCGACGATGCTCCGCTCGAACTCGTCCACCTCACCAAGCGCTACGGCGAGACGGTGGCGGTCGATCGCATCGACCTGAAGATCGGCTCTGGCCGTTACTGCTGTCTTCTCGGCCCCTCGGGCTGCGGCAAGACCTCGACGCTGCGCATGATCGCCGGCCACGAGATCGCCAGCGAGGGCGACATCCTGCTGGGCGGCCGCAACATCACCGTGCTGCCGGCGGCCGCGCGCGGCACGGCGATGATGTTCCAGAGCTACGCGCTGTTCCCGCATCTCTCGGCGCTCGACAACGTCGCCTTCAGCCTGAAGATGAAGGGCGTCGACAAGTCGGCGCGCCACGCCAAGGCGGCCGAGTTGCTCGAGCGCGTCTCCCTCGGCCACCTCGCGCACCGCAAGCCGGCCGAGCTCTCCGGCGGCCAGCAGCAACGCGTGGCGCTGGCGCGCGCGCTGATCACCGAGCCCAAGGTGCTGCTGCTCGACGAGCCGCTTTCGGCGCTCGACCCCTTCCTGCGCATCAAGATGCGCGCGGAATTGAAGGCCTGGCAGAAGTCGCTCGGCATGACCTTCGTGCATGTCACGCACTCCCAAGAGGAGGCGATGGCGCTGGCCGATCAGGTGGTGGTGATGAACAACGGCCGCATCGAGCAGGATGCCTCGCCGCACGAGCTGTTCAACGCGCCGCGCAGCGAGTTCGTCGCGCGCTTCATCGGCGGCCACAACGTGATTCCCGCGGCGGCCGGCCAGGTGGCGGTGCGCTGCGACCGCACGAAGCTGTCGCGCACGTCGAAGCCGGAGGGGGACACCGCGATGGCCGCCACCGTGCGCGACGTCGAGTACCAGGGCAGCTACGTGCTGCTGACGCTCACCGCGCAGCGCGTCGGCGAGTTCAGCGTCGTGATGCCCGAGGCCGAGTTCGATGCCGCGCCCTGGCAGCCCGGCGAGAGCGCCTGCGCCCATTGGGACGCTTCCGAAGTCCACCCGCTCGCGTCCTGACGCGAGACCGTTCCCGTTCCCGACCCGCAACCCCGAGGAGAGAGACCCATGACCGACACCTCCCGCCGCACCCTGCTCAAGGGCACCGCCGGCATCCTGGCCTCCGGCATGTTCCCCGCCGTGCACGCCGCCGACCCGATCACGCTGCGCTACCTCGGCACGGCGGTGAACCAGGACAAGGCGATCGCCGAGAAGTTCAAGGCCGACACCGGCATCACGATCCAGTACGTCGCCGTCAACACCGACGAGGTGACCAAGCGCGCGGTGACCTCGCCGAACAGCTTCGACCTGATCGACACCGAGTACTTCTCGCTGAAGAAGATCATTCCGACCGGCAACCTGCTGGGCATCGACACCAAGCGCATCAAGAACGCCGACAAGATCACCACGCTGTTCACCAAGGGCGAGGTGGCCGGCAAGAAGGTCGGCGACCAGGGCACCGCGCCGAAGAAGGTGATGTACCTGCCCAAGGCCGACAGCAAGACCTTCAGCGCCGAGCCGACGCAGTTCATGACGCTGATCCCGACGGTCTACAACGCCGACACGCTGGGCATCCGCCCCGACCTGATCAAGCGCCCGATCGAGAGCTGGAAGGAACTGCTGAACCCCGAGTTCAAGGGCAAGGCCTCGATCCTGAACATCCCGTCGATCGGCATCATGGATGCGGCCATGGTCGTGGAGGCGATGGGCCTCTACAAGTACCCCGACAAGGGCAACATGACCAAGAAGGAGATCGACCTCACGATCAAGACGCTGATCGAGGCGAAGAAGGCCGGCCAGTTCCGCTCGCTGTGGAAGGACTTCAACGAGAGCGTCAACCTGATGGCCTCGGGCGAGGTGGTGATCCAGTCGATGTGGAGCCCGGCGGTCACCGCGGTGCGCACCAAGGGCATCGCCTGCACCTACCAGCCGCTGAAGGAAGGCTACCGCGCCTGGGCGGCCGGCTTCGGCGTGCCCAAGACGCTCACCGGCAAGAAGGCCGACGCGGCCTACGAGTTCATCAACTGGTTCCTCGACGGCTGGGCCGGCGCCTACCTCAATCGCCAGGGCTACTACAGCGCCGTGCTCGAGACCGCCAAGGCCAAGATGGAGGCCTACGAGTGGGCCTACTGGATGGAAGGCAAGGCCGCCGAGAAGGACATCAAGAGCCCGAACGGCCAGCTGCTGGCCAAGGCCGGCGAGAAGCGAGATGGCGGCTCCTACGAGGAGCGCATGGGCGGCATCGCCTGCTGGAACGCCGTGATGGACGAGAACGTCTACATGGTCCAGAAGTGGAACGAGTTCGTCGCCGCGTGATGGCACCCCCCCGCAGCGCCTGCGGCGCCCCCCCCCAGGGGGGCGCCGCCAGCGGACCGGCGAAGCCGGATCCGCGGCGGCCGCTTGAGGGCGGCTTCGCTGCGCTTGCCGGGTCGGCGCCGTCGGAGTGCGGGTGATGGCGGGCGCGCCGGGCCCGGGCGCCGGGCCGCCCCAAGCCGGGCCCGATCCCCTCGGGGGATCGGTTGCGGTACGCCGCAACCGAGGGGCCGACATGCGTGCGGGTCCGCCGGCCTGGCTGCAGGCACTGCCCTTCGGGGCGGTGTTTGCGTTCTTCTTCGTTGCGCCGCTGCTGCTGATCGTCGCAGTCAGCTTCTGGCCGACCAGCGACTATGCGCTGGTGCCGGGCTTCACGGCCGAGAACTACGTGTCGATCTTCTCGGGCTGCGCCAACCTGGCCGAGCCCTGCGTCACGTTCAAGACCTACGCGTCGACGCTGCGCTTCTCGTTCTTTACCTGGGCGGTGTCGCTGGTGCTGGGCTTCACCATCGCCTACTTCCTCGCCTTCCACGTGCGCAGCACCGGCATGCAGACGCTGCTGTTCGTGCTGTGCACCATCCCCTTCTGGACCAGCAACGTCATCCGCATGATCTCGTGGGTGCCGCTGCTCGGCCGCAACGGGCTCGTGAACCAGGGCCTGATGGGTGCAGGCCTGGTCGACCAGCCGGTCGAGTGGCTGCTGTTCTCCGAGTTCTCGGTCGTGCTGGCCTTCGTGCACCTCTACACGATGTTCATGCTGGTGCCGATCTTCAACTCGATGATGCGCATCGACCGTGCGCTGCTCGAGGCCGCCGAAGACGCCGGCGCCTCGGCCTGGCAGACGCTGTGGAACGTGATCGTGCCGTTGTGTCGCACTGGCATCGTGATCGGCTCGATCTTCGTCATCACCATCGTGATGGGCGACTTCGTCACCGTCGGTGTGATGGGCGGCCAGCAGATCGCTTCGGTCGGCAAGGTGATCCAGGTGCAGACCAGCTATCTTCAGTTCCCGCTGGCCGCCGCCAACGCGGTGGTGCTGCTGGCGGTGGTGCTGATGATCATCGTCGCGCTGACGCGCATGGTCGACCTTCGGAAGGAACTCTGATGGCCCGGGACGGACGTCAGAAGGGCTTCTGGCCGCTGGCCTTCGTCTTCGGCCTGTTCGTGCTGTTCCTCTACGGCCCGGTGATCACGATCTTCGTGCTCAGCTTCCAGGGGCCGGACGGCGGCCTGACCTTCCCGATGCGCGGCATCTCGCTGCACTGGTACGGCGAGCTGTGGAAGGGCCTGGGCGTGGTCGACATCGGTGCGGCGCTGCGCCGCTCGCTCGCGCTGGGCCTCGTCGTGATGGCCTTGACGGTGCTGCTGTCGCTGCTGGCGGGGCTGGCCTTCCGCAAGAAGCTGGTCGGTGCGAACCTGCTGTTCTACGTGACGGTGGCCAGCCTGATCATGCCGTCGATCATCGTCTCGCTGGGCATCGGCCTGCAGTTCCGCCTGCTCGACGCGGCGGTCAAGGCGGTGCTCGAGACGCTCGGCATGAACGAGGCGCTGGAGAGTTTCACCACCACGCTGGGCATGTTCAGCTCCGGCCTCGGTGCGCACCTGACCTGGACGCTGCCGTTCGGGCTGCTGATCATGTTCGCGGTGTTCAACCGATTCGACCGGGCCTACGAGGAAGCCGCGCGCGACCAGGGCGCCACCCCCTGGCAGACCTTCGCGCACGTGGTGCTGCCGCTGATCGGCCCGTCGGTGGTGGGCATCGGCATGTTCGGCTTCACGCTGAGCTGGGACGAGATCGCGCGCTCCTCGCAGGCGATCGGCGACCTCAACACCCTGCCGCTGGAACTCCAGGGGCTCACCACCACCGTCACCACGCCGGCGATCTACGCGCTCGGCACGGTGACGACGCTGGTGTCGCTGCTGGTGATCGCGCTGGCGCTCGCCGCGGCGAGCGCGCTGCGCCGCCGCAGCCGGCGCCGTACCGGCGCCTGAACCATGCCGCGCCGCCTGCTCGTCGGGCGCGAGGCGGTGCAGGGCGCCGACCGCGTCTACGAATCGATCTACGACGCAGTGGTCGACCACCGTCTCGCTCCCGGCACACGCCTGCGCGAGGAGGAACTGGCCGAGACCTTCGACGTGTCGCGCACGCTGGTGCGCCAGGCGCTGCACCGCCTCGCGCAGGACGGCGTGGTGACGCTTCGCCCCAACCGCGGCGCGCAGGTGCCGGCGCCGACGCGAGAGGAAGGCGCGCATGTGTTCGACGCACGCCGCGTGGTCGAGTGCGAGGTGGTGCGGCGTCTCGCCGGCCGGCTCGGCAAGGCCGAACTCGCCACCCTGCGCCGGCTGGTCGACGCGGAGGACCGTGCCAACGCCGCCGGCGACTCGCGCGAGGCGATCCGCCTGTCGGGCGCGTTCCATCTGGAGCTCGCGCGCTGCAGCGGCAACCCGCTGTTCCTGCGCATGGTCGAGGAGCTGCTGCCGTCGACCTCGCTGCTGATCGCGCTGTACAAGGCGCCGGGCGCGCCGATGTGCGTGGCGCACGGCCACCGCGCGCTGCTGGCCCGGCTGGAGGGCGACAGCGCCGCCGCGGCCGCCACGGAGATGCGGCGCCACCTGAACGAAATCGAGCGATCATTGGATGCGCCCGCGGCGCGTGCCACGCCCGCGCTGCGGGACGTGTTCGCCGCCTACCGGGACCCCCGATGAACCGTCCGCCCCCCCGCTTCGGCCCGCTGAAGGGCCATGGCCGCTTCGACTACGCCGGCATCCACGAGCGCATGCGCTTCAGCTGGCCGGAGGGTCGCCGGCTGGCGGTGTACGTCGGCCTGAACCTCGAGCACTTCGCGTTCGGCGAAGGGCTGGGTGCCACGCTCGCGCCGTCGACCCCGGTCGACGTGCTGAACTACGCCTGGCGCGAGTACGGCAACCGCGTCGGCGCCTGGCGCTGCCTCGAGCTGTTCGACGAGCTCGGCTGGCCGGTCGGCGCGTTGGTCAACACGGCGCTCTACGACCACTGCCCGCAGCTGGTGGCGGCCTTCGCCGAGCGCGGCGACGAGCTGATCGCCCACGGCCACACCAACGCCGAGCGCCAGGGCGGCTGGCCGGAGGCCGAGGAACGTGCATTGCTCGCGCACTGCCGCGAGCGCATGCGCGAGATGCACGGCGCCGCGCCGCAGGGCTGGCTCTCGCCGTGGATCTCGGAGAGCGCCCTCACGCCCGACCTGCTGCAGGAGACCGGCTACCGCTACACGCTCAACTGGTGCCACGACGACCAGCCGGTGCCGATGCGCACGCGCGGCGGCGGCCTGCTGTGGTCGGTGCCCTACCCGCAGGAGCTCAACGACATCCCGATGATCGTGGCCCGCCAGATGGACGCGAAGGACTTCGCGCAGATGATCGTCGACCAGTTCGACGAGATGCTCGAGCAGACGCAGCGCGGCGCCGACGCGCCCTCGCTGGTGATGGGCATCGCGCTGCACCCCTACCTCGTCGGCCAGCCCTACCGGCTGCGCCACCTGCGGCGCGCGCTGAAGCACATCGCCGCGCGCACCGGCCGCGAGGTGTGGGTCACCACGCCGGGGGCGATCGTCGACGCGCTGGCCGGGCCGGCTTGAAGCGCGGGGCCGCGCCCCCAACTCACGCATGCGGGGCATGTCGTTCCGCAGGAGGCGTGACGATGGTCGAGACGGTCTCGGTGGCGGCGGCCAACCCCTGGTGGTGGGTGCTGGCGATCTCGCTGATGGTGGTGGGCGTGGCGGGCACGATCCTGCCGGTGCTGCCCGGTACGATCCTCGTGCTGGCCGGCGTGTTCGTCGGCGCCTGGATCGACGGCTTCACCCGCGTGTCGGGCTGGACGGTGGGCTTCCTCGCAGTGCTCGCGATGCTCGCCTGGGCCACCGACTACGTGGCGGCACTGCTGGGCGCGAAGAAGGCCGGCGCCAGCCCGGCGGCCGTGGCCGGCGCCGCGCTCGGCACGCTGCTGGGCATCTTCATGGGCTTCGTCGGCCTGCTCTTCATGCCGCTGCTCGGTGCCGCGGCCGGCGAGTACTGGCATCAGTCGCGTCGCAATGGCGGCTTCGTGCATCCCGGCGACCATGTGATCGCGAGCCAGCAGGCCGCGCGCGTCGGCGTGGCCACCTGGCTGGGTCAGCTGATCGGCACCGTCGTGAAGGTGGTGCTGGTGTTCCTGATGATCGGCGTGTTCGTCGTCGCCTATTGGCTGTGAGCCCCCCAGTCGCTGCGCTCCTGCCCCCGAGGGGCGCCGCCCGGCTTGGGGCGGCCCGGCGCCGGGCCCGAGCTCACGCCGGCGCGAAGCGGTAGACGCCGTCCGAGCCGAGTTCGCGGCGCAGGCGGCCGCGCTGCCACAGCGCATTCAGGTGGGCGATCGCTTCGCCCATCGCGAAGGTGGTCTGGTGAAGGTCGAGCGCGCGGCGGAACAGCACCGGCAGCAGCGACGCGGCGGTCTGAGGCGCGTGCGCGCAGGCCTGCATCACGGCCTCGAAGCGTTCGTCGTGGTGGGCGATCAATTGGTCGATGCGCGCGTGCAGGCCGCGGAATGGTTTCCCGTGAGAGGGCAGCACCAGCGTGTCGGCCGGCAGCGCGCGCATGCGCTCGATCGACGCGAGGTACATCGGCAGCGGGTTGCCCTCGGGCTCGAGGTCGATCACGCTGACGTTGGTGGAGATGCGCGGCAGCACCATGTCGCCGCTGATCAGCACGCGCAGCGCGCGGCAGTGCAGCGAGATGTGCTCGGGCGCGTGGCCATGGCCGGCATGGCAGTGCCAGTCGTGCGCGCCGAGGCGCAGCTCGTCGCCCTGCATCAGGCGACGGAAGCGCGCCGGCACCTGCGGCACCATGCTCGCGTAGTAGTTGCTGCGCTTGCGCACCTTCTCCACCGCCTCCGGGTCCGCCAGTCCGTGGCTGGCCATGAAGGCCGCGGCCGCCTCGCCGCCGAAGCCGGTGGTCGACTGGCTGGCCAGCCGCGCGGCGTTGAAGTCGGTGGCGCTGATCCACAGCCGCGCGCCCCAGCGCTCGGTGAGCCAGTGCGCGAGGCCGATGTGGTCGGGGTGCATGTGCGTGACGATCACGCGCAGCACCGGCAGACCCGCGAGCTCGGTCGCGAACACCTGCTCCCAGGCGGCGCGGGTGGCGTCGTTGGTGATGCCGCAGTCGACGATGGCCCAGCCTTCGCGGCCGCTCTCGGGGTCGCGGTCGCGCAGCAGCCAGAGGTTGATGTGGTCGAGCGCGAAGGGCAGCGCCATGCGCAGCCAGCGCACGCCGGGCGCCACCTCCAGCGTGGTGCCGGGGGCGGGCAGTTGCTCGCCGAAGGGGTAGTGGAGCTGGGATTCGTCGGGGTTCATGGCCAGTGGGCTTCGCTACACTTGACGTAAACGTCAATCGAGCCAGTCTAAGCTGCCATGCCCGTCTCCGCTGTCGCCCAAGCGTCGCCCGCCGGAACGGGCACGACCTACACCATCGGCGAACTGGCGCGCGAGTTCGACCTCACCACGCGCGCAATCCGCTTCTACGAGGACTGCGGGCTGATCACCCCGCAGCGCAGCGGCCGCAACCGCGTCTACTCGGGGCGCGACCGCACGCGGCTCAAGCTCACGCTGCGCGGCAAGCGGCTCGGGCTGACGCTCGCGGAGGTGAAGGGACTCGTCGACATGTACGAGTCGCCGCGCGACACGTTGCCGCAGCTGAAGAAGTTCCTCGTCGTGCTCGGGGCGCACCGCGCGCAGCTCGAGCAGCAGATGGCCGACCTGCAGGCCACGCTGGAAGAGGTGCGCGCGCACGAGAAGGAGGCGCGGCGGCTGCTTGCCGAGGGCGAGCGCCGCCGCTGAGCCCGAGCGGCTCCGGCCTCAGGCGCGCTTGCGCAGCAGCGCGTGCAGCAGGATCGCACCGAAGGTGGCGGTGCCGATGCCGCCCAGGGCGAAGCCGCCGAACTTCAGCGTGTAGTCGCCGGTGCCCAGCACCAGCGTCACCGCTGCGACGATCAGGTTGGTGTTGTCGGAGAAGTCGACCTTGTTGTCGACCCAGATCTTCGCGCCGGCCACCGCGATCAGGCCGAACACCACGATCGACACGCCGCCCATCACCGCCAGCGGGATCGCCTGGATCAGCGCGCCGAACTTCGGGCTGAAGCCGAGCAGGATGGCGATCAGCGCGGCCACCACGAACATCGCCGTCGAGTAGATCTTGGTGGCGGCCATCACGCCGATGTTCTCGGCGTAGGTGGTCACGCCGGTGCCGCCCGAGGCGCCCGAGACCATGGTCGCGACGCCGTCGCCGACGAAGGCGCGGCCCATGTACCTGTCGAGGTCGCGGCCGGTCATCGCGCTCACCGCCTTGAGGTGACCGAGGTTCTCGGCCACCAGGATGATGGCCACCGGCGCGATCAGCAGCATCGCCTTGCCGTCGAACACCGGCGCGGCGAAGCTCGGCGCGCCGAACCAGGCGGCGTTGGCGATGCCCGTGACGTCGATCGGCTTGCCCATCCCCAGGCCGTTGGTCAGGATCGCGTAGACCACGGTCGCGAGGATCAGGCCGACGAGGATCAGCAGCCGCTGCGTCATGCCGCGCGTGAACACCGCCACGGCGCCCACGCAGACGAAAGTCACCGCCTGCATCCAGGCGTCGAAGCCCGTGGGGGCCATGTTCTTGACCGGGATGCCGGCGAGGTTCAGCCCGATCACCGCCACCACCGCGCCGGTGACCACCGGCGGCATCAGCGATTCGATCCACTTCGTGCCGATGCCCATCACCAGCAGGCCGATCAGCGTGTACACCGCGCCGCAGGCAATGATGCCGCCCAGCGCCACGCCGAGGTTGCCGTTCGCGCCCGGGCCGGCGTAGCCGGTGGCGGCGATCACCACGCCGATGAAGGCGAAGCTCGAGCCGAGGTAGCTCGGCACCTGGCCGCCCACCAGCACGAAGAAGATCAGCGTGCCGATGCCGCTCATCAGGATCGCGACGTTGGGGTCGAAGCCCATCAGGATCGGCGCCAGCACGGTGGCGCCGAACATCGCGATCACGTGCTGCACGCCCATCGCGGCGGTCTGAGGCCAGGGCAGGCGCTCGTCGGGCGCCACCACACGGCCGGGCGTGGCGGCCACTTCTCGCCACTGGGGAATCAGGGTCATGGTGTTCTCCTCGGTACAGGGTTTTCTGTTCTGCGCCGCCGGTAGGCGGCGGCCGGCAGTGTAGGGGGATGCACCGAAAGCGTGCGCGCGTGCTTTCGCTATGATTGACGTTTACGTAAACGTCAAGGCGCGCCGCGGGCGACGCCGGCCGGACCGCCCCATGACGCCCCACGACGACGGCTATGCCCAGCGAACGCGCGATTCCTTCGCCCGCCAGGCGGCGATGACGACGCTGGGTGCGACGCTGGAGCTCGTCGAGCCCGGCCGCGTCGTGCTGGCGATGCGACACAAGCCCGAGCTGACGCAGCAGCACGGTTTCCTGCACGCCGGCATGGTGTCGTGCGCGCTCGATTCGGCCTGCGGCTACGCGGCGTTTTCACTGATGCCCGACGATGCCGCCGTGCTCACCATCGAATTCAAGGTCAACCTGATCGCGCCGGCGCGCGGCCCGTGCTTCCGCTTCGAGGGCGTGGTGGTCAAGCACGGCCGCACGATCAGCGTGGTCGACGGCCGCGCGACGCAGTGCGACGACGACGGCACGAACGAGAAACTGATCGCCACCATGACCGCCACCGTGATGACCGTGCGCGGCCGCGAGGCCCTGAAACACTGAGGAGACAAGACCCATGAACCTGCCCGGACTCAACTTCCAGCTCGGCGAGGACATCGACGCCCTGCGCGACGCGGTGCGCGACTTCGCGCAGGCCGAGATCGCGCCGCGCGCCGCCGAGGTCGACCGCAGCGACCAGTTCCCGATGGACCTGTGGCGCAAGATGGGCGAGCTCGGCGTGCTCGGCATCACGGTGCCCGAGGAGTACGGTGGTGCCGGCATGGGCTACCTCGCGCACATGATCGCGATGGAGGAGATCAGCCGGGCCTCGGCCTCGATCGGCCTGAGCTACGGCGCGCACAGCAACCTGTGCGTCAACCAGATCAAGCGCAACGGCAGCGAGGCGCAGAAGCGCAAGTACCTGCCCAGGCTGATCAGCGGCGAGCACGTGGGCGCGCTGGCGATGAGCGAGCCCGGCGCCGGCTCCGACGTCATCAGCATGAAGCTGAAGGCGCAGGACAAGGGCGGCTACTACCTGCTCAACGGCACCAAGATGTGGATCACCAACGGCCCGGACGCCGACACCATGGTGGTCTACGCGAAGACCGAGCCGGAGATGGGCGCGCGGGGCGTGACGGCCTTCATCGTCGAGAAGGGCATGAAGGGCTTCTCGACGGCGCAGAAGCTCGACAAGCTCGGCATGCGCGGCAGCCACACCGGCGAGATGGTGTTCGACAACGTCGAGGTGCCCGAGGCCAACATCCTCGGCGCGCTCAACGGCGGCGCCAAGGTGCTGATGTCGGGCCTGGACTACGAGCGCGCCGTGCTCGCCGCCGGGCCGATCGGCATCATGCAGGCGGTGATGGACAACGTCGTGCCCTATGTGCACGACCGCAAGCAGTTCGGCCAGAGCATCGGCGAGTTCCAGCTCATCCAGGGCAAGCTGGCCGACATGTACACCGTGCTGCAGGCCGGCCGCGCCTTCTGCTACACGATCGGCAAGAACCTCGACATGCTCGGCACCGAGCACGTGCGCCAGGTGCGCAAGGACTGCGCGAGCGTCATTCTCTGGTGCGCCGAGAAGGCCACCTGGATGGCCGGCGAGGGCATCCAGATCTTCGGCGGCAACGGCTACATCAACGAGTACCCGCTCGGCCGCCTGTGGCGCGACGCCAAGCTCTACGAGATCGGCGCCGGCACCAGCGAGATCCGCCGCATGCTGATCGGCCGGGAGCTGTTCGCCGAGACGATGTGAGCCTGCTGCGTACACTGGCCGCATGAGCACCGACCTCGCCGAACTCTTCGAGAGCAACCGCCGCTGGGCGGCCGAGACCGAGCGCCGCGCGCCCGGCTTCTTCACGAAGCTGCTCGCCCAGCAGGCGCCGCAGTACCTCTGGATCGGCTGCGCCGACAGCCGCGTGCCGGCCAACGAGATCCTCGGCCTGCTGCCCGGCGACGTGTTCGTGCACCGCAACGTCGCGAACGTGGTGGTGCATTCGGACCTGAACGCGCTGTCGGTGATCCAGTTCGCCATCGACATGCTGAAGGTGCAGCACATCATGGTGGTGGGCCACTACGGCTGCGGCGGCGTGCAGGCGGCACTGGCCGACCGGCGCATCGGCCTGGCCGACAACTGGATCCGCCACGTGCAGGACGTGCGCAACAAGCACCGCACCTGGCTCGACGGCATGGAGGACGACGCCCTGAAGCTCAAGGCGCTGTGCGAGCTCAACGTGCTGGAGCAGTCGCTCAACGTCTGCGAGACCACCGTGATGCAGGACGCCTGGGCGCGCGGCCAGCAGGTGGTGGTGCACGGGTGGGTGTACGGCCTGCACAACGGCCTGATCGACGACCTGAAGATGACGGTGTCGAGCCCGGCCGACGTGGCGGCGGCCTACGGTCTCGCGCTCGGCGCGATCAAGACGCGCTACGACGCGATCCGCAAGAACGGCCGTCCCTGAGCGAGGCGTTGCGATGTTCCCCACCCGCCTGACCGACTCGCGCGGCTTCGACATCGCCCAGGCGCTGCTCGAGGGCTTCAACCGTCACTACCGTCTCTTCCGCGAGACCAGCGCGGCGGCCAAGCGCCGCTTCGAGCAGGCCGACTGGCACGGCCAGCAGCGCGCCCAGCGCGAGCGCATCGAGTTCTACGACAAGCGGGTGGAAGAGGCGGCCGAGCGGCTGCAGACCGAGTTCCAGGCCGGCAGCCTGCCGATGGACGTGTGGCAGCAGGTCAAGCTGCACTACATCGGCCTGCTCACCAACCACCACCAGCCGGAGCTCGCCGAG
>WBZM01001349.1_pt1 | contig 24763 bp, 24 predicted proteins | sample 5204271 | NCBI WGS metagenome assembly WBZM01 (sample SAMN12344346, study PRJNA552823) | activated sludge metagenome | biome: Activated sludge suspended growth; feature: Nitrification reactor; material: Wastewater; isolation source: activated sludge from nitrification reactor of wastewater... | reverse complement strand
TCCTGGCGCGCTCCTTCCAGGTGCGCAACAAGGACGTGATCTACGTCGCCGCCGCCCCCTCGGCCGAGTTCTACAAGGCGATGCAGCTCTTCGCCACGGTCTCGCAGCCCGCAATCAGCGGCGCCACGCTGGCCGTCGCCGTCTGCCGGTCGGGAAAATGTTGACCGCCAGAAACGAATTGACGCGCGGGGCGGCGAGGCGTACCTCCCTGCCAAGCCAAAGCGAAAGCGGACGGTAATCGTGAACGGCAAGCCTCATCCGGTGCGGCGCAACCGCAGCTTCCTCGCAGACGCCGAACAGGCGCTGATCCGCTGGATCTTGCCGAAGATTCCGCTGCATACGACGTCGCTGCATCTGACGGGCGTCGGCATGGCGGGCTCGCTCATGGCCGCTGTCGGCCTTGTCGGCTGCAACTGGTCCTTCGCCTTTCTGCCGGCGGTGGCGCTCGGGGTGGCCCTCAACTGGTTCGGCGACTCGCTCGACGGCTCCCTTGCCAGATTTCGGCACGAGGAGCGGCCGCGCTTCGGCTTTCTGGTCGACCATACCTGCGACCTTTTTTCGCAAATCCTGATCATCGTCGCCTTCGGCCTTTCGCCCTTCCTGTCGCTGGTTTCGGCGCTCGTCGTTCTTCTCTGCTACCTGCTGTTTTCCGCCTACACCTACATCCGGGCGGCCGCCCATCACGTGCATCAGATGTCCTACATCGGCGTGGGCGCGACGGAATTTCGCATACTCATGATTGTGTGGGCCTGCCTCGGCGCAGCGATTGGACTGGACGAGCCGGTGCTGGGTACGCTCACTCGGATCGACGTCGCGGTTCTGAGCATGGGGGCGATGGCCGTGGTCGGGCTGGGCTTCAAGGCCGTCAACGACGCGCGTCAGATCGCAGCCAGCGAGCCTGCGCCACGGCCGGCGGATATGGTTGAGCTCGAGCCGTCGGACGCGCCCGCGCTCGACGCCTGAGCCGACTGCGTCGAAAAGCCGCAATCTGCGAAACCGCTCGGCTTTTCGGAGTCGTTTCCGACCCAAATAGCCAGATCAGGCAGCGTCCTCGGTCGCCGCGTCCAGGCCCGCGAAGCGCGACTGGATGCTCCGGCCGGCCGCCGGCAGTGGACCGTCGGCGGTTTCCAGGGCCGACATCAGGTGCGCTTCGCTATCCCGCCAGCACGCGGCATAGATATCGCGGCACAGCGCGCGCGCCGTCTCGCCGGGCCAATCGGCCGGCAGCAATTGCCTTGGCAGGAGCGGGTCGCGCAATTGCACGCGCCGGAATTCGTGCATCAACAATGTACGCACGACGAAACATTGGTCCGGCTCGATACTCGAGCCGCGCATGGCGCGCGCGACGGGACGGAAAGCCTCGACGAAATCCTGGTACTCCGCGGCGACCTCGCCGAGCCGCCAGCACTGGTCGACAATGTCCCTGAGCGGCCGGCTTGATAGCGCCCCGAGCGTCCGCGCCTGCAGGGCCACGACCTTGTCGTGCGCGCCGGCCGTCTGCAGGATGTCGATAAGCTCCTCCGTGCGCGCGGAGGGATGAGCGAGAACGCCGGGCGCGATCAGGCCGTAGCCTTCCCACAGCAACTCCTTGCGCAGCGCGTCGCGCGCAGGCGTCGTGAGCCCATCGCCGGTGAGAAGGACGATGCGCCACTCCCCGTCCCAGGGGTTGCGGGCGTCTTCGTAGATGCGGCGAGAGGCGTGCTCGAAGCGCCGGCGGCCGGTTTCGGTCAGGCTGTAGAAGCTGCGCCGCCCGATCTGCTCCGACACCAGCCATTTTTCGCGCGACAGGCGGAACACGGAGGTGCGCACGAGCCGGGCGTTGAGGCCGAGCGGCTCCACCAGTTTGATGAAGCCGCCGAGCCAGACCGCGCCGCCATGCGGCGCGATCATGTCGCCATAGACAGTGACGATCAGCGAATTGGCGCGCGGCGGACGCTCGCCGAGCCGCTTCTCGATCCACTGGCTGAGTTGTCGGTTCGCCATTTTCCTCGCGCGCCGGCTGCTCAGTTCACCAGCTTCCAGTCGTTGTCCTTGACCTCGAGAATGCGGAACGACGAGAGATCGAGCCCCATGTGGTCGGCCGGCGTCATGTTGAACACGCCGTCGACGCCGATATGGTTCTTGGTCTGCTCGATCGCGTCGCGCACCTTTTCCTTGTCCGTGCCCCCCGCCTTCTTGATCGCAGCGACGGCGATCATCAGCGCGTCGTAGGCATGGCCGCCGAATGTCGAGATCGGCTCCTTGTAGCGCTCGGTATAGGCCTTGGAATAGGCGACGCCAACCGCCTTCTGCGGATCGTTGGCCGGCAGCTTGTCGGCGACGAGCAGGGCGGCGGCCGGAAGACGCACGCCTTCGGCCGCGCCGCCGGACAGCTTGATGAACTCTTCCGAGGCGACGCCGTGGGCGTGATAGACCGGCAGCGCGATGCCGAGCTGCTTGATGTTCTTGTTGACGATCGCAGGCCCCTGGCCGAGGCCGAAGACGAAGATCGCCTGCACGTCGGGATTGCTCTTGATCTTGGTGAGCTGCGGCGAGACGTCGGTGTCCTTCGGCCCATAGGTCTCGTCGGCGACCAGGGTGATGCCCGACTTGGCGGCGGCGGTCGCGCTCTCCTTGCGCCCGGACTGGCCGAAGCCGCTGGTCTCGGACAGGAGCGCGATCTTGGTGAAGCCGCGCTTCTTCATGTCCTCGAAGACGCGTTCGGCCGCCATGCGGTCCGTATGCGGCGTCTTGAACACCCATTTCTTCACGGGCTCGACGACCGCGACCGCGCCGGCGAGCGAGATGAAGGGGATGCCGGCGCGCTCGACCAGCGGCACGACCGCCATGGTCGCGCCCGTCGTGGTGCCGCCGATCAGAATGTCGACCTTGTCGTCCTCGATCAGGCGCTTGAAGAAGCCGTTCGCCTTGTTGGCGTCGGCGCCGTCGTCGTAGTTCACGAGCTGCAACTGGCGCCCGAGAACGCCGCCCTCCTTGTTGACCTTGTCGACGAAGAGCTCCAGCGTCTTCAACTCGGGGTCGCCAAGAAAGGCCGCGGGCCCGGTGACCGAGAGCACGGAGCCGATCTTGATCGGCTCGGCCGCCTGGGCGGCGAACGCCATGCCGGCGCCGAAGGCGGCGGCCGCAAATGTCTTGAACAACGATTTCATCCCTCTGCTCCCTTCTCCTCTTCCGCGTCGCTGCGTCTTGCTCGCATTCCGGCGCGGCTCCCTCACATGCCCAGATAGGCCTCGCGCACCTTCTCGTTATGCAGCAGCTCCGCGCCAGCGCCGGAAAGCGCGATGGCGCCGGTCTCGATCACATAGGCGCGGTCGGCGATGGCGAGCGCCGCATGAGCGTTCTGCTCGACCAGCAGGATCGTCATGGCGTCGCGCCGCAGCGCCACGATCGCCTCGAAGATCTGTTCGACCAGCAACGGCGCCAGGCCCATCGACGGCTCGTCGAGCAGCAGGAGCCGCGGACGGCCCATCAGGGCGCGCGCCATGGCGAGCATCTGCTGCTGTCCGCCGGACAGCGAGCCGGCCGCGGACGTCGCGCGCTGCTTGAGGACGGGGAACATGGCGTACATGCGCTCGAGGTCGTCAGCCATGCCCGAACGGTCGCGCCGGCCGAAAGCGCCGAGTCGCAGATTGTCCTCGACCGTGAGCGGACCGAACACCTGCCGGCCTTCCGGCGCCTGGCAGACGCCGAGCGTCACGCGCCGGTGGGCGCGCAGGCGCGTGATGTCCTGCCCGTCGAAATGGATTGCGCCGCCAGACGCCTTCTGCACGCCGGAGATCGTGCGCAGCAGCGTCGTCTTGCCGGCGCCGTTGGCGCCGACGAGCGCGACCAGTTCGCCGCGCCCGACCTCTATGTCGACGCCGCGCAGGGCGGCGATGCGCCCGTAATGGCTGGTCAATCCGCGGACGGCGAGCAGCGGCGCGGCGTCTTGCGTCAAGTCTCCGTCAATCCGCTTGGCGATGCGCATTTCGCTCATGTCAGGCGGCCTTGCCGAGATAGGCGGCGATGACTTCCGGATCGGCGCGGACCTCGCGCGCCGAGCCTTCCGCGAGCTTGCGGCCGTAGTTGAGGACGAGGATGCGATCGGAAATGTTCATGACCATCTTCATGTCATGCTCGACGAGCACGACGGTGACGCCGCCGTCCGCGATCTTGCGGATGAGCGCCGCGACCTCGGCGGTCTCCTTCGGGTTGAAGCCCGCCGCCGGCTCGTCGAGAAAGAGAATGCGGGGCTCGGCCGCCAGCGCGCGGGCGATTTCCAGACGCTTCAGCGCGCCATAGGGCATGGCGGCCGCCTCCGCATCGAGCCAGCCTTCCAGCCCGACGTAGCGCATGAGATCGCGCGCCTTGTCGCGCAGGACGGCGTCCGCGCGCCGCAGCGAGGGAAAGCGCAGCATGGCCTTGACGAGATTGCGGTCGAGAGTGAGATGCGCGCCGACCATCACGTTCTCGAGCGCGGACATGTTCATGCAGATCTGCAGGTTCTGGAAGGTGCGCGCCATGCCCTTGCGCGCGAGCGCGTGCGCCTCGAGGCCGGTGACGTTTTCTCCCGCCAGCCGAATTTCGCCCGCGCTCGGCGTGTAGACGCCGGTGACGAGATTGAACAGCGTCGTCTTGCCGGCGCCGTTCGGCCCGATCACCGAATAGACCGTGCCGGCCTCGACGGAGAAGCTGACGTCCTGCACGGCGCGCACGCCGCCGAATTCCTTGGAGAGCGAGATGATGTCGAGGAGCGCGCTCATCGCGGCCTCGACAGTCGGGCGGCGAGCGAGGGCACGAGCCCCTTCGGCAGGAAGATCATGAAGCCGACGAGGATCAGGCCGAAGACGACAGTCTCCCATCCTTCGAACGAGACAAGCGCCTGCGGCAGCACTGTGAGCAGCGCGGCGCCGACGACCGAGCCGAAGACCGAGGCCATGCCGCCGACGACAACCATGGTGACGAGTTCGATCGAATGGAAGAAGTCGGCGAGGTTCGGCGTGACGAAGCCGATGTAGTGCGCGGTCAGACTGCCCATGATGCTGGCGAAGAAAGCCGACAGCACGAAGATCGCCGCCTTGTACCGGGCGATATCGACGCCCGCGACCTTGGCGGCGACTTCCGATCCGTGCAGCGCGCGCAGCGCGCGACCGAACGGCGAGTCGATGAGATTGAGGCAGGACCAGACGCTGAACAGCAGCAGCCCGGCGAACAGCCAGTACCATTGCCGCTCGCCGTAGATCTCGCGGCCGAAGATCGTCAGCGGCGCGAGCGACATGCCGTCCGGGCCGCCGGTGAGCTGGCCTTCGTTCTTGAGCACGATCGCCACGATGACGCCGAGGCCGAGCGTCGCCATGGCGAGATAGTGCCCGCGCAGGCGGAAGATCGGCGGCGCGATGACGGCGGCGAGCACGGACGCGAAGACTGCGCCCACGGCCATCGCCGCAAGCGGCGGCCAGGCGTAATGCACGGTCAACACGGCGGAAGCGTAAGCGCCGATGCCGAAGAAGGCCGCATGTCCAAGACTGATCTGACCGGCGAAGCCGATCAGCAGATTGAGCCCCAGCGCAAGAACCGCGTTGATCGCCATGCGATTGACGATGTCGAAATAGAAGGAATTGGGCAGAACGAACGGCAGGACAGCCAGAATCGCCGCAAGGATCAGCAGGCCCATGTTCGCGCGCTTCATACCCGCTCCGTCTCTCTGGCGCCGAAAAGACCGCGCGGCATGACGAACAGGACGAGCAGGATGAGCACGAAGGGCGTCGCGTCCTTGTAGGCCGAGGAAATATAGCCGGCCGACATGGCCTCGATGATGCCGACCGCAAGCCCGCCGACGACGGCGCCGAGGCCGCTGCCGAGGCCGCCGACGACGGCCGCCACGAAGCCCTTGAGGCCTAGCATGACGCCGACGTCGAACGAGGTCATGGCGATCGGCGTGGCGAGAACGCCGCCGATCGCGCCGATCGCCGCCGACATGGCGAAGGAGACGAGCAGCACCCATTGCGTATCGACGCCGACGAGCCGCGCGGCGACCGAATTGTAAGCCGTCGCCAGAATGGCCTTGCCGACGAGCGTGTGCGCGAAGAAGAGCCAGAGCGCGACGACGATCAGCGCGGCGACGCCCAGCACCCAGAGACTTTGCGGCAGCAGCGTCGCGCCCGCGATCCTGATCGGCGCTTCGCCGGAGAAAGCGGGGAATGTCGCAGGGCTCTTGCCGAACCACACCTGCGCCAGACCGCGCAGCACCAGCGCCGCGCCGATGGTGATGATGATGAGGCTGACGACGTCTGCGCCCTTGGCCGGCTCGATCGCAAGTTTCTCGATCAACATGCCGGCGAGCGCCGACACGCCGATCGCCAGCGCGATCGCAAGCGGCATGGGCATGCCGGTCTTGAGAAAGACGACGCTGAGCACGCCGCCGAGCATGATGAACTCGCCCTGCGCGAAATTGATGACGTTGCTGGCGTTGTAGATCAGCGTGAAGCCGAGCGCCGCCAGCGCGTAGATCGCGCCGACGGTCACGCCCGAGAACAGGAATTGAAGAAACTGGGCGAGCATGGTCCCTCCCCGGACCGCTAGCTATTTCGAACGCTTGTCGACGACTCTCTTCGCCTTGCCGACGACGACACGTTCGATCGTGTCCGGGTCGACGACATGGATGCGCGCGCTGACGCCGACGAAGGTCTTGATCTGATGCGTCACGTCGCGCGCAATGTCGTCGCGCTGGCCCGGCCCGATATCTTCGGCCTCGTTCGGCAGCAGTTCGACAAATACATCGAGTTCGTCGAGGTTGTGGTCGCGCGACACGACGATCTGGTAATGGCCGCAGAGATGCGGGTTGCGCAGCAGGAGCTCCTCAATCTGCGTCGGAAACATGTTGACGCCGCGGATGATCAGCATGTCGTCGGAGCGACCGGTGAGCTTGCCCATGCGCCGCATGTTGCGCGCCGTGCCCGGGAGCAGTTTCGTCAGGTCGCGCGTGCGGTAGCGGATGATGGGCAGCGCTTCCTTGGTGAGCGAGGTGAAGACGAGTTCGCCCTCCTGCCCGTCGGCGACCGGCTGACCAGTCTGCGGATCGATCACCTCCGGCAGGAAATGATCTTCCCAGATGTGCGGACCATCCTTGGTCTCCACGCATTCGCAGGCGACGCCCGGGCCCATGACTTCCGACAGGCCGTAGATATCCACCGCGTCGATGCCGAGCTTGGCCTCGATCTCGCGGCGCATCTCGTTGGTCCACGGCTCCGCGCCGAACAGGCCGACGCGCAGGCTGGTCTTGTGCGACGGCACGCCCTGACGCGTCAGTTCGTCGGCAATCGTCAGCGCATAGGACGGCGTGCAGAGGAGCACCGTCGGCTTGAAGTCCTGAATGATCTGCACCTGCTTTTCGGTCTGCCCTCCCGACATGGGAATGACGGTCGCGCCGAGGCGCTCGCAGCCGAAATGCGCGCCGAGGCCGCCCGTGAACAGACCGTAGCCGTAAGAGTTCAGGATGATGTCGTCGGGCCCGACGCCGGCGGCGCGCAGCGAACGCGCCATCAGGTCGGACCATGTCTCGATGTCTTTCTTCGTGTAGCCGACCACGGTCGGCTTGCCGGTGGTGCCGGACGACGCGTGCACGCGCACGACGTCGCGCATCGGCGAGGCAAACAGGCCGTAAGGATATGTCTCGCGCAGATCGGCCTTGGTGGTGAAGGGAAATTTCGAGATATCGGCGAGCGTCTTCAAATCGTCGGGCCGCACGCCCGCCGCGTCGAATTTGGCGCGATAATGCGGGACGTTTTCATACGCGCGCTTGAGCGTCCATTTCAGCCGCTCGAGTTGCAGGGCCTGCAACTCGTCGCGGCTTGCGCGTTCGACCGGCTCCAAGACGGACGCGCTCATGCGCACCTCCCGGCGGACAGAAAAAGGCGCGAAGCCCCCCGGCCACAGCTCATTGGCTCCTCCCACATCGACGGCGCCCATTGTGTTCTTCTTGGCGCCCGGCAGTTCCTCTTTGCCGCCGAGGCGGCATTCAAACCCATGTTCTCGACAACCGACTTGACCGGCGCCAACTCGTCAGGCCGCGCATGCCGAAAATCGACACGCGAACGATGCCTCTCATCCAGCGCGCGGCTTTTCCCAACCGGGCTGCAACCCGGGGCCCGGCGTGCTGCGCCCCCGCGCGGGCGTGCGCGGCAATGCGAAGCCTTGCGTGAAGGCGGCGCGGCACACCAGCGTGTATTTGAACAAGGCGCCGCCCAACGCGGCGAGCGCGCCGCCGAGCGCGAGCGCGAGCGGTTGCGCAGCAAGCGCGCCGAGCAACGCAAGCGCCCCAGCCGCGACATGGCCGAGCCACAGGAAGCGCGGCGCGAAAGCGTCGAAAGCGGCAAGCGTGCCCGTGGGCGCGCCGGTCTTGCGGAGATCGGCGAGATAGGCGCGCCAGGCGAGGAAGCGCGCAAGAACCAGCGCGGCGAGCAGATAACCGAGCGCGCCGAGCGGCGGCCACAGCAGGGCGGCGAGCGCGACGACGCCGAAGCCTTCCACCAGCGCCGTGACGACGATGAGCACGACGCAGGACCATCTGCGCCACGCCGAAATGCCGATATTCGCCTTGAGGATGCGGCCCTGCGCATAAGCGTAGACCAGCCCGAGCAAAGCCGACAGCGCGACGGCGAGAGGCGCTGCGGTGATGAATGCAAGCGCGCCGGCGGCGAACAGAAACGGCGCGATCCAGGCTTCACGCGTCATCCACGACGTCGAAGGACGCCGCACGACATGGTAGGCGCGCCACGGCCGGCCGATCTTCAGCCAGACCGAGAAAAGGCCCGCGCCCACCAGCACGAGGCCGAGCGCGATGAACGGACGCGGGTCGGCGCCGAGCGCCGCGGCGAAGGGGCTCGCCACGAGCAGACCGCTGCCCGCGCCGCCGAACACGAAGTTCAACGCGCCCTTGATGTCCCATTCCTTCTGCTGGCGCGGAACGACGCGATCGATGACCTTCGCCTCGCTCATGCGTCGTCTCCGTCGACGATGTAGTAGATGGACGGGTCTGTCCCGAGTTCCTCGTGCATACGGAAATGTTCGGTGCGGCCGAGCATCTTCGAGACGTTGCTGTTCGGGTCGTTGATGTCGCCGAAATGCATGGCGTCGGAAATGCAGGAATTGACGCAGGCCGGCGTCACTTCGGGATCGACGCCCGGCGTCTGGCCGGTCAGCGCGGCGAGATCGATGCGGTCCTTGCAGAAGGTGCACTTGGTGGCGACGCCGAGCCGCTCGGGATCGAAGCGCGCCTCCTCCGACTTCATCGGCGTGCCATAGGCGTATTTCGCCATGTGCTGGATCGAGCGCGCATCGTAGGGACAGGCCATGACGCAATTGGCGCAGCCGATGCAGATGTCGTAGTCGATCGTCACGAGGCCGTCGGCGCGCAGCTTCGTCGCCGTCGTCGGGCAGACGTGCATGCACGGCGGATTGGCGCAATGCATGCAGCCGACCGGCATGAAGGTGCGCTGCACGTTCGGGAAGTCGCCCGTCTCGATGTCGAGCACGCGCCGCCATTGCACGCCGGGCGGCGTCGCATTGGCGTTCTTGCAGGCCGCCGTGCAGGTCTGGCAACCCACGCAGCGGCGCAGGTCGATCGCCATCACGTAACGCTTCGTCGCGCTTGCGCTCATGCCGCGGCGGCCTTGTCCATGCGACGGATGGCGACGCGCACGATATCGGCGCCGGAGCCCGTCGCGTCGGTCAGCTCGAGCGACATGGGCGCGATCGTGTTGAGGCTCGCGCGCTCCTTGTCCTTGATGTAGGGCGTCGCCCAATGGTCGAACTGGCCGATGATGACGATCGTGTCCGGCCGGATGCCCTTGACCAGCGCGGCCTTGCCGTAGGTCGCGCCGATATGCGAGCGCACCTCGACGCGGTCGCCTTCGCCGATGCCGAGCTTCTGCCCCGTCTTCTCGTTGAGAATGACGCCGGTGTGGCCGTGCAGATTTTCCGACACCTCGTCCATCAGCGCGATGCCGGCGTTGCCGCCGGAATGATATTGCATGGACTTGGTGCTGAGCAGCCAGAAGGGAAATTCATCGAGGCTGCCGCCGGCGTTGACCAGCGCGCGCTCCCAGCGGCCGGGCACGTCGTGCCAGTCCGGCAGGCCGACATATTCGGTGAGCTGCTCGTCCCACCAGTGGATATCGCTCTCGTGCAGGCGATTGCCGAGCTCGCGGCCGATGCGCAGCAGGCGCTCCTGATAGGGAAGCTCGTAGCGCAGGCCCTGCTTCTCGAGCGTGGGCGTGAGATACCAGCCGAGCCGCGACTGCGGAATGGCGTAGAAGCCGTGCTCCTTGAACCAGTCGAGGCCGTGGCATTCCTTGCCTTCGGACAGCGTCGCGGTGGCGGCGCGGCAGATGGCGTCCCAGACATGGTCGGGATCGAGCGCGGCGACGGGATCGAGGCTGAAATCGTAGCCTTCGCCCTTCAGCGGCGAGACGCCGGAAATGCCGCGATTGAGCTGCGCGGCATAGCCTTCGATCAGACCCGAACGCAGCGCGAGTTCGCCCGCGATCCACGAGAAGTCGCGCGCATCGCCCTGCGGCTCGACAGCCTTCTGCCGCAGCACGACGCCGATATGGTCCCAGAAATGCTCCATGTATTTCGTCTGGCCCATGCGGATAAGCTGGTTGGATTCCAGGTCCGTCGCCTCGGGCAGGAGCAGGTCGGCCATGTAATTGGTTTCGTCGACCGTGTAGGCGAAGGCGACCATGAAGGGGAATTGCGCCGCCGCTTCCGCGAGCCGCCGCGTCTCCCAGAAGGAGATGGCGGGGTTCGAGCGATAGACGAACCAGAGTTCGGGATAGGTGGGCTTCGGCCAGTTCCAGCCTTCGGGCGTCTCCTCCTGGAACATCCAGGCGAGCTGCGTCGGGCCGAGCGCCTGGCTCCAGCCGCCGTTGCGGCCGACGATCGGCACGAGCGTGCGATGGATGTTGCGCGTCGTCGGCTGCGCTTCCCAGGAGTTCGAACCGGTCGGATTGAAATATTGCACCATGAAGCCGTCTTCGCCGGGCTTCACGCTCATGTGGCGATTTTCCTGCGGCCGGTTGATGCGCACCGTCGTGCCGAGGATGCCGCCGGGATTTTCCAGCGCGCCGACGAGCATGGCGAGCACGGTGCGCGCCCAGCAGCATTCGAAGGCGCCCCAGCCGTTGTTGACGGACTTGCCGAGCGTGACGGCGACCGGCCGCAGCGGCAGCGTAACGCCGTCGATCTCGATCGTTTCGCCGATCGAGGCGGCTTCCAGATATTCGTCGGCGACGCGCCGGATTGTTTCGGCAGGCACGTCGCAAATCGTCGACGCCCATTCCGGCGTATAGCGCTCCATGTGATCGACGAGCGCCTGATAGGCGGTCACGCCCTCGACATCGGCATATTCCTTGCGCGCGGCGTCGGCGTCGATGGCGATCGCCCGTGCGACGCGATGGCGTCCGTCGACCGCGGGCCTTGCGCCAGGCGTGTCGTGCGCCACGACGCGCCCCGAGGCCTCGTCGAACAGCAGAGGCTTCGACGTCTCGGGATCGCGCAGGTAGAGCCCGTCCGGCCCCAGCAGATAGGGCGAGGCGGTGCGGTCGCGCAGGAAGGGAATGTCGAGCTTGGCAAGGCCGTGCTCGCGCACGAGCACATGGATCAGCGCGAACATGAAGGCCGGGTCGGTCTTCGGACGGATCGGCACCCATTCGGCGGAACAGGCGGCCGTGATCGTCAGGCTCGGCTCGACCTGCACGCGCTTGTAGCCGCGCACGCGCGCGTCGGCGTGGCGGATGACCGCGGTCGGACCGCCCGTCACCTCGACATTGGCGCCGAAGGAGAGGTTGTAGCGGGTATGCGGCGTGTCGGCGGAGACGGTGAAGGCGCGATGCCAGAACTCGCCGTAGAGATGCTCGGAATGGACGCATTTGACGCCCTGCCCCGAGCCGAAGCTGTAGTCGATCGCGCCCCAGGCGGCGAGGAAGGCCGGAAACGTGCCCATGTAGTTGGCCGGCGTTCCGCCGTGGCCGAAGCTGGCGGCGATGCGCGGCAGGCCGGCCTCGTCGATCACGCCCTTGGCGCGGATCGCCTTGAGGCGCGCGGCGATCGTGTCGAGCGCCTCGTCCCACGAGATCGGCACGAAACCCGGATCCTCCTTCATCCCCTTCTTCGGATTGGTCCGCTTCATCGGGGTGAGGATGCGATTGGGATTGTAGGTCTTCTGCACGAGGCCGTAGGCCTTCACGCAGGGCCGGCCGCGCGCCGGATGGACGCGGTCGCCATCGAAATTCGGACCGATCTCGGTCGCCACGCCGTTCTCGACCTTCACGCGCAGAAAGTCGGGACCGGACACGCAATTGTAGCAGAAGGACGGGACGCTCTTCGTCGAGGCGCTCGAGGCCTTAGCGGCTGCGCTCATCATCTCCTCCCGATGCATGGCGCGCACGCGGGCTGAACCCGTCTCATGGTCGCGCGAGATTATGATACAGTATTTGCTTCGGCGGTCAACAAGTTGGTATCGCGTTTGCGCCAGATCAATAGTCAGATCACGTCGCACCGCGAGATAATCTTGTGCAATGCAACCGGCCAGGCGGCAATTGCGCGCATTGGCCGGCTGTGACAGGATCGCGGCAGTCGTGATACGATTTTACGCTAATCACACTGGAATTTGTATCTTTTTCCGCCGGAACGGGAGGTTCGGATGAAGGACACGATCAAGGTCGGCATGTCGGCGACGCGGCGCATCGAAGTGGACACCGCCCGCACCATCGATTTCCTCGGCGAGAACCTGCGGGTCTACGCGACCCCGGAGCTGGTGCGCGATTTCGAGATCGTCTGCCGCGAATTCCTGCTCGACCATACCGATGCGGGCGAAGATTCGGTGGGCACCGGCATCAGCGTGACTCATGGCGGCGCGACGCTGCGCGGCATGCCAGTCGATATCACCGTCACGGTGTCCAAGATCGACGGCCGTCTCGTGACATTCGATCTCGTGGCCAAGGACGCGATCGAGGAAATCAGCCGCGGCAGCCACGGCCGCTTTGTCGTGGAAATCGACAAGCTGCGGCAGCGTGTTGCCGGAAAGGCGGCCAAAGCTGGCGTCTCCTGACGCGAAGGTTTGAAACGGAGCGCGCTTCGTGCGATGGGCATGTGGCCCTTTCGTAGACCGGTGCTGGACGCGCGATCATGATCGAGCCGCCTGATGATCCGCAGCGCGATTTTCGCGCGAAAGTCCTGCGCTATCACGCCGGCTTCGGCGAGACGAAGAATGTGTCTGTCGCCGTCGAGGCGCCCGTCAACATCGTGTACGGCGACACGCCCTATGCGGTGATGATGACAACGCCTGCCGAGATCGAGGATTTCGTCTTCGGCTTCAGCCTGACGGAAGGCGTGATTTCGGGGGCCCAAGAAATCCGCGGCATCGAGATCAGCCGCCAGCATGAAGGCTATGTCGCTTCCGTCAATCTGACGCCCGACGCGCTGCGCCGGCATATGGCGCGGCGGCGCAATCTTTCGGGCCGCACCAGTTGCGGCCTGTGTGGCGTGGAGGATTTCAGCCAACTGCCGTCGGCGCCCGGGAAGGTTGGCGCGCGCGCGATCGCTCCCGAGGCGATCGCGCGCGCGCTTGCGTCGTTGCACGAACGGCAGGAATTGTTTCGCGCAACGCGCGCCGTTCATGCAGCCGCATGGAGCGCCTCGGACGGCGAGGTACGCATCGTGCGCGAGGACGTCGGCCGCCACAACGCGCTGGACAAGACGATTGGCGCCTGCCTGCGCGCCGGGCTTCCCGCGCATGAAGGTTTCGCGCTGATCACCAGCCGCTGCTCGTTCGAGATGATCGAGAAGGCCGCGATCTTCGGCGCGCCAGCGCTGATTTCGGTTTCGGCGCCGACCTCGCTCGCCATCGAGCGCGCGGTCGCGCTCGGCGTCGCCTTGATAGCCGTCGCGCGCGACGATGGCGCGCTCGCGTTCGTCACGCCCTGAGCCTTGGCCGATTTCCGTTCGATTGCGGGCGGGCCTAGCGAATCGCCGGTTTCGGCAATTCCAGGGTCACGCTTTGGGGTCCACGCGTCAGCGTGACGGAACGCGCCGCCACTTCGGCGACGCGCCAGCCGGACGCCGAGGCGCCGAGCGGCAGGCGCAACACGTTTTGCGATCCCGCCTCAAGCACGACCGCGAACTTTTCATGATCGCCCACGACCGTCCCGACCAGAGAAAAAGGCGGCGCGCCTGGCCCGAGGCTCGGCGCGCTGTCATTTGCCGGTTGCGCTTCGGCGAGCGGCGGCGGGCGGCGGCTTTGGGTGAACAATGGCCGGTCGCGGGTCGCCGCAATCGTGTCCAGCGGCGTCGACCACAAGGGATTCGAGAGTCCTCCGCCTTGTTGCGCGTGCGCCACGGCGACGTTCGCCATCGCGAAGAGGACAACAAGAAAGGCGCAGCGACGCACGCAGCTCATGGCGAGGCCCGCCATACGCCGGAAACCGACAATTGCGCCCGCAGGCGCGGCGCTGCGGATTTCTCATTGCCCGCCGCGGTCTGGACAGAGAGGCGATCGACCGTGAGGACGGGCATGCCGGCCTCGATTTCGTACAACGCGCGCTGCAGAGCGTTCTGATCGATATCGCATGCGACCACCAATCCGATGCGACCGCCTTCGGCGCCGGCGTCTCGCAGGTCCAATTCGGACGACAGAACCGATCCGCCCGCCTCCGCGAGGATGGCGCCGATGCGTTGCTGAAGCGCGGCGCCTGCGACCGTCGTCGTCTGCCCCTCGATATATGCGGAGCCGGCGGGCGGCTGCGTCGTGAAGCTCAGGCCGGCAAGTCCTTTCCGGGCGCGCAAGTGCTCGAGATTCTCGGCGGCCGACGAATAGCCGGACCATGAACTCCACAGGCCCATGCAGGCGTTGACGCCCACGAGCAACAGCAGGACGAGCGCAACCATGTACGCGGCGGCGGCGAGCAGCGTGTTTCGGGACTGCGGTAGCGCGAGGCGGCCGGCGATATTCATTCGCCTTGCCCGTATCGCGCATTGACCTGCGCCTGGATATGAAACTGGTCGCCCGGCTCATTGGGCGCATGTGTGGTGGGCGCCGAAAACGTCGCGCGCGAAAAGGTCGGCGAACGTTCGAGCATTCCGACGAGGCGCGTCGCGTTCCCGCTGACGCCGGCAATTTCCACCTTGCCTTCGCCGAACTGCAATTCCTTCAGGAAAGTATCGTCAGGCAGGATGCGCGCGAGCTGTTCCATCACGAGAACGACGAGCGGCGTATCGAACTTGTGCTTGTGCAGGATGACGTCCGGATCGCGCGCGCCCGACATTTGCGCTTGACGCCATTGCCGCGTCTCGGCGGCGACGTCTTCCGTGCGCGCGTCGAACCACGCGCCCAGGAGGCCCGAGGCGGCGGCGGATACGCCGGCGAAAGCCAGCGCGCCAAGGAGAGCCGCTCGCAATCCGCGCTGCGCCTCCACCGTCGCCCGCTCGCGGCGGAAGGCGCTTTCGTAGACCACGATGGGAGCATCGTCGGGTTCGCGGCGCGCGGCGACGATGACAGAGTTTGCGCCGGCCGCGCCCAGCGCGCGCACGATGGGCTCCACCTGCGCCAGCGGGGCCGCCGCAATGACGAGCTTTATTCGGTCGAGGCCCGCCGAAATTGGGACGCTATGTCCGAACACGGCGTACGCCGGCGTCCACGGAGTAAGGCGGTCGATCTGCGCGCGCAGGACGCCATCGAGAAAATCGATCGCCTTGGAAGGGAAATCGAGATCGCGAAACAGGAACATGTCCGCCGGCAGATTGAGCGTAATGCGCGCGTCCCGGAACGTTGCGCCGACAGCGCCGCCCTGGTCGTCGACGAATGCGCCGCCGGCAAGCTTGAAAGCGCGCCTTTCATCCCCGGCAATGCGGAAGACGCCCCCGGCGGACCCTTCGAGCGTCAGCGGACGCGGCTTCGACAAGGCGTCGCCGATATGCGCGACGACGCCAGAAACCGCGGCGATCCATCGATCGAACGCTTCCCTGACACTGGTGGAATTCAGTTTCATCGCCGCCGGCCGTCGCGCGGCGCCGCAAGTTCGTCGCCGGTGCGCCATAGTAGGACATTATAGGGCCTCTCGCCATCGCGCGCGCCGATCGCCACGATTTCAGCCGCATTCACGCGCCCCTGCGCGTCGACGACGCGGATTTCGAACCGTGTCGGCTTCAGCGTCTGATCACTCCCCTGCCCGCCCTCAGGCTGTGAATTTGGATTCGCCAATCCTGCCGCGTATTCGGGATTGCGGGCGCCCTGCGCCTGCGAAAGGTCCGGAGCCGATGCGCCGGCGTTGGCCGCGGGCTCCTGATCTTGCTGAGCGACCCGCGAATCCCCCCGTCCTCCGTATACCGTCACCAACGGCGCGATTCGCGCAACGACCTCAGGGGGGATTTCGATCACGTCCCACAATTCCTCGACCGACTGGAACGCGCCGTGACGCGGCATGTAGGGCACGCCGGCTGCGCGATAGCTGAGGTCTTCCATGCCGGCGCTCTGCCCGCCCCGGCTTTCGCGCCATCCGACGATTCGCTGCGCATAGCGTTCTGCGTGGCCGCGACCCGCTCCGGACTCGGCGATCAGGAGGGCAAGGTTCTCAAGCGACGCCTTGTTGAGGTCGAGCCGAAGCGCTTCCGCCGAATAGCGCACGCGCACATTCGCCTCGCCGATGCGATAATCGAAAACGCCTTCGGTCGGACGGACCTGCGCGTCCATTCGCGACAGGTCATAGACCGCAAGTTCGAGCGCGCCAGCCAGAGCCGCCTCTGCGCCCACGCGGCGCATATAGAAATCGGCGCTCTGCGCCATTGTAAGCGCGTAGGCGACATAAGCCCCGATAAGTCCGGCAAGGGCCGCGAGAATCCAGAGCACGGCGATCAAGACGAATCCGTCGGATGCGCCGGAGAGACGGTTGCGGAGCCATATGCGCCTCACTGCGGATTGCTCCCCGCGCGCGGCAATTGTCCCGGCTGCGGCCCCGATTGCCGGCAGGACGCCGTCGATGGAGCAGAGGCGCAGCGCGCGGGCGCATCCGCGTGAATGACGGCTGTGGTCGAAAGCACGATTTGCATGTTCGAGGGATCGCGCATTTCGACGCGCACACGTGAAGGCAGCGCGCCGGCGTCATCCCACGTCGGCCGCCAGCGGCCCTCCGCATCGGCATAGGAGAAAGCGATGCGCGAACTCGCGCGCAGCAGAATGGCTACGCTGGTGAACCGCAGATCCTGCGCAGCCGAGACGCCGGGCGGAAGGGGCGTGAAACGCGCCCGCCGCCGCACGAGGCGCAATCCGGTCTTCTCTCGCACGGACGAGATGCGCACGACTTCGAGACCGGGCCGCTCACCCGGATCAAGGGTCGGCCGGACGAAAGTGACGACGTCAGGCGCGCCGTTGAAGAACTGAACATCGTCCTGACTGCCGCCTGTCACGTAACGCGCCTCGCCGAGATCGGCGACAATCCTGTCGAGCGCCAGCGCATAGAGATCCGCCTGTTGCACCTTGTGAAATCCGCGGTTCCAGACCGGCATCCATTGCGCGATGAGCGTCGAGATTCCCCCCATGATCAGCCCGGTCAGCGCGAGCGCGACCAACCCTTCGAGAATCGAAAATCCCGCACAGGCCTCCCCGGCGGTCCTGGATTTGGCGCGGGGCGTCACGAGGCGGCCCTGCCGAGACGCACGGTGACGATCTCGGCGCTTGCGCCGGTAGGCCCGGTGACGCGCACCACGACGCGGAAGGGAATCCAAACTGCCTGCTGTTGCGGCGGTTGCGGCTGCTGCAATGTTTCGGACAGCGACGGTTGCCTGGACGGCCGTGCGACCGCCATCGGCTCGACGTCGATTCGCCAGGCATAGCCGTCCATCGCTCCGGCCGAACCGCGGGCGAAGTTTCGTTCCGTCAGCTCGTTCACCAGGCGGCGGGCGACCTGCGCCAGCTCCACGCGTTCGGCCTCGACCCGGTTGGCGCGCCGGCCGACGGAGGAAAGCGAGCCGAGCGACGCCATCGCCGCGGCGAGCAGGGCCAGAGCGACCAGAACCTCCAGAAGCGTGAAGCCGGCCTCGGCCGTACGCTCAGGCCGCGTCACCCGGGACAATCTCGACGCCTCCAGTCAGCCAGTTGACGCGTATCTGCAACGTGAAACCCAGACGCGACAGGATGAGCGAGCCGCCGCAGGAAAGTCCAGACGGGAAGAATTGAATCGACTGGTCGGCAGGCGCCCCGCGACATGTGCGCGCCAGAATTGCGCTGAAAGCCACGTCCCCGGGGAGCATGACCCTGGCGCCTGTCGTTCCCGACAGAATTGTATGGCTGGCCGAATTGATCAGCGTAGCTGTCGCGACGCCGCGCTCGATCGCTATCTGTCGTTCTTGTTTGATGAGGGCCGCAATCTTGATCGCGTAGGATTCGAACGCAGTGCGCGACGTCCCGCGCGGTATCGCGGGCGTTAGCACCGCCGCGACCAGGCCGATGATCGCAAGCGCGCAGACTGTCTCGAGCAGGGTAAACCCGTCCTGCCCGAGCGTCCGGTCACTCGCCGTTCTTGACATAGCCCGCCGCGCCTTTCGCGCCGTTGGCGCCATCCGGTCCGAAAGACATGATATCATAAGGCTTTCGGTCGCCGGGCGACTTGTAGACATAGGCCGAGCCCCAGGGATCCTTCGGCACGATCGCGCCCTTCAGATAGGGGCCGTTCCAGGCGGGCGCGCCGGAGGGGCGCTGCATCAGCGCATTCAGGCCCTCCGTCGAGGACGGATAGCGTCCCACATCGAGGAAATAGAGATCGAGCGCGCTGGAAAAGCTCTCGATCTGGATCTTGGCCGCCTTCACCTTGGCGTCCGACAGGTAGTTGAGCACCCGCGGGCCGACGAGGCCCATGATGAGGCCGATGATCGAGATGACGACCAGCACTTCGACAAGAGTGAAGCCGGCCTGCGCGGCGCGGCGGCGCGCGTTGCGGCTCTGGTTCTTGGCGGAACGAACGATCTGCGACATGGACGACTTTCGAATTCAGCCCGCGAGCTGGTTGACGGACAGGAGCGCGGTCATGACGGAGACGATCAGGCCGCCGACGACGAGCGCGATTGCGATGATGGCCGCCGGACCGACCACGGCGACGATGCGATCCAGGCTGCGTTGCAGCTTCGCCTCGTAGAAATCGGCTATCCGGCCCAGAACCATCGGCAGACGGCCGGTCTCCTCCCCCAGGCGAAGCGTACGCACCGCCATTTGGGGCAGCGCATGCGTTTCCGTCAGCGCCTCGGACAGTTTCCCGCCTTGCCGCACGTGATCGACAGTGCGCGCCCATGCGTCCGACTTGCCGGTCGAAGCCATGATGTCGACGATGATGCGCAGGGCGGGAGCAAGGCCGACGCCGCTCGTCAGCAACAGGCCGAGATTACGGCAAAAAAGCGCAGCGCGGCGATATTCGAGCACGCGGTCGACAAAGGGAATACGGCCGAGCAGGTCGACAAAGGCCGAGCGTAGTTCGCGACGTTTCGACGCCCACCAGACAAAGGCGATGAAGGCCGCCGCAGCGATCGCGATAATGTTGAGATGCGCCCGCAAGCCCGCGGAAACCGTGAGGAAGAACCCAAGTAGCGGATCGATCTTCGCATTGAAGTCGCGCAGGACGGTTTCGAATTGCGGCAAGACGGCGATCAGGAAGAACAGCAGCACCATGGCGGCCGCCGTCATGATGAACGCAGGGTAGCGCAATGCGTCCAGCAGCCGCCGACGCAATCCTTCCGCACGCTGGCGTTCGGCGGCGAGCGTTTCCAGCACGGTTTCGAGCGACCCCGACGTTTCGCCGGCCTTGCAGAGCGCAATGTACATGGGCGAGAAAAGATCCGGGTGCCGCGAGAGCGCGTCGGCGAAGCTGTCGCCGGAAGCGACGGTGGCGCTGATCTTTGCAAGAGCCGACCGGAGACGTCCCGTGCTGGGGTCGTTCGCCATGAGGTCCAGGGCGTCGTGTATCCGCGCGCCAGTCTTGAGCAGAAGCGCCAGATCGGCTGTCATGATCGTGACGTCCTCGGCGCTCGCGCGCGCGCCAAACGACAGTCCGCCTATCGCGTTCGCTCCACGGCGCTCGCCATCGATCGGAATCAGGCCGAGATATTCGATGCGACGCGCCAATTCCTCGCGCGAGTCGGCGTCGATGGACCCGGTAACGATCTCTCCTGTCTGGCTGAGCGCCCTGTACTGGAATTCAGGCATGGCTCATCGCACCGTCGTGACGCGCAAGGCTTCGGCGGGCGAAGTCACGCCGGCCAGACACTTGACGACCGCGTCCTCGATCATGGTGGTCATGCCCGAAGCGCGCGCCGCGCGGTCGATTTCGCGGGCGTCGGCGCGCGCGCCGATCAACTCGTGGATTTCATCGGTCATTTCCAGCACTTCGAAAATGCCGGTGCGGCCGCGATAGCCCGCGTTGTTGCAGCGCTCGCACCCCGCCGGCCGCCATATGCGGTCGCCGACCTTCAATCCAAGCGCGGCGTAACGCCGATCGTTGGCGCATGTCTCGGCGTCGAGGGTCTCGGGCTTCTTGCAGCGCTCGCACAGCACGCGCACCAGCCGCTGCCCGATGACCGCGCGAAGCGTCGATCGCAGCAGGAACGGCTCGACGCCGAGGTCGATCAGGCGCGGCACGGCGGCGCTCGCAGTCTCGGTATGCAATGTCGTCAGCACGAGATGGCCGGTCAGCGCCGCGTGAATGGAAATGTCGGCGGTTTCGCGATCGCGGATCTCGCCCACCATGATGACGTCGGGGTCCTGCCGGACGAATGCGCGCATGGCGGTGGCGAATGTCAGGCCGATCGACGGTTTGACCTGCGACTGGTTGACGAATTCGATCTCGTATTCGACGGGATCCTCGATCGTCAGAATCTTGCGGCTGGGATCGTTGAGGATCGACAGCATCGTGGCGAGCGATGTGGTCTTGCCGCTGCCCGTCGGCCCGGTGACGGCGACAAGGCCGTGCGGCAGGCCGAGAATTTGCGACACCTTGCGTTCATCGCCGGGCGAGAGCCCGAGTTTCTTGATGTCGAGCAGCCCACGGTCGCGCGGCAGGAGGCGGATCACCGCGGCCTCGCCGTGCTGGCGCGGCATGGTCGCCACGCGCATGTCGATGTCCGAGGCGCCGATACGCACGCGCGCAGCGCCATCCTGTGGCAGCCGGCGCTCGGCAATGTCCAGCGAGGCGAGAATCTTGATGCGCGAAATGATGGCCTCGGGCACGATCAGCGTCGGCGCGGGCACGATGCGCAACATGCCGTCGATGCGCATGCGAACGACCAATCCGCTGCGAAACGGCTCGACGTGGATGTCGCTCGCCCGCATGTCGATCGCTTTTTCGATCAGATCGTTGACGGCCCGCACGACCGGCGCGCCGCTCGCGAGATCCCGCAGGTTCTCGATGTCGTCCGGTCGCGCCGTCGTGACCGCGTCCGTTCGCTCTGGCTCCTCCTCGAGCGTCTCGCGCAGCAGGAGCGCGATATCGTCGTAGGCGGCGACGACGAGCGAGACCGGTTGGCCGAGCGCGAGTTCCGCCGCGCGCGTCGTCGCCTGATCCCAGGGGTCCGCGACCGCCAGCCATGCGCGGCCCTCGCCGTCCGCGAAGGGGAAGACGAAAGTCTGGCGCAGGAATCTGCGAGAGAATTTCTCGACCAGCGGCTCGCCCTGCTTCAGGTCCGCATAGCTTGCGCGGGCAAGCCGCGCGAAAGCCGCGACTTCATCGGCAAAATCGTGGGAGCTGAGAAAAGAAGTTTCCCAGACGCGGCGCAACCGCGATTCGTCCGCGCCGGTCCGGCTGCGGTCGAGCGCGGCGTCGAAATGCAGGCGGTAGCGTTCGCTGAGCTGGTTGGCGAAATCTTCGATCGGATCCGCAGCCATGCCGGGCCCTCTCTCACCCGCCCTTGACGAGACTTCCGGGCGTGCAGTCGGGACCCCTGAGATCGTCGAGCGTAAGGCGTTGGGCGTCTGTCATCTCCTTCAACGACAGCTTCGAGGCTATTCCGTTGCGAATCCGTACCCAATCACGGCGCAATTGTCCCTGCGCCCGCGCAACCGCCTGGTTGGTCCACGCATAGGCCAGCACATAGTCCTGTGGCGCGCCGCGACCGAGGTCGTGCGCCATGCCGAGCAGAAATTGCGCATGCGGCTGTCCCCGGTCGGCGGCGCAATGGTACCAGTAGACCGCCTTTTCGGCGTTCTGCGGCACGCCGACGCCTTTTTCATAGAGATAACCGAGCCATGCCTGGGCGCGCGCGTCGCCGCGATAGGCCAGTTCGACACGCTTGAAGGCAGGCGGCTTGTACCACAGGCTTTGCGCAGCGGCCGCGCCGCCCAGAGACGCCAGCGCTATAACGACCATGCCGCTCCTGCGCGCAGTCTTGCTCAAATACCGCAGCTCCAAAACCGACACTGGCAAAACCCTCTAAGCCTGCACGTACGACCGGAATACACGGAGAAGCGGTCCATTCGCCGCAGTCAAACCTCTGACGCCTCTGTTGAAAGCTTGACAGCGCCCCCTCTCTTGCGCACGGAAGGGTGTTTCCATTTGGCCACTTCCAGCGCCAAATCGGAATGGCGGGGGGTCGCCTCTTTCGTGCGCAACGGTATGCGTATAGAAGATTTTTTACAATTGGTGTAGCGGCGGGTTTCGTTGGTATGAAGTTTGGGCGTTCCCGACGAACATCGTTTGCGCGCCGTTTTGGCGCAGCGGCGGTGGTTCTGGGGATCGGCGCGCTTTCGGCGTCCTGCAATCTCACATCTGCCGGCTTGGGCAGCGACGGCCGGGAAGCGCCCAGCGCCGGCGACGCCGTGCGCAATGTCGACCTCGAACCGCGATTTCCGCGAGCGGACAAGACCGCCAATTCAGGCGACGGGGCCTTCTCCCGCGCCTTTTCGATTTTCGGCGGCCGCTCGGGCGGGGAGGAGGCCGCGGGCGCGAGCGGCGGCCGCGAACTCGCCATGGCAGACGCCGGCGGCGCTGACGCGGGCGAAGGCGGAATAAATCTCAATTTCGAAAATGCGCCCATTTCGGCCGTCGCCAAGGTCATCCTCGGCGACGCCCTCAAGGTCGGCTACACAATCGACCCCCGCGTTCAGGGCTCGATCACGCTCTCCTCCGGGCGTCCGGTGCCGCGGGGCAAGCTCCTCTACGTGCTCGAATCGGCGCTCAAATCGAGCGGGATGGCGCTCGTGCGCGACTCGCACGGCTATTCGATCGCGCCCGCGGGCGAAGCCATGGGAACCGGGATCGTCGACGGCGCAGACTCGTTACAGCCAGGCTACGGCGTCACCGTGATCCCGCTCCGGTACGTCTCGTCCCAGACCGTCGCCAAACTGCTCGAAGGCTTTTCCGTCAAGCCTGGCGCGATCCGGTCCGACAGTTCCGGAAACATTCTCATCGTCTCGGGTTCGGCGGCGGAGCGGCGCATGGCGCTGGATACGGTCGCAAACTTCGACGCGGACTGGATGCGCGGTCAATCGGTCGGCGTGTATCCGCTGCAGAGCGCGACGCCTGAGCCAATTGTGGCGGAGCTGGAGAAAATCCTCGATTCCGGCGAAGGCGGCATGGGCCAGGGACTGGTCAAGTTCCAGTCGATCTCACGCATGAACGCGATCCTCGTCGTGGCCAAGAAGCCCGAGCTTCTTCGCAACGCGTCGAACTGGATCCGCAGGCTCGACGGCTCCAATACCGCAGCCATCGGGGTGAAAGTCTATCACGTGCGCCACGGCGACGCGCGCCATCTGACGCAGTTGCTCAACGAGATGTTTCTCGGAGGCGCGATAGGGCTCGACAATCAGGCCGGCGCCACGTCGCCTTCGTCCGGGTCGCGCTCGATGTCGCCGGTCGAGAGGCTGACAGGCGGCGGCCAGGGCCTGCAGGCGCCGATCGGCCAGGGCCAGTCGCCCTTCGGCGGATTGTCGGCGCAGCAAAACGCGCCGGGCGGTCAAGGCGCCGGCCAGCGGCCCGGTCAGGGCGGTCTCGGCCGCGGCCTCGGCGGCGGCGCCGGGACGGGCGGCGGCCTTGCCGGCGCTGGCGGCGCTGGCGGGGATAACGAGAATTCCGTCATGCCCGGCGTGCGCATCACGGCCGACGCCGCGAACAATTCGATCCTGATCTACGCGAACCAGCAGAATTACAAGACAATCGAACGCGCGCTCATTCAACTCGACCGGCCGCGTGGCCAGGTGGCGATCGAATTGACCATCGCCGAGGTGACCCTCAACGACAAGCTGAACTATGGCGTGCAGTTCTTCCTGCAAAGCAGCGATCTCGGGTTGAAGGGAGATCGAGGCTCCATCATCAACACCGCGATCACGGCGCCGATCGCGCAGGCCTTTCCCGGCTTCAACTTCCTCGTCGGCTCGCAGGCGCAGCCGCGTCTGATCATCAACGCGCTGCACGGCTATACCGACGTCAAGGTGCTGTCGAACCCTTCGATTGTCGTGGTCGACAATCAGCCTGCGACCCTTCAGGTGGGCGATCAGGTGCCCGTGCAAACCGGCAACGCCACCGTGCTGAGCACCAGCAACACGGTCGTCAGCACGGTCGACTACAAGAACACGGGCATCATTCTGCGCGTCCTCCCGCGCATCACGTCCAGCGGCGCCGTGACGCTGGAGGTCGAACAGGAAATCAGCTCCGTGCCGAACGCCGACGGCACGACGCAGACGCTGACGCCGACGATTTCGGAACGCAAGGTCAAGAGCACGATCAACGTCATGAGCGGCCAGACCGTATTGCTG
>WBZM01001345.1_pt1 | contig 24779 bp, 23 predicted proteins | sample 5204271 | NCBI WGS metagenome assembly WBZM01 (sample SAMN12344346, study PRJNA552823) | activated sludge metagenome | biome: Activated sludge suspended growth; feature: Nitrification reactor; material: Wastewater; isolation source: activated sludge from nitrification reactor of wastewater... | reverse complement strand
AGCAACGAACGCTGATCTTCAGTCGAAGAGCAAAGCCGCTGCCACCTTGCGGCCCTCGGCGGCGAGAATGTTGTACGTCCGGCAGGCGGCCTGCAGGTCCATCACTTCGAGACCGATGCCGGCCGGTGCGAAGGGGCGCAGCAGGGCGCCGGGGGGAAACCGCAGTTGCCTGCCGGTGCCGAGCAATATGATTTCGACGCCCAGTCCGAGCAGTTTCGCCATGTCGGCGGTGTCCAGCGTCGCGGGAGTTGCGGTCGACCACTCGGGGATGATCGATTCCGGCAGGAGAATCAGGTTTTTTCCGTATTTTTCATGGTTGACCGCAACGAAGCCTTCGCCATAGGCGGTGAATAGATTCAGCCCGGCGGTATTGGAGAGGTGGAGTTTCACTGTGCTGTCTGCCCGAAAAGCCCGTCGAAATTGCGGTGCACCATGCGATAAAGTAGGATTATACCTTTTGGTGTACAGCAGGCTGCCCGATTGCGAATGGCTGCTGTTCCGATGGAACCACGTCATGAAACCGATCAAGAAATCCGCCAAGCTGGCCAACGTCTGCTACGACATCCGCGGCCCCGTGTTGCAGAAGGCCAAGCAGATGGAGGAAGAGGGGCACAAGATCATCAAGCTGAACATCGGCAATCTGGCCGCGTTCGGCTTCGACTCGCCGGAAGAAATCCAGCAGGACATCATTCGCAACCTGCCGAGCGCCGCCGGCTATACCGATTCCAAGGGGATTTTCGCGGCGCGCAAGGCGATCATGCACTACTGCCAGCAGAAGCACATCAAGGGTGTGACGCTGGACGACATCTATGTCGGCAACGGGGTTTCCGAGCTGATCGTAATGGCCATGAACGCCTTGCTCGATGCCGGTGATGAAGTGCTGGTGCCGGCCCCGGATTACCCCCTGTGGACGGCGGCGATCAGCCTCTCCGGCGGTACGCCGAAGCATTACCTGTGCGATGAGGGCAACGGCTGGTTGCCCGATCTTGACGATATCCGCAGCAAGATCACCAAGCACACCAAGGCGATCGTCATCATCAACCCCAATAATCCGACCGGCGCCCTTTATCCGGACGAGTTGCTGAAGGAAATCATCGCCATCGCCCGCGAGCATCACCTGATCATCTATGCCGACGAGGTGTACGACAAGGTGCTCTACGATGGCGAGAAGCATACGTCGATCGCGGCGTTGTCCGACGACGTGCTGACCATCACCTTCAACGGACTGTCCAAGAACTACCGCTCCTGCGGCTATCGTGCCGGCTGGCTGGTCGTTTCCGGCGACAAGCGGCACGCCAGGGATTACATCGAGGGGCTCGAGATGCTGGCCTCGATGCGTCTGTGCGCCAACGCGCCGGGACAGCACGGCATCCAGACGGCGCTGGGCGGCTATCAGAGCATCGACGATCTGGTCACCGAAGGCGGTCGCATGCGGCGCCAGCGGGATGTCGCCTACGACCTGATCACGGCGATTCCCGGCGTCACCTGCGTCAAGCCGAAGGCGACGCTCTACATGTTCCCGCGTCTGGATCCGAAGGTTTACCCGATTCGGGATGACCAGGCGTTCATTTCCGAACTGCTGCAGGAAGAAAAGGTGTTGCTGGTTCAGGGGACCGGCTTCAACTGGCCGCATCCGGATCATTTTCGCCTGGTTTTCCTGCCGCACGAAGATGATCTGAAGGACGCTATCGGGCGCATTGCCCGCTTCCTGGAAAACTACCGCAAACGCCATCACACGCAAGCAAGTTCCCAAGTTAACCAACCCAAGTAAAGTCAGACCATGAAACCCATCAATGTTGGCCTTATCGGCATCGGCACCGTCGGCGGTGGCACCTGGACCGTTCTCAAGCGTAACGCGGAGGAAATTACCCGCCGCGCCGGCCGTCCGATTCGAATTACCGCCGTGGCCGACAAGAACGTCGAGCTGGCCAGGCAGGTGACTGCCGGTGCCGCCCGCGTTACCGACGACGCCTTCGCGCTGGTCAACGATCCGGAAATCGACATCATCGTCGAACTGATCGGCGGCTACGGCGTGGCCAAGGAAGTGGTCATGCAGTCCATCGCCAACGGCAAGCACGTCGTGACGGCCAACAAGGCGCTGCTTGCGGTGCATGGCACCGAGATCTTCACCGCCGCCCAGAACAAGGGGGTGATGGTCGCCTTCGAAGCGGCCGTCGCCGGCGGCATCCCCATCATCAAGGCGTTGCGCGAGGGCCTGAGCGCCAATCGCATCGAATGGGCGGCGGGCATCATCAATGGCACGACCAACTTCATCCTGTCCGAAATGCGCGACAAGGGCCTCTCCTTCGATGACGTGCTTAAGGAAGCCCAGCGTCTCGGCTACGCCGAGGCCGACCCCACCTTCGACATCGAGGGTGTCGATGCCGCGCACAAGGCGACCCTTATTTCCGCCATCGCCTTCGGTATCCCGGTCCAGTTCGACAAGGCCTACGTCGAGGGCATCACCAAGCTGGAAGCCTCGGACATCAGGTACGCCGAACAGCTCGGCTACCGCATCAAGCTGCTCGGCATCGCCAAGCGCCGCGACAATGGCGTCGAACTGCGCGTGCACCCGACGCTGATTCCGGCCAAGCGTCTGCTGGCCAACGTCGAGGGGGCGATGAACGCCGTCGTCGTCAAGGGCGATGCCGTCGGCACGACGCTTTATTACGGCAAGGGTGCCGGCGCCGAGCCGACCGCCTCGGCGGTGATTGCCGACATCGTCGACGTGACGCGTCTGGCGACGGCCGATCCCGAGCATCGCGTGCCGCACCTGGCCTTCCAGCCAGATTCGATGTCCAACCTGCCCATCCTGCCGATGAGCGAGGTCGAGACCGGCTACTACCTTCGCCTGCGCGTCGAAGACAAGCCGGGCGTGCTGGCCGACGTCACCCGCATCCTGGCCGACCAGGGCATCTCCATCGATGCCCTGCTGCAGCGCGAGCCGGAGGAGGGCGAGGGCGAGACGGACATCATCATCCTCACTCATGTCTGCCGGGAAAGCGCCGCCGATGCTGCCATCGCCGGGATCGAAGGCTTGCCGGCGCAAAAGGGCAAGGTCAAGCGCATCCGTCTGGAAGAACTGCAGTAAGCTGGCTGTCGCAGGGCGGCACGATGAACGGGGACCAGTGGTCCCCGTTTTTACTGGTCGGCCACCGGCGCCACCCAGCTCACCGAAGCCAGGAACAGGTAACCGGCGCCATAGACCGTCTTGATGAAGGCCGGACTGTCCTGGTCTGGTTCCAGCTTGCGCCGCAGCCGTGAAATGCGGACGTCGATGCTGCGGTCGGTTGGCGCCAGATCGCGCGTCCCCATCAGCTGCTCGCGCTGCAGGATGCGGTTCGGATGGTTGACGAAGATGCGCAGCAGGTCGGCTTCCGAGGTGCTCAGCAGGAGTTCCTCACCCGACGGCGCATGCAGCGTATTGTTGGCGAGATTGAAGCGCCAGCCTGCGAATTCGGCGACCTGCCGGGCCTGACCGCTGCTTGCGGATTCACGGCGGCGCAGGATGCTGCGCACGCGGGCGACCAGTTCGCGCGGTTCGAACGGCTTCAGCACGTAGTCGTCGGCGCCCATCTCGAGGCCCATGACGCGATCGCTGACGTGGGCGCGCCCGGTCAGGATCAGGATGCCGCAGGGCGACTGGCTGCGCACCCGCTGCATGGCCTCGATACCGTCCATGTCCGGCAGCCCGAGGTCGATGATGCAGAGGTCGGGTTGCAGGTTGCGCAGGCGGCGCAGGAGGTCGCCGGCGCTGCGGCACCAGACGGTGCGGAAGGCGAAGTCGTTGAGCACCTGCTCGATGATGCGCGCGACGTCCGGGTCGTCCTCGACGATGACGATCAGCTTCTGGGATTCGACTTCTTTCATGACCTTTCTCGCTTTGTCGCCTGCAGGGCGCGCGCCAGATCCTGGCGGGCGAAGGGCTTGGCCAGCACGGGCAGTTCGCTGGCGACGTCGCCGGCGGCTTCGTCGGTATAACCGCTCATCAGCACGATGCGCATGTGCGGGTGATTGCGCAGCACGAAATCGGCCAGTTGGCGCCCGTTGACCCCGCCAGGCATGATGACGTCGCTGACGACGATGGCGATATCGGCGATCTGCTCGATCATTTCGATGGCCTGGACGCCGTTTTCCGCCTCGATGACTGGATAGCCGAAATCGACAAGCTGCTGGCGCACGACGCGCCGGACATCGGGATCATCCTCGACCAGCAGCACCAGTTCGCCGGCCGGCGCGTGCGGCGCATCGTCACCCGCAGCATCGTCATCGGCCCCGGGGGTGGTCAGCGGCAGCACCATCAGCACCGTCGTTCCCTGTCCGGGCTGGCTCTGGATCGAAATGCCGCCGCCCGACTGCTTGACGAAACCATAGGCCATCGACAAGCCCAGCCCGCTGCCCAGCCCGAAGCGCTTGGTCGTGAAGAAGGGTTCGAAAACGCGGGCCAGCGTCGCCGCATCCATGCCGCTGCCATTGTCGGCCACCTCGAGCAGCGCGTAGCGGCCGGGCAGGACGTCAAAGGCCGCGGCGTCGCCGGCAAGCTCGACCGAACGGGCCGCGATGTGCAGGCGCCCGCCGTCGGGCATGGCATCGCGCGCGTTGAGGGCGAAGTTGAGGAGGGCGCTTTCCAGTTGCCCGGGGTCGACCAGCGCATGGATCGAAGCCCCGGCGAGGTCGGTCGATACGGCGATCGATTCCGGCAACGAGCGACGGACCAGCTTGCCCAGGTCGCCGATCAGCCGGCCGATATCGACTGCCTGCGGCTCCAGCGGCTGCTGGCGGGAAAAGGTCAGCAGCCGCTTGATCAGTTGCACGCCGCGGCGGGCGGATTGAAGCGCGGGCTGGACGAATTCCTGGACGGCGGAATCGTCGGGCCGGTGATCCTGCAGCGCCGCCAGGTTGCCGATGATGACGGTCAGCAGGTTGTTGAAGTCATGGGCGAGTCCTCCGGTCAACTGCCCGATGGCCTCCATTTTCTGGGCCTGGATCAGCGCCGCCTGCATGCGCTTCTGCTCGGTGATCTCGTGCGAGAAGACGAAGAACCCCAGCGTCTCGCCTTCCGGCGTGATTTCCGGGACCAGCGTGCTGCGCGCGAAGACGGTTTGCCCTTGCCGCTCCATCTGGTACTCGTAAGTCACCTGTTGCCCGGAAAGCGCCTTCTTCACCGCGTCGCGCACCTGTCCGTAGACATGGGGGCCGATCACGTCGAGGACGGCGCGGCCGGTGACACCGCCTTCCGGATGCCCGTACCAGTCGGAATAGCCCTTGTTGGCGTATTGGTAGACCTCGTGCCGGTCGACGTAGCCGATCAGGATGGGAATGGTGTCGTTGATCAGGCGCAGGCGTTCCTCGCTGCGCTTGAGCGCCACGGCCATGCGCGTCTTCTCGTCGTTGGCGCGCGTCAGGTTGGCGTTGGCGTTCTCCAGCTGGGCGGTGCGCCGGCGCACCCGCTCGTCGAGCTGGATGTTCTGGTATTCGGTCAGGTTCTCGATGTAGCGCTGCTCGGTGACGTCGCTGTACAGGGTGACGAAGCCCTTGTGCGGCAGCGGTTCGCCGCGCAACAGCAGGGTGCGGCCATTGGGGCGCTGGCGCTCGGTCACGTGCGGCGCGAAGCTGGCGGCCGCCGCGACGCGTTCGGCGATCTGCGTCTCGCGGTCGCCGGGGCCGTATTCGCCGCGTTCGGCATTGAAGCGGATGAAACTCTCGAAGGGCGCGCCGACATAGGCCAGTTCGCGCGGAAACTCGAGCAGGCGGAGGAAGGGCTCGTTCCAGGCCACCAGGCGCAGATTGACGTCGAACACCGTAATGCCCTGGTCGAGCAGATCGAGCCCAGCCTGCAGCATTTCGTAGCGCTGGGCGGTATCTGGCGAGGTCGGAGCGGAGTTCATTTGACGATTCTAAGGCAGGCGTGGCGCGCCACCTGCCCTTGTAACCATTCGTTACATTTCAAAAATAGTTGCGCAAGAGTGTTTTGCGATCCTCCTTAAAAAAATAGCGGTACCCCAACAACGAGAACAGCACTTTTGCATGAATCGTGAGGAGACATTTGTGTCAGCTAACCCCTATTCAGTCGGTCTCGACCAGAATCCGGCCAACTACGTCCCGCTGTCCCCGCTGAGCTTTCTCGAGCGCTCGGCCTTCATTTACCCGAAACGCATTTCCGTCATCCAGGGCGATCGCCAATACACCTGGAAGGAGTCGTACGACCGCTGCCGCCAGCTCGCTTCCGCGCTGCAGGGCCGCGGCATCGGCAAGGGCGATACCGTCGCCGTCATGCTGCCGAACTCGGCGCCGATGTTCGAGTGCCATTTCGGCGTGCCGATGATCGGCGCCGTGCTCAATACGCTGAACACCCGCCTCGACGCCGAAGCCATCGCCTTCATGCTGGCGCACGGCGAAGCCAAGGTGCTGATCACCGATCCCGAATTCCTGAAGACCGTCAAGGCCGCCCTGGCGTTGCTCGAAGGGCCGAAGCCGCTGGTTATCGATATCGTCGATGCCGAGTACCCGGGCGCCGAGCGCCTCGGCGAAAAGGATTACGAAGCCTTCCTGGCCGAAGGCGACCCCGATTTCGCCTGGCGCCTGCCGGACAACGAGTGGGACGCCATTGCCCTCAACTACACCTCGGGCACCACCGGCAACCCGAAAGGCGTCGTCTATCACCATCGTGGCGCCTACCTGAACTCGGCTTCCAACATCATCTCCTGGGGCATGCCGCCGCACTCCGTCTATCTGTGGACGCTGCCGATGTTCCACTGCAACGGCTGGTGCTTCCCGTGGACGCTGGCGGCCAATGCCGGCACCAGCGTCTGCCTGCGCAAGGTCGACCCGGCGGTCATCTTCGGCCTGATCAAGGAACACAAGGTCAGCCACATGTGCGGCGCGCCCATCGTGTACGGCATGATGATCAACGCGCCGGCAGCGCTCAAGGAGGGCATCGAGCACCAGGTCAACGGCCTGATCGCCGGCGCCGCGCCACCGGCCGCCATCATCGAGGGCGCCGAGCAGATGGGCTTCAATATCACCCACGTTTACGGGTTGACCGAAACCTACGGCCCGGCCTCGGTCTGCGCCAAGCACCCGGAATGGGACAAGCTGCCGATCGACCTGCGCGCCGCCCGCAACGGCCGCCAGGGCGTGCGCTACCACATGCAGGAAGCGATCACCGTGCTCGACCCGGTCAGCCTGGAACCCGTGCCCTGGGATGGCGAAACGATGGGCGAGATCATGTTCCGCGGCAACCTGGTCATGAAGGGCTACCTGAAGAACCCCAAGGCGACCGAGGAAGCCTTCGCCGGCGGCTGGTTCCACACCGGCGACCTGGCGGTCGTCCATAGCGACGGCTACGTCAAGATCAAGGATCGTTCCAAGGACATCATCATCTCCGGCGGCGAGAACATCTCCTCGCTGGAGGTCGAGGACGTGCTCTACCGCCACCCGGCGGTGGTCGCCGCCGCCGTGGTCGCCAAGCCCGACGAGAAGTGGGGCGAGGTGCCGGCCGCCTTCGTCGAGCTCAAGACCGATGCGAGCTGCACCGAGGCCGAGATCATCGAGCACTGCCGCGGCCATCTGGCCCGCTTCAAGGTGCCCAAGCAGGTCGTCTTCGGCGAGCTGCCCAAGACCTCGACCGGCAAGATCCAGAAGTACGTCCTGCGTCAGCACGCCCAGTCGGCGCTGGCCATCGAGTAATCCGCCTTCCCCCTGCCACGATGCCCTCGCTGGCGGGGGTCTTTTTGTCCGGAGAAGGAGAGACCCATGAAGATACTGGTACCCGTGAAGCGGGTGATTGACTACAACGTGAAGGTCCGGGTGAAGGCGGACGGTTCGGGGGTGGATCTCGCGAACGTCAAGATGAGCATGAACCCGTTCGACGAGATTGCTGTGGAAGAAGCCGTGCGTCTGAAGGAAGCCGGGATTGCCACGGAAGTCGTCGCCGTCTCGTGCGGCGTCGCCGCCTGCCAGGAGACGCTCCGCACCGCGATGGCCATCGGTGCCGACCGCGGCATCCTCGTCGAAACCGACGTCGACCTCCAGCCGCTGGCCGTCGCCAAGCTCCTGAAGGCGCTGTGCGACAAGGAAGCCCCGCAACTCGTCATCTGCGGCAAGCAAGCCATCGACGACGACGCCAACCAGACCGGGCAGATGCTCGCCGCCCTGCAAGGCTGGCCGCAAGCCACCTTCGCCTCCAAGGTCGTGCTCGCCGACGGCAAAGCCACCGTCACCCGCGAAATCGACGGCGGTCTCGAAACCCTGCAGATATCCCTGCCGGCCGTCGTCTCCACCGACCTGCGCTTGAACGAGCCGCGCTACGCCACGCTGCCCAACATCATGAAAGCCAAGAAGAAGCCGCTCGACACCGTCAAGCCGGCCGACCTCGGCGTCGACGTCGCCCCGCGCCTGACCACCCTCAAGGTCGCCGAACCGCCCAGGCGCAGCGCCGGCGTCAAGGTCGCCGACGTCGCCGAACTCGTCAACAAGCTTCGCAATGAAGCGAAAGTGATCTAAGGGGAAACACCATGACCATTCTCGTCATTGCCGAACACGACCACGTCAGCCTCAAGGCCGCCACCCTCAACACCGTCGCCGCCGCCACGAAGATCGGCGGCGACATCCACGTCCTCGTCGCCGGCGCCAACTGCCAGGCCGCCGCCCAGGCCGCCGCCCAACTGCAGGGCGTCGCCCAGGTCAAGGTCGCCGACGCCGCCCACTACCAGGACCAGACCGCCGAGAACCTCACCGCCCTCGTCATCGCCCAGGCCGCCGGCTACAGCCACATCCTCGCCCCGGCCACCACCTTCGGCAAGAACCTGCTGCCCCGGGTCGCCGCCCTGCTCGACGTCGCCCAGATCTCCGAAATCACCGGCGTCGACAGCCCCGACACCTTCGTCCGCCCGATCTACGCCGGCAACGCCCTGGCCACGGTCAAGAGCGCCGATGCCGTCAAGGTCATCACCGTGCGTACCACCGCCTTCGATGCGGTCGCTGGCGGCAACAGTGCCGCCATCGAAGCCATCGCCGCAGCAAATGACACGGCCCAGACCACCCTGACCAACCGCGAGCTGACCAAGTCGGCGCGTCCCGAACTCGGCGCCGCCAAGATCATCGTCTCCGGCGGCCGCGGCCTGGGCAGCGGCGAGAACTACCACCAGTTGCTCGAACCGCTCGCCGACAAGCTCGGCGCCGCGCTCGGCGCTTCCCGTGCTGCGGTCGACGCCGGCTTCGTGCCCAACGACTACCAGGTCGGGCAGACCGGCAAGATCGTCGCGCCGCAACTCTACCTGGCGATCGGCATCTCGGGGGCGATCCAGCACCTGGCCGGGATGAAGGACTCGAAGGTGATCGTCGCCATCAACAAGGATCCCGACGCCCCGATCTTCCAGGTCGCCGACTATGGGCTCGTCGCCGACCTCTTTGAAACCGTGCCGCAACTGGTGAGCGCCGTCGGCTAGAATAGCCATGTGAATCTGCCGGATACACTGCTGGGCGACGGGTGGTACTGGGCGGCGTGGGTCGTCTGGGCGCCACTCTTCGCCCGCAGTCTTTTCAAGGCGCCGTGGGGCAGGCTGGGGGATTCGGGGCAGCTCAACGTCTGGCTCGGGATGATCGTGTTGCTGACCCTGGTCTGGAGCCTGCAGGCGGGGGTCAAGCCGGGCCTGTCGATGCACCTGCTCGGGGCGACAGTCTTTACCCTTAGTTTCGGTCCGTACCTCGCTTTCGTCGGGTTGTCGCTGGTGCTTCTCGCCACCAGCCTGAATGGCGGTGTCGGCCTGTTCGCCTACGCGATCAACGCGCTCCTGATGGCCGGCGTCGGCGTCCTGTTGAGCCAGACGCTGTATCGCCTGGTCGTGCGCTTCCTGCCCCGCCATTTTTTCATCTATGTCTTCGTCAATGGATTTTTCGCGGCGGCGCTGACCGTCATCGGCGTCGGTTTTGTCGCCGCGCTGCTGCTGGTTGTGGCTGGCGCATACGAATGGGACTATCTGGCAACGGAATATCTGCCTTATTTCCTCTTGCTCGGTTTCTCCGAGGCATGGCTGTCCGGCATGCTGATGACCCTGTTCGTGATCTACCGGCCGCATTGGGTGTGCACTTTTGACGATGCCAGTTATCTCGCCAATAAATAAGGGCTACAATCCTGCCAAAATCATGTCAATGGGGTGCCAGTTGGTGAGTCATTTCGCATTTCGCTTGTCCTTGATCGCCGCGTTGATTGCCCTGTCGGGGGAGGCGCTGGCGATTGGCCTGGGGGAGTTGAGGGGGAGGCCCGCGCTCGGTGACAAACCGCGGTTCGAGGTCGATATCCTCGGCGCGGCCGGCGGAGCGCTCGATCCCGCCTGCTTTCGCCTGAAACAGCCGACCGGCGACGATGGTCTTCCCTGGTTGAAGCGCGCGACCCTCAAGGTTCGCAAAGGGACGCCGCCGGTTCTCGAAATCGTCGCGGAGACGCCACTCAACGATCCGGCGCTGGCGGTTGCGGTTCACGTCGCCTGCGGCCACGATGTCGTGCGCGAATACGTGATCCTGGCTTCGCCGCCCAGCGGCCGTGCGCTGATGACCATGGAGCCGGCCAGTCCGCCTCGTACCGTGACGGAACCGTCGTTGTCGCGCGAGCGCAGCAGCCGGCCGGTTCGCGCGGCCCCGCCGCCTGCGGCAGCGCTCGTGACGGCGGGTTCGGCGCCGGCGAGCGTCAAGTCGCCGGAACCGGCCAAGGTGCCAGCTGTGGCGGAGCCGTCGGCGGCCGATCGCGCAGCCGCGGAAAAACTCAAAAGCATGGAGGCGACGGTCAACGAACTCCAGCAGCGGGCGGATCAGTTGACGCAGAAACTCGATGAGGCAGCCAGCAGTCCGGCTGCCGGACAATCCGCAGCCCCGTCGGCGCCGCCGCCGGTGGCTGTGGATCAGCCGGTCAGGACGCCGGTCGCCGAGAAGGGTGGCGAGAGCACGAACTGGAGCCTCTACGGCGCCTTGGTCGGGGCATTGGTGGCGATCGCCGCCTGGCTGGGTTGGCGTGCCTACCGGCAACGCCAGGAGTTCGCCGAGGCCGAAGAACAGGATTACGAGGTGGACCCGCCACGCCGCGGGGAACGCGCGGAGCGCGGCGGCGTCGATCTGCAGGTCGACCCGGTGGCGATGACGATGCCGATGAGGCTTGACGTCGCCGCAGTGCCTGCAACTCCGGCGGCTGAGGCGGCGCGGCCGCAGTCGCATCATGATTCGGTGATGTCGATCTCGGCTGCTACGGTCGACGAGCATTTCGAGGCCAATCCGGTAATGGAGCTGGCAGAAATCATGCTCTCGTTCGGTCGGGTGAAAGGTGCCGCCCAGGCATTGCAGGAATACATCGACGCCAACCCGCAGGAAGCGCTCAAGCCCTGGATCCGGCTGATGGATGTCTATCGCATGGCCGGCATGCGCCACGAATTCGAGAAGGTAGCCCGCGAACTGAACCGGAACTTCAACGTAGAGGTTCAGAAGTGGGAACAACTTGACGAATCCGCGAGCCACGGGACGGTCGATGTCGTACTCGATGCCGAAGCGGGCCGGCAGCGCGAGGTGGTCAGGATCGAGGGCATCGAGGGCATGCCGGCGATCACCGAGCAGGTGGTCATGCGCTGGCCGTCGGCCGAGGTCGTCGACTACCTCAACCAGTTGCTGCGCGACAACCGTGGCGGGACGCGCCTCGGCTTCTCGCTCGCGGTGGTGAGCGACATCCTGTTCCTGATCGAGTTGAAGGAAGTTTCAATCAAGATGGAAAGCGACGCGAAAGCATCATGAGCGAATATATTGCCCCGTTGCGGGACATGCGGTTTGTCATGCAGGAACTGGCCGGACTCGACCAGGTGGTTTCCCTGCCGGGTTGCGAAGAGGCGTCGCCGGACGTGGTCGATGCCATTCTGGAGGAGGCCGCCAGGTTTGCCGGCGAGGTCCTTTCGCCGCTGAATCGGGTGGGCGACACCAATGGCGCCAAGTGGCAGGACACGGTCGTCACCACGTCGCCCGGTTTCAAGGAAGCCTATCGCCAGTTCGTCGACAACGGCTGGAACGGGCTCGGTTGCGACCCGGAATTCGGCGGCCAGGGGTTGCCCCGTCTGCTGTCAACGGCAGTCAGCGAAATGTGGAAGGCCGCCAACCATGCCTTCTCGCTGTGCCCGATGCTGACCCAGGGCGCCATCGAGGCGCTGATGATCGCCGGTACCGACGCGCAGAAGGCGGCCTATCTGCCCAAGCTGGTTTCCGGCGAGTGGACTGGCACGATGAACCTGACCGAGCCCTCCGCCGGGTCCGACCTTGCCGCTGTGCGCACCCGTGCCGAGCCGGTTGGCGATGGCACCTTCCGGATTTTTGGCCAGAAGATCTTCATCACCTACGGCGAGCACGACATGACGGACAACATCGTCCACCTTGTGCTGGCGCGCACGCCGAATGCGCCGGAAGGCGTCAAGGGCATCTCGCTGTTCGTCGTGCCCAAATTCCTGCTCAAGGCCGACGGGACGCCGGGCGAACGCAACGATGCATATTGCGTCTCGATCGAACACAAGCTGGGCATCCATGGCAGTCCGACCGCGGTGCTGGCCTTCGGCGACCATGGCGGGGCGATCGGTACGCTGGTCGGCGAGGAGAATCGCGGCCTCGAATACATGTTCATCATGATGAACGCGGCCCGTTTCAACGTCGGGCTCGAAGGACTCGGTGACGCCGAACGCGCCTACCAGCGCGCCGTGACCTATGCGAGGGAACGCGTACAGGGCACCGAGGTCGGCGTCCGTGGCGGGCCGAAGGTACCGATCATCAAGCATCCCGACGTGCGCCGCATGCTGATGTCGATGCGCGCTCGGATCGAAGCCATGCGGGCGCTCGCCTATGTCACCGCTGCGGCGCAGGACAACGCCCACGCCAACCCGGATGAAACCGAACGCCGGAAAGGCCAGGCCTTTGCCGACCTGATGATCCCGGTGGTCAAGGGCTGGAGTACCGAGAGCGCCGTCGATATCGCCTCCCTCGGTGTCCAGGTGCATGGCGGCATGGGCTTCATTGAGGAAACCGGCGCCGCCCAGCACCTCCGCGATGCCCGCATCACCACCATTTACGAAGGCACGACGGCGATCCAGGCCAACGATCTGATCGGCCGCAAGATCGCCCGCGAGAAGGGGGCCACCATCCTCGCCGTCATCGCCGACGTGCGCGCTGCCACGGCGCAACTCGACGGCGACCTCGCCGGGCTCGGCGCGCGCCAGTCGGTTGCGGTCGACGCCCTGGAAAGGGCGGTTTCCTGGATCGTCGCCAATTTCGCCGGCGATCCCAAGGCGGCGCATGCCGGGGCCGTGCCCTTCCTCCATCTGCTCGGCATTGTCGCCGGCGGCTGGCAGATGGGCCGGGCGGCCGTGATCGCCCGGGACAGGATCGATGCCGGGGATGCCGATCCCTTCTGGTCGGCCAAACTGGCGACAGCGCGTTTCTTCGCCGATCATTTCCTGACTCAGGCCCCCGGCCTCGCCGAGTCCGTCGTCAATGGTGCGGCGGGCGCCCTGGAAATGGCCGACGAAAGTTTCTGAATAGCTCCCGTTTTTACCGCAAGCCCGCGATTGTTGTTATAATCGCGGGCTTTTCCACCTTGCCCCACCGCGAACGCATGGCGGGGGGTATATCCCAAAAGGAGTTTGCATGCGCCATTACGAAATCGTCTTTATCGTCCATCCGGACCAAAGCGAGCAGGTGCCCGGCATGGTCGAGCGCTATCGCACCATCGTCACCGCCAAGGGCGGTGCGATTCATCGCCTGGAAGACTGGGGTCGCCGCCAGCTGGCCTACCCGATCCAGAAGATCCACAAGGCTCACTACGTCATGATGAACATCGAGTGCGACGGCGAAACGCTGAACGAACTCGAGCACTCGTTCAAATTCAACGACGCCGTGTTGCGTCACCTCACCGTCAAGATGAAGGCGGCCGTGACGACTCCCTCGCCGATGATGAAGGAAGAGAAGTCCAAGTCCCTGATGGGTGGTGACGTCACTGCCGCGCCGGCCGAACCGGCCGCTGCTGCCTAATACATATTCGTACGGGAACTGACGGCTGAACTGCATCGAACTCTCCGGTCGATTGGTCGAGCGCAAGGTGTTGCGCTACACACCGGCCGGCGTACCGGTCAGTGAAGGGCGCTTGCAACACGGCTCGACACAGATTGAAGGCGGTGCAGAGCGCCTGGTGGAAGTGGAAATCGCTGTACTGGCCCTGGGCGAACCCGCCCGCTGGCTGCAGGCAGCCCCCCTCGGCGGGGTCGTCAAAGCGACGGGATTTCTGGCTGCCAAAGGCCGCAACAGCAAGATGCCCGTACTGCACGTGAATTCAATAGAATTTTTGGAAGGAAACGAAAATGGCTCGATTCTTCAAGAAGAAGGATGACGACAAGAAAAAGAAGCGTGGCGGTGGTCTCTTCAAGCGCCGCAAGTTCTGCCGCTTCACGGCGGAAAAGGTCGAACAGATCGACTACAAGGACGTGGATGTCCTGAAGGAATTCATCCAGGAAAACGCCAAGATCATGCCGGCCCGTCTGACCGGCACCAAGGCCGGCTACCAGCGCCAGCTGGGCACCGCCATCAAGCGCGCCCGCTTCCTGGCCCTGCTGCCCTACACCGACAACCATCAGTAAGCGAGGAGACGAAACATGCAAATCATTCTGCTCGAAAAGGTGGTCAACCTCGGCAACCTCGGCGATATCGTCAAGGTCAAGGACGGCTACGCCCGCAACTTCCTGATCCCGAAGCGCATGGCCAAGCGTGCCACGCCGGCTGCCATGGCTGAATTCGAGGCGCGTCGCGTCGAACTCGAAAAGGTTGCCGCCGAGAAGCTGGCCGCCGCCCAGGGCGTTGCCGACAAGATGGCCGGTCTGTCCGTTTCCGTCGCCCGCAAGGCCGGCATGGACGGTCGTCTGTTCGGCTCGGTCGGCAACGCCGACATCGCCGAGGCGCTGAAGGCTGCAGGCTTCGATGTCGACAAGGCATCCATCCGCATGCCGGAAGGCCCGCTCAAGGCGATCGGCGAGTTTCCGCTCGACGTGGCGCTGCACACCGACGTGCTGGCCAGCATCACCGTGGCTGTCGTCGCCGAGTAATTCCGGTCCAGCCCCACGCCAGAAGGCCTCGCAGTTGCGGGGCCTTTTTACTTTAAACTTGCCCCATGAACCAGCGCCCACAGAAGCCCCGCATCGCCGATTCCACCCTCGACCAATTGCGGGTTCCGCCGCATTCGATCGAAGCCGAGCAGTCAATCCTCGGCGGCCTGATGCTCGACAACCAGGCGTGGGACCGCATGGGAGACCTGGTCACCGACAACGACTTCTACCGCGACGAACATCGGCGCATCTTCCGCCAGATTCGCAACCTGCTGGAACGCGCCAAGCCGGCCGACGTCGTCACTGTGGCCGAGGCGCTGGATGCGGCCGGGGAGGGCGACCAGACCGGCGGCCTGGCCTACCTTGGCGAACTGGCGGCGAATACCCCGTCGTCGGCCAATATCCGGCGCTATGCCGAGATCGTGCGCGAGCGGGCGGTGCTGCGCCAGCTCGTGGCGACGGCCGACGAAATTGCGGCCGATGCGCTCAATCCGCTCGGTCGTGACGCCGAGACGCTGCTCGACGAAGCCGAGTCGAAGATATTCAAGATCGCCGAAGCGGGCGCCGGCCACAACGAGGGCTTCGTCCACATCAATCCGCTGCTGACGCAGGTCGTCGAGCGGATACAGGAACTGCACGACCGCGACAATCCCTCCGACATCACCGGCGTGCCGACGGGCTTCGTCGATCTCGACCAGAAGACCTCCGGCTTCCAGCCGGGCGACCTGATCATCGTTGCCGGCCGCCCGTCGATGGGCAAGACGGCGTTCGCGCTGAACATCGCCGAGAACGTCGCGGTGGACGCCGGCCTGCCGGTCGGCGTCTTTTCGATGGAAATGGGCGGCACACAGTTGGCGATGCGGATGATGGCGTCGATCGGTCGGCTCGACTCGCACCGGGTGCGTACCGGCCGCCTCAACGACGACGAGTGGTCTCGGCTGTCGTTCGCGCTCGGCAAACTGCACGAGGCGCCGATCTACATCGACGAGACCGGTGGCCTTTCGCCAGCCAACCTGCGCGCCCGCGCCCGGCGTCTGGCACGCCAGTACGGCGGCAAGCTCGGCCTGCTGGTGATCGATTATATCCAGCTGATGAGCGGCAACCGGCAGGGGGAGAACCGGGCGACGGAAGTGTCGGAGATTTCGCGCTCGATCAAGTCGCTGGCCAAGGAACTGCAGGTGCCGATCGTCGCCTTGTCGCAGCTGTCACGGAAAGTGGAAGAGCGCAACGACAAGCGGCCGATGATGTCGGACCTGCGCGAATCCGGCGCTATCGAGCAGGACGCCGACGTGATCCTGATGATGTACCGCGAGGAGTATTACAAGCCGGATACGCCGGACAAGGGCGTCGCCGAGGTCATCATCGGCAAGCAGCGTAACGGCCCGACGGGTACCGTCAGGCTGGCATTCCTCGGCGAATATACCCGCTTCGAAAGCCTCGCCGGGGGCGGTGCTGGCGGGCGATCCGACTATTGATCGCCGCCGGGGCGCCGGCTACAGTTCGACGCGGCGGGAACTGATGGTGAATTCGAAGCTTGCCGGGTTGGTGCCGTCCCGCTTGCCTTCGCGCGATTCCAGCTGCGGCAGCAGCAGGAACGGCAAGGCGCTTTGGCGGCCAGGCAGGGCGACGTCGGTGCCGACGTTGAAGGCGATCCAGTTCATCTCCCAGACGCCGAACAGAACCTTCTTCAGGGAGAGCAGTTTGCTGTCCCGGTCAGACAGCCCTTCCATGGCGATCGCGCGCCGGACATCGCTGGGGTCGACGGGAATCCAGCCGAAACCCGGAACGTAGAATTCCGCCCGGACATGCTGCGCCCGTGTCGCATCGTCGCTGGTCAGGCCCAGGCTGCGGAAAAGACGCGACGGACCGACGCGCAGCCCGAAGACGCAGCGCGCCGGGATGCCGATGGCGCGGCAGATCGCCACGAAGAGGCCGTTGATATCGGCCGAGCGGCCGCCATACTGGCCGCGGATCAGCTGCTGGCGCACATCACCGGTGCCGCAGCCGGCCAGCGACGGATCGTACACCGCATTCTCGGCCACCCAATCGTAAATGGCTTTCCCCTGGGCGACCGGATCCTTGATCCGGCCGACGATCCGCTCACCCAGTTGATGGGCCAGGCCGTCGTTGGGAAGCAGTTGCGAGGCCTGCAGGTTGCGGCGGAGAATGTCTTCGCGTTCCGGCGCCACGGTACGTTTGGCGACGTCGAAGTGGCGATCGGCCGTGGTCACCAGCGTCTTGATCTGGAGCTTGCCGTTGCTGCCGTCGGACCACTCCGAATGGAATACCTCGAGATCGCCATCGGGCAGGCGACGCATGCTCGACAACTCGGGATTGCCGTTCCAGCTATGGCCGAGCGTGCGCTGGAAGAGGGTGTCCTGGTTGAGAGGCAGCGGGAGCCACAGGCGCGTCTGGCCGCCGACGTCTTTCAGCTTGACGGTGGTGACGATCTCGTGGGTGCGCCAGTCTGCCGGTGGTTCGGGGGCCTTGACCGGCGGCAGGCGGGTGGCGGAAGTGCCTTGCGGCGGTTTCTCGATGATTGGGTCTTCGGCGGTGTGCGTGACCGTCCCATGCGATTGCGTCGCCGCCGAGGCCGTTGGCTTGGCATTTCTGCGGCCGGTCGACGGTTTGCTGGATGCGGGCTTGGCGGCCGGCTTCGATGTTGGCTTGGCTTCCGTCTTTTTCTTGGCGGCCAGGGCTTCGGCGGAAAACAGGGAAAGGGCAGCGGCAGAAGCTAGAAAATCTCGGCGTTTCAATGGTTCCTCCGGCGGAGACAGCCCGTGGCTGAAACGAAAAGGCCGTGTCGCGCTGACACGGCCCCTTTAATTGTTAAAGTGGATTATAACACTTCGGCTGCATGGTCGGCCAAGCGGGAGCGCTCGCCGCGTTGTAACGTAATGTGACCGGAATGCGGCCAGCCCTTGAAGCGGTCGACGACGTAGGTCAGGCCGGAACTGCCTTCGGTCAGGTAGGGGGTGTCGATCTGCGCGATGTTGCCGAGGCAGACCACCTTGGTGCCCGGGCCGGCGCGCGTGACCAGCGTCTTCATCTGCTTTGGCGTCAGGTTCTGGGCTTCATCAATGATCAGGTATTTCTTCAGGAAGGTGCGGCCGCGCATGAAATTGAGCGACTTGACCTTGATCCGCGAACGGATGATGTCGTGGGTCGCGGCCTTGCCCCACTCGCCGCCGTAGGGGCCGCTGCCTTCGTCGATGTGGGTCAGGACGTCGAGGTTGTCCTCGAGCGCGCCCATCCACGGCGCCATCTTCTCCTCCTCGGTGCCGGGCAGGAAGCCGATATCCTCGCCGACCGGCACCGTCACGCGCGTCATGATGATTTCGGCGAACAGCTTGCTTTCGAGCACCTGGGTCAGCCCCGCCGCCAGCGTCAGCAGCGTCTTGCCTGTCCCGGCCTGGCCGAGCAGGGTGACGAAGTCGATTTCCGGATTCATCAGCAGGTTCAGCGCGAAGTTCTGTTCGCGGTTGCGGGCGGTAATGCCCCAGACGGCGTTTTTCGGGTGCGTGTAGTCGATCAGGGTTTCCAGGACGGCGGTCTTGCCGGAGGCTTCCCTGACGATGGCGGAGAAGCCGTCGCCCTCCAGCCAGACGAACTCGTTGACCAGCATCTGCGGGCAGAGCGGCCCGGTGACCTTGTAGTAGGTCTTGCTTTCCTTCTTCCACGACTCCATGCCCTTGCCGTGCTTGTCCCAGAAATTGTCGGGCAGGCCGCGCGTGCCGGTGTAGAGGATGTCGGTATCCTCCAGCACCTTGTCGTTGAAGTAGTCCTCGGCCAGCAGGTTGAGGGCGCGCGACTTGATGCGCATGTTGATGTCTTTCGACACCAGGATGACCGGGCGCTTGGGAAATTTTTTCTGCAGGTGGATGACCACCGACAGGATCTGGTTATCCACTTTGGACGTCGGCAGCCCTTGCGGAAGTTCGCCGCTGATCGCCTCGGTCTGCAGGTAGAGGCGGCCGCTCGCCAGCTTGGCCGAAGGGCCGTAGAGGTCGATGCCCTCGTCGATATCGACGCCGTCGTGCGCCAGCATCTCATCCAGCATGCGCGACGCCTGGCGGGCGTTGCGGGCGATTTCCGACATGCCCTTCTTGTTGTTGTCGAGTTCTTCCAGCGTCATGATCGGCAGGAAGATGTCGTGCTCCTCGAAGCGGAACAGGCAGCTCGGGTCGTGCATCAGCACGTTGGTGTCGAGGACGAAAATCTTGGTAACGGCGGGCTTCTTGGCGGCTGCGGGCTTGCGCGGCATGAAATGGGCCTTTGGCTGGGTTTGGGGAAGAAATTACAGGGTGGCGACGAAATCCAGGACTTCCTGGGCATGGCCCGGTACCTTGACCCCGCGCCACTCGCGGCGCAGGACGCCGTCGCGGTCGATGACGAAGGTGCTGCGTTCGATGCCGCGGACCTGTTTCCCGTACATGTTTTTCAGTTTCATGACCGAGAACAGGCTGCAGACGGCTTCGTCGGCATCCGAACCGAGTTCGAAAGGCAGCGCCTGCTTGGCCTTGAAGTTTTCGTGCGATTTCACGCTGTCCCTGGAAATGCCGAGAATTACGGCGTCGACCGCAGCGAAGCGGTCAAAAAGGTCGCGGAACTGCTGCGCCTCGGTGGTGCAGCCGGGCGTGCTGTCCTTGGGGTAGAAATAGATGACGACGACCTTGCCGGACTGCGCCGCCAGGGAGAATTGCTGGCCGCCGGTGGCCGGCAGCGTGAACTCGGGGATTTTCGTGTCGAGCATGGGGTTGTCTTCCTGTCGCTGGTTTTCGGGCATTGTGGGCAATGGGCAGGGATGCGGTCAAGTTGTTACACTTCACCCCATGCGGAAAACCCTGATCCGATTCGCGCTCGTCGTCCTGCTCGCCGGTTGCGGCCAGGCATGGAACGATCCCTACCCGGCGGCCGATGCCGAACACAACGTTCTCTACGCCGCCTTCACCGACCGCCCCAAGCATCTCGACCCGGCGCAGTCCTATACCGAGGATGAAATCACCTTCACCGGCCAGATCTACGAGCCGCCGCTGCAGTATCACTACCTGAAGCGGCCGTATACGCTGATTCCCGCCACCCTGGAGCAGGTGCCGCAGCCACGCTTCCTCGATACCCAAGGCCGCGAACTCGCGGCCGACGCGCCGCTCGACTCGATTGCCGAGAGCGTCTATGAGCTGCATCTGCAGCCCGGGATCCGCTATCAGCCGCATCCTGCCTTCGCGCTGGACGAGCGCGGTCAACCGTTGTACCTAGGCAAAAACGTGGCTGACGGGCGGCAGAAGATTGCCGATTTCCCACACACCGGCACGCGCGAACTGACGGCCGACGACTATATCTACCAGATGAAGCGGCTCGCCCACCCGCGCCTGCATTCGCCAATTTTCGGCATGATGGCGGACAAGATCGTCGGGCTCAAGGAACTCGGCGAAGCCTTGCAGAGCGCGGTGCGCGAGGTGCCGGCGGATGGTTGGCTGGATCTTGACGCCTATCCGTTGGCAGGGGTCGAAAAGGTCGATGCCCACACCTGGCGCATCCGCATCAAGGGCAAGTATCCACAGTTCCTGTTCTGGCTGGCGATGCCGTTCTTCGCCCCGGTGCCGCGCGAGGTGGATCGCTTCTACGCCCAGCCGGGCATGGCGGCCAAGAACCTGACGCTCGACTGGTGGCCGGTCGGCACCGGCGCGTTCATGCTGAGCGAGAACGATCCGAACCGCCGCATGGTGCTCTCGCGTAACCCCAATTTCGGCGGTCGCCAGACCTATCCCTGCGAAGGCGAGGCGGGCGACCGCGAGGCCGGATTGCTCGACGACTGCGGCAAGCCGCTGCCCCTGGTCGAGCAGGCGGTCTTTACCCGTGAGAAGGAGGCGATTCCCTACTGGAACAAATTCCTGCAGGGCTATTACGACGCCTCGGGAATCTCGTCCGACAGTTTCGACCAGGCGGTGCGCGTCAATGTCGGCGGCGACGTGACGCTGACCGACGAAATGCGCGAAAAGGGCATCCGCCTGCTGACCTCGGTCAAGACGTCGACCTTCTACATGGGCTTCAACATGCTCGACCCGGTGGTCGGCGGGATGAACGAGCGGGCCACCCGGCTCCGCCAGGCGATTTCGATCGCCGTCGATCAGGAGGAGTACATCTCGATCTTCCAGAACGGCCGCGGCATCGCCGCCCAGAGTCCGTTGCCGCCGGGGATCTTCGGTTACGAGGGTGGCGAGGTGGGGCTCAATTCGGTGGTCTACGACTGGGTCGATGGCCAGCCGCGGCGCAAACCGGTCGAGGTGGCGAAACGTTTGATGGTCGAGGCGGGCTATCCGAACGGGCGCGACGAGAAGACCGGCGAGCCGTTGGTCGTCAATCTCGATACCACCGGCGGCGGCATGGGCGAGAAATCGCGGCTCGACTGGCTGACCCGGCAGTTCGCCAAGATCGACGTGCAGCTGGTGATTCGCTCGACCGATTTCAACCGCTTCCAGGACAAGCTGCGCAAGGGCAATGTCCAGCTCTATTACCTCGGCTGGAACGCCGACTACCCGGACCCGGAGAACTTCTTCTTCCTGCTCGACGGCAATGAAAGCAAGGTCGCCCGCGGCGGCGAGAACGCCTCCAATTACGCCAATCCCGAATTCGACCGCCTGTTCGCGCAGATGAAGAACATGGACAACACGCCGGAACGCCTGCAGATCGTCCGCCGGATGAACGGCATCCTGCACCACGACGCGCCGTGGAATTTCGGGCTGCACCCGAAGAGCTACACGCTCGGCCATCGTTGGCTGAAGAACCGGAAGCCCAACGATGTCGGCAACAATATCCTGAAATATCAGCGGATCGACGCGGTCGACCGCGCCAATGCCCGCCGCGAGTGGAACCGGCCAGTGCTGTGGCCGCTCGGGCTGGGCCTGGCGGTCTTCGTGCTGGCGCTCGTTCCGGCCTTCGTCGGCTACCGGCGCCGCGAGCGGCGGGCCGCGGTCAGGTGAGTCTGGCGCCGCGCCAGCGGGCGCTGGATGCCGTGCTGGCGGCCTTCCGGCCGCTCTGGCATGCCCAGCCCTTCCGCGAGATCCGCCCGGACTGGTGCATGGATTGGCCGGCGCTGACCGCCGAACTCCTCGCTCTCGACGATGCCGAACAGGTGCACCTTGCCGACGATGGCGAAGCAGCGGCGAACTTTGTCGCCCGCCATATCGGCGATCTCGCCGCGCTGCCCGAGCTTGCGCGCGTTGCCGACTGCGCCGTGCAGTCGCTGCCGGATCTCGGCCCGTTCTGGGCGTGGGAAATCCCCGGCCGCAAGCGGGCGCAGATCGAGACCTTCGCCGCCAGCGCCGCCCGCAGCGGCCGGCAGGTCGTAGACTGGTGCGGCGGCAAGGGGCACCTCGGACGCCTGCTTGCACGCCACTGGCTGGTGGGCGTGACGACGCTGGAGATCGATCGTGCACTGTGTGCCGATGGCATGCATCTGGCCCGGCGCGCCGGGGTCGAACAGGATTTCGTTGCGGCCGACGTGCTGCAGCCGGAACTGCCGCTGGCGGCGGGCGGCCACGCGGTAGCGCTGCACGCCTGCGGCCACCTGCATCGCTCACTGGTCGGGCGGGCTGCCGGCAGCGGTATGGTCGCTCTCGACGTGGCGCCCTGTTGCTACTACCGCGGGCTGTCCGGCGAATATCAGCCGTTGTCGGGCGCGTTGCGGACGAGCGTGACAGCGGATGATGCCCGGCTCGCGGTCACCGAGTCGGTCACCGCGGCGCCACGCCGCCTGCGGCAGCGGGATCGCGAAATGGCCTGGAAGCTGGGCTTCGACGCCTGGCGGCGCGCGGTGGATGAAACGGACGAATACCGCAGCTTCAAGCCGGTGCCAGCGGCTTGGATGCGCGGCAGTTTCACCGATTTCATGGTGCTGATGGCGCAGCGCGAGCGGCTTGCGCTGCCCGGCGCCCGGCAGATGGGGGAACTGGAGCGGCGCGGCTGGCAACGCCAGCGGGAAGTGATGCAGCTGTCCATCGTCCGCCAGGCCTTCCGTCGCCCGCTCGAAATCTGGCTGGCGCTCGACCTGGCGGTCCGTCTGGAAAACGATGGCTATGCGGTCAATCTCGGCCGCTTTTGCGAACGTCGCCTGACTCCGCGCAACCTGCTCATCTCGGCGCGCCTGAACTGAGCAGGTAGTCGGCGAGGGCGGCCGGATGGTCGGCGATGAAATCGGCCCCCCAGGTGTGCACCGGACCGCCGTCGCCGAGGTAGCCGTAGGAGACCGCCGCGGTCCGCGTGCCGGCAGCCTGGCCGGCGACGATGTCGCGCCGGTCGTCGCCGACATAAAGCGCGCGTTGGGGGACGCAGCGGAGGATTTTGCAGGCGTGCAGGATGGGCAGCGGCGACGGCTTGGCTTCGGCGGTGGTATCGCCGCTGACCACGCAACGGGTGCGCGGCGTCAGTCCGAGGGCGGCGACCAGCGGATCGGTGTAGCGCGCCCGCTTGTTGGTGACGATGCCCCAGGCGATGCTGCGTGCCTCCAGCGTGTCGAGCAGTTCGGGGATGCCGTCGAAGAGACGGGACATTTCGCACAACTGGCCGGCGTAGATTTCAAGGAAGCGGGCGGCCAGCCGATCGTAGTCGGTGTGCGAACTGTCGATCCCGAACCCCTTGCCGAGCAGCCCGCGCACCCCCTGGGAGGTATGGGGGCGGAGCCTGGCGAAGGGCTGCTGCGGTCGACCTTCCTCGGTGAGCAAGATATTGACGGTCCCGCAGAGGTCGGGGGCCGTATCCGCCAGCGTGCCGTCGAGGTCGAACAGGACCGCCTCAAACATTGCGTGTGGCGCGCACCAGGTAATTGACGTCGGTGTCGCGCCCCAGCGCGTAGTGCCGGGTCAGGGGGTTGTAGGTCATGCCAACCAGTTCGTCCGGCTCCAGACCGGACTGCTTGCACCAGCGGGTTAGTTCGGAGGGCTTGATGAACTTGGCGAAATCGTGGGTGCCCTTGGGCAGCATCTGCAGCAGGTATTCGGCACCGATGACCGCGAACAGATAGGCTTTCGGATTGCGGTTGATGGTCGAGAAAAAGACCTGGCCGCCCGGCTTCACGAGGCGCGCGCAGGAATCCACGATGCTCGCCGGATCGGGCACATGCTCGAGCATTTCGAGGCAGGTCACGATGTCGAAACTGCCGGGCATTTCAGCTGCCAGCTGTTCCACGGCGACCTTGCGGTAATCGACCTGCTGCCCGCTTTCCAGCAGATGCAGCCGGGCAACGCCGAGCGGTTTCTCGGAGAGGTCGATGCCGGTGACCTCGGCCCCACGGACCGCCATGCCTTCCGACAGCAGGCCGCCGCCGCAGCCGACATCGAGGACGCGCTTGCCGCGCAGGCCGACGGCGTCGTCGATCCAGTCCAGTCGCAGCGGATTGATGTCGTGCAGCGGCTTGAACTCGCTGTTCGGATCCCACCAGCGGTGGGCGAGTTCACCGAACTTGTCCAGTTCGGCGGGGTCGGCGTTGAGCATGATGTGGCCTGAAGAATTATGTTGCAGGTTGAAATAGAAAAAGCCCTGCCGAGGCAGGGCTTTTCATTGAAGCGCGGAAGCTTACTTGGTGCCGATGATTTCGATGTCGGCACGACGATCCGGCTGCAGGCACTCGATGAGGGCCTTGGTCTTGGCATTGCCCTTGCACTTGTCGCCGGT
>WBZM01001344.1_pt1 | contig 24780 bp, 9 predicted proteins | sample 5204271 | NCBI WGS metagenome assembly WBZM01 (sample SAMN12344346, study PRJNA552823) | activated sludge metagenome | biome: Activated sludge suspended growth; feature: Nitrification reactor; material: Wastewater; isolation source: activated sludge from nitrification reactor of wastewater treatment... | reverse complement strand
TCGCCGCCGCCAGAAACCATCGATGGTGTCCATTATCAGATAGTGGACACGATCATCGAGCCACTCTTGCTCGATCTATCAGCGCCTCCGGCGCTCAAAGCTAGGCGGCCGCCGCCGGGGGCTTACGTTCGAAAAGTTGTCTCTGCGACAGGATCGTCGGGGGATGTCGCTGAAAACGTCGCGTAAAGAGACGTTGAAAATTGCCACAAGGGTCTTTTGCCCGGCGAGCGGAACTTGCTCCTTGCCGGCGACCCAATTCTAGATTGTCGTTTCCGAAACTTCCAGTCTCTGCGCGCATTCCGCCGCCGGTCGCTTCGAGAGCTCGAACGCTTTTGCCAACGTCGGCAACGCCCAACGGGACGTCGCCTGGAGGCGTCGTCGAAATATTTGGCGGCGATGGCCTGCACGCGGGCTATGGCGTTTTCCGACATCAGGCCAGAGATAATCGCTAGGAAGGACACAAAACACTGATTGATCGGCGAGTCGCCGCCGAGCTTAGAAGCGTCGGCGATGACAGGGACACCCGCCTTGGCGATGATAAAGATCACGAGCGCTTGCTGACGTTGCACCCAACGCTCCATTTGGAGCGGCGACGAGCCAAGTCAGTTCATCATGCACCTCAAATTACACCCAATTGGAAATCAATGCCGCGCGGGTTCAACATTTGTACAAAAGCGGCACCATCAAAGTTTTTGAATTGGAATCGGCAACGACACCGCGATGACACGAGCCTGCGCTTCACGCATCATGTTTAGGCGGGCCGGTGAAACACTGACCGCAGGCTCCTCTGCTTCGTCGGCGGTCGAGAATAGCCAGCGGAAGTCGAATCCGGTTTGGTTCGCCTCACCCGACGAATGGAGCATCGAAACGTCGGTCCAGAATTCATGGCCCGTCGGCGCCGTTGCCTCGATCGAGACGAAAAAGCCGTGATCAATTATTCGAGGCGGAGACTCCAGGGCGTCTTCCACCACGACAAGTTGTCCATCAGAACGTAACAAGCGCGCAGTCACGATGGTCTTCTGGCTGTCAGAAGCTTTGCCTTTCTGTTGCAGGGTGAGATAAACGCCGACCACGAAGGACTGCTGCGAATTGGTCCATTTGAGCCGGACGGGTTTTGCCGCCGTGCCGTACTCACCGGGCCGAAGGGTTATAGACAATCCGGTGAACGAGCGTTGATGTAGGGGCGGACCGACGATCCGGAAGTAGAGCTGGATGCTTCCCGGGTCGCTGCCATTGAAGCCGGTCGATCGCAGGTCGAAATAGGCCTCCTTATACTTGGTCGGCGAAGACACGTTCTTACCGCAGAGGATTTGCGCCGGCGTCTCGAATTCGACGACACGGGCGGTCTGGTCAGGCGGATTCTTGTTAAAGTCGAGCGACCCATAGGACGAGACCGGCATCGACTTTTGTTGCGCCAACGCGGTTCGACAGAAGAGTTCCGCCGGCTGGCCGAGCTCCTTGAGGAAGTACGAATTGATGATCGCGAGATGGCGATGGACGTGGATCGGATACGGGTTGCCGAAGGTGGAGGGACAGAGCCAGATCGACTCTTCGGCGCCCTTCAGCTTGAAGGAAAAACGATCGGCCTCGAGTGAGCCAACCAGGTCACGTACATGCCGGCGCTCCACCCTCCAAGACTCGTTGCCCTTTTCCGTCCTGATGGCCGGCAGGTGCAGGAAGTCGACATCGCGGCCGGTTCGCGTCCATCTCACGAACGTCGGCGCGCTGGCGAGCGTCCGAAAGGCGGACATCGCCTCCGTCGCGCTGATCGTGGCCGCCACCGGCTTCGGACGGCCGTATTCGTCCTTTGTGGGCGGCGACCATTCGAAGCTCGCCACCATCAACGGCGCGTTGATCTCGCCTCGTTCAGTATTGGCCGAGTTCGCGGTGATGAATATTGAAGCCGAGTAACGTCCCGGCGCGACGGGTTGGTGCAGGATGGCCAGGTCATGCACGTGCACCCGATCGACACTGAGGATTTTGACCCCGTCTCCCTCAACGTTGGTTTCCGACGCCCCGATGCCGTCAATGGCAAGCCGAGAGGCAAAGACGTCGACGCTCGCGTCGGTCTTCCTCAGATCGAGAAGCCTAAACGGCTCGGCGATGCCCGGCACCTCAAAGGTGAGCAGTTGATCGGGCAGGTCGCCGGCTTTTACAGGGGCGATCCACCAACAACGCTCGCCGTCGAGCGTCGTGGCGGTTCGGCTCGATTCCGTCGTCCACGCTGGATCGATGTAGCGGCGCATCGCGGCACCGACGAACATCTCCTCGAAGGATTGCTCGATCGTTTTGTTGCCTTTTAACGTGGCAGGAGAAAGCGAGAACATCGTGTTCGGATAAGCTGGCGCCGGGCCGTCGATGTCGTCGAAGGTGAGCCCCATCGGGCCCTCGCTTCGCAGCATAAGGCCGAGCGCCGTGTCCTTGTCCAGCGGGCGGTAGCTGAGGCGCGGATCGGGGCCACCTTCCTTCCGCGAGTCGAGGATTTCGAGATGATGCGTGTCGTCCGAGTGTACGCTGTCATCGAAGCTGAAGCCGTAGCTGAACCCGGTCTTGACCTCGGCGGCGATCCGATCAGCGAGGCCGCTGCGGGAAAACGGCGGCTCCTGTAGGATCGCTGCGACCGGCGGCGCCGGCCTGAACGACGCGTCACCGCCGGGGACGGTAGTCAGCGGGATCAGCGCGCGCAATTGCGGTCGCGTCATCCTGACGTTGGCGAGATCCGCCAGCATGGCGACGCGCATGGTCCAGGCTTGCGCGGGGCTCCAGACCTGACCCGCGGTTTCCGGATCCTTGTCGGGCCAGGCGATCACTTCGCCCTTGTCGCGAAACTTCAACGCACCCGCATAGCGTGATCGCAATCGGAATCGATGCCGAAAATAGGTGGCCGATTCCGGATTCCAGTTGACTTGCTGTAGCGTGGTGCGGGCCGGCAGTGGCTCCAGAGCCTTAGTAATGGTCTGGGCATCGATATCCGCGCGATCGAAGAACGCTTCGCTCTCGAACCGGGCAAGCTCCCCCTTGCTGTCGCGAGCAAGATCGAGCGGAAGCGCCGGGCTCGGGATCGGCTCTGCCGCGGTGGCTGCTATGCCGAGCCGGTACTGCCGCGGATCGACATGATGGTAGATCGGCCGTCCGGTGGTCCGCCAGCGCTGCGTCGTTACATCGATCTCATGTAGCAGGCGCCAGCGACGCCGGTCGTCGTCGTTGCGAGGCCCTGCCGCGGTCTTGATCTCGTACAGCCGGCTCTTCTCGACACCGGCTGCCGAGATCATGGTTCCGGCAAGATCGATGGCGAGCTGATTGACCTTCTTCGGATTGGATTCCGCAATCTCCTTGATGCCGTCATACATCGTCTCGACGCGAACCGCGGCGGCCGGAAAGGCGAGGTCATCACTCTTCAGCTTGCGCAGCGCGTACTGCATCAGGCCGGAATCGAAAACCGCCGGGTGCGTCGCAATGCCCTTGAAATGCCTGAGCGGGACCAGCGAATCGATCGACAGCCGCGCGACGACGCCTTCGGGAACCGTTGCCGTGAACGGCGGTTTCGAGAGCGCGGTATTCTTCGGCTTGAGGCTCAGGGCGAGGCCGGGCTGAATCCTGATCGTGAACTTGAAAAGCTCGTCGAGCGGATCGAACACGTACTTGCGCAGCCGCAGCGGCGTCCACGGGATCGGGTCCGGCCGTTTCGGCGGGTGCGGGTCATCCGGAACCGGGTTCCAGATCTTCTCCTTCTTGAGCATGTCATTGACGACGTCTTTGGAGAAGCCTCGCGCAAACTTGCGCAGAATGTATTTCAGATCATGCGTCTGGCCGATGATGTCGCCGAGTTCCGGTTTGGTCGGCGCTAGCACATCGTGCGGCGTCAGCTCGATCCGCACCTTCTCGACCGCGGGGTCAGGCAGCCTGTCGACCGCGGTCGCAAGCGCCAGATCGAGGTGACGCATGACATAGGCGACGAGCAGCGCTGCGGCGAACTCGCCTGCGGATTTCGTCCCCGGATCCTCCGGGTTTGCGAACATCTCGGCCCATGAATCCGCGTTGGCGAACCAGCGCTCGAAATCGAGATAGCCGACCCGCGGGGTCGACACCGTGATGTCAACGCCGACGTTGAGGCCGCTGATCCAGTCTTTCTCGTTCGGCGCCAGCAGTAGCAAAGGGTCGTTGACGTTGTCACTCTTTTGTGACCCGGGATTGGCAAAGCTGATCGCTGCCGCCTTGCCGGCTGCCGCTTTCAATTCCAGCCGCAACCAGCCGGCGATGCCGTCGCTGCCAGGCGATAGCGCCTTCTCCGATTCGAGAATTTTCTTGCCGCAGCGGGCATAGAGCCGACGCTCGTAGATGCCTTTTTTCGCCGTCTCGGTGAATTTGATACCGATCGCGATCTCCGACAGTTTTGCGAAGTCATCCACAGTTTTGTCGTTGATCGTGAACCGGGCGTCTCCCATGTCGCCCGGATGGTTGGCGGCCCGCTCGAAAAAGCGGAGTAATAGTTGATCCGGCGCGCCTGCGAATTCGAGATTGCTGAGTCGCCACTCGAAATCCCGGCTGGCGATCATCGTGCCGGCGCCGTCGGCCTCGCGCATGATGTCGCGCACGGCAGATTCCTCCGAAAGCTGGTCGTCTATACCGGCCATCAGTGCGATGCGCGGATAATCTTCGGCGAGCGGCTTCACGCCGTCGATTCCCACGCCGAGCCGCAGCGGTTGCTGCTTTACCGGCTTCTCGGTCAGCGACATCTGAGAAATCGCGGTGCGGCGCTGGTAGTCCGCTGTTCCCACCAGACCGGGCGACAGCGGCGCCTCCGGCGCGAACGCCGGCAACCATGGCGTCTCCGGCGCCTTCTGCAGCGCCAGCGGCAGGGTTCCGGCATTGCTGGTCACGAAGCTGAAGGTCTTGAAGCTGCGGCCGTAGGCGATACGCGGGAGCAGCGAGAAGTCACTCGCTGTGTGCGGGTCGTGCCGGTAGAACGGACGTTGCAGCTCGGCACGCTGCTGCGCGTCGTTGTCGACGATCCGCGCCTCGAGCGCCCGGTCCGCAAACGGAAATCCCTGATACTCGATGAACATCGGACTGCGGCCGTCGCTTGCCGCCGGCAACATCGGATGGATCGCACCTTTGGCGTCGGTGCCTGGCTCGTCGGGCTTGTCGTAGGTCCAGCCGAGATCGGCAAGATTGGCGTAAGCCCATTTGTCGGCCGAAGTGCCGAGATCGGCACGCTGGATCGCCACCGCGATGCCGTTGAAGTGTTTGCCGAAGCTGTCAATCTTGCTGCCGTCGATGCTCGCCGCCACCTGGATCGGTATCGGATGGGGAGCGTTGTCGGGAATGAAGCGGGCGTACGGATCGTTGAGGGCATTGAGTGGCGCAATCGCGTTCCAGAACGTCTTGCGCAATTGCAGACGAAATGGAAACAGCGTACCGGCGCGCAGTCTCGAAAGGTCCGGCCGCAGCAGGGTGGTGCCGAAGCCGGGAATCGGCTTGGGCTTCTCGAAGAAGCGCGCCTCGTAGAACGAACAGGTCCGCACCAGCTTGAGCAGATAGTTGAACAGCTTCCTCGGCTTGTGCTCGGGCGGATGGGCTTCCACATAGGCCAGGAGGTCGTGGACGAAGGTGTGCCCGACCGCGCGCCGGATGGCTTCGGCGCCGTTGAAATTGCTTTTGAGCTGGTTGCGATAGTCGGCCCAGGCCGCATCAACAGCGCCCTTTACCAGCGCCAAGTATCTGCCCTTGTCTGCGGCGCTCAAGCCGGCCGTGATGGCGTTGGCAAGCAGATCCGAAAAGCCATCGACGGTCTCGATCAGGCGCATGATCGCGGCCTCGGCGCCGGCTTCGTCGTGCAGCGTCTGCTCGAGATCCATCAGTCTGCGGGAGATAATGGGTCCCGATGTGCCGACCAGCGAGTTGAGGTAGGTGGCATGTTGTTCAACGACCTTCGTTCCGATCGGAAAGGCCTCGAGCAGCGCGGTCACAAGGCTGGACTCGTCAAGCTCAGCCGGCGGAGCGGACAGGCCGTAGACATGGCGCAGCGCTTTGATGAACGGCACATCGTCGATGGCGTTCCCCATCAACGGGCTGCGCCTGAGCACGTCGCGGAGAGCGACGGCGAGGTGCGAGGGGTCAATGAGCTGCGGTTCGTCATCCGGCTTCGGCTCGGGAAGCGCCTTGTCGATCTCCGCCGCCAGGAACGACACGAATGGCGCAACCAGTTCGCCTTCGCCGACCGGTTCGCCGGAAAGGCCGGGCTTAAGGAACGCGATGATGAGGTTGTCCAGCGCCGAAATTAGCCGCGCGACGGCATACCATTGCGTCGCCGTTTCGACCCAGGGATAGAGTATTTTGCCGTCAGGCTGCGTTTGACTTTCGAGCTTGCGGATTCCGAATGCTTCCTCGAATGCCTTAATCTCGTCATCGCTGGTGCCGTACGGCAGCAGCCCGAAATTGGCCGTCATCAGCGACGCCGCGCGCTCCTCCAGCCAGGCAAGCAGGCGGCGGATCTTGTCCGCATCGGGATCGACCGCGAAGTAACCGTCCTTGTCCACCTCGGACGGTTGGAACGGCATCTTTGTAAGATCGCCGCCGATCCGGTTGGTCCGGCACACCGCCGTGCCGAAGTCGCCACGCAGATCGTAGGAATAGTCCAGCGCGATCTCGTCATCGGGGGGAAGAGGCGGAGGGGGAGGGGGACCCGGATCGGGGAGTGGCGGCATGAACGCGACGAAATTGGGCGCTTCCGCCACCGGGTCGCCGAAATAGGGCAGGATCACGAAACGTTTTCCCTTCGGCGCCGCCTCTATGGTCGCGCGCGCGATTCTGACGATGTGAGTCAGCGCGAAGCGGTGGCCGACGGGCGCATTCCAAGAATGGGCGGCGCGCAGGCGATGCGTCGCGGCGGCCTGATCGGCGTCGATCGTCGTCACGCCGGTCGCCGCCTTTTTCGCGGGGGCAGGCGTCGTCCAATACCACTTCAACCGGCTGCCATTGGCGGATTCGAAGCCACCTAGCCACTTCATCAATGAGGCCGGGTCGTCGTATGGCGAGGCCGAAACGGTCGCATCGGCGGGGTCGGGGTTGACCGGGGTCAAGGCCTGGTCGGTCGCGGCCACCGAGAACGCGCGAAACCGCACACTCTGGACGCATTGCAGGAACTTGTCGAATTTGGCTTTGGCACCGTCTTCGTCCGGATCGTCGGACTGGCACTCGAAGCTTAGGTTAACGGCAAAAGTGACAGTTGCTCCGTCAATGTCGGACTGATGGAAGCCCGTAGGCTCCTGGTCGACAACGCAGTGAATGATTGGTTGCAACGCCATGTTCAATGTCTCGCCGCTTCGAGTGTCTTGGCAGCCTGCTGGAGCTTGTCGATCTTGTTCTTGATGGCCGGGTCGGTAGGTTCGGCGCTGACATCGGTTGAAACGGTGGTTTCGGACTTGCCGCCGCGCATCTTGTATGTCGCGGCGGCGCGCGCCGTGATCTTGAAGAATTTCGAAATCCGGATTTCGACGGTGAGCGATCCGTCGGCGTCGATCTGGCCACTGTCGCGGTACGTCATCCGCAACATCAGCACGATGCCGATGGTGACGATGCCGGCGACGTCAACATGTCCGGCGATCACCAGCACTGCCGAGATCGACAGACCGCCGCCAGGCTTGCCGATCACCTTGCGATAGGCGAGCGCGCCCGACAGGGTGATGAACACCTGGCCGGAGAACGGACCGAACGCGAACGCCAGCGACGCCGAACCGCCAGCGCCGGCCTCGACCGTGACGGTCAGCTCGCTGTCGAACGGCCGGTATTCCGCCTCGATCTGGACATAGCCGGTGCCGCCGATCACGAAGATGGAGAAGATGAAGGGCCGTTCGACCGTCGAGAGATTGAAGCGGTCGGCGAGCAGGAAGTCCGGGAAGGCCAGCAGCTTGAAGTGGTTCTGGATCGAGATGTTGGAAACGCCGCTGGTGCCGAAATTGAGCGCCATCGGTGGCAGCGCAAAGGTGTGCTGAACGCCGACCGGGATGCCGTCCCGCTTGATGATCTCGAGGCCGCCGATCTTGTCGGGGAACAGCGCGCCGAGGAAATCCTGTATGAACTGAAACGTCGGATTGAGGCGGATGTTCTTCGGATCGAACTCGATCTTCAGCCCGCTCTCGCGGGTGAAGTTCAGCGCAAATTTCTCAAATCTTACCATCGACTGCCCGCCGACCACCATGTCGATCACGGTGGCGATGCGGCCGTAGCCGGTCTCGGTGACCTTGTCCTGGTCCTTGGAAGCATCGAGCCGCACCTGGCCGGTCAGGCGCATGTCGACGAAGTCGGCCTTGAAGACCCCGATCGAGAACAGGCTTCGGCGGCCCGCCATCGGCGCATCGATATCGACTTGGACCCAGGCCCGCGCCTGGGCCTTGTCGAAATCGTGGGTGACGCGCACCGCGTCGCCGACGCCGGACGGAATCTTGTAGCCCTTGAGCAGGCTGTCGAGCTTGGCGCCGCCGAAATTGCGGAACACCTTAGCGATGTCAAAGTCCCCGAGATCCGCCGGCATTAGGCGGTCGCCGATCTTGTCGAACGGAAGCGAAAGCCCGAGCGCTTTCAATTCGTCGCCGAGCCGGTTGAAGAGCGCGTTGGCCTTGGTGGTCTGGACGATGTCGCTGAGCTCGTCGTAGGAGGAGCGGATGCGGTCGATGTCCGCCTTCAGCGCGGCGATCTCGGGCGCGGTGGTGACCGCGGAATACAGTTTGAGAATATTGCTCGGAGCGGCCAGCGCCCCGCCGTCACCAAGCTCGCCGAACTGGTTGAAGATGCGGCCGGCGAACATCTGCGCGGTCTGGGTGGCGCGCGACATGTCGTTCTGGACGCTGCGAACCGACTGTCCGAAGGATCGGGCGGCCTGGATCAGCCCCTTGAGTTCCTTGGCGTCCGTCGGGAAGCTGGCCAGATCTTGGTCGAGCGGACCGAACCTGTCGCTCAGATCCTTATACGCCGCCTGCCATTGCCTCTCGAAGTAGTCGTGCACGTCACCCGTCAACGTTTTGAAATACCCTTCGACGTCGGCGATGCCTCCAGCAAGTTGCGCGCATGCTTTGGAAACCTGGTCGAGCGCTCCGAGCGCTTCCTCGGTCAGCGCGCGGCTCAGGTTGCCGACGTTTTCAGCCAGCAGATCGAGTTGCGTCCTGATCGTCTTGACCGCTGCCTGGATCTTCTGCTGCTGCTCGGCGTCAGGTTCGATCTTATCTGGTAGCGAAGCCAAAAGTTGCTTCAGCGCCTGACCGACAATCTTGTCCTTGACGACGGCCTCGAGCAGTTGATCAGGCGCGAGCGCTTCCCGCGCGTCGTGCACGGCCACGTGCAGGTCGTCGACCATTGGAAGGATCGCGGCGGGAACCTGCAGCAATTTGCCTTTGAGCTGTTGCAGTTCGGCGCCGACGCACTCCGTCGCGCACAGCAGGACCGCCTTGACCTGATTATCCACCGCCGACAGCTTTTCAGTTACCCAAATATCGATCCCCACGAGCTTTGACTTGAGTTCGCTGAAGACGTCTGCGACCGCGTCGGCAACATCGGCGGCGCCCGCGTCGGCAAGGTCTGTCGCCGCCTGCAACACGGCCGCGATTTCATCCGCAAGACCCTGACTGACCGCCTTGACGGCGTCGCTGACGGCCTTGACCAGCACGATTACGTCGGCCGCCTCATGATCTACGCGGTCGTCGAATGCCTTGGCCTGTGCGCGCACTCTTTTGAGCGCGGTCTTCGCGGTGTTGCATGCGGTCCGCATGTTCTCCAGCGCCGATTTTGCGCTGGCCTTGAGCGGCGCGCTAACGCTTGCTCCGTCGACCCTGCCGATCAAATCATCGATCTTACCGATACCCAAATCCGGCGCGAGTCGCTGTATCAACGTGTCTGCGCCCGCCATGATCTGGTCGATACGCCGTTGCAGCAGCGTGATCCTGGCAATTGCGCCCGCTTCGAGCGCTACGTTCTGCTGCAACAGCTTCGCGATATGGCCTCCAACGGCCTGGCTCAAGTCGTTCAGTTCGACGCCGAGGCGGTGGCAGGTCTCCTCGATCGCGGCGGCGATATCGTTCTCTAGGTTGGAGACGCTTGCCAGCACGCCGGCGCGGAATGCCCGGCGCCGTTCGTCCGACCAGGGCTTGTTCTGGTCGTAACCGTTGACGAACTCCTGAATACGCTGTTGCGCTCTTTGAAAGATGCCGTCGATCTCCGCTTCGAGCGCCAAGATGATGCCACGGCCCTTCTCGACACCGTCCTCGACATTTCCGATATCCTGGCTCGCTTCGTCGAACACCGGCCGTATCGCCTCGACGGCAAGGTCCTGGAGTTTCGAGATCAGATCGGTTTTTGTCGTCCCCAGTTCATAGGGCTTGATCTCAGCCAGAATCGCATCGGCCTGGGCGACGAGATCCTGCAGTGCGGACCGTACCAGCATCTCCTTGCGCTGGATCATTCCCACCGCGTCGGTTTTGAGCTTGCCGCAGAGCGATGGCGCGGCCCTCAGTCCCGATACGAAGTTGGCGAACTTGTCGCGGTCGGCCTGCGAGGGCAGTGCCGCCTTCGCCTTGTTCTTGAAGTCTGTGATCCATGCGGTGTCGGTATCGGTCAACCCCTTGCGGGCCTTGTTGAGCGCGTCGAGATCGCTTTTCTTGGGATCCAGCGCTTTGACCAGCGCCCGCACCTTGTCGGTGAAGACCTCGGCGCCGGCGAACGGCGCGACCGAGCTCCCGTCGTCCCAATAATTCAGCTTCGTCAACGTATCGTCTGGCCCGCCGTCGAATTGGCCGGAAAGCTTCAGCGAATTAATCAACGAGTCCGGAAGGAGCTTCGAACTGGCGCCTACGTGGCTCGCACGCATGAAGCTGACGCTGTCGAGCCCGGCATAGACGGGCTTGTCGGCTCGGCCGGCGTTGATCGCCGCCTTCTGTGCGGCCGGCGCCAGGCGCCAGGTGAAGCGGCGAAGCCCAGGAAGGATGCGCCCGACGGCGCGCCTGCGGCTGTCACTGCCCCTTGCCCCCTCGGGCGGCGGCTCCGATGATTTTAAGTCGGCATGGTCTGCGATCGCTTGGGCGATCGGCATGTTGGGAAAGTCAAGGTCGAGCCGCGAGTCCCAGGTGTCGGTTTCGGCGCTCGCGCCCTTGCTGACGTCGGCAAAGAAGAAGAGATAGTCCGGGTCGAGGCATTCCTGCGCCACGACCGGCTTTACGCCCTCGCCTTCGCATCTCGACACGAAGGCGATATCGGGCATCGGGTAGACCTGCGGCCGCTCGCGCGCGCTCAATCTATTCCACAACGGGATCTGCCAGCCAAAGGTGCCGACGTCGCTGGCCCAGGCGCTGTCTACGTTGATGATCTTCGAATTGAAGCGGACGCGATCGAGGAAGCCGGTACTGCGCTGCGACGCTGTTGTGAAGTCGGGATAGTTGCGTTCTGGCTGCAGCAACTCGATATACTCACGCACCTTGCGCAGAATCGGTCGGCGTGAACGCGTCTGGTGCGGATCCTCCGAGTGCTTCGGGGCGAACTGCGGCGGCAGGTTGACCGTCCGCTCATAGACGACGACGTGTTTGGCGCGGTGCCAGAAGGCGCAGATGCGTCCGAGCACCTCGACCTGCTGGCGCTGGACGTAGCCGTTGCGCGTCTCGCTGATGACGGTGACCCTGCCGCCGAGAAATTCGGCCTTCTGCGCCGCATCGCCGCCGATCGGCGACAGCGCAATAGATTCGATAGCGCCGCCGCTGGATTGCGGCGCGCTCAAGAGCGACTTGAACAGGTTGAGCGATTCGACCGGCCATAACGCGCCGCCGCTCAGGCCTTGCGGATGGTGGCGGGGGAAGGCCGCCATTTCGTCCGGCACCTTATCCGAATCCATCCCGCCAATTTTCGGAAGCTTCCCGTAGTCCGTGCCGCTGTCGGCCGGATCGGCTACCGGCGCGCGATGTAGCGCGGTGTGACGGAGCGCAAATTGCGCGCCTTCGGCGAATCGCGCCGGCGCGAAGTCCACGGACGAATCGAGGTCGCGAGCCCAGACCTCCAGCCGTTCCGGCCGGCGGGCAACCGCGCTTCGCAGCGCATTCCAGCGGGTGGAGAGCACGGCTTCGGCATCGCGCGCCCGTCCCGTCAGCTTGCCCGTTAAGGCTTCGATCTCGGCGACGCGCGCGCCCCGGGCAACCCCGTGTTCTTTCGAGACGTCGACCCCGACCGGCAGACCATAGAGGAATTCCGCGCGCAAGAACCCGAGCGGGGCACCGACGCCGAATTCGCCGCGCTGCCGGAAAATCTCGTAGCTGGTCGATTCCGGCATAAAGTAACCGCGCTCGACGTCGCTCGGGCGGATCCAGATTTCCGCCGACGGCGTCAGGCGGAATTCGACTGCACGGCGCCTGGTGCCGTCCAGAACGGGGTTCCCATCGTTGTCCTTCCAAGGCTGGAACGGCCGCGGCGGCGTCTCCAGCTTGGCGTCGTCGTCGGACAGGTCGTGGATCTCGAGCCGGCGCGGTTTGTCGGCGCTTTCGCCGACCGCCTGTGGCGGCAAGACGTAATGATAGTAGTCGGAAACGCGCTTGTATTGCCAGATGCGATCGTCGCTGGAATAGTCCGCGACCGAAGCATTGCCGGCGTCGGCGCGATCCATCAGCGAGCGGTGCGTGAAACGAAAGATCGCGAACGGTTCTGACGAAAGCACGACGTAGGAACGATCGCCGGTCAACTGGTTGTCCTCGATCAGCGATGCCTTGAGTCTGCGGTCCTGCGTCGGCGACAGCGTCTCCGTGGCGGTCAGCCAGAGTGTATTGGGGCCCGGATCGTCCTGCCATTGCGGGTAATTCAGCGGAATCAGCAGGGGCGCGGGGCGCTCGCTGCGGTCGTTGCGCGCGACATCGACGCCGATCGGCTCGACCCACGCCGTCGGCAGCCTCAGCCTGAGCTCGGTGGCGACCCTCCCGCCGGGATAGACCAGAACCGGAGCGCCGCCGCCGAGGCCGAGCCGAGTACCGCGTCCGCCGATCCGGATGTAGCCCGGCTTGATCTTGTCGGAGTCCGGCTTGGTCGAGGGGTTTGGGTTTCCGGAAAATTGCAACGAGCCAAGCCGGCCTCGCCAGGCGGTGAACGCGTGAAGTTCGGAAATTGCAAAGGAGGCGAAGAATGGTTCGCCGTCCTCGATCGCGGTGGGGCTTTGCGGCGGCCATTCGTGATCGTGGCCCAGCACGATATCTAGCCTGACGTCGTCCTTGCTGACGGAGACGTCCTTTCCGGCCTTGACGATGGCCTGCTCGAAGAAGGTCAGCTTGGTCGCCTTGAGCTTTAGCAACTGGGGGTCTTTGACGTCCTCACTGGCGGGGATGAGTTCGTCGGGGTTGGCAAGGCTTAGGCGCATCGGTGGCCGCGCCCAGGGGGAGGATATGTCGTCTTGCGGCGCCCTTCGTCCCCAAACGAAGGTGCCGTTGCCGGCTGCATCCAGTCGGACCGGAATCGGAGATCCGTAGAGCGAGAATCGGACTTGCGGTTTGAGCGGATTGGCAAGGTCGGGGAGGAATGAATGCGGCTGTCCCGCTTCACTGAGCTCCAGCGCGTCGCGGACAGTCCTCAGCGAATAAGCAGCCTCGCGCAACAGGCCCGAAGCGAACTGGGTGGCCGCCGTAACCGGCGACGAAAGGTCGTCGGTGCCGCTGCTGCCTGCGACGGTCTCCGGCCAGTGCAGGCGCACCGTGACCCGAAGCGACCAGTCGATATCGCGAGCCTCGCTCCAGATCTTGTCGGGCGTGATTTCCCATGACAGCTCGCAGTCGGCCGAGAGAACCTGACCGGTCGTGAGCCAGCCCTCGACCCGGCTTTTTGCTTCCGTGTCCGGTCCGTCGAGCCGGCCGAACTGAACGCCATCGGTTCGGCGTCCGCCAAGTTCGTCAGCCAGCCGAAGACGCAGCGTGGTGCCCGGACCGCTGCCGTTGGTCTGGAAATCCTCGGCCGGATCGGTATGCGGCACATTCTGCCACGGCACCACCGTCGCCCGATAGACCAGGCTGCTGACCCGGTCCGGCTTGCCGTCGGCTCTCCGCTTTCCGAAACGCAGGCTTGAGTCGGCGGCTCCAAGCCTGGTTGGATTGAGCCAGTCGTGATGGTCGTAGCTGACCGCAAATCCGTACGGCCACAGGATGTCCTGCACGATCGCCTGGCGGTTCAACGGCCAGTAGTGGTGGGTCTCCTCCTTGCCTGGTCGGTTGTAGGACGCGAATTGTTTGTTCGGCGTCTTGTTGTATTCGGCGAAATCGAACTCGCCCAGCCGCATGGTTCCGGGAGCGCGCTTGCCGACGAGCGGAAACGAGTTTGCCGTGCTGTTGACGAGGTCGGGAAGGACGTCTTTTGCCGTCCATCCCGCAACTAGCGTATCGATGCGCAGCAACTCCTTGGAATCAGCCTTGCGCGGGGCGAGATCGTATACCGCCGAAAACGGAAATGAGGTCGCGTTGATGACACCGGTGCCTTGCAGGCTCGTGCGGCGCACGGGAAGCGGCAGATGCAGGTTGAGATAGAACTGCGGCTTCGGCTTGCGGCAAATTCCGAGAACCGAATAGACCGCTCCCGCGCTGCTGCTGTACTGGGTTCGCGTGACGAGCGGCCATTGCAGGTTGAGCACGGGGTCCGGCCCGTCCTCCGCGGTATATTGTTCAAGTAGGAAGGCGCCCCGGAACACCAGCGATGACGAGTTGTCGTCGGGGCCCGATGGCAAAGTGCCGTCCAGCCACACTGAAGGTTTCCCGGCGGATACTTGGCTTGCAAACCAGTCGGCCGCGTCGTTGGCGGCATGGTCGAACAAATGTTCGGAGGGAAGTTCCGGAGCGGATCCGATCTCGTCTTTGGGACACCAGCGCAAGAAGGTCCGTCGCGAAGTATCGCCGGAATTTTGTGCTGCGTAGTGGATTTCAACCGCGCCCTCGACGGTGGTCGGCGATGCCGTGTTCGGCGAATCGAGAACAGGAGCTTCTGCCTTTGGCGGCCAGTAGAACTTGCCGTAGAGCCGGAATGCCAGTGCCATCCATTCCCCCGAACATCGATGCGCTTCACAGCGGTGCTTTGCAGCGTCGCCGCTGGACAGTGCTGCCTCACCGGACTATCCCGCGAATTCATGTGATGGTGCGCTAGGCGGTGACGGAGAAATAAATGTCCATCTTGTGATCGCCGAGCGTGGCGTCGTCGTAAGAAAATTGTGCGCCTGAGTTGTAGTTCCACGCGTTCCGATCGGCTTGGCCAGCGACCGCGGCGTCGAAAATGATCCTGTCGATGCAAAGTTTGGCCGCTTGCTCGGCATTCGCAACAAGCGGCAACAGGCTTGCCGCGATTTCCTCGTTGCCTATAGTTACAGCCCGCCCAGCGCCGGAATCGCCAGCGGTCTGCGGAAACTCGCTAATCTGGATCGGGTCTCGCGATAAAGTTGCCAGCGCCAATACCAGCGACTGCAGCTTTGGCGTGATCACTGTGCCGCTGTTCCTGCGCAGCAATTGCTCTCGCAAGCGCGGCTTGCCAGCCTCGAAGGTGATCTTTTGTTCGTCGATCTTTTTCTGAAGCTGCACATCGATGGCGGCCGCTGGCTCGGTCTGCGCCCCCTGCTTCGTGTCGCTGCCGCTCGGCTGGATGCCGAAATAGGCGTAGGCAGCAGTCACCGCCAAGCCTAACCAGGTGGTGCCGAGATCCGTGATCGTCTTGTTGCCCTCGGGGCAGAGCATGACACCGACGACGAGCGCAGCGATGCCGGTAAACACCCAGGCAAATAGGTAAAACCCTACCACGGTGTTGGTGGCATAAATCCCCAGATTCGTTTCCGGCGCTGCGCCGCCGATCGTGGGCGCCGCGCCAGGTTTTGTTACGCTCAACTGTGCGATGACCAGCGCGGAAACGAGACCGCCGACCGTGGTCAGAACATAGATATAGCCGCCCTCATACCCTGCGGGCGTCACGCAGCCCTTGCCGCCAGGATAGATATGATAAATCAGGTAAAGCGCAGACGAACAATAAAGAACCAGCAGCACAAGGGCCAGTGTCGCGCTGAAAATAGGGCCAAATCGCGAACTCATAGCACGCCCCCCGAATAACATACCTAAAAAATATCCGCGTTTAATAGACTATCGAAGACAACCTAAATATGTCAAACAGCAGATTACCGCCTCGGCGGTCGCTCCTTCCTTAAGGGCGTTCGAAGGTTGCTAAAAGATTTTACGAACGACGCTGTTTTCAAGATCCGAAAGTGAGTAGGAGAACGGAATGGATTACGCGTGTTTCCAGCCCCATACGATCTATGTCAACGGAGGAAAAAAGGCCAAAGACATCACGGTGTCCATAGTAGACAAATGTGGAGGCAAGACCTCAATCTACGTGGTCAATCCGAGCGGAACGCACGTCTTCGAGAAGGAATTGTCGTCTCCAGGAAAAGTCCTTTTGTCCGTGGATCCAGACAATGAGGTTCATGTTTTCTGCAATGGCGGCAGTGATGACAAGAGTGAGTGCGGCATCACCATTGATGACGGTTAAGCGCCAAGCATGCTCGTAATGCGGCGCTGAACGGTTACGAAGACTCTGCTTAGTTGCAAGCATGTTTTATGGATTGGGATCGCTGATCTTAGCCTCCTTTCCTGAACAGCCGCCGTCTGAAGTTTTTGGTGCTGACGATCGCCGCGCGGGCGGCTCCGCGGCCCTGCCCTGCGCCCTAGTCTTGAAGCCATCCATAAACTAATATCGAAATCGCACCATCAGGGGCTCTTATCACAAAGAGGACCTCCTCATGCCCTCCATGTCGTTCACGATTTATAACACGAATGAAGATCAGTCGTTCACGGTCAATGATCTCAAGGATACGACCAAGAATCCGATCTGGACTGGCGCGATAAATCACAATAGTTCATCCCCCCCGATCCAGTGCTGGAAGGGATCGGATGAAAGAGGTCGGATCGAGATCCTCGGGTCAGCGTCCGGAGATTTATTAGCAGACGTAGACGACGATGGCGCTCAAGTCCGATACTGACTCCGGATAAAGTGCCTGCGCCTGCGCGATGGCGGCAAAGTTGGAGAAGTTCATTCTCGCGTCTGCGCCAAGCGGGGCCACCCGCAACAGCGACTTTAAGAAGACCTCGCCGGAAACAGCTTATAGAAACTGTCTAAGTCTATTCGAAGAGGGCCTCGGCTGGCTGCCTGGAAACGATCATGTAGGAGATTTCTCCGCTATGGACATCGAGATCTGGGCACCTCGCGACACTCAAGGCGATTTCAGTTTCGGGCCGGCAATTGGCCTCGAAAAAGCAATCGAGATTAGTGAAGCAGGAAGGCGATTTTACGCGGTAGTGCGTCAGAATGACGGCTACGCGATGCATGTACCAACCGAGGGACGCTTTAACTCGACTTTGTCGGCACAAGGACCAACGCCGAACTCATCACTCGTACACTTGTCGATACCGACTCCCGGGCGCATTGTGGGGGTTCGTTGCGCACCAAAACGCTCCGGCCTCCTCAGCAGCCGCCAAGCGGTTGCTCTCGACGCTTTATAACAGTCCCACAAAGGACCTCCCAACAAACTCGCATGGATAGCAGCGAGCGCGCACGCGGAAATCACACATCGCGCTTATGTTGCTGACTACGTAGAACCAGTTCTTGCCGAGCTCAAGAGCGCGAACTGACGTGCGACTGAGCATCCGTCCAGCTGTTATTCTGGCCTCTGCGAGTATGTGCTAAGCGGCGCGAGTGCCCCCAACATGCCGACGTCGAGAGGCCGGACAGCGCGAGCAAACATAGCGCAATCACGACCGTCGCCGAGGAGATTGCGAGCGCCGTCAGCACTACGAATCGGCTAGCTCCGACGCTTTTGGCGCTATCGCTTACGGGATTCAGGCGCTGCAAATCCGCGCCCGCAATCCATGACAATGACCGGCACGTCTAATTCGCAGTCTCTACCAAGGGGCGGTCTCCGCGCGCACGGCCCGATCCGGCACGGCGTAGCCGGACCGCAGGAATGCTACTGAGTGAACCAGCGGCGCAGGCGGAATCGTGCGCCGACGGCCAAGATTCATGCGGCGCTGCTCCGATTTCGTATCCCAGTTCCAGTGCTTCTTGGGCACATATTCGGCAATGCGCCAGACAGGCGTCAGGGACTCGTGCATCTGGGCATCGGGGTTTGCTTTTGCATATTTGTCCGAACTGCGCCCCATGATCTCGTCGATGCGGTTCCGATCAACAAAGAGCCCCGCCAGAGCCGCCTCACGCACCATCCATTCGAACGCGAATTTTGATAGCCCGCTCTCCCGTTCCGGATACCCTCCGCCGACATCGCAATGAACGCCAGGGAACCAAACCTGCTTGAGGTCTCTCGGGCCGCCGTCGGCCGTCGGCGGATCAGGTCGCCAGAGGCTCGTGCGAAAAAACGCGCGGCGCTCGTCGAGCGAGACGGCATGCCTGCCGATCGCGATATCCGGGTTGGTGGCGGTGTAGGGCAGCTTCAGAGGGTTCTCGATCCACCCGACGGAACTAACCGTATCCCAGACGCCAACAAAATGCGGCTTGCAATCGTCGCCTCGGAACGTCGACCTGAAATCGGCGGCCAGACCAAATGTCGCATCGGCGCCCATGCGTCCCGCGGCGCTCATCATTCGAATCGCATAAGGCACCATCGGCTCGTTGCCGCGTGGCAGCAGCCCATACATGTGCAGCAAGGACGCCACCGCCCTGACCGTGTAAGCGCCTCGGCTAAACCCGAACATGTAGAGCCGGTCCCCGGGCTCGAAGCTGCGCATGATGAAGCTGTACGCGTCACCAACATCCCGCTCGAGCCCGTACCCGATCGCCAAGCCAAGATACTTGGTAACTTTCCGCGCGACGCTCGTCAGAGCGGCCGCTGCCTCCATTGTTCCCAGACCAGGATGATAATAAGCCGCCTGGCGTCCCGCTGAATTGTCGAGAACGCGAAACAACTTGAGGACGTTCGTGTGATCGGTTGCGAACTCGTTCGCCGTGCCGTCGCAACACAAAACGACGTTCTTTGCCATTGCGAACTTCTCCTTTGAGCTTTAGACTAGGCTCTAGTCCAGTTTAAAAATCGGCTGCAACTTTTTTCTCTAGCTCACGCCATCCCAAAATTTTCAATACCCTCGCCGAGGTACGCTTCGTCAGGATCATCTCGCGAGCTGCCGAATAATCCAATCAAACTCCATTCGTCGCAAGCGTTGGCCAAGACGAATGAAGCAGTGGAATTCCATTACAGGGGGCTGCAATGGCAAACGGATTCCGCGTACTTGCGAAATCTCGCAACGAGCCTCATCGCGTCGCGCTCGGCGTGCAAGAAGTAACTACCGACTTCACCGTCGAGCCTTTGTTTCAAAGCATCGGTCGCGAGAAGGGCCCGGCGGCCGCCGCAACATCCAGCTGGCGCGTCCTGTCTTTTAAGGACACGGTCGAAGCGCCGAACCCTTGGCAGGCTTGCCACCAGCTGGTGGCCGCCTCGAAAGGCACAGACGCCGAAATCGAATTCGCCGAACCCGACCTCGAACAAGCTTGGGTCCTGCCTCGCGACGACACGCGCGGCCTTTCAATCGCCGGTAATTGCGCTGCGGCCGATCCTCAAAGCAAAGACTATCCGCGCGACGCCAACAACTACTGGTATCGCGACGCCAACCACGGACAGTACGACAAGGCTCTCAAGGGATTGTCGGATCCCGGCGCTGGAAACCGCGTCCGCATTGCGCATCTCGACACGGGATACGACCCGTCCCACGGAACAAGGCCCGCCTTCATCGCCAAGCAACTCGAGCGCAACTTCGTCGACGCCGATCGGCCCGGGGACGCATCCGACAGTTCGAGCGGCGTCTTCACAAATCTCGGGCACGGAACAGGCACACTTAGCCTTCTGGCGGGAAAGGCGCTCAACGGCGGAGCGCCGATCGGTATCGCCCCCTTCGCCGAGATCGTGCCCATACGCGTCGCCAACAGCGTGGTGCTGTTCCGAAACAGCGCCATCGCGAAAGCATTCGACTACGTCCACGGGCTCGGGGCCGACGCTGGCAAGAAAGTCCACGTCATCACCATGAGCATGGGCGGCGTCGCCTCACAGGCGTGGGTCGAGGCAATCAACGCGCTCTATGACGCTGGCGTCTTCATCGTCACCGCCGCCGGCAACAATTACGACAACCTGCCGGTCCACGAGATTGTCTACCCGGCGCGCTTCGACCGAGTAGTCGCTGCCTGCGGGGTCATGGCGGACGGACAGCCATATGCCGACCTTTCGCCGCTTCTTATGGCGGGAAATTACGGCCCGCCGGAAAAAATGGCGACAGCGATCGCCGCCTATACGCCAAATACCCCGTGGGCAAGACTGGGATGTCCCTCGATCATCGACTTCGATGGAAACGGGACGTCCGCAGCGACCCCGCAGGTCGCAGGGGCCGCCGCCCTGTGGATCCAAAAGAACCGGAAGGCGTATGACGCCTATTCGGCACCTTGGATGCGTGTCGAAGCAGTTCGAAAGGCGCTGTTCGATGCAGCGCGGTACGACTCGGCGTTGCGGGACCATCTCGGCCGCGGGCGCCTTGCCGCCGCCGACGCATTGGCGATCGCTCCTCCAAAAGAAAAAGAACTCCAGCAGCTGCCGCCAGACCGCGTCAACTTCCCTTTCCTGAAGCTGCTCACCGGTCTCGGCCTCGACTCCATGCCGCCCGGTCAACGAAACATGATCGAGCTCGAAGCGCTGCAGATCCTGCAGTCGACCAGGCTGCCCGACGAGTTGCGCGCGGCGCTGCGAACCGGCGCGGCGCCCAGCGCTCGCATCGTGGCGCGCGCCGCCGACGAATTGCTCGCCAAGCCCGGCATGTCGGCGCCGCTGCGTTCAGCTCTGGAAGGCGTCGCAATCGCGGGCGCGCCTACCGGCGTCAATTCGTCCGAGATGAAACCCAAGCGCATGATCGATCCCGTCGCTCGCTTGCACCTCGATTTGGCCTGCAAGCCGAACGTCTCGAAACCGCCGACGCGCCGCCTGCGCGTCTTTGCTTTCGATCCGGCGGCCTCTGTCGATCCCGACACTGCTAGTATGAATCTGGCCACCGTTTCCATCCGGTGGGAGGACAACCTCCAGCCAGGTCCGGTCGGCGACTACGTCGAAGTCATCGACGTCGATCCGGCAAGCGCCTGCTGTTACGCGCCGGTCGACCTCAATCATCCATACCTCATCGCCCAAAACGGATTGGCACCCTCCGAATCGAACCCGCAGTTCCACCAGCAAATGGCGTACGCGGTCTCGATGCGCACCATCGAAATTTTTGAGCGCGCGTTAGGACGATGCGCACTCTGGTCATCAAGGCTCGTCCGCAATCAGGCCGGCGACGTCGTCCGCGAGGAGTTCGTCGAGCGGTTGCGCATCTATCCCCACGCGCTACGCGCCGCCAATTCGTTCTATAGCGGCGACCGCAAGGCCCTGTTGCTCGGATACTTCTCCGCCGGGACGAACCGTGTGGGCCTGACCATGCCGGGCGGGCGTGTGTTCTGCGCGCTTTCGCACGACATCGTCGCCCACGAGACCTCCCATGCCCTCCTCGACGGTCTGCACCGGCGCTATCAGGAGGCCACCAACCCGGACATGCTGGCCTTTCACGAGGCGTTCGCGGACATAGTCGCACTGTTCCAGCACTTCATGATTCCGGAGGCATTGCTCGACCAAATCAAGAAAGCCCGTGGCGACCTTGAAGCCGAAAGCCTGCTCGGCCAGCTCGCGGTCCAGTTCGGGCAGGCGTCGCAGGACGGCTACGGGGCGCTGAGAAACGCCATCGGGACGTTCAACAAAGAAGGCGAGTGGGAGCGCTGCAAACCGCAACGCTCCGACTACGACCCATCGAAGGAGCCGCATGCGCTCGGCGCCGTGCTCGTCTCCGCGGTCTTCGATGCCTTCATCAAACTCTATCGTCAACGCAGTGCAGACCTCATTCGCCTGGCGACCTCTGGGTCGGGCGTCCTGCCGGCCGGCGACATCTCCCAGGATCTCGCCACGCGGCTCGCCAAAGAGGCAGGCAAGCTCGCCGGCCATGTGCTGAACATGTGCATCCGCGCTCTGGACTACTGCCCGCCCGTCGATCTGACGTTCGGCGACTACCTTCGGGCGCTAATCACTGCGGACCGCGATCTCGTGCAGGACGATGACCGCGGATATCGCGTCGCGTTCATCGCGGCGTTCCGGGATCGAGGAATCTACCCGAGTAACGTTCCATCACTCTCGGTCGACAGCGCGGTCTGGGAAAAGCCGCCGCTGCCGCTGTCCGACCTCGGCAGCCTGTTCAAAACGCTCCGCCTCGACTGGGCGCTCGATACAGACCGGCGGACGGCCTATGAAACCTCGCGATTGAATGCGATCGCAGTCCGGAAATGGCTTCTCGATCCCAACCGATCTCAGGAACTCGCGGCGCTCGGATTCGAACCGGCCGCCAAGACCAAGGAGATCCTGAAACTCACCGGCGAAATGCGCCCGATCGAGGTCCACTCGGTCCGGCCGGCGCACCGAGTCGGGCCAGACGGTCAGAGCCGTACCAGTCTCGTCATCGAGATCACCCAGACATTCCGCGAGGGGCCGCAGAGGCGCCGGTATCGCAACGGCTGCACGCTGATCATCGAACTCAGCACCGCGCAGGCAGGCTATTTCGTGCGCAAGAAGATGAAGACCGTCATCGAGCGCGAGCTCCTGCATCGGGCTGCGCTGGCCAATGTCAACGACGGGACCCTGAATTCCAATTACTTCGCGACCGCGCCAGGGACCAACGAACCCTTCGCGCTCCTTCATCGGTCGCACTAGGAGAGGGCCCATGGCAACACCCGCTCGAAGCACCAGGCCGGCCGGCAAGACACAGCAGAAAAAGCCGCAACGCGCCAAGGTCGAAAAGGCGAGCCGTCGCCCCAAAACTGATGAAGCCACAGTTCGCCCCGCGGTGGAGCGTGCTTCCGCCGGCGGGCGGGCGCGCGTCAGGATGTATCGTCACGGACTAGGCGACTGCTTCTTGATCTTTCTGAGCAACGTCGAGGCGGGTCAGCCGGATTTCAAAATCCTCATCGACTGCGGCGTCATCCTGGGAACGGCGGATGCAAAGCAGAAAATGACCGACGTCGTAATAGACGTCGTCGCTGAAACGGGAGGAGAGATCGACCTCCTGGTCGTTACTCACGAGCATTGGGACCATGTATCTGGGTTCACCCAGGCCGCCGAGGCGTTTGCCAATTTGAAGGTCGGCCAGGTCTGGGTCGCCTGGACCGAAGATCCGAACGATCGGCTCGCCAAAGAATTGTCCGATGAACGCAGCCTCGCGCTCACGACTCTCCAGCGCGGCGCCCAAGCACTGGCGGCCGCCGGCGCGACCGATGAAGCCGAAACTGTCTCGAACCTGCTCGGATTCTTCGGCGCCGCCGGATCGGGATCAACCAAAGACGCCCTCGATAGCGCCAAGAAGATGGGCCCGATCCGCTACTGCCGGCCGACGGACGCGCCGACGCAGTTGCCGAAGCATGGCGCGCGTATATACGTGCTCGGTCCGCCGCAGGACGCAAAGATGATCAGGCGCTGCCTGCCGTCGAAGGCAGCGCCGCAAACGTACGGTTTGGCGCTCGATGGCTCCGGGCTCATGGCACTCGACGTCGTGAGCGCTTTGAACGGCGAGGACGCGGCGCCCTTCAGCGACATTTACGCGATCCCGCTCGATGTCTCCAAAAGCATAGATTTCTTCCGGCAACGGTACTGGGGGCCAGGCGACGACGGGCCGGCTTGGCGCTTGATCTCGGGTGACTGGCTCGATAGCGCCAGCGATCTCGCGCTCGCGCTCGACAGCGCCACCAACAACACGAGCCTCGTTCTGGCGATCGAACTCGCCAACGCCGACGTCTTGCTGTTTGTCGGCGATGCGCAGGTCGGCAACTGGGAATCCTGGCAAGACTTAAGCTGGGAAGTCGACGGAAAGACGGTAACCGGGCCGAATCTGCTCGCTCGAACGATCTTCTACAAAGTAGGCCATCACGGCAGCCACAACGCGACGCTGAAAACGCACGGCTTGGAAGAAATGAATGCCCTCCAGATCGCCGCCATTCCAGTCGATCACGAAATGGCCTTGAAGAAGCGTTGGGGCCGGATGCCGCTGCCGGAACTCGTCGATGCGCTGAATGATCGGACAAAAGGGCGCTTGCTGCGCTCGGACGTCAACCCGCCCACTATCGTCGGCGTCACGTCCGATAATGCGCTCTACTTCGACATCTCAGTCTGAGCGGGCGTTGTCAGAAGCTCCCGGCCTGCCATCTGCTGCAAGGAGGGGAATACCGAAAGGAGTAGGAGGCAAATCAGGGCGGCTTCTAGAGCATCGAAGCCGGCTTCGCAGACACTCGCCTCAATCCAATTTTGCGGCAGCAGATGTTTGGGCCCGGATGGCGCCGGTTCCTGAATTTCGCGGCAGCGGCAACGCAGAGCTCAGGCTTGACGCATTCGAGCAGCCTCTTGCAGACGTTGCCGTCGGACCGGCGATGAGAAAGCGTCATCAAGCGAACCTCAGCGAGTGCCTGCCCTAAAGCTGGGGCGACACGGGCGCGGCGAATCGTAAAAATGCGCGCCAATACTCACGTGAGCCGACAATATCCTGCACCGAGATACGTTAAGCCGCGCGCGTTAACGTAGCCATCCGGCGTAGGCCGCAGGCGTCTGATATTCTCATACGGGATGGAGGATTCCGTCCGACTTGAGAGTTTCGATAGCCTTGTCGAGCGTCAGGTTGTGATAGAGACGGAACCATTCGC
>WBZM01001342.1_pt1 | contig 24796 bp, 19 predicted proteins | sample 5204271 | NCBI WGS metagenome assembly WBZM01 (sample SAMN12344346, study PRJNA552823) | activated sludge metagenome | biome: Activated sludge suspended growth; feature: Nitrification reactor; material: Wastewater; isolation source: activated sludge from nitrification reactor of wastewater... | reverse complement strand
TCCAGGCCATCAAGGCCGGCAACGATGTGGTCGGCAACCGCACCCGCGTGAAGGTCAAGAAGAACAAGGTCGCCCCGCCCTTCACCGAGTGCGAATTTGACATCATGTACAACGAGGGCATCTCGCGTAGCGGCGACGTGCTCGACCTGGCCACTACCTACAACATCATCGACAAGCGCGGGGCTTACTTCCGCTACAACGATGTTCTTCTGGGCCAGGGGCGCGAGAATGCCAAGGTGTATCTGATCGAGAACCCATCGGTCATGGCCGACCTGGAGCGCCGCATCCGCAGCGAGGCCCGCCTGGCCCCGGTCAAGATGGATGACGACACGACCGCCGAGGCGTCGTTGCCGGCCGAAGAAGGGGAACCCGGCGAATTCTAGCCCTTTCGTGGCGCGACGGGCCGGCGGACAGCTGGTCTGTCGCGCTGCTTTTTGGGGACTGGCCGATCGTCAGGTCGATCGTAAGTCACGCGGCGTATCCTCATGACCGTTGGAGCTGCTAAGAGCGCCTGCGCCAAATGGTTGACACCGGCGCGCCCATTGCTATAATCCATGCGTTATCGAGTTAAGAGCGGCAATGTTCTACCCCCGTTGTTGAACAAAGCACAAAGTCAACTATACCGCGTGGCGACACCACGCGATACCCTACATTCTATTGCAGGAGAGTTCTGTCATGAGTGCAGACATCATTGAAACCGCCGAGCAGGAATCTAATCAGGAGACCGAGGAGGCCATCAGCGCGCCGACGAGCTTCGACGACCTGAAGCTGAAGACGCAGATCAAGGGCACGGTCAAGCGATTGGAGCTGTATGGCGCGTTTATCGACCTGGGCCACGGCCTGACCGGCCTGATTCACGTCTCGAAACTCGGTGGCGAACAAGTCAACCGGGTTTCCGATGTGCTGAAGGAAGGCGATGAGGTCTCGGTATGGGTCGAAAAGGTGGACCCGGACAAGCAGCAGATCATGCTGACCATGGTTCCGCCGCTGGCAGTGGATTGGACAGAACTCCAGACCGACCAGCCCTACACCGGCACGGTGACGCGCCTTGAGAACTTCGGCGCGTTCGTCAACATCGGCGCTGAGCGTGAGGGTCTTGTCCACATCAGTGAGCTAAGCCACGACTACGTCAAGCACCCCAGCGAAGTCGTCAAGATCGGCCAGGAGGTCGAGGTCAAGGTACTGGGCTTCAACCGGCGCAAGCGGCGTATCGACCTGAGCATGAAAGCGCTCCTCGAAAAGCCGGCCATGGAATCGGCCAGCACCCCCGCCCGATCCGAAGGGGGTCGTCGCGGTGGGCAGCAGAGTGGCAGTGGTGGTGGGACTGGTGGCGGCCGTGGTCGTGACCGTGACCGTGACCAAAACCAGCGCCGGCGCGAGCGCGAACAGGTAGAAGAGTACGTCGCCTACGACGACGAGTCCGAAGAGGTGCCGACGGCCATGGAGATCGCCATGCGGCGGGCTTTGGGCAACGACGCCATCACGGCGGTCAAGTCGGAGCAGCGCGGCGGCCGCAAGAACAAGAAGCAGGCCCGCGAAGAGCAGCGCCGTATGCAGGAAGACCTGTTGCAGCGCACGCTGACGCTGCAGGGCGAGAACTAGACCGCAATCGGCAGGGCTGGGCGCGGGTCTAAAAGACCTCGCCCGGCCAATCGATCATCAACGCTTGCAAGACCGTCCCTTTGGCGACGGTCGTCACGCCCTCCGGCACAACCAGGAGGGCGTTTGCGTTCACGAGCGAAGTCATCAGGTGCGATCCCTGGCTGCCGGTCGTCGTGGCCACATACCCCCGCTCATCGCGGCTGACAACCGCCCGCAGATAGCTCTCCCGCCCATCTGAATGCAGGTCTTCCAGCACGGTCACGGCCACCCGCGGCCGTTCCAGTTCGCGCCGCCCGGCCATCTTCAGGATCGCCGGGCGCGCAAAGCGCTCAAACGATACCATTGCCGATACGGGATTGCCGGGTAGGCCGAGCAGTGGCACGCCCCGGTAGCGCCCGAAGGCCAGCGGCTTGCCCGGCCGCATCCGCACGCGCCAGAAAGCGACATTGCCCGCGGCGCTCAGCACCGCCTTAACCACGTCATACGCGCCGACAGAGACGCCGGCCGAGCTGATCAATAGATCGACGCCCGCGGCCACGCCCGCATCGAGCCGTTGGCGCACGGCCGCCTCTGTGTCGCCGGCAATGCCCAGCATGATCGCCTCGCCGCCCAGGGCACGCACCTGGGCCGCCTGGGCATAGCCATTGCTATTGCGGATCTTGCCCGGCGTCAGCGGCGCGCTGACCTCAATCAACTCGTCGCCCGTGGCCAGCACGCCGGCGCGCGGCCTTCGCACCACAGCGACGCGCTCGATGCCCAACGACGCCAGCACGCCGATCTCCTGCGGCCGGACGACGTGCCCGGCCGCCAGCACCGTCTGCCCGGCGCGGATGTCCTCGCCGGGGTAACGCACATAATCACCGGGGCCGACGGCGCGCCGGACGGCGACAACCTCCGGCAGCGGCCGGTCGTGGTCGCGCCACGGCTCGTCGGTATCCTCAACGGGCACAACGGCGTCGGCCCCCGGCGGCAAAGGCGCGCCGGTCATGATGCGCGCCGCTGTGCCCGGCGTCAGGGCGACGGCCGACGGCGCACCCGCGGCAATGTCGGCCACGACGCGCAGGCGCACGCCCGCTTCTGGCCCCGCGCCCACCAGGTCGGCCGCGCGCAAAGCGTAGCCATCCATCGATGAGTTAGCAAAGGGCGGCAGGCTGTCGGCAGCAATGACCGGCTCGGCCAGGACGCGGCCGAGCGCATCCAGCAGCGCCACTCTCTCGCTACCCAAGGGGGCGACACTATCCAGGACGATAGCCAGCGCCTGAGCGACGGTCAGCAATTCCGGCTTAGTCATGCGGGTCGGCGACGGCCAGACGGCCATCCAGCTCCAACTCGGCGGCCGCCGCCTGCATGGCCGTCAGCACATTCTCGATGTGGTCCCATAACTCCAGGCCGCCATCGAAACAGACGCGGCTAAAGTCGGCGGTCACCTCGGCGACGTGATCGCGATCGATGCCGGCGGCAAAGCGGCGATCCTTCCACTTTTTGCGGATCGACGCGATCGAGGTCTCGGCGATATTACGCGAGGGCTTGACCAGCGTCGCGGCGATGATCAGACCGGTGATCTCGTCGCAGGCCAGGAGGGCGAAGTCAACCGGCTTGGCGCGCTCGACGCCGGTGCCTTCCGTGTAGTGGGAAAGGATGATACGAATCGTCTCCTCGTCCCAACTCTCGGCTCGCAGGATCAGCGCGCCCTTCGCGGGGTGCTCATCCAGGCCGGGATGAATTTCCCAATCAAAATCGTGGAGCAAGCCGACGGTGGCCCAGGCCTCCGGGTCCTCGTCCAGGCGCTCGGCGTAGAAGCGCATGGCCGCGCTGACAGCCAGCATGTGACGGCGCAGACCGCGGTCGCTCACATAGCGGCAGACTGTCTCCCAGGCCTCGGCGCGGCCTTTCATTCGCCCTCCGCAGGCGCGTCGGCAGCGGGGGCTGACTTCGCGCCACAGTCGCAGCCGCCGTTCTCATGCTTGGAGCAGCCGGCCTCGGCCTTCTTCTTCAGGGCCGCCAGCTCCTCCAGCGGCTCCAACTCGGCGCGCGTCACCTCGTGATATTCCTCGCCCACCTGGACGAGGACGGCGTCACGCAGCGGCCGCACATCGACCACCTTGCCCTCGCCATGAGGCGTACCGATGATCTTGCCGGGCTTGGGCAGTTGTTTCTTGGCTTCAACGTACTGCTCGTACTCGTAGACCAGGCAGCAACGCAGGCGGCCGCACATGCCGGTGATCTCCTGCGGGCTGAGCGAGATACCCTGCTCCTTGGCCATGCGGATGGAGATGGGGCTGAACTCCGTCAGGAACGTTGAACAGCAGCGCGGTATGCCACACGCGCCGTAGCCGCCCATGACTTTGGCCACATCTCGCGGGCCGACCTGCTGCATCTCGACGCGCGTGCGCAAGATGCGGCCCAGAGCTGTCTGCACCTGGCGCAGATCGAGCTTCTTGCTCTCTGTTGTATAGGAGATGATCAGCCAGGAGCCATCAAAGCTAAACTCGGCCTTGACAAACTTGGCGTCGCGGACGCTCGCCCGCGCCGCTTCCTCGCGACAGGTGATCAGCGCGTCCAGTTCCTTCGATTCCCAGAGCTGCTTCATCACCAGGTCGCGCGGCGTGGCCCGGCGCTGCACGGCGCGCAGCCCTTTCTGCCGGTTTACCTCGTCGGGCGGGATAAAGGCGATGACTTGACCGAGTTGTTTGCCGCGTTTGGTCTCGACGACAACGTGGTCGCCGGGTGCAAGGTCTTTGTGGGAGCCAACCTTGAAGTGATACAGCTTCCCAAGTTTTTGAAAGCGAATCCCAATGAAGTCAGAGGTTTCGCCGGGCGCCAACACTGTGGCCATAAGACTATTCCCTCGTTATTATCAGTTTATACTGCAAGCCGCATTTATACCGGAAAAGCCAGCCGTGTGACAACTAACCATAAAAAAGGGGCGGGCAGCCTCGCATTGGCTGCCCACCCACGCGCCTCGCGCCGGCGTCCTTTTGGCGGCTAGTTGATCATCTGGATGGGGATGATATTGCCAGCCTGGACTTCCAGCGTCAGCACGCTGACGCGGGCGGCCACCGCACGGGCAATCTCCCGCAGGGCCACGGCCGCGGCCGAGTCCGGGTAGGCGACGACGATCGGCTCGCCACTGTCGCCACCGACACGCACGTTAGCGTCCAGCGGCACCACGCCGAGGAAGGGCGTCTGGTAGGTCGTGGCCAACTGCTGGCCCGCGCCCGTGCCGAAAAACTCACCGCTCATGTTCTCAATGACGCCAATGATAGGTACGTCGAGCTTCTCGAACATCTTCAACCCGCGCACAGCGTCGGCGGCGGCCACCTGCATCGGCTGGGTGATGACCACGGCCCCGGTTAGCGGTAAGACCTGGGCCAACGTCAGCTGCGCGTCGCCCGTGCCCGGCGGCAGGTCAATCACCAGATAGTCCAACTCGCCCCAGTCCACGTCGGTCAGCAGCTGGCGGATGGCGCTATGGAGCATCGGCCCGCGCCAAATCAGCGGCTGGTCGGGCTTCACCAGGAAAGCCATCGAGATGAATTTGACGCCGTAGTTTTCGGCCGGGACCATCTTGCGGTTACGCGGTGGCGGCATCTCATTGCGCCCCATCATCATGGGCACATTCGGCCCCAGGATGTCGGCGTCCAGCAGGCCAACGCTTGCGCCCTCCATGGCCAGGGAGATGGCCAGGTTGACGGCAATGGTCGTCTTGCCCACGCCACCCTTGCCACTGGAGACGGCGATGGTGTTGCGGAAGTTCTGGCCGATCTGGTCGCCGATACGGCGGTCGGAGGGCACATTGGCGTCCCACTTGATCGTCACCTGGCCAATGCCGGGCACGCTGGCCAATGCCGCGCGGGAGTCTTTCTCCATCTTGCCCCGCAAAGGGCAGGCGGGTGTGGTCAGCATAATGGTGAAAGCCACGTCGTTGCCATCGATCTTCAAGTCGCGAATCATATTGAGCGACACCAAATCGCGGTGCAGCTCCGGCTCGATCACTGTGCCCAGCGCGGCCAGCACGGCTTCCTGGGTCACACTCGGCCGCTCAGTCTTGCGGTTGAACATAGCTTCTACTCCGCTACGGCTCCTAACGAAATCGCTCCAGACGGAGCGATCTCGTGCCGTGGCATAAGATGTCGGTCGTACCGACGTTAGTATTGTAGTCCGCGGTAGGGCAACTGCTGGGCGATGTCATCGGGCATCCCCGGCGCAGCTTCCTCATCCGGCCCACGCTTCCTGGTCTTGGCCGCCTCGGCCATCTGCCGGCCGAACTCTTCAGCCTCGGCCCGCTTCGGCGCGATCTCTTGCCAATAGCTCAACGGCTTGCTCAGCCGGGCCTTGTCGTGGATGTGGGCCGTGTTGCGATCATAGCCGGCCAGTTCGTAGTCGTGGTCCATCTTGATGGCATCGAAGGGGCAGAACTCCATGCAGTAGCCGCAGTTCATGCAGATGTCGATGTCGATGAAGAAGTTGATCGGCTCCGGTTTCGGCCGGCCGTTGGGCAGCTTGCCTCGCTCGATCCAGATGCACTGCGGCGGGCAGACCTTGGCACAGATGCCACACGACGTGCACCAGTCGTGGCCCCAACGCTCGCCGGGCGGCGGGTCGTCCGTCACCAAAAAGGGCACGAAGCGGAAGCGTTCCGGCACGGACAGCTTCTCTTCGGGGTAGAAGACGGTGATCACGCCCTGGGCTGCCGGGCTTTGGCGGACGGCAAAGGCCTTGTCGTTGTAGTAGCGGCCGCCCTTGCCCGCCCAACGCAGGTCATCGGCATAGGTCTGAAAGAAATGGCGCAACGTGACGCCCAAACCCTTGATAATCCCCATTCCGTACATATGGTCTCCTGTTGGCGCGTGCGGCGTCGATGGCCTAGCGGTCCACTTCGCCCAGGACAATATCGATGCTGCCCAGGATGCCGACGACGTCGGCCACCTTATGCCCACGAGCCATCGGGCCCAGGGCGGTCAGGTTGATGAACGATGGCGCGCGGACGTGGTAACGCGACGGGTTAGCGTCGCGGCGCTTGGAAGTCACATAGAAGCCGAGTTCGCCCTTGGGGTTCTCCACGCGGCCGTAGGACTCGCCGCCGCGCGGCGCACGCAACGCGTACTGTGGTTTTTCGCTGAAGATCGTGGCCCCTTCGGTGCGACGCAGATGGGGCATCACCTGCTCGATGATGCGTAAACTCTGGCGCATTTCGTCCATGCGCACCAGGTAACGATCGTAGATATCGCCGTTGTAGCGCACGGCGATGTCGAAGTCGAGATGGTCGTAGTAAGAGTAGGGTTCGGCGCGGCGGAGGTCGTAGGGCACGCCGCTGGCGCGCAGCAGCGGGCCGGCGGCACTCATGTTAATCGCGTCGGCCGACGACAGATAGCCGACACCGATCGCCCGGGCGCGGACAATCTCGTTGCCGGTCATCAGATCATCCCCCTGATCCAGCACGCGCGGCAGGCGATTGTAGATCAGCTCTTCCAGGTACTTCAGCGTCGGTATGCCGCGTACCTCATCGGGCAGGTCATAGGCCACGCCACCAAAGCGCATGTAGTTGTGCATCATGCGCGAGCCGGTCAGTGCCTCAAAAAAGTCGACGATCAGTTCGCGTTCGATGTAGAAGTAGAGCATCGGCGTCTGCAACGCGCCCAAGTCGTTGAGCAGGAAGCCCAAGGCCCAGAGGTGGTTGGCAATGCGAATAAACTCGACCGTCAGGATGCGCAACCACTCCGCCCGTTCCGGCACGGTCAGGCCGAAGAGCTTCTCAACCGACAGGGCGTAGCCGAGGTTGTTCGACACGCCGGAGAGATAGTCCAGGCGGTCGGTATAGGGCATGTTCATGATGAACGTGTTGCGCTCGCCGATCTTCTCGTGGTTGCGATGCAGGTAGCCCATCACCGGCTTCAGATCGACGATGGTCTCGCCATCCAGCGTGACAACCATGCGGAACACGCCGTGGGTCGAGGGGTGCTGCGGCCCCAGGTTGACCGTCACCTTGTCCGTCTTCAGGCCGGATCCGGCCTCGCGTGTATAGGACAGGCCCAGGTAGACATCGGTTTCCACGTCGTACTCGTCGCCCGTGGGCAGCCAGCCGGGAGGGTACTGCACGTTCTTGCCGTAGGGCGTCTTCTCCTCGGCGCGGAAGACCTCACCCTCGGGCCAACGGCTGCCAAAGGGCTTGTTCTGCTCCTCGAAGAACGGCTCATGCCAGTCCTTGCGCAGCGGGTAGCCATTGAAACCGTCCCAGGTCAGGATGCGGCGCAGGTCGGGGTGGCCCTGGAAGTGAATGCCAAACATATCGAAGGCTTCGCGCTCCTGGAACTCCGCGCCACGGAAGACGGGCACAAGCGAAGGAATGACCGGCTCATTGCGGTCAACGTTCACATGGAGCACCACCGGCCCGCCACCGCGGGCGATGCTATAGAGGTGATAAACGGCTTCGAGCTTGCCATCGTCGAAGTTATCGACGCCGGTCACACTCGACAGGTAGTTAAAGCCCAGATCATCACGTAGCGCCTTGGCGACTTCGGGGATGGCGTCGGCATACACGTCCAACCCCTCGTAACCCTCGCGCGTCTCATCGCTGACGACGTCGGGGAACAGTTCCTTCAGGCGGGCCATTGCTTCCTGGGCGGGGGTTTGGGAGATGGGCGCGGGTTCGGCCGCGGTTGGTTCGAGAATTGCTTCGCTCATCGGGTCTCTCTCCGGTTATTACGGCTCCACCGTCTTCGGCGCATCGTCCACGTCGGGGGGCTGGTTCGGCTCCGCCTCGGCCGCTTGCACGGGGTCTGGGGCCGGGTGCTTGGCCGCTTCGCGCTGGATCAGGTCCAGCTGGCGCAGATCGACCAGGTCGGGACCGAGCACGGGCACAGGGTAAAGGCCGGCGGTGGGGTCCTTCTTGTTATACCACGGCGCAGTAGCGATGGACTGCTGATCGATCTTTTCCTGCAGGGCGATGAGGCCATTGATGAGCGCCTGCGGTGTCGGCGGGCAGCCGGGCACATAGACGTCAACCGGCAGGAACTTGTCGATGCCATCGACGACGTTGTAGCCCTCTTTGAACGGCCCGCCGCCGCTGGCGCACGCGCCCATGCTGAGAACATAGCGCGGCTCTGGCATCTGGTTATACAGGCGGACGATGGTCGGCACCATCTTCTTGGTCACCGTGCCAGAGATAATCATCAGGTCCGACTGGCGCGGCGTGGCGCGGAATACTTCCATGCCGAAGCGGGCCAAGTCATAGCGGCTGGACGCGGTGCAAATCATCTCAATGGCACAGCATGCCAGGCCGAAAGTCACCGGCCAGATCGAGTTGCGCCGCGACCAGTTGTAAATTGGGTCGAGCACCTTGGCGATCGTGCCGATAAAGACGTTGTTGGCCAGTTCATCCGGGACAACGACGTCACCGGTGACGGCGCCAGTATTTGCGACGGCCATAACTATGTCGCCTCCTCATACCAAACCGTTAGAATATCAAGTAACAACCGCTCGTTTACCAGAACGGGATCGTCCTGAAAGCCGGGCAACGACTGCACCAGGTCAGCCAACTCTTCCAGGCCCACGCCGTCGGGTTGCCGACGAGGGTAATGCTCTATGAGGGAAACCACAATCGCGTAGGTTGAATCCCAGAATAGTTCAGGTTCGTGCTCAGTCAAAGGAGCCCCTTTTCCTGACTGTAATCAACAGGAAGTATAGACCAACATGGCTCACAGGTCGAATTGTACCCGCGAATTGGCCGCCGGCACAGGTACGCTCGCATGACCGGCCGCATGCTGCTGCTCTCGCCCTATCATGGCGGCAGCCACCGCGCCTGGGCCGAGGGCTACGCTCGCGCCAGCGCCCACACCGTCACGTTGCTGGCGCTGCCGGCTCGCTTCTGGAAGTGGCGCATGCACGGCGGGGCCGTGACGCTGGCGCGGCGCTGGCTGGCCGAAGCCGCCGGCCGGCCGCTGCCCGACCTCATTCTGGCCACCGACCTGCTCGACCTGACCACCTTCCTGGCCCTGACCCGGCAGCAGACAGGCCGCATCCCCACGGCCCTTTATATGCACGAGAACCAGCTGACCTATCCGCTACCCGACGATCCAACCACCGGCCCGATGCGCCGCCAGCTGGGCGAGCGCGACCGGCACTATGCCTTCATCAACTACGCCTCCATGCTCGCGGCCGACCACGTTTTCTTCAACTCGCGCTACCATCTGGAAACCTTCTTCGCCGCCCTGCCTCCATTCCTTCGCCACTACCCGGAGGACAACGAACTGGACACAGCGGACCTGCTGCGCGAGCGGAGCGCCGTGTTGCCCGTCGGCATCGACCTGCGCCGCCTGGAGCCGCCCGCGCCGGCCGATGCCGGCCCGCCGCTCATCCTCTGGAACCAGCGCCTGGAGTTCGACAAGCGGCCGGAGCGTTTCATGGACGCGCTGCTGGCGCTGGCCGAAGAGGGCTTGCCGTTCCGCGTGGCCCTATGCGGCGAGCGGTTCGGGCAGCCGGACGCGGCCTGGCTGGCTGGCGTCGTGGCGCTGGGGGATCGCGTCATCTACAATGGCTACGCGGATGATGAGGCGTATCGTCGCTTGCTGTGGCAAGCCACGGTCACCTTCTCCACGGCCGACCATGAATACTTCGGCATCGGCATCATCGAAGCCATCTTCGCCCACACGTTGCCGCTGCTGCCCACTCGCCTCAGCTACCCGGAGATCGTCCCCGCCGCCTTCCACGCCGACTGCCTCTACCGCGGCCGGGCCGATCTGCTGGCCCGGCTACGCGGCGTGCTGGCCAAGCCGGCGGTCGCCCGCGGCCGCGCCGCCGAGTTGGCCGGTGCCGTCGCCGCCTACGACTGGGAGGCCATGGCCCCCGTCTATGACCGCACGCTGGGCGAACTGATGACGCCGGGCGAGATAAAGCACGGCTGATACCGATAGACCAGGGGTTGGTGCGAAAAAGAGCGAAGCTAAATTGATCGGCCCGTCAGCCGTGGCCTATTTCTGGCCGGCCCGCCGGAACCAGAACCAGGCCGAGTTCCACGGCGGTCGATCCTCCACTTGTGTCGTGCCATATTCCTGACGCTCCAGCGTGAAGTCGCCGGCCAGCAGCGCGAGCAGGGTATCCGCTTCGAGACCGTGTGGCCGCTCCTCGCCGGCCGCCTCGTTGTCACGCAGGCGCGCGTGCAGCACGTATTCGCCACCCGGGGCAAGCAGCCGCGCCAACTCATCCCGATAGCGCCGCAGCATATCATCGGCGAAGGAGTGGGCACAGCCGACATCGATCGCCAGGTCGAACGGCGGCGCGAGGAAACTCAGGTCGGTGGCCGAGGCCACATAGAAGCGCGTGCGCTCGGCCACATCCGCGGCCGCTGCCCGATGCTGCGCCTCCGCGATGGCCTGGGGGATGAAATCCACACCGACGGCCGTCCAACCCCGCCGGGCCAGGTAGATGGCCGTCCGTCCATAGCCACAACCAATATCCAGCGCCCGGCCCGGCGGCCGCGTCTCGGCCAGGTCGATGATCTCCGGCGGCGGCAGGGGGTCGTCCCAGGGAACATGCCCTTCTTCATAGCGTTCCATAAAGCGTTTTCTGGTGTCGTCCAGTTCATTCATACGTTGCCTCTAGCGGTTGTCGCCCCTCACGTTTGTCCCTTACAATAGCACCATTCCCCATGACTGCGAACAGGATGAGCGCCGAGCATAAAAGATGATGAGACGACAGGGCCGGTTCGACAACACACGTCGCTACCTGCGCGCCCACTGGCCGGCATACTTTGGGATGTACGCCGTCCTGGTGCTGACTGTGGTGTTGCTGGGCATCGGGCTGGCCAGCGGCTGGTATGCCCTCGCGCCTTTCGCTCTGGCGGTGATGCTCGTGGCCGGCTATGGTCTGACGGCCGCTCTGTGGACGGTCTATCAGACCTATGATGGCCCCGGCCCATCGAGCATTGCTCAGTTGATTGACTATGCGCAACTTCGCCCCGACGACAAGATCGTCTGCATCGACCTCGGCATGCGCACAACTGCCGTCACCATCGCCCAGCAGCTCATCACCGGCCAGGTCACGGCTATCGACGTCTACAACCCCCGCTCCAACCCCGGCGCGCCCCTGCGCCGCGTCCGTGCGGCGGCCTTCAAGCCCCGCTCGGATCCGCGTCTGGAGTGGGTTGACGGCAGCATCGAACTCCTGCCCATGCCCGATCACAGCGTGCGGCTTGTCTTCGTGAACGAAATCCTGTCCGAGTTCTGGCTGCCAGAAGAGCGTGCTCTGTTGCTGGAGGAGGTGCGGCGCATCCTTGTGCCTGAGGGCCGGTTGCTGCTGGCCGAGCGCCACCGCGCCCGCAGTCACCTACTGCTCAGTGGCCTGGTCACCTCGTCGCTACCCCCGGCCGAGGCGTGGCGCGCGCTGCTGCTGCGAGCCGATCTCCGCATCCAACGGGAGGACAGCCTGCGCGGCCTCATCTACTGCGCCCGCGCCGACCGGCCGCCACCCACTGAGGGCCGGCAACTGAGTCTACAACTGGAGTTTCTGTAGGTCAGGTCGCAGCAGCCACTCCGGCCAGTGCCGTCTGCCACAGGCGGGCGATGTCCGCCGCGCTCAGGGCCGGCTGTGCCAACATCCAGCCCAGCAGCGCCGCGCAGTCGGCCGTGAAATCCGCGCCGTCGGGACGCGGCGACCCCAGTTCCCCCCACGCCGGGCCGGTGCCGGGCGCGCCGGGGGCCAGCACCAGAATAGCATCGTGCGTCAGCGCGTGGGTGTTGTGAATGTGGACCGAGATAGGGTGCTCGGCATGGACGACGTAGCGGTTGAGCAACACAAAGCCCGCCTCATAGAGCGCCGTGGTCAGGGCGGCCCATGCCTGCGGCTGCCGGTGGTGGAAGGTGAAGATGAGCCGGCCCCGTTCCGGCCGCAGCGCCCGGCGGCACTCCTGGAAAATGGCCGTCATCATCTCCACATAGCGGCTGTCACCGGGGACGCGCTCGGAGTGGATGGCCGCCCCGGCCCCATCGTAGCCCCAGTCGGCCGCGCAAGTCAGGAAGTGGCGCAGCCAAACGCGGAAGAATGCCGCCAGATCGTCGTACTGGATGCTGTCATAGTAAGGCGGGTCGGTCACCACGGCATCGACGCTGCCCGTTTCAACGGGCAGGGCAACAGCCGAGGCCTGGCGGATGAAGAAGCGCTGCGGCCCATCGGCCAATCGGGCAGCGCAACTGACCTCCTGCCCGCCGTCCCGCTCGCCCACGATGGGCACGAATGTGGCCTTGGCCGCGCTCAGGTCGCGCTCCTGCGGCCGGGCAGCCCACCGGCGCGCCCGGTCAATGCGGCTGGCGTAAAGCTTTTGCAGCGTGCCGGAAGCGGGTCGAGGATAGAGCGGGTTCGTTTCCAGCGCCGTGTAAGGGAAGGCATAGCCGTGGTGGGCGAAGGTATGGCGCACGGCCCCGGAGCGCCGGCGGTCCACGCCCTTGTAGCCGCACAGCATCGAGTTGAACTCCAGCGCCGTGGATACGAGCAGGGCCAGATTGAGCCGCACCAGCGGCTCGTCGGGCAGGCAACGGCCGGCCGCGTCGAGGAAAAGCAACTGCCGGCTGGAGAAGAGGTCGAGGTAGCTATGGATGCCGCGACGCAGCAATTGGATCGACTTGTCGCCGCCCTGCACGCCGAACGCTTCCGGCACAAATGGCAGCGCCGGCCGGCGCGCGCCGGCCGCGGCCACGCGCTCGCGGTCGCGCCAGTCGGGCGCGCGGTGGAACAGGCCGTGGGCAGAGCAGTGGCCGGCGACGACCAGCATCCGATAGCGGGCATAGAAAGGCAGTTCGTCGAGGTCCTGGTAGACTTCGCCGCACGTGGGGCAGGCTGCCCGCCCCTTCTCCACCAGCGGGACGCCGGCCGCGGCGCAGACGTGCCCGTCGCCGTCGTCCAGGTCGCCACAGCGCGGGCAGAGGCGCAGCACTTGCCCGTCCGGCTGCTGCCGGATGATCAGCGAATCGACGACCACCACCTCGCCGCAGGAGCAGCGACGGCGCGCGCCGTAGAGCGTGTACCACGACGGCGACAGCGCGTCACAGATGGGGCAGTGAGTGTGAAAGCAGTCGCCGATCTCGTCGCTTAGCGCCGCGTAGAACGCGTCGAAGCCGGCTTGCAGCGCCTCAACGCCGCCTTCGGTCAGCGTGGCCCGCGCCTGCAAGACCGGAATGGGGTCAATGTCCAGCCCGATGACGCCCGCGCCCAGGCGGATAGCCTCGTGGAGCGTCGTGCCGCCACCGATCATGGGGTCGAGGATAATCTTGCCCTCCAACCCACCCGCCGCGTAGTAGCCGGCCCGCGCGGGATCGTCCACCAGCCCCTTGAGGATTAGCCGGAACGTGCTGCCGCAACGTCGGCCCCACCATTTATGCAGATAGGTGTTGGGACGATAGTGGTGCTTATTGTAGGTTTCGTAGTGTGCCAGGCGATCGGCAAAGCCCACGTCAAAGGACGTATCGATGCGAGGAGGCGGGCGACGGGAGGACATTAGGCGTATTGTAGCAAGGCGAGGCCGCTATGGGCCAGAGATCAGCCGAGGTGACCGCACCAGATTGGCCGCGTCGGCCGCGTCTATGGTAACATCGCCCCATATCCCCGACCGTCGGATAGCACCAGGAGCGTATGGCAACGAACGAAATCCAGGAGTTCTCGCGGCGCGTCCTTGACAACGTCGAGCGCGTCATCATCGGCAAGCGCGACGTGCTGGAATTGATCATGGTGGCCATCTTGTGCGAGGGTCATGTCCTGCTGGAGGATGTTCCCGGCACAGGCAAAACCATGCTGGCCCGCGCGTTGGCCCAGAGCCTGGGCATCGACTTCAAGCGCCTCCAGTGCACGCCCGATCTGCTGCCCAACGACGTTACCGGCGTCTCCGTCTACCAGCCGCAGTCACAGACGTTCGCCTTCATTCCCGGCCCGGCCTTCACCAACATCCTCCTGGCCGACGAGATCAACCGGGCGACGCCGCGCACGCAGTCGGCCCTGCTGGAGGCCATGGGCGAGGGCCAGGTGACCGTGGATGGCATCACCCGGCTGCTGGAGCGGCCCTTCTTCGTCATCGCCACGCAGAACCCCATTGAGTACGAGGGCACCTTCCCCCTGCCTGAAGCGCAACTCGACCGCTTTTTCCTGAAGCTGTCTCTCGGCTACCTGGACGAACGTCACGAGAGCCAGATGTTGATCAACCTCGGCCGGGCGCACCCCATTGACGCCCTCCAGCCGGTTGTGGACGGGCGGCGCATTGTCGAGCTGTCACGGCAAGTCTGGGATGTCCATGTCGATGACACCGTCCGCGACTACATCGTCGGCCTGGTGTTCGGCACGCGCCGCCACAGTGACCTGTTGCTGGGGGCCAGCCCACGCGGCAGCCACACGCTCTATCGCGCCGCCCAGACCTATGCCGCTTTGCAAGGGCGCGACTACGTCTTGCCCGACGATGTTAAACGCCTGGCCGCGCCGGTGCTGGCCCACCGCTGTCTGGTGCACCCGGAGAGCGCCCTGCGCGGCGTGACCGTGGCCGACGTCGTCGCCGACATCCTGGCCCGGACGCCCCTGACCATCGAGGATGCCGGCTAATGCCCCCGTATCTGTGGTTGGCGCTGCTACTGTTGGCCGTCGCCTTTCTCTTGCGCGTTGACTTCGTCTTCTACATCCTCTACGTCCTGGCCGGCGTCTTCTTGTGGAGTCGCTGGTACGCCTCGCGGGCATTGACTCGGCTCGTGGCCAGCCGCGACTACCGCCGGCGCGCCTTCCTGGGCGAGCAAGTCGCGGTGACGGTGACGTTGCAGAACAAGAGCCGCCTGGCGCTGCCGTGGGTGCAGTTCCACGAAAGCGTGCCGCCGGAGCTGCGCCTGGAGGAATCGACGCAACACGTTTTCAGTCTGGCCGGCCGCGGCACGCGCAGCCACACCTACCACGTCAAGGGCTTACAGCGCGGCTACTATCGCCTCGGCCCGCTGCGGCTAACCAGCGGCGACCTCTTCGGGCTGGCCCGGTCACGCGTGGGCTACTTGCCGCCCGATTTCCTGACCGTCTATCCGCGAATCGTGCCCATCGCCCGGCTGGGTCTGCCGTCGCGCCTGCCCTTCGGCACGGTCGCCAGCCAGCAGCGACTATTCGCGGACCCGGCCCGGCCGATGGGCGTGCGCGACTTCCGCTCCGGCGACCCACTGCGGCAAATCAACTGGAAAGCCAGCGCCCACACGCAGAAGCTTCTCGTGCGCACGTTCCAGCCAGCCATCTCGCTGGAAACCATGATCCTCCTGGACCTCCACGCCGCCGATTACGAGCGCCGCGACCGCCTCTACTGGACGGAATGGGCCATCGTCGCCGCGGCCTCCATCGCCACGCACCTCGTCAACCAGCGCCAGGCCGTCGGCCTGATGTCCAATGGCGTCGATCCCTTGCGCATCCAGGAAGAGGCGCGGGAATTCGATGAGGTGACCGGCCGGCTGCTCTTCCAGGCCCTCGCCGGTGAGAGTGCGCGGCCCTACATGCCCACACCCATGCCCCCCGGCGCAGGCCGGCCGCACCTGATGAAAATGCTGGAGCAACTGGCCCGCCTTGACGTGCGCGACACCATCCCGCTGCACGAGTGGGCACCGGCGGCCGGCGTCCGCCTCAGTTGGGGCGTCACCATTCTGGCCATCACCGGCCAGGGGGACGAACCGCGCTGCAACGCGCTGCACCGGCTGGCCCGCGCCGGCTTCAACCCCATCCTCATTGCCGTCGAGCCGGACGCTAACTTCGGCCTGGTGCGCGAGCGGGCGCGGCGACTGGGTTTCCGCGCCTACAACCTGACCAATCGGGCCGACCTGGATCGCCTGGCGCAGCCAGAGGCCAACCAGAGCGCAGGAGCAACGCCATGAGCCGCCGGCGGCCGCGCGTCATCCGCAACAAAGGCGTCATCGCCGCCGCCCGCCTCCAGCGCAAACCGCCACCGGGCGCGCGGCTACCTTTCCAGATAGACCCGTGGACGCGCCGGCTCGTGCGGCCGCTCCTCGTCGCCGGCGTGGCTACCGCCCCAGCCATCGGCATGTTGGTCATCGTCAGCATCATCCAACCCGACCAGCCATGGCCGGCGTTGGCCTGGCTGAGCTTCTTCGCCGCGCTGGAAGGCGCTTACACCGCCGCCTGGCTCCACCACCCCGACAGCCGCGGCGTCGATCGGAGCGCCTATCGTGTGGCTGAGGTACTGCTGCTGCTGGTGCTGGCGCGGATCGTCAGTTGGCTGGTCTTTGGCGTCGGCCTGCCCTCGCCAGACGAGATGCGTGTCTTCCTGGGCGCGCCGCTCAGCTTCGTCGTGGTCGGCAACTTCCTGACCACGGCCTTCATCACGCTGTTTGCCTGGTATCTGGCCATCTCCCTCGGCCGCATCTTCACCCAACTGGACGTGGGCGTGGAGGAGGTTCAGTTCTACACCCTGTCAATGGCCGAACAGAAGGCCCAGGCCGACAATCGCCCTATCGCCGCCGCCCGCGGCGAGTTGCAAGCGCAATATCTCAACCATTGGATTGTCGGCGGCATGCTCATGGTCTTTCTGGCCGCCCTGAGCACCTTCGAGGTCGGCCAATTCGCCACTGTCGCTAACGTGCCCGACATCGCCCGGCTGGGGCTGCGACCGGCCATGCTCTTCGCCCTGCTGCTCTACTTCCTGGGCGGGCTGTGGCTGCTGAGCCATGCTCGGCTGCTGCGCCTGAATGCCCAGTGGCTGGCCGACGGTGTGGGCAAGGAGGTCGGGCTAGAGCGCTCATGGCAGCGCAACTCGATGCTGCTCGTCCTGGCTATCGCCCTGGCGGCCGCCTTTCTGCCCATCGGCTCAACCCTGGGCATCAGCCGCATCCTCCAACTGCTACTCAACGTCCTCTTTTACATTGCCGGGCTGATCTTCGCCGCTATCGGCTTCCTCTTCGCGGCCGTCATCAGCCTCTTCACGCGCAACACTGAGCAACTTCCCCCGGCCACGCTGCAACCCGCGCCAACGATTGTGCCGCCGCCCATCACGACGCCCGCGGCACAGACAAACCCCGCTATCGCTTTCGTCCTCAGCTCCGTCTTCTGGGCCGTGCTCATTGCCGTGGTCATTGCCGCGCTACTATTCTTCCTGCGCGAGCGCGGCTACCGGCTGGAGTGGCAGCAGGTGCAGCGGTCATTGGGGACGTTGGGCGAGCAGTTACGCGCCCTTTGGCAACGCCTGCGCGGCCGCGCCAGAAGGGCGGGCCGCTCCGTACGCGCGCGGCTGCGCGACCGCAGTCGCGCCACGTCCCCGCCCCTCGGCGCGCCCGTGCTAGACTTGGGGCGCCGACGCGCCCGGTCTCCCCGCGAGCAGATCCGCTACTACTACCTCGCCGCCGTCCGGCGCGCCGGCCAGAGTGGCGTGCCGCGCGCCGGGAATGCCACGCCGCTGGAGTACGTCCGCGAACTGAAGCAGCGCTGGCCAGAAGCCGAGACGGAACTGGACCGGCTCACGGAAGCCTTTCTGGAGGCTCGCTACAGTCCGCGCCCCATTGACCACCCCATGGTCGCCCGCGTCAGGGCTGTATGGGAGCGCCTTCGTGAGCGCTTGCGTAGCGCCGCGCCCCGGCCATAGCTCATCGGCCGCTTTGCCGTTATAAACCCCCTGCCATCAGGAGAATTGGAATGCAACCGCTTGTAGAATGTGTACCCAACTTCAGCAACGGCCGCGACCCGGCCGTCTACGGACAGATCGCCGACGCCATCCGCAGCGTTGCCGGCGTGCAAGTGCTCGATGTCAGCGCCGACGCCGACCACAATCGCACCGTCATCACATTTGTCGGCGGGCCGGATGAAGTCGTCGAGGCCGCCTTCCGCGGCATCCAAACCGCCCGCGACCTCATCGATCTTAATCACCACCGTGGCGAGCACCCGCGCATTGGCGCGACCGATGTCTGCCCGTTCGTGCCCGTTCGTGGCATCACCATCGAAGGCTGCGTCGCCCTGGCGCGGCAACTGGGCCAACGCGTGGGCGACGAGCTAGGCGTGGCCGTCTATCTCTATGGCGCGGCGGCCACTCGCCCGGAGCGCGAGAGTCTGGCCAACATCCGCAAGGGCGAGTACGAGCTGTGGCAGCAGGAAGTGGCCACCGACCCGCGTCGCCTGCCCGACTTCGGCCCGGCCGAACCGCACCCGTGGGGGGCAACGGTCATCGGCACGCGGCCTTTCCTGATCGCCTATAACCTCTATCTCAACTCCAACGATGCCACCGTTGCCGAGCAGATCGCCAGGAGCATCCGTTTCAGCAGCGGCGGACTGCGCTATGTCCAGGCGCGAGGCTTCCTCGTCGAAGGGCAGGCGCAGGTCAGCATGAATCTGACCAACTTCGAACGCACGCCGATCTACCGCGTCCAGGAGATGGTGCGGCGCGAGGCGGCCCAACACGGGCTGACGATCACCCGTGCCGAGTTGATCGGGCTAATTCCGCAGAAGGCATTGCTCGATGCTGCCCGCTGGTACCTGCAGATCGAGCCGCTGAACGATGACCAGGTATTGGAACTGCGGCTGCAAGAGAGTGCCGTCGAGACGGTCGACGCCGAGCAGTCGCCCACGACCGGCCTCATTGACGCTGTGGCTGCGGCGACGTCCACGCCCGGCGGCGGCTCCGTCGCGGCGCAAACCGGCGCACTGGGCGCGGCGCTGGCGCAGATGGCCGCCGGGCTGACCGTCGGCCGCAAGCGCTATGCCAACGTGGCCGAAGAAGCCGGCCGCGTGTTGGACGAAGCCGACACGCTACGCCGGCAATTGGCCGCGGCCATCCCGGAAGACGCGGCGGCGTTCGAGCAGGTCATGGCCGTTGCCCGCGACAAGTCGCTGGACGCTGAGGCCAAGGCGGCGGCGATGGAGGCGGCGACGGTCGTGGCCGGCGAGGTGCCGCTGCGCGTCGTCCGTCTGTGCCGCGACGTCGCCCGGCTGGCACAGACCATTGCCACCATCGGCAATGTCAACGCGGCCACCGATGCCGCCGTCGGGGCCATCATGGCTCGCGCCGCGGCCGAGGGCGCCGGCCTGAATGTGCGCATCAATAGCATCGCCCTGCAAGATCGCACCCTGGCCCAGGCTTGGCGCACAGAGATCGCTACCTTGCTGGCCGAAGTGAACGAGATCGCCGCCGCGGCAGTCGACGTGGCGACCGAGCGCGGGGGGTTCTGATTTGAGCCGGGGTCGAGGTGAGATTGGCCACGCCTTGCTGCTGGCGGCCGGGTTGGCGCTGCTTGTTGGCGGCTGCCGGCCATCGCCGGCAACCAGTTCGGCTCTGGAGGCGACGACGTTGGCGGTTGTGGTTGGCGACACGGCCACGCCGGTCGCGTCGCCGTCGCCCACAGCTACCCTCGCCCCGGCCATGATCGTCCCCCCAGCCACCTCGGCCGCACCACCGACTCCATCGCCCCAGGCCACAACCGCCGCCACGCGCCCGCCGGCGGCGAACGAACCGCCCACTGACACACCCACCCCCGCGCCAACCTTCACGCCGCCGCCACCGCCGCCAACCTTGGCCGGCGAGCATCTGTTATGGGGGCGCCCAGTGCCCGGCAGTGGCCCCACGTGGACGGACAAGACTTATCCCTATGGCAGCACACGCGGCGGCATGTTGCGGCCCCACCACGGCGTGGAGTTTGTCGTGCCCGTGGGCACGCCGGTGCTGGCTGTGGCCGCCGGCACCGTCGCCGTTGCCGGCAACGACAGCGCCATCGCCTACGGGCCACAGACGGACTTCTATGGCAATCTGGTCGTCCTGGAAGTGGCCGGCGCGGCCGGCGGTGTGCCTGTCTACGCCCTTTATGGACACCTGTCGGCCGTGACCGTAAGTGTTGGTCAGGTCGTCGCCGCCGGCGAGACGCTGGGCCTGTCGGGCGCGAGCGGCGTGGCCGACGGGCCGCATCTCCACCTGGAAGTACGCGTCGGCGAGAACAGCTATGCCATGACACGCAACCCGCTGCTGTGGCTGCGGCCGCTGGGCAATGCGGGCGTCGTTGCCGGGCGTGTTTCTGGCTCCGGCGATGAGTTGCTACACGAAGTTCCAGTGGCGCTTCAGCGTGTCGATGGCCCGTCCCCCTACACGGCCACGACTTCCTACGCCGCCGATGGCCCCAACGCCGACGGCAGCCTGGGCGAGAACTTCGTCCTGGACGATGTCGAGCCGGGCTTCTATGAGGTCATCGTCGGCGACAGCACGCGCCGGCAGACGGTCGAGTTGTGGGTTTACCCCGGCCGCGTCAATTGGGTCGAAGTTGTCCTTGCCCCATAGCCACACTGCGCCGGCTCATCAGCCAGCCCACCAGTGCCACCAACCCACCCAACACAAGCGTGCCCACGCTGACCAACACGCCAAAGTCGAACCAGAATTGCTCCGGGAACAAGCGGATCAACGAGTCGCTATACGAAAACGTCCACGTCTCCGGCGGAAAGAGCAGCTCATGGAACTGCACAAAGAAGATCGGCCAGGCGACGAGGATGAGCAAGGCGATGACGGCCAGAGCGATCACCGTTGCCAATCCCCCGTAGAACAATGTCCGCCAGCCGTAGGCACGTGTCGCCCGCGGCACGAGCAGCACCGCCAACCCCACCCCCACGATCGCCGCGGCCGCCACCGTGATGCGTCTGATGGCATCGGTCAGATTCTTAACGTCGAGCATGTGGTCGATCTCGCGCTCGTTATAGAGCGGCCGGTCGCTGCCGGGCAGACGCAAGTCGCGCAGCATGTCGATCACCTCACTGGCCGGTTCAGGCCGCTGCAAATAGTCTAGCGTCCCCCGAGCCAGCTGCACCCGCTGCTCGTTCGTGAAGCCGAACAAGTCCGACGGGATGCGCTTGTATTCAAAGCCGGGATAGTCCCAAGCGATCACCGCGCGGATCATGCCCAGGCCCAGCAGAAATGGCATGGTCACAACGACCAGCCAGCGAACAATTGTCAATAGTACCTTGTTGTTCAAGTTAGCCTCATTCCTGTTAGCGCCCCTCACTGGTCCAGCGCGCCCAAGCCGTTCGGGCCGGCCGCCAGCAAGTAGCGAATGACGATCGAATCGCTGATCGTCTCCACGGGTGCGCGGTCGTCTGTAAAAACCACCCCGCCAGGCGCGATCAGGCCCAGGTTGGCCTCTGCCATGCCCAGCACGTCGCGCAGCAGCGGGTCGGCATCGGCCGGCAGCGCAGCCAGATTGGCGGCCAGAGCGGCGGCCGTTGTCGGCTGCCGCGTCGCCACCAGGATTGTATTCAATGTGCCCGGCACGTCGATAGCATGGACGCTGGCAAAAACGCTCGCCAGCGTCGCCCCAACGGCATCGACCAGCCGCCGGTCGCCGGGCACGCTGCCAACGTTGATGGCCAGCACCCCCGTCTCGCTCAGCTTGCCGGCCGCCTCGGCAAAGAACTCGTGCGTGGTCAGGTGCCAGGGGATGTAGGGAACTTTGTAGGCGTCCACGGTGATGACATCATACGGCCCTTGCAAGCTGGCCAGCGCATAGCGGCCGTCGCCGATGATAACGTGGAGATTAGCCTCATCCAGGGCAAAGTAGGCTCGCCCGGCCGAGACCACGGCCGGGTCCAGTTCGATGCCGTCAATCGCCACCGGTCCGAAGACGCGCGTGAACTGTTTGGCCGTCGTTCCGGCGGCCAGGCCGACCATGGCGATGCGCCGTGGCGGCGGTGCCCCGGCGTTGAAGTACGGCGCGGCCAGCATGACGCTCCACACAGATACGGCTGGCACGCGGCCGCCGTCGCAGTAGACGGAGTGGTAGGCCTGTCCCTCGTTGAGCAGCAAGTAGTTGCAATCATCCCGGCGAATGACCTGGATGTAGTTATAGGCCGACTCCGCCTCGTAGATCTGCCCGTCGTACTCCTTGACGCCGCCGCGCAGCCCGAAGACGAGTATGGGCGCGAGCAGCGCCGGCAGCGCCAGCAGTGCCGCCCGCGAGCCGCGGCGCGTCCGCCCGAACTGCCAGACGCCGACGAGGCCCACGAGCAGCAGCAGCGAGCCGAACGCCGTGGCCGCCACGCGTGACCCGGCCAGCGGAATGACCACCAGCACGGGCAGATACGTCCCCAGAAGACTGCCCAGTGTGGACACGGCGTAAATGCGGCCGCTGACACGGCCCGCCTCGCCCACGTCGCGCACCGCCAGACGCACGGCGAACGGCGACAGGCAGCCCAGAAGGGTCACCGGCACCACCAGGGCCAGCGCCACCAGCAGCAGCGACCCGGCCACCGCGCCGACGTTCATGACCGCCAGCGCCCCGGCCGCGCCGCGCAGGATGGCACTGGTCAACAGCAGAAAAAAGACGGCGCAGAACCCGGCCAGACTGACCAGGGTGTAGAATAGACCCGCGCCCGGCCGGCGATCGGCCAGCCGCCCACCGATGAAGTAGCCGGCCGTCAGCGACAGCAGCACCAGCCCGATGACGTTAGCCCAGACGATGTTGGAGGTGCCATAGACCGTCTGCAACAGGCGGCCAGCGGTAAACTCGACCGCCAACGTGCACATGCCGGCAACGAAGACGGTGACGAAGAGGTAACGACGTGCCCCGGCCGTGCTGAGAGCGATCAATCCGTGGCTCCTGCGCCAAAGACGGCGCGCATCTCGTCGGCCGTCAACCGGCCGGTGTTGCGGAAGATCATCGTCAGCGGCTGATCGTAGACCACAAAGCTCTCGTCGACGCGGCCGAACGACAGCGCCGGCCCGGCGCGCAGGTACGCGGCCACGGCCGCCGGCGGGGTCAGACCCGGCCAGGCGAAGGTGTCGGGCCGGATGGTGACGCCGAACAGCCGCGGCGCGCGGCCGCCCACCCACACCGGCTCATAGCCCAGTTCGCCGTCAAAAAGCAGCTGGTGATAGCGCGATGACAGCGGAAAACGGCCGGGCAGACGGGGCACGACGCCATAGACGCGATTGGAGAGAATGGTCACGTAATCGGCCGCGGCCAGCGCTGCCAGATTAGCGCGCAGTTTGGCTTCATCGTCGGCCGCATCGGGCCGCGAGAGCCAGGTCAGCTCGACGTTGGGGTACTCTTCGCGTCGATGGCGTTGGTCGCCCACAAGAAGGGACACCGGCAGGGAATCGTCCCACTGCTCCGACAGCAGCGTCGTACCCGGCGGCACATGGTCGTAGACCCAGCGCGAGGCCGCGTTCCAGGGGTGTTCCGCGCCATACATCGCCACGAAGGCGAAAGCATAGAGCGTCGTGAAGACCAGGACGACGGCCGCCGTGGCCCCCGCCCAACGGCCCGGCCGCGCCGCCGCCCATTCCTCACGCCAGCGCCGCCCACCCGCCCAAAGCATGGCCGCGCCAAAGAGCACCAGCGGCGGCAGAATCGGCTGCATGTAGCGCATGAACTTGACGGCGAAGGCACCGGTGGTCAGGAAGTAGAGTACGACCCACAGGAGCGGAATAACGGCGGCCTCCTGGCGCAGTCGCGTCCAGAACCTCCGCCCGGCGTCCGCCGGCCGCAACAGCCCCCAGATCGCCCAGCCCAATCCGCCGAAGGCCACCACGCCCAGCAGCGGCCCCAGGCCCCAGCGGATCTGCATCTCGATGAAGTACAAGTATGGCCACGTGCCCGCGTACTGTCGTGTAAAGCCCAAATCGGCCGCGCCCCGCACCATCGCGTTCTGCTCGGCCACGTTCTGCAAATAGCACGAACGCACCAGCGCTTCCGGCACAGCCAGCGGGCCAAGCCGCGGCCACACGGCCGGCGCGGGGCACGTGCGGTCGAGAATGGCAAAGGGATTGGTCACCACGAAGACGAGCGTGGCGACGGCCACCGCCGCCAGCGCCTCAGCCCACGGCCGCCGGGCCTGCCCGCGACTGCCGATAGCCCACAGCAATGGCGCGAAGAGCAGAACGGCCGAGAACTTCGACCCCAGCGCCAGCCCGATGAGCACCGCCGCGGCCAGCAACCATAGCCGCCGCCGGCGCGCCTGGCTCGCCCCGTGCCCGGCCACCATCGCATAGAGCGCGGCAACGGCGAAGAACGTCAGATAGGGGTCGCTGGTAAAAAAGTGGGCCAGCTGGATATGGAGCACGGCCACGGCCAGGAAGGCGGCCGCCAGCAGACCGACGCCGGGGCCATAGAGCCGGCGGCCGAGCAGGAACACCATCCACACCGTGCCGACATCGAACAGCGCCGTCAGCGCCCGGCCGATAGCGGCCAGGTGATGGAATTCAATCCGCCCCGCGCCATTCAGT
>WBZM01001341.1_pt1 | contig 24825 bp, 24 predicted proteins | sample 5204271 | NCBI WGS metagenome assembly WBZM01 (sample SAMN12344346, study PRJNA552823) | activated sludge metagenome | biome: Activated sludge suspended growth; feature: Nitrification reactor; material: Wastewater; isolation source: activated sludge from nitrification reactor of wastewater... | reverse complement strand
GGAAGCGTCCTACGCTTCCTAGTTGTGTGACTCATTTGGTTGCCCCCTTCGGCTAAGACGCGAAAGGGCCAGATCATCACGGTCTGGCCCTTTCGTCGTCACTTTCTTGATTTTCTTGATCTACTTAGTTTTCTTGGGAAGAACGACCAGCGTCATCTCTTGTGAGTCCCCTTCCCGGTATGGGTAGCCAACCTGATTTCTCACCTGTGCCCGGATAGTCAAGAACGCCTTCTTTCCGGTCTTGCTGTTGTTGTAGAAGACGTTCCTCATCTTGAACTTTCCACCATCCCGAGTGCGGTAACGACGGAAGGCCCGGTAGTTCTTGTCAGAGGTGCCGGCGGGCTTGCCCTGAAGTACGACAACCACCTTGTCAGCGTACGGCCCGGGAATGATGCCCTTGAACCACGCCACCTTGCCCGTCTTGATGGTCGCCTTCTTCTCCTTCTTGTACCACTTGGTAGCGCCACCCTTGAGGCTCGTTGAGAGGGTCGGGGCAACGGTCACAGCAGTACTCACTGGATCCGACCATGTTTCACGGTGACCCTGACGGAACACGGTCAGCATATTGCGGCTCGGACCTGGCGGGAGCGGGGTTGTGTAGTTGCCGTTCCCGTTGGTTTCGGTGGTGCTCAGAAGCTGGAGCTGGGGATCAACCACCGGCTTCGCGTTCACGCAAACGTCGGCCCCGTTGATCGGCATCTGCCCGGGGCCACGGACCTTGCCGACCACGGTGGACTTGTCACCCTGATCAAGGGCAAGGAACTCGGTTGCTGTCTCGAGGTTCTCGCCGGGTTCGATCAGGCCCATTGCGATGTTCGCCTGCGGCAACGGGGTACCGCCGGAGTTCTCGCAGCTGTAGCTGAGAGGAACCTCGGTTGCCTTGCTGACGTGACCAACCTCATCTACGAGACGCATCTGGAGTTTGAACTCTCCCTGTGCCAGCGGTGTCTGGATCGTCGGGATCGCGTCGATGTTGTCAGCCGATGGTGTGTTCGCAGCATCCTGGCTGTTTGCGCCGTTATCAACGGTGGTTGTGGAAACAACCTCGTTGCCGACCTGGTTGACGACTTCGTAGCGAACCTCATGGATGGGTGAACCCTTGTCGCCAGTACCGGGATCAGCCCAGCTGACGTCGTAAGGATTCACCGATCGGGGGATTCTGGTGCTGATCGCTGCCGCCTCCTCGGGTGCGCTCGGGGCGGTGTTGTCGATCCTGACTGTCCGCGGCGTGGAGCACTGCTTGGGACCCTGCTGATCGTTATTCCAATATGTGGACCAGCGCGCGAAATCCCGGGCACAGACCATGATGGTGTGCTCACCATCCCCGTAAAGGGTGGTGTCGATGGTGACGGTTTCATTCTGGACGGTCTGCGGGCATGGCTTGTAGCTCTTGGCCATGGTTCCCGCAAATCCCCCGGTGAACTCGCCTGTGATCGTGTTGCAGTCGTAGGTCTTTTCGCTGACCAGCTTGTCGTCGAAGTACACATAGGTCTCTCGGAGCCCCGACTGCTGATCCTGGGCTGTGAACGTGATCTGCTGGGTTCCTTTCACCCACTCACCATTCGTCAACGGTGTCGACCCGAGCGAAACGCTCGGCAGCGTCGGATCGCCCAGTGTGAGAACGAGGTTGTTCAGGTTGACGATCTCTCCGAGACCTCCAATGCAGATTGTCGCGGAGTTCGCTGGATCGCAGACAAGACTGAGTCGAAGCTTGTTCGAATGCTGAGCTAGCGAAGCACCGATCGGGACAATTCCGTAGGTCTGGTTTGGTACCGCGGTAACCGTCTGGCCCTGCGGTTCCACGAAATCCATTTTGAGCTTCACGCCACTGTTGGCGATGCCACCCTGCGTGGACGCGGGATCATTCGCCTTGAGTGCCTTGCCGCTCAACCCGAGCTGCTGGATCTCTTCTCCGGGGGGCGCAACAAACTCGAGGCCTCCTTCTTCTCCTTCAGCGAGCAGGCCGGTGCCATCCTTGAACAGACGCATCCCAAAGTTGGGAATACCGGCCTGGTTGCCGTTGCCTGAGCCGCACTGAAGTGCGACGTCCATCAGGGTCCAGCTTGTGGGACCGAGATCAACGCTGCCATAGGTGATGGTGCCGTTCGCTGCCTTCTTGAACACCTTCGTGTTCGTTCCAAGGCCACCATTGAAGGTGTTGTGCGGGTATCCGTCGCCGGTGTAGTACTGCGGTGAGCAGAGCCTCACCGGATACGACGTTTCGTCCGCGTTGGCGGACCCGACCATCGGGATCATCGCGATGACGATTGCCAGGAAACCAATTGTGGCGGCATAGACGAATGAGCGCCGCGAGGCTTCCTCCCTGTTTTCCGATTCGATTTTCACAACTACTCCTTGATTCGCGAGGACTCCATCCCCATCGTTTGCCTGGTAGTTGGTCCCTTTGAAGCTTCTCTTCAGAGTCTGGATGCTCGTCTTGGGCTTCCGGGGCCAATCTCTGAAGGTCGAACTGCCGGAGATGCGTGCCTCAGGCTCATTCGCGTCATACAACATGCTACGAGCGGGTTTGTTGCGTGTCAATGAGCCGAAACGTGTGGTCTTCGTCGCCCATCGCCTGAGTCCTTTGTCGCTGCCGCGTTCGATCTTCATATTGAGTAGGGGTTCACACTCCCTGAAACACCCACCCCCCCTCCCCCGGGTTCGACGAAATTCTTTTTTCTGTCGAACCTGAGTTTGAGGTCAGGCAGCGCTCAGGTGTTGGTCAGGCGGCGTTTCGTTTCCAGCTTGGCTGAATTGTTCGTCGCCGGTAGTTCGCCGCTACGTGGGCGGGCGATCTGCCACTCATGAGCTGGCGTCTGGCACCGGTGTTGTGTAGAGCCCGAAGCCCTTGGTGGGTTCCAAACTCTTCGCCTCGAGTTGCCGTTAGGGCCTTCCTGATAGCCCGCTTGACCGTTCGAAGGTTGACGTTCGCCCCGTTCTCGTTGGGGCCCGGATAGTCGGACCTATGGCAGTAGTCGAGCCATTCGACCGTACACCGGTCGTGGACATCCAGGGTGCGATCCTTGAGGGTGATTCGTCGCGGTTCGAGGTAGAGGCTGTAGCTGCGGCGACTTGCCTCCATTATCTCGTTCCAGGTGAGGCCGGCAAGTCCAAGCTCGATGGTTGTTCGAACCCATCTGGGCTCCCTTTGCCCCTGGTACTTGGCTCGGATCGTTGCGAGCTGCTTGTTGGTCAAAGGTGTTGATGGAGCCGGCCGACCAGCTCTCTTGAGGATCTCGTTGGCTTCCAGTTCAGGATCGGAGATCCAGAGGTCCTGGGCGTCGATCGAGCTGTCGATAATCCGCAGGTAGGCTGCTGCTGCTGATCGGTATGCCTTCAGGGTTGGCTGGCTTACTGAGGGGGCAATGTGATCAAGCCACTTCTGGGCCGCGGCCCGCGCCTGGCCGGGTGTCCAGGCTTCGATTTCGTCGAGGTTCTCTGGTCCCCCGGAGAGTCGTTCGATTCGCTCAGCCACGCTTAGGTACAGGGCAATGGTGGAGTCGGATCGATTCTCGTCTTCGAGGTCGAGCCGAAGCATGGTTGTGGTCAGGGATTGCTTCGGGTCAAGCTCGTTGTCTTCGGTGGGAACGGTGAGGTGCGTCACCTGCCCGATGTTGCCTCTCCGGTCGGATGGACCGGGTGGTCGTCTCTACCTCCTGGTGGATCGCACGCTTCCTCGTTCGCGACGTTTCAGGATTGCTCGTTGTCGCGTCGGAAACGTTTACGTCGGTTTTCCCATCGAATCTGGTCCCACCAGTCCTTTTTGAGGAAGTAGACCGAACCCCAGGTGAAGACGGAGGCGATTGCGGCCCCGCCGGCTACTTTCAGAATTCGTTCCACGGGGGTGCCTGACGAATCGAAGATCCCCGAAATGATTAGCCCGGGGCCGATCAGGAACATCACAATGTAGAAGCCGGCTACCGCCAGCAGGAGCGGCAACCCTATGAAAACCAGAAATGCGGCTCCGAAGGCGTCACGGACCATCGGCACGTACATCCACGGCCAGAGTTCCTCGTAGTCGCTGCTGCTCTTGTTTTCACGCATATAGATGGCGAGACCAGCCGAACCGACCGCCCAGATGGCGGCGGCAACCAGAACAACCAGAGCATCCGCGGTCATTTCGCACCTCTTGTCTCTTTGCCGCGACGGTACTCCCAGCTGGTTTTCACGGAGCCGTGTCCTCGGTCATTCCTTCCGGGTCTACCCAGTCTTCCGGGGGAATGATCCGGGCGTCAATGTCGGCGTGTTCTTTGAGGAGGTAGAGGAGATTGTTGCCGTCGATCAGCTCGAGGGGCTTACCTTCGGCAAAGTCGAAGGAGGCTTTTCCGTAGCCGCTGGTGCAGACAAGGATTCCTTTGCCTGCCCCTTCGTTGTGGACGGTTCCGAAAAGGTCTCGAACCGCGGCAACACCCACTGTGTTCTTGTATCGCTTCGCCTGGATTACGACTTTGCCTCCCATGACCGGTCTCATGTCCCAGGCGACCGTGTCCACCCCCCCGTCGCGTGACGGTCTGGTCTGCCTGGTTTCGAGGCCCATCTTCTCGAACAGATTCGTGATCAGCGACTCGAACTCTGATGGGGTCAGATCCATGAGGTTCGGGCGATCGTCCAGCTCGGAGAGGATGTCGCTTTCATCGGTGAAGCGGTCGTCAACCATTTTGAACTCAACAACCGGTCGGACCGGCGCCAGCTCGGTGGGGCTCTTCGAAACACCTGCGTTCAGGCCCTTGAGGCATTCGTGTGGGTCAACCCGGTCGAGCTGGAGTTCTTCGAATACGTCGGTGGTGACTCTGAAGCTGATCAGACACACCCGGGTGGATTTGCCGGTTCGCTTGTCGACCGTGTCAACCATCCCGTTGTAAACCAGGGTGTCCACGTTTCCGTCCCGGTCGGCCTCAAAGATTTCGTGGGCGGTTCGCAACGCCAGCTGCGCGATCACGCTTGAGTACAACGCTTTGCGTTTGGTTGCGGGCTGCGCTGTGGTGGTGATCTCGTCGCGTGTCTTGACGTACTTGTACGCCTTGACATCCGGAACCACGTCGAAATCCGGAAGATCATGCTCAAGAACGACCTGTTTGCTTTCAGGCACGTAGGCGATCTTGTGGGACTTCGGAAAGGTGTGCGGGTAGCGGCTTCTTTCCAGCACCATCCCGAGATAATCGACGACCGCTTCGGCGTCTCCTGCGGCGAGTCTCGTCTTGAACTCGTCGATCTTTGCGTTTTCGGCCTCGAGCCTCAGCCGTTCTTCCTTGACCTCTAGCTGGTGGGCTTCCTGAAGTTTCTCGAGGGCGGCTTCTCTGGCGTTCTCCTCCTGCGCCCATTGCTCTAGGGCTGCCTCATGTTCCTGTTTGGCGACCTCGATGGCGGCCTGATGTTTGGCCTTCCCTCCCAACATGACCTGCTGGAACTTCGATGGCGGTTCGGGTTCCACGAACTGCGGTTTTGGTTTTGGATTGCCGTATCCCCGATCGTTGAATGGTGGATCAACAATCGGTGTTTTCAGGCGATCGAGGTCGATGAAGTCATCAACGGTGAGGGTGGCAGCGAGAATGTTCTCGAGGCCCTCGATCGTGAGTTGGAGCTCTGAGTTGAGACTCTCGGTTTCCTGGATGCGACTTTCGGTGTAGAGCCGCTTGCGTTCTTTTTCCTGTTGGGCCGCAAGCTTTTCGGCTTCACGGTGGGCGCGTTCCAGTTCACGTTGAACCCTCCGGGCTTCTCGCTCTTGTTCCCTGGCGTGACGTTCCGCTTCTCGTTGCATGTCAGCAAGAAACCCCATTGATCTCCCATCAAGTCGGACTCGTTCGAACTTGGCGCGAACTCTATCCCGCCACCCTTTATGCGTCCACCTGTACTTCTGGAAGGATGCGGCTGTGACCGAGAACGATCCGAAGCGATCCAAGTCAATGAGAGAGACGTGGAATGAGGCCCGGTACGACCGTGCCACAAAGGGGCGTCCTCTCACGCGTTCCTATACGGCTCCCGGGGCTAGACCTGGCGGCAGCCCGATCGGAGTTCTTGCTTCAAGCGTGGTTCTTGCTGCGATCTTGGCTGGCCTGATGCTTCTTGGGAGCTTGAGCTCTACCGTCGTGGTGCTTGTTGTTCTCGCGTGTCTCGGTGTAGGGCTCTACATGGCCAATGAGCAGAGCTGGGTGAACGAGGAACACGCTCGACGCCAAGCCGAATCTGACGAGTCACGGTAGAGCTTTCCGGGCGGTTCGGCCGAAACTGCGATTCAGGCCGTTTTTCACTCAATCGGTTCTGAAAAGAGGTTCCCGAGTATCCACCCCGCTGAGTAGCTGACGATCGCGTACATCTCGCGGTTGCCTGTTGTTCCCAGTCGCCCCTTCACCCCAAATTGCTTGCAGACGCTCTCGAAATCCGTGTACGGGGGAAGGTATTTCGCCCACATGTACATTTCGGCTGACGCGTCTCCTTCGGGTCCCCCCTGTAGTCCCATTGATTTGAGGAAGATCCGATTTGCCAGGGTCGGGAAGAACTTGATCCATTCTTCGTATTTCTCGATGGTCGGGACGACAGTGCTCTTGTGGAATGTCCTCAGGGGAACCATGTTCAGCCGGCCGTACACCAGTTCCCCCATGAAGCCCATGAGCACGATTCGCTCGATGCTTCTTCCTAGTTCCTCTCGCGCACCGGGTTTCGACAGGCCTTTTCGAAAGCGGGAGCCGAATCGTGGCTCTGGCTTCGTGTCGCCTAGCGTCTGTCCGATTCCGGGTCCCTTCGGGGACTTGGTGTCTATCTCCACGCTGATGAATTGCCGTACGAACGGGGCTGTGTTCGCGTAGGCGTGACTTAGCTCAGGGTCGCGAAAGCCGTCGCTCAGTTTCTTGGCGGACTCCGAGAAGTCTGGATGATCGACCTGGTCTAGAAAGTCAGCGAGCTGTGTGCGCTGCTCGTCGATTTCGTCCCCGACGACAGTGAGTTCGTATGGCTCGATGCCAGCATCCAGTTCAGGCACAATCGGTGTCATGAGTGGTGGTCCTTGGGTTGTAGGCTCGGAATGGAGTTAGTGAGTTCTGGAGGGTCCTGGCTGTTCGGATCGCGATTCCGCGAGAGAACGCAGACGCATCGATATGAGATTTTCCACGCGCAAATGGGTGAGAGCCGACAGCTAGATCTCTGCGATATCTGTTCTGTCACTTAAACGGCCCGATTTGGCCCCCATTATCCGGGGTTTTGGCTCCAGCACTACCTTCGCACGATTCGCGGCAAGGTCTCCCCTACCAAGGTGGAAACACGAGTCGACTGGGTTTCAGATTCTTCCATCGGGGGCAGAAGCCATCCCAGAACTCTCCGTGCAGCGTGTAGGGCCGCCCGTCGCTGGGTGGCGTCGCGATCGTGAGTAGTAGCCGCTCTTCCATCACATACTTGTAGAGCGATCGTTGGTTTTCGTCTTGAAGCCATGAGAGCTCGCAACGGTCTTCTTTAAGGCTCCCGACGAGCAGTCCAAACCCGGTCCAGAACTCCTGAACGCATTCGCGAACGGTAGGACCGGAAGCGACTATCCGGGTTTCCTCACCGCGAAGCTCGAGCATTCCGTTGTTCCATCTGAGGGTGGCTGCATCAATGCGAACCCGCCAGAACTCGTTGGGTCCCACCGCCACCTCCCCTACCGCTTCTTCCTGCGGCTCCAGGCTGGTTCGCGGCTTCTGGCTGGTGTCGATCGCTTCCATCTGGCAGGAGGTTAGCCAAGATCACGGCTACCATGCGAAAAGTTTGGCTACCTCCCCCCATCTCTACAACGCCGTTGGCGGACCCAGCTTCGATGTCAAAGTGTGCCGCCGGGGATGGACAAACACTTATGTAGCGCCAAAACCCGCGATATACCGATATGCCGATATATCGCTCGCTTGCTCGTTCGCTACAGCGGTCCCTCGTCGGCTCGTTTGCTGGCTCGCTCGTGCGGGTAGTATGTGGCGGTCTATCTGGCTGGATGTGTGGGAAGGAATCTCGCTAGTTGTATGGAAGTACTTCTCGAACAAACCGCAACCGTGAATCGAAAGGGTTGAACTGATGGGGAACGGCCACACCAGAACGATTGCCGTCTTGAACCACAAGGGAGGGGCGGGCAAGACCGCTCTGGCCTGCGAGCTTGCCGCGTACCTGGCGATCGACGGATCAAAGGTGTTGGCTATCGACCTCGACCCTCAGGTCAACCTGACCAAACGGATGGGGTACACGCTCGGTACTCACCAGGGCGAACAGCAGCTGCCGAAAGCAACTCTTTTCGACATGCTCGACGACCCTGACCGCCACCCGATGGCCGAGTGCATGGTTCCGCTTTGGTCGATTCCGAACTTGTCGATCGTGCCGGGTGACCCTGACATTCATGAGCTCATGGATCTCTTGCCGACCAAGCCTGATGGGGCCCTTCGTGTTCGAGATGCTCTTGACGACCTGCTTTCTTCCCCGGAGGGGCAGGGGTTTGACTTCGTGTTCATTGATTGCCCGCCAAGCAAGGGAATCTTCCCGACTTCGGCGATGATCGCGGTTGACGAGATCATGGCCCCGGTGGATCTTCGAACTACTGATTCGTTGACTGGCATCTACCAGCTGATCCGTTCCTTCGAGGATTTGCCTGGCCGCTACCAGCCCGAGAACGGGATTTTCCTTGTGGGGAACCTGTTCGATGAGGTTGGAACTGACGAGGCCGAGAATCGTGAGGCTCTCGGCAGCCTGGGTTTACCGGTTGCGGAGACCACAGTGAAAACGAGGAAAGCAATCTCCAAGGCCCAGAATCGGATGACACCGTTGGTCGAACAGGTTGGAGAACAGTCGAAGGGCGCCAGGAAGGCCTACAAGAACATTCGGGAACTCGCTGAGGAGATTCGAGCGGGGAAGATTCGAGGGGCTAAACCGGAAAGGGAGACTGCCAATGTCTGAGAAGACGTCTGAGAAGGGAGGCCGGTCTTTGGGGGCGAGGCGTGGCCGGAGTGCGACCAAGCTTCATGAGATGGCGGCGCTTGATTCTCGCCTGTTGAATCCAACATCCACCTTGACCGATGAGCCAACGTCCGTGGAGGATCCGCCGGCATCAGATGTCTCTGAACCGGCTTCCAACCCTCCTGTGTCTGATGGGGGTGGGGTGGAGGCAGCCGCCTTCAATGAGGTAGCCGAGGAGGCTCCTACGGTTGCCGAGCCTGAACCGGCCCTCCAGGACGGACTGCCCGCGGGTGACTCCCAGGACCCGGAAGAAGATTCTCCGCCCTCCCGGAAGCGTGCGGATTTTCGTGATGCCTTGCAGATCTATGCGTGGTCATCAACAACCGAGCTTTGGGATCGTTACGCGGCCCTGGGGTTGAAGCTCCGGAAACAAACCGGAATGAAGGTCCCTACGGCCGAGTTGATTCGGGCGGTTGTCGAGTCAGCGTGTCCAGATGCGTCGACTCGGTCCGGGGTTTCGCGTCTGGACCGGTATGCGGAAGCATGGGGCGAGAAGCTGTCGCGGGAGCCGTCTACCCGAAAGAACCAGCCGATCAGGTTGACTCGCAGGGTGATCGAGAATTTGGACAAGGCGCAGCTCAGTTTGCTCGAGGACCGGGGCCGGAAGGTTGCTGTGGGCCGGATGATCTCCGGAATGGCTGATGAGCATTTCCCGTCGGAGCAGCAAGCAAGGAAGCTGCTTGGCATCAGGTAGTTCCTGACCACAATCCCGGAGTGGGGGGGGTGGGTTTTTCGGGGAGTGTGAACCCCTACCCCATATATGCACCATTCCGTGGAACTTGCCCGCCCGGCTGTCACCCCGAACCCTGGCATCGTTAAACGATGTTTCGTCCGGTCGGGTCTTTACGGTAGCGGCAGCTTCCACTCTCAGCGAAGGAGCTTTCCGAACCCATGGCCAACACCAAACGATCTCCAGCAGCCGATCCTGAGACCACCATCATTGGTGTTCGCATTCCGGTTGAGCTGCGGGCCGAGCTGGACCGAGTCTCTACAACCGAAGCCGGCGGCTACTCGGCGGTGGTCCGGAAAGCCTTGGCAAATCATCTCGGTCGACCGGAACTCACCCAGGTTGGTCGACCGGAACTCAGGCGGCCTCGCAAGGAGGCTGCATGAAGTGACGAACTTGAAAAGGGCGGGACCGCCGAGAGCGGGTCCTTTCAGGCCCTTAACGACGAAAGCCCCGGCTGCAACCGGAGCTCTCTGGGAACTTCAAAAAGTATTTGTCTGCGTAAAGCATAGCGCCTTTTCGGACGGATCCGCAAGAGTCGCTGATTTCGGCTGCTCCGAAACAGAAAGACGGGAGGGGTCTGGTGCCTAGTTCCAACTCCCTCGATCACGTCCCGAGCACTTGGAGTGGGCAGTCAGCGGAGGCTGTGCCCTACTCCATCAAGTCCATCTTGCCGCCCGGCCGACGACGTTTTCTTCAGCTTCGTGAACCCTTCATGCTGCTCACCGGAAAGTCCGTCACTCGAACAGCGATTCTTGAATGTGCCTTGTTCGAGCTGGGCAGAAAACTCCGGGGCGACGACAAGAAAGAACCCAATGACCTGGAGTGGCGTGAGGAACAGTTCGCCCTGTTGACTGGTCCTGAGCCTGAAAGCTGCGACCTTTGGGCTCCGCTCTCCGACAGGCTGCTCCAGGAGCGGCTGTTGGGGCTGGTCAAGGACAGGTCAACGACCATACGCGCCTTGAACTGGCTTGAGGCTCAGGGTTACGTGTTCAAACGGCGCCTGGGCGGTCCCCGAAACGATCGGCTGGTACTTCCGAACATCAGGAAGATCAACTACGACCAGAGGGATCTCCCTGACTACGCAGGCGTGAAGTTCAAGCCTGTCGTGACTGGGTCACCTGATCAGATGATCGAGGTTCCTGAAGGGGTCATTTTGACTCCCCTTTATGAGGGGTTCGTTCAGGCTGTCCACGAGGCCTCCGGACTGGAAGGAATTGAGGTTTGCAGGTCAGCCTTGGTTTTCCAGCGGATCCTTCATCGGGCAAAGCTCCGGTATGAGAATGGGGAGGAGGTCCCCGCCGAGTGGTCGACTGAAGCTATCCGATCAACCTTCGGATGGGGTCGCCCTGAGAACTGGAGGTTTGCCCTGTCGATCCTTATTTCGTCTGGTCTTGTCGTGAATCACGGCGGAAACCTGGTGGAACCAAACTTGCCTCGAGTTCACGCTATTTGCGGCACTGTTTCCCCTCTAGAACTCAATGTGGCAAATGTGCAAGACCAATGTGGCGAATGTGCAGACCCAATGTGGCAAACGGGGAAATCCAATGTGGCAAATGTGCAAGACCAATGTGGCAATGGTGCAGACCCTCCTTTCTTAAGGGAGACTGAGGTCTTTACCGAGAGTCTTTCCGAATTCCTTACTGAGCGAGAACTGGATCCTGACTTCAAGCCGGCAGAGGTCCTGGCGAATCATTCAGTTCAGCAATTTAGGGAGAGAAGGGCAGCACACTTCGCTTTCGTTGATGTGCCTGACGAGTGGTCAAGCCTGTCATTTGAGAGTCTTGCCGAGGCAGACAAAGCCAGGGCCGCGGCTCTGCTCGAACTCGCTGACAAGCTGCCCAACGGTGAGCGACCAGCGATTTGTTTCCTCAACAACACCGATCTAAACAGGGCGCTTGTTTCGGTACTCCTCGGACACTGGATCGACAAGCACGTAGGCGATGGTTTTCGGTGGGTGAATGTCGAGGACTACGTGAAGCTCGTTGGGGGAGATTTCAACGACGCTAGAACGCGGGAGATGACGACGGTTGAGAATCCGTCCGGACCGTTGGTGCTCGAGAACGTTGTGGGCGCGAGGAAACATGAGCAGGCACGTGATTCGCTGGCGCTGGCAATCAAGCAGCATCGGGAGATGCTCATGCCCGTCGTTTTTCTCGGGTTGCCTCCCAGACTGTCGGATCTTTCCAGCTCGTTGAAGGGCCATCATTTGGCCGACCAGATTTTCAGGGTACTCCAGGAGCGAAACAGGCCGGTTGACCACGACACCGGACTGGACATTTCTAACCCGTTCAAGAAACTGATCTGATGGTTGTCGTCGGTCAGGTCACCGAGCGCTTCGAGGTGAATCCGTCCAATCTGAGGGCAGCTCGTGAAGCAGTGCTGCAACTGTCCGGGAAGGCAGAGGCACGGGGTCTGGGTGAGATCACCTGGGATCGGGTCAGTTCCACCGACCGGGCCGTGATCGTTCAGCTGGCGACACCTACCCCGGCGATCGGCAACTACGAACTGGTCGCAAAGATCAGCCACTTGAAGGGCGGCGGGATTTTCATTCATCCGTTGTCTCGAGGCCGACTTGATTTCGCGGAGATTCGACGCGAACACTCAACCCAGATTTGCGAGCACTGCCAGGTCAACAGGCCCAGAAAGCTTCTTTATCTCCTCAGGAGTGAGGCAGGCGAAGTTCAGGTTGGGTCCAGTTGCCTGAAAGCGTATGTCGGTGAATCTGACCCAAGAAAGGCACTAATTCAGGGGGACCTATTTGCCCAGGCGCGTGAGCTTCTCATCGCTGCGGCACCTGAACCCGAAGCGAACCAGCCGAAACGTGGGTGGCCGACGGTTCACGAATATCTGTCGCATGTTGCCGCGGTGATTCGCCATGAGGGCGCGTTTGTAAGGAAAACAGAGGTGGATGCCGATCATTCCGCTACAGCGGAGCTTGCCCTGCGGAACTTCCGGCAAAGCCAGGATGGGGGAGAGGCACTCGAAGTTGATTTGGTTGACCGAGAGAGAGCCAGTCGGATCCTTGACGAGTTTCGAGATCGTGCCGGCAGGGAGAAGATGCTCTCCGGATATGACCGGCGGCTGTTGAACGTGCTTGCCAAAGACGTGGCCTGGCCGGAGAATCAGGGGATCATCGCCACCGTGTTCGAACGGGTTGCCTCGCTTCGGCGCCACCAGGCTCCAGGGCTAAAGCGCCGATCCTCCAAATGGCTGGGAGACGTGGGGGACACGGTGAGCGCACCCGTGTCTCTTCGCAAGGTTGGTTCCCCAAAGGAGTCGAAGTTCGGGCTCCAGTATCCGCACTACTTCGTGACCGAAGATGGTGACTGGGTGAACTGGTGGGCAACGAATCTTCAGCTAAATCCCGGGAATCGCTACGAGCTGACGGGTGAAATCAAGCGTCTCGAGGAACGGGGCGGGCACAAGGTCACTGTTGTTACGCGGTGTAAGGCTGCGGCGATCGGCGGGAAGTAGCTTCGGTCGCGACCGCTGGTGGTCGGGCAGGATTCTTGCCGGCTTTTCGGTGAACGTGACCAACGTTTGCTGGTCGCAGCGCAACGATTCACGGAATGGCAGCGCTAACCTCATGCTCAATGTTGGCAACGACCGAAATGGAGCAGCTGGTCCTCTACGAGACCATGGTGGACACCGACCATGGTCGCGTCCAGGTGTGGCTCGACGGACTGGTCCGCTGGAAGGTTGGTGTGTCAGCAACCGAGAATCCGACGGGAGGCGAGCTAGTTGATTCTCGATACGACTGCTGGAGCGGCAAGATTGAGCATTTGCTCGATGTTCCGCAGCAGGAGAACGCGTTCAAGGTCGCGGAACCCTATGTGGCAGAACTTCTGCGGGATCTGAACCAGGTTTTCTCGGATTCGTCTGATCCTCTCTCCGAAGATTGGCAGCAGGGTGTTGAGACTCTCCGCAAGGTCTGGTTTGGACTGGCTGACTACTACGTCGCGCAGGTTGGCCTGGTCGACGTTGAGCTGAAGGAAGACATGCCGTTGTTTGCTTCTGAGCAGCGGGTCAAGGTTTGCGGCGGACTACGCGAGTATCAGCTGTTCAACTACTACGAATCCTCAGGGGAAACCCTGATTTGGGTTGATCTGACCGACTTCCATCCGACTCCGTTCGAAGGGGCTGCACGGCCCCCGATGTGTTCCCTGGCGGATCTGGTTGATTACGCGAGACCGGGGGAGATGAAGCAGATTCTCGAGCTTCACCTTTTCGCAATGGTTCAGCTGGGGGAGCATCTTCGATACGTGATCAACAAGGTTCGGGCTGGCGTTCCGATCTCGTTGACTGAGTTCCAGCGTCTTCAGGGATTCGCGGTGGCTCTTTACCGTTTCCACGAAGAGTTCACCGAAGCTACCTGAGCATCCTTAGATCTGGGCGGATTCGGGCCCAGCGATGTCGATCTTTATCCGGTCAGTGCCTGCGGGGCAATGGGGTGTTTGGGTAGGGCGAGCTTGCGTCTTGTGAAAAAACAGGTTGCCTGTTATTTTGCGGTATATGGAAGTTCGGAACAAACCGAGAGATCACCTGGTTCCTCTGCTGGATCTCGACAGCTATGCGAAGTGGGCGGGGGAGGAGGGGGGTCACCTTCGAAGAAATGACGACGGCACCCCTGATGTCCGGGGGGCACTCGATGAGGCCTCGATCGAGCAGGACAAAGCGATCCTGAAGAACTTCGCAGGGCATGTCGTAAGGCAGAGCGTTGAGCGAAAGACCGACCTGGATCCTTCAAACAGCGAACACCTGGTATCTCTCATCAGGACCTGGCCCGCCTCACTAGCCGCTTCCAAGGACCTGAAGCCGTCTACCGTTGAGCGCTACATGGTCACGATGCGACGCTACGCCCGCTTCCGTGGCCTTCCGGACGCCCAGTTCACGGGTTTGGCGCCGTTCAATCGCAGACGACGGGGCCCGGAACGGCTAATCAGCGAATCGGAACTCAAGTCCTGGCTCGATCAGGTGCGTGACGACAACCAGGTTGTGTACCTGGCGAGCTGGCTGTTGCTCTCTCGAGTCCCGGTCGGACGGCTGACAAATTTGAGATTCGACGAGAACATGCTGGTCGAAACCAAGTCGAAAACGATCAAGCTCAGTAACGCGCGAAAGCTGACTGTTCCGGGTGAGTTGTCGCGGTTGCTTTCCGCTCAGAGACGCAAGTCGAGCGCCGATGGATTTCTTCTCGCGCTCCCCGGGCAGCCCGACACACCGGTCGCCCCCACGATGCTTCGGAAGCAATGGGAGCTGTGCCGCGGTACCGGTAGCGACCGAGGGCCGCTCATGCGTGACTTGGCTGTGTTCTCGAGAACATTCGATGTTGATCTGGTTGAAGGTGAACTTCGAGTGAAAGCCCGGATCACTGGCCACGTTTAGTTGCCGGCGTTACGCTGAACCCGTCAACTGACTGGAGGTCACCGTGAAGGTTCTGGGTTTGGGTGTGTTGTCGGTGCTTGCCGCATTAATCGTGGCGACGGCACCATCGTCTGCTGGTGATGAGCCATCGACGATGCGCGCGCAGCTGCCAAGGGTGCTCTGTTTGAACTATTCCACCGAGCGGTTCTATGTTCGATCGCGACCGGTTCGTTGCGATTACTACAGCGCGAAGGCCCCGACCGATCCGATTGTGGCGATTGCGATCGCCCCAACGAAGAATGTTCGGTGGAGCCATTGGGGTGCCAAAAGAGCGATTGGTGCCGGTCGCTACCACGTAAACGGTCCCGGGTTCATTCCGGCAAGGTTTCGACTGTTGAATCCTCGAATGGCTTGCGGCCGTCTGATGTTCACAAAGTTTCGGGTGAGGATCTTCGTTGCCGGTGACGGATGGCAGCCGTGGAGTTCGGGCGGACCGCTCCGTAGCTGCCCTTAGAACGTCGATTTCGTCTGGCGAGATCGCAACACTGGGTTCGCCATGTTGAATCCGGATGCCCGTGTTGAAGTTCCCGTCGACGAGCTGCTCGATCAGGCACGTCACCTGTTTCAGGAAGTGAGGGTTGTTCCGGACCGGGACCGGGTCGTGTCAATGATTGACCGGTTGGAATGGAAGATCAACGAGCTCTCTGGTGACCGCAATGCGGAACTGGATGCGAATCCCGAATCTGTCCTGGCTGTGGATCTCGAGCGATTGATCGAACGGTTGGTGTTGGCGCGAGCGCTCCTTGCCGTCTCAGCGGTTTTTCATCCTGTTGAGCTGCTGTCCGACCAGGCAACTGCCGGAGAGGGCAATCTGTTGCCTGACCCGATACCGGATGACGGCAATATTTATGTGGATGGGAATCCGGTTGCCCATTCGACACTTTTCGATGTGAACTGAATTGTTGTCGCTCCGGCCCTGGACGTCTATAGTCGTCCAATGCCATTGGGAGTAGGGAGCTCCGAATACCGAGATCTGGCCCACGAGAACGAGCCGGATGTCCTCCTGCCCGATTCCGAGGGTGCTTTCGGCTCACCCGAGTCGACGGGGCCACCGACAATGGTGAGGATTCTTGCTTCGTTCGGCCTCGTACTTGCTCTGGCGTTTTGCGCGATGGGACCCGAAAGTGTCGCCGCGCAACCTCAGTCCGAGAGAGGTTCGCAGGTGGCTATGGGGAAAGCTAACCCGCATAGCCTTGGAGTCGCACCTGCGACCCTCGCTGAATATCGCGCCGCTATCGACCTGAGGCGCACCACGGGTAGCCGATCGAAGGCGTTTCGTCCGATTCGAGTGATCAACAAAGTCGCCCGGTACATTGCTCATATCCATCTGCAGCCCAGTAAGACCATGTTTGGTGCCATTGATTCCAGACGGGCTGTAGTTTCTGCGAAGCGGCTTGTACTTCGCGGTCGATGTAACCCAAAGGATCCATACTCACCCGGGCTCTATAAGATCGAGGAGGGCGTCTACTCAATTACAGAGACGTTCTGCTTCCGAGGCGGGAATGGTTCCCGCCGGTTCGATAAGTCGGAACACCCCCCCTACATCGGTGATGATGGGAAAGCGAATTACCAGCATCTCGTGAACGGCCTAAGTCGTCATGCAGCGCTTTCAGCAAGATTGCCCCTCGGAAAAGTTGGTTCTTGCTCCAAGATCATTGCTTTCAGAAAGCGGGCGACCTTCTTCTATGCCAAGAGCGCGGACGCCGAGAGAACAATCGGGCGCATTGTGTTTATTGAGACCCGCTCTGGTCGGATACTGACCAAGAAGCACTGGCAGTAGATTCCAAGATCTGCCCAATGACAAAGGGGGAAGGGATGCCCGAAGGATCTGAAAGTAGAACACCAGGCTGGTACGACGACCCGATCATTGTGGGTCAGCAGCGTCGTTGGGATGGCATCCAGTGGACCAACGAGGTCAGGCAAACCCCGACAGGTCCCACGGCAACAGTCCCGGCTGGGCCGGCTGGCGTCGCTCCTGCGGTTACGACTGCCGGAACGGGCCAGGATGATCGACAGGAGGCGAAGAAGAAAACCCGGATGGTCGGTTTGATTATCGCTTTGGCCGGAGCCGGGATTGCCGCGATCGGCTGTATTGGCCCTTGGGCGACCGTTGGGATCTTCGAACAGAACGGCATGGATGCTGACGGCCAGCTCGTCTTGCCGATACTGATCATTTCCGCGATCGTCGCTGGCATTGGTTTGACCCAGGAGAAATCCAACGTTTTCCCGATCGCTTCCGCCGCGTTGTGTGGGCTGGCAGCGTTGATCGGATTGATTGACATGGCTGACGTGAGGGACAACTCGACCACTGTGTTCGACACTGAGATCAGTGCTTCGATCGGCTGGGGACTTTGGCTTGTGGTTATCGGATCTGTAACCGGGGCAGGAGGGGGAACCTATGCGGTGATGGCCGGCCCATCAGAGCCACGTGCCCCTAGAGAAGGGGAGGTTCTCGTTTCAACCTTGCGTTTGCTTGATCCTCCAGTTGACCGAGCTGAGGGATGGAAACCTGATCCGCTTGATCAGACCAGGCTTCGGTGGTGGGACGGCGAGAAGTGGATCGCGAAGGTTGGGCTACGCAAACCCTCCAGCGAATAGCCCCCAGTTCGAGCTGAGGAGCAAGTAGTGCCAGCCAGCAAGAGGGACCGAAAAGGCATGAAGGCCCAAAGCCAAGCTGCCAAACAGAGCTGGTGGGTCACGAACGATGCCGAATCAGTCGATCCACCAAAGAAACCCAAGAAGGGGAAGAAGAGGGGCTCCAAGAGGCGCAATTCGAACCCGGTTCGAATCAAGGTAAACGACTTGTGTTTCTTCATCAACGAACTGCCGGCGAAAACCCAGACCAAGGTGGTCGAGGCGCTCAAGGGAGCCAGCGTCGGTAGGCGAACCAGAACGATGGCTCTTCGGGAACTGGATGAATCCAGTTACTTCGCTCCGCCAGGGGCACAGATCGCAATCCGCCCTCTGCTTGAGCGTCTATCCGAAGAAGATCTAGTGGAGTTTCAAAAAGTAGCCGCGCCTGAGGCGCAGTACCCCGCCGACCAACCATCGCTGAAGAGGACCGCAGATGTCCTGAGGACCCTGACGTTTGAATCTACGGGACCTCAGAAGCTAGTCGAACCTCCTGAGAACACGGATGAGGCTCAATGCCGACAGGCTCAGGAGCCTTCGGAATACGTCTCTCCGATCGAACGGGATAGGGCCGACAATCTGGTTGGGGAAACCCTCAGACGATTCGATAAGTAGACCGCTCTCGAACCTAGGAGGTTCCCGCCTCGCCAAAGAGGTTCAGCGGACGAATGTTGCCGGGGCCGCTTTGACGCTGGCGGCTGGGTCAGCGGAACACGCGGTAAATCCAGTAGCTCGCAGAGTGATCCTCGGTGGCCCCGAGCGGTTCGACATGAACGTACATCTTCACATGGGTGCGTCCGTCAAGTCCCTTCTTCACGGTCCCTTTTGCGCGACCGTCGACAACGACGTGGGCCCCGTTGTCGACCGCGTTGGAGTTCCAGTTCGCCCGACACCGCATCCGATGCTTCGCGGTTCGCTTACATCTGACCGACCGGCTGAATGCTCTCTTCCACAGCGTGTGGTAGCTGCCCAAGGCGCGTTTGACCGACCGGATCGCCACTCCCCGACGAAGCAGCTCCCTTTTCGGTGGTGGACACATGTAGGTCCAGGTCCACGGTGTTTTCGCGTAAACGGTTCCTTTGAGCCAAACCTGAACGGTCCGGAAAACGTCGGGTCCCTGCCAGCAGTTGAGACGGTTCGAAAGCTTGACCGTTGCGGGACCTTTCATCATTGGGGGACGGCAGGCTTCCAGGCCGGTGCAGTTTCTCCAGAGTTTCGGATTCTTGAACGGTTTGGGATAGGTGGCGGTGCCTGATCCCTCCGCAAGGTTGGTTTGCCAGCTGGTCCAGGTGATGTTGAACAGGTTGATTCGGTATCCGTCGAACGCAAGCGATGCGGAGCAAACCACGTTCAAACGTTTCGGCTTGTACTTGCCCGCCGCGGGTGGACAACCCGTAACCAAGGTTCTCGCCGATGCATCCGAAACCCCGAACGAAAACACGGCAAGGATGGAGATAATCACGGCAAGGGCTGTGAGCCTGCCCAGCGGGTAAGGCCTGGACGGGCCTTCTACCTTGGGGACGTGTGCGCTGTGGTTGCTCATCCCACCGCGAATGCGCTTGCGAAGCAGTCGGCTCCGAGAGCGTTCTGACCGTAGATGTAGCGAACCTGGAGGGTCTGGCCGTCCGGGGCAATGAACGTTGCCCGTTCCGGTGAAATGTTGATCGTTCCTGATTCGGTTGCCCTGGCAAGCACCGATGTTTCACCCGGGTTGATTCGACCGTTCTCGTCAAACCAGGCGTCGGTCAAGGTGCCAGGCTCGTCACTGGTAGCGAGCATCGCGGTTGAAGGGGAGTTGATCGAGCTGTTGTAGACGCATTTCGCGAGAACCTGGAATGGACCGGCGGCAAGCACCGTCTTGGTTTCACCAACCGACAGCTTCACGATTGAGGAGGTGAGGTCAGGGCCGGAGGTACTGGATGCTCTCGCCTTGCGTCGTGGCTTACTCACGTAAAGCTGCCGGGTTCTGGTGGACACCCTGGCGGACCGAACTTCTTTCGAGGTGAGTGCCCCGCGTTTGATCTTGACCGCCGGGATGCTGCGATTCTTGATCTGGTTGCCGCTGATGGTCAGTGCGGCGTAGCTTGTGCCACCCAAAGCAATAAAGACGGCAATGGTTGCCATCACGTTGGCGTAGGTCAGCTTCATGCTCTCTGTCTCTGCCTTTCAGACGTTGCTCTTGCCGGTCAGCATGGTCCAGGACGGCGAACCTTGAACGCCACCCGGTTGACCTTCCTTGCGACCTGCTTGCCGGTTGCCTTTTCAACCAGTGTCCGGTCGATCACCCCGTAAACCTTGGTCTTGCGTGGACCCGGAGTGCATTTGTAAAGCAGCTTCTTCGGCCAGCCATTATGGCCAGCGGGCATTCGGTAGACCCCATCTGGGACCTTGCCACCTTCGAAAACCCGAATCTTCTGGTCGACCAGCTTTACCGGGTGGCGGTTCTTTCCGTTCCTCATGAAGATTCGACCGGTCATGCTTCGGTCGTACAGGGTGCGGCACTCCGATGGAAGGGGCCGCGCCCAAACGTTCATGCTCACGATTTGCCTTCTCGGGTTCCCTCGGCCGATCATGACACTCCGGAAGATCTTCGGCATTTTCAGGCCCTCGACCACGCAATCATCGTTAACTGCCCTGGGGGAGATCGAACCGGCACCGTCCGTGCTGGCAACCCCGTTCGTGGTTGTTGGTCCTGCCCACCAACCGAGGGTGATCATCATGATCGCGACGGTCGCTGCGACCCATCCTGGCTTCATTTCCTTGGTCTCCCTAGTCCGCTGAGTGTTCCGGCAGCCTACCGGCCCATCCGAGAACGATCAAGGTTGCTAAGGCCAGCAGATGAGATTCCTCGCCTCGAGGAACGATAAACACCTTCCGGTTCCCTGATGTATCTGTAAGCTTTCCCTTCAATCGACCGCGTTTAGGAAATGTGGCTCATGATGAGCAGCAGCATTCTCGATAGGTACCTGGGAGGTCTCGGGAGCAGTTGTGCTCTTGCCGGGACCGTAGTTGTGTTCATTTTCTGCTTGATGCTCGGGATATCCCCGGTGGACGCAGTGGCGGCCAAGAAGCCGGTGCTTTCTGTAAGCATGAAGTCGAACGACCGGACGGTGAGAGTTTCAGGTTCGTTGAGGCAACCATCAGTGAAGCCGAAGGGCAAGCTGGCCAACAAGGTTGTCCTGCAGGAGAAGGTTGTGAAGCCATCTTCAACTTTCTGGGTTGTTCGCGCCTCGAAGCCAGTCAAAGGGAAACCTGGCAAGAGCCTGAAGTTGAACTTGTCTTGGATGGTGCCGGGAACCTCAGGGGCGGTGAAGGTTCGGGTTGCTGCCTTGCGTGGCAAGAAGGTTCTTTCGACTACTGGAACCCGGACATTGGCCCTGAAGAGTTCCAGCTCCGGCGAGCTGACGTCGACGAAAGTCAGTGACGGAGGTGCGGTCAAGGTTGGAATGGACGGGGTTGTGGTTGAGGCGCCGGCAGGCTCCATAGTCGAGGGTGAGACCTTGTCGGTCACGAAACAGGACTCAACTGGTGGGTTTCCGGATCCTGATGCGGGCAGGATCACAGGCGGCTTTTTCAAGCTCACAACAAGCCAGGGCCAACCGACCGGGCCTGTCAAGGTCACGTTGGCGTATGACACGTCGCAGCTAGCCGAGGGCGAGACCCCCGTGATCGTTCATGGCTCAGAGGAGTTCCAGGCCTGGGTGCCGGAGAACACTGTGGTTGAGAAGCCCGGTGAGGCGACGGCGACCGTCAATAGTTTCAGCCTGTTCAGCGTGGTTGGCCAGTTTGGGCTGGCCCTGGGGGAGAAGGTGACCTGGCTTGCCGGCAATCTGACGGGCAATCGCAGCAAGAAAGCAACCGGGTGCAGCCCTAACCCCTCTGCGATCAGCTGGATTGACGACGTCTACATCACCAACAACCTCAACGACAGCCTTCCAGCCTGTATCGGATCTGAATCAACCGACAATCGGCTCTATCTGCATGTGACCAATAACCGCGGGTACATGCAGACAGTCAAGATCTCAAACGCAAGGCTGAACATTTCGAGTTCCTGGTGGTCGGACTCCCTGGAGAGTTTGGTTGCGAAAGCCCTCGCGAACCTCGGCAGCACCGACACTTCGGTTCTGATCGCCCCGGGTTCCTCCGCGATCCTTGCGATCGACCGCACCTATCCAGAGTCCACCACCAGGGTCGATCTCAAATCCACGCCGAGCATGGCCTCGGCAGCCGCGATGCTGGGGTGGAGTCTGATCAAGCAGATAGCGCCCATCTACAAGGGCGCTGGTCTTGGAACACCGTCCGACATCATCGACTGCGTCGCCGGGATCGTGAACCAGACAGCCAACGGGGACTACGGCACGGATGCGATCTCCCGAATCAAGACCTGTGTCGACGCCGCCATTGGTGTTGCGTTGACAGGCGTCAAGGGTGGCCGTGCTTTCTCGGCAGCGAACAAACTCACGGGAACCGTTCTCGTTACCAGCGTTGGCTTCAAGATCATTGACCTGATCTCAGACAACCTCTATCCGCCCAACCTGAGGTTCGACATAACGGGAGTTCCCCTTTCCGTAAGCATCAGTCCCATCTCAGATCAGAGTTCGACGGTGGGTGACGCGGTCAGCATCCAGGTGAACGCGAATGATTCGGAAGGACGCGGCCTGTCTTACTCGGCAACCAGCCTTCCAGGCGGTGTTTCGATCGATGAGGCGACTGGCCTTATCTCAGGCACGATCAGCGCGTATGGCGTCTACCAGAGCCGAGTTACGGCCCATAACAGTGTCGGTCAGAGCCGCACGATCACATTCACCTGGATCGTTAGCTCTTCGGGCAGCAACCCACCAGAGGTGGATACGGAATCGCTGGTCGGCACCGTCGACGTGCCATATAGATATGAACTTCCGTCCCAAGACGAGAGTCACGGTGAGTTTCTTGACTGGAGTCTGATCAGCGGCAACCTGCCTCCCGGCCTCACCCTCGAGCACGCCGACTGCGGCTTTGGCTGCCACTACTCTCGGTTCGTCGGGACACCAACGATCGCCGGAACCTGGCCGTTGACGATGTTTGTCGGGGACAGCTGGGGCAGCAGGATAGTCACAATCACGCTTCGAATCAGCGACCAGCCGGCCGCTACGCCATATGTCAGGACGGACGAGTCCGATCGCCTTGGACGCTTCCGTTTCGTGACCACTAGGGCTAGCAGCAGCTCGGGTTCGATAACGCGCATCGACACCGAATCAGGCGCTCAAGTCAACGTGCTCGCTACTCCGGGAGTACCGGACACATGCAAGGGACCGTATCCGAAGGTCGCGGACTTCCATGCCTCGTCAGCCGATGGCAATCTGGTTGGGATCGGCTGCTCAACAAGAGGCTACACGCGAACCGACCCATGGTCATCGATCTACGTCGTGGATCTCGAAGACGGGACGACTAAACGCGTTGACGTTCCAAACCCCGATGCCGCCCAGCCAATTAAATATCCCGGACCCGGGATTAGCTCCGACACCTACATTGTTCCGGACGGGATCTCCGCCGACGGTACGAAAGTCTTGTTCATCTCCGGTCAGGAACTGACCGCGGACGCCGCAGCTGAAGACAACACCGCCTACCACCTCTATCTGCGGGATCTCACTACCAGTCAGACCGTTCTCATTGCCACCCCCAGAAATGGCAGTAGGGATGCGGCATTTAGGGAGGCGCGCCTGAGCCGCGACGGAAACTATGTTGCCGAGATTTTCGAGTACTGCAGCGGACCAAACGGAGGGTTCTGTGGCGGCATCGGTGTCAATGTCCATCGATCTCCGTTCGCGGCAGCCACCGGGCCGTGCAACCCGAGGTGTTCCATCTACCCATACGAGTACCTGGGGCTTCGCAGCTACTTTGGAATCTCTGACGATGGGCTGACTGTGACGTATGAGGCTGGAACCACTCCTGGTGAAGACGCCCGGACAGTTGTGTGGAAACCAGCCACTAATTCCATTGGCACCCTCAGCGGTGCACAGCATGCTCTTTTGTCGGGTAACGGCGAGAGGGTTTTCTACAGTGATGAGACGACCTACTTCACTTGTCGTCTGTCCCGGAGGTCCGTCGACACATTCGCGCAGTTTGGGCTCCCGGTCACACTTGGAGATCCGCCGGGGAGTTTGCCTCGCACCGGTTGTTCACGACCGATCGCCAGCAACTTTGATGGCACCAGCTTCGTGTTCGGATCGACCAGCACCAACCTCATGCCTGACCCAGTGTTTGATCATCCCGAGGATCCGGCCTACTACCTCTCGTATTACCGCAGCACTGGCTGAACCGTTTCCTCACTCTCTCGTTCCTCGAACCGGTCGAGCGCGACCTTGAAGAAGCTCTATAGGCCAGGCTCAAGCTTGTCTATGAGCCTGAACCTCCGGGTGATGCCGGCACCATCCTTGATCATCATTTTCCGAGCCTTGGCTTCGCTGAATTGCGTTGCCACCGCGGCGTTGTGGTATTCGGCAACCCATCGGTACTTCTCCCAGGTGGCTGCATCTGACCTGTGGAGGCGGAGCCGCTCTTCAATCACTTCCTTATGGACCAGGAAGAAGTTGAAGTTGGGGTCGTCGGCCAGCATTGAGAACGTGCGGGCTGAGGCGAGGTAGTCCAGAAAGACGGAGCCATCGTGATCTTGGGTCAGTAGCTCCGATCGCTGCGGTCGAAAACTGGGTTGATTGACGATGGCGCACATTTCGTCGCTGTCGCGATCGATAAGGATCCTTGGTGTCACAGCCTTCTTGTCCTCGAGTTTCCATGCTTCGACGAGGCCGGAGCCGTAAACCATGTGACTGTCGTGGAAGTAGCGGCCTACGGTAATGCCGCCGCGTAGAAAGAATCCCTTGCCGGCGAGGTTGAGCTGCAGATCCGCGCAGCGGAGCAGTAGTCGTCTGAGCGCGAGTGCTTTCGCGGTTTCGTCTCGGGGTAGCGGTGTCGCGATTGCGATGGAGTCCGAGAACGTGGATGTCTTGAAGTCACGGCGCTGGTCGACCGTAAGCACGTCCCGCATGGAGGTGTCGAGGCTGCGTAGCCTCGCGAGTTCCTTCATGGGTGGAAGTTCCGTC
>WBZM01001339.1_pt1 | contig 24891 bp, 20 predicted proteins | sample 5204271 | NCBI WGS metagenome assembly WBZM01 (sample SAMN12344346, study PRJNA552823) | activated sludge metagenome | biome: Activated sludge suspended growth; feature: Nitrification reactor; material: Wastewater; isolation source: activated sludge from nitrification reactor of wastewater... | reverse complement strand
ACCCGTCGGCTTCGCCGTCGGCGCGGCGGCGCCAGCCCTCGGTGCCGGCGGCTCGCAGACTTCCTTCGGCAGCAGGTCCTTGTCGCACTTGCAACCGGCTGGGTCGTTGGCCGCAGCAGCCGGCGTCCAGAAACCGGTACGCCAGCAGAGGCCGGTGCCGCTCATCACGACTTCACCGCGCTGATCGATGACGTATACCCGATTCAGCGGAATCGAGGTCTGTGCCTGCGCGGACGACGCGCCAAAGCCGAAAGTCGCGGCAAGGAGCGCGGCCAGCATGGAGTTTCTTGCGGTTCTGTTCATCTCGGTTTCCTTCATTGGTTGAAGCCTGCGGCAGAAACCCGCAAAGCCTGTTATGCCTCGTTTCTTGACCGAACTCATCACGGACGGATTTTATTCTGCCACAACAGGGCCATTCCGATCAATCCGCTTTCGTCGCCTTCGCTCAGCCGCCCGTTCTCGACCCTCACCCGTCCGGCGACCCAGACGTCGCTGACATGCTCGCGTCCGACCGCGTAGGTGAGATGCGAAACCGGGTCGTAGCAGGGAGCGAGCGCGACGTCGTCGAAACTGACGGCGCAGAGATCGGCCGACTTGCCGACGACGATCGAGCCGATCTCGCCGTCGAGACCGAGTGCACAGGCGCCGCCGAGGGTCGCCATGCGCAGCACCTGGTGGGCCGCGACGGCATCGGCACGGCCATCACGTTCCTTGGCCAGCAACGCCGCCAGACGCATTTCCTGAAACAGGTCGAGGCGATTGTTGCTCGCCGCGCCGTCGGTGCCGAGCCCGAGGTTGACTCCGCGCGCGGCAAGCCGCGCGATCGGTGCGATGCCGCTGGCCAGCTTGAGGTTGGAACTCGGGCAGTGTGCCACCGAACAGCCATGCGCTGCCAGCAACTCGATCTCCTGCGCCTCGAGGTGCACGGCGTGTACGGCGATCAGCGTCGGGCCAAGCAACCCGAGGCGGCGCAGGCGCTCGATCGGTCGCACGGCGAAGCGCTGCAGACTGTCCTCGATCTCCTGCTGCGTCTCGTGCAGGTGCAGGTGCAGCGGCACTTCGATCTGTTCGGCGAGCGTCAGCACCTGCGCGAAGCTGCGATCGGCGACGGTATAGGGAGCGTGCGGAGCGAGGCAGAACGACAGCAGCGGCTGTCCGAGAAGACGGTCGCGCACCGCCAGTCCTTTCGCCAGATAGTCATCCGCATCGGCCGCGTAGTTGCTCGGAAAGTCGACGGTGATCAGGCCGATCGCAGCGCGGATTCCCGACGCCAGGGCAGCCTCCGCCGCCGCCGCGGGAAAGAAGTACATGTCGTTGAAACAGGTGATGCCACCGCGCAGCATCTCGGCACACGCCAGTCGGGTGCCATCGTGGACGAACTGCGCCGAGACGTGCCGCGCCTCGGCCGGCCAGACATGATCCTGCAGCCACCGCATCAGCGGCAGGTCGTCCGCGAGACCGCGCAGCAGGCTCATCGCGGCGTGTGTGTGCAGGTTGACCAGCCCGGGCAGCAACACGTGCTGCGGCAGGCACTTGCGTTTGCGCGCCCGGTAACGAGCGTCGACTTCGGCGCGTGGCACGATGGCGACGATGCGCCCGCCGTCGACGACGACGGCGTGCTGGTCGAGAACGGCCCCGGCCGGCTCGACGGGCACGACCCAGCGCGCCTCGATCACCAGATCGACCAGCGGCAGACTCGTCGTCATCGGCGAACGACCGTGCCAAGGCTAAAAAAAACCCCGCTTTCGCGGGGTTTTCTGCGCAGCGCGCCGGCCTTACTTGGTGCCGATGAGTTCGATGTCGACACGACGGTCAGGCTGCAGGCACTCGATGACCTGCTTGGTCGCCTTCTTGCCCGGGCACTGATCAGGCTTGGTGACCGGATTCTTCGGACCCTTGCCTTCGGTGTAGATGCGGTTGGCGTCGACGCCCTTGCTCACCAGGTAGGTCTTGACGGCAGCGGCGCGACGCTCGGAGAGCTTCATGTTGTGCGCCAGCGAACCGAAACGGTCGGTGTGACCGACGGCCAGGATCACTTCCAGCTTGATCTGCTTCGCCTTGGCAGCCACTTCGTCGAGCTTCTTCTTGCCTTCCGGACGCAGTACCGCCTTGTCGAAGTCGAACAGCGCGTCGGCGGCAACCGTGATCTTGTCACCCGTCGGCTTCGCCGTCGGCGCGGCGGCGCCAGCCCTCGGTGCCGGCGGCTCGCAGACTTCCTTCGGCAGCAGGTCCTTGTCGCACTTGCAACCGGCCGGGTCCTTGGCGGCAGCTGCCGGCGTCCAGAAGCCCGTACGCCAGCACAGGCCGGTACCGCTGAGAACGACTTCACCGCGTTGATCGATCACGTAAACGCGATCACCGGCGGTTTGCGCCTGCACAGCGCCAGCCGCCGCGAAGAGGCCGATTGAGGCCAGCAGGGTAATGATGGTTTTCGATTTCAAGATGTTCCTCCTCGATTAATCTCTGTTACGTCCGAATGCGTGAAACGCGATGCGATTTTTGCGCAGTCAGGAAATTTAAGCATACAAACTTGATTTTCTTCAAGCATCGGCCCGGAATTGTGTAGTATTTATGCAACGAAACTGGGTGTCCGGCGGCACGTCGGCGCCGCCAGCCAGCCACCGCGAGTTCAGGCAAGGGAGGAGAAGATGCAAGCAGCCAGTCTCGATTCGCTCGCTTCGATGGTCCAGGCGGCGCGCCGGGTGGTCGTCTTTTCGGGTGCGGGACTGTCCGCCGACAGCGGCATCCCGACCTTCCGTGACGGTGCCACCGGCCTGTGGAACAACGTCGACCCGGACGAGGTGGCCAGCATCCAGGGTTTCCTGCGCAATCCCCGGCGCGTCTGGAGCTGGCTGCTGGAACTCAAGGCGCTGGTCGATGACCGACGTCCGAACCCGGGGCACCGGGCGATCGCCCGCCTGGAAGAGCTCTGCGCGGCGAGCCGGTTCACCGTCATCACACAGAACATCGACGGCTACCACGCGCTCGCCGGCAACCAGGACGTGCTCGAGGTTCACGGCACCATCCACCGCGTCCGCTGCCACCGGCATTGCGGCTATGCCAGCACTTGGGACCAGGCCGCCAGCGAGCCGTTTGCGTGCCCCGACTGCGGCGCTCCGGTACGGCCCGATCTGGTGATGTTCGGCGAAATGCTCGACGAGGAAGTCTTTGCCGCAGCCCAGGCGTGCAGCCTCAGTGCCGACGTCTTCTTCTGCGTCGGCACCTCGTTCACCGTCCAGCCAGCCGCCCACCTGCCGGTCTGGGCCAAGTACTCCGGCGCGACGGTGATCGAGGTCAACCCGCACCCGACGTCGCTCAGCGAAGCGGCCGACTACTCGATCCGCAGTGGTGCCTCGCAGTTCTTCTCGGCGCTCTGCAATCGACTCGCCCCCGACTGAAGGAAGAACGACCCGCAACGCCGCGGGCCGGCGGCGACGCTGGCCGGACCGAGGCATCGTCTATAATGCGCGGCTTCCGTTGCCCCGGGCCTGCACGCTTCGCCAGGCGGGCAAGCGCCAATCGCCACCTGAATCCAGAGCCGCCGTCCTTGTCATCACCGCTTCCCCCACTGCCCTTGCCAGCCACGGGCGAGCGCTTGCAGTGGCCGTCATTCGCCGGCTCGGCCGACGCGCTGCTTCTGGCGCAGGCTGCCAACGCCGCCCGCAGCCGAGCCCGGGGTGGGCTGCTGGCCGTCATCACCAGCAGCGCGAGCGACGCGCAGCGACTGCTGCAGGAAATTCCGTGGTTCGACGGCGGGCTGCGGGTCCGCCTGCTGCCCGACTGGGAGACACTGCCCTACGACGGCTTCTCGCCGCATCTCGACCTCGTTTCCGAGCGCCTGGCGACGCTCTACGCGGTGACGCGTGGCGAATGCGACGTCCTGCTGCTGCCAGCGGGCACCGCTGTCTGCCGTCTTGCACCACCGGCCTACCTCGCGGCCTATACTTTCTTCCTCAAGCAGGGCGAGCGTCTGGATGGTGAGCGGTTCCGCGCCCAGATGACGCTTGCCGGCTACGCGCACGTGACACAGGTGGTGGCACCGGGCGAGTACTCGATCCGCGGCGGCCTCATCGACCTCTTCCCGATGGGCGCGCAACTGCCGTTCCGCCTGGATCTTTTCGACGACGAGATCGAGCACATCAAGACCTTCGATGTCGACAGCCAGCGCACGCTGTATCCCGTCGCCGAGGTCCGTCTGCTGCCGGCACGCGAGTTCCCGCTCGACGGCGCCGCACGCAGCCGTTTCCGGCAGCGCTTTCGCGAAGCTTTCGAAGGCGATCCCGCGCGCTCGTCGATCTACCGCGATGTCTCGAACGGCGTCGCCAGCGCCGGGATCGAGTACTGGCTGCCGCTGTTCTTCGATACGACCGCAACGCTTTTCGACTACCTGCCGCCCAGCACGCTGCTCTGCCTGCACAATGATGTTGCCGAGGCCGTGCGCGCCTTCTGGCGCGAGGCGCAGTCGCGCTACACGCTGCTCGCGGGTGAACGCAGCCGTCCGCTGCTGCCACCGGACGAACTCTTCCTGGCTGAAGAACCGTTCTTCGTCGCCGCCCGCGCCTATGCCCGCCTCAGCCTGCGGGCAGGCGGCGACGGCCCGGCACGCCGCCTGCCCGAATTGGCGATCGACCGCCGCGCCGACGATCCCCTGCGCCGCCTGAAGACCTTCCTCGACGGGTTCCCCGGCCGCTCGCTGCTGCTCGCCGAGTCCGCCGGGCGACGCGAAACGCTCGCCGCGCTGCTCGCGGACTACGGCCTGCAGCCGCGCGCCTGCGGCAGCTTCGACGAGCTGCGCGCCGGCGAGGCAGCCCTTTCGCTGGGGGTCGGACCGCTGCACGATGGCTTCCTGCTCGACGGGCTGGCGATCATCACCGAGGCCGAGCTCTACGCCGGCAGCCCGTCGCGCCGCGCGCGCCATGTCGCGGCGCGACGGACGTCGATCGACAACTGGCTGCGCGACCTGACCGAGCTGAAGGTCGGCTCGCCAGTGGTGCATGAACAGCACGGCATTGGCCGTTACCAGGGGCTGGTCCATCTCGATCTCGGTGAAGGTGACACCGAGTTCCTCGAACTGCACTATGCCAACGATGCCCGGCTCTATGTGCCGGTGTCGCAACTGCACGTCATCGCCCGCTATTCGGGAACCGACCCCGACGGCGCGCCGCTGCATACCCTCGGCTCACAGCAATGGGAAAAGGCGAAACGCCGCGCCGCATTGCAGGCACGCGACACGGCCGCCGAGCTGCTGGCCCTCTACGCCCTGCGTGCGGCGCGGCAGGGACACGCCTGCGACTTCAAGCCACACGACTACGACGCTTTTGCCGACGGCTTCGGCTTCGAGGAAACCCCCGACCAGGCGGGCGCGATCGCCGCCGTGATCGCCGACATGCGGTCCGGACGGCCGATGGATCGTCTGGTCTGTGGCGACGTCGGCTTCGGCAAGACCGAGGTGGCTCTGCGCGCGGCCTTCTGCGCCGTCGCCGGCGGCCGGCAGGTGGCCGTCCTCTGCCCAACGACACTGCTCTGCGAACAGCACTTTCAGACTTTCGGCGACCGCTTTGCCGATTGGCCGGTGCGGATTGCCGAGCTGTCCCGCTTCAGGACGGCGCGTGAGGCCGCGCAGGCGCTGCAGGAGCTGGCCGACGGCCGTCTGGACATCGTCATCGGCACCCATCGCCTGTTGCAGAAGGACGTGCATTTCAAGCGTCTCGGCCTGGTGGTGATCGACGAGGAGCATCGCTTCGGCGTCCGGCAGAAGGAAGCGCTGAAGGCACTGCGCGCCGAGGTCGATGTCCTGACGCTGACCGCGACACCGATCCCGCGCACGCTCGCGATGTCGCTCGAGGGACTGCGCGACTTCTCGGTGATCGCCACTGCCCCACAGAAACGTCTGGCGATCCGGACTTTCGTCAGCCGCTTCTCCGACGGCATCATCCGCGAAGCCCTGCTGCGCGAATTCAAGCGCGGCGGCCAGGTGTACTTCCTGCACAACGAGGTCGAGACGATCGAAAACATGCGTGAGCGCCTGGGCAAGCTGTTGCCCGAGGCCCGCATCGTCGTCGGTCACGGGCAGATGAAGGAGCGCGACCTCGAGCGCGTGATGCGCGAGTTCACCCAGCAGCGGGCCAATCTGTTGCTGTGCACGACGATCATCGAAACCGGCATTGACAATCCGCACGCCAACACGATCCTCATCAACCGTGCCGAGAAGTTCGGGCTGGCGCAACTGCACCAGCTGCGCGGTCGCGTCGGACGTTCACACCACCAGGCCTATGCCTACCTGCTGACGCACGACGACGCGGCGCTCAACAAGCAGGCGAGGCAACGCCTCGAGGCGATCCAGATGATGGACGAACTCGGTGCCGGCTTTTACCTGGCGATGCATGACCTCGAAATCCGTGGCGCCGGCGAGGTGCTCGGCGCCAGCCAGTCGGGCGAGATGCTGGAAGTCGGCTTCCACATGTACAGCGAGATGCTCGGACGTGCCGTTGCGGCATTGCAACAAGGCCAGGATGCGGACCCGTCACAACCGTTGGCGGTCACCACCGAGATCAGGCTGCACGCGCCGGCCCTCCTCCCCGACGACTATGCGCCCGACGTGCACCAACGCCTGACCCTCTACAAGCGCCTGGCGGATTGCACGCTTGACGACGAACTGAGTCAGCTGCACGAGGAACTGGTGGATCGCTTCGGTGAGTTGCCGCCGCAGGCGCGCGCGCTGCTCGACAGCCATCGGCTGCGCCTGCTGTGCAAGCCAGTCGGCATCAGCAGGCTTGATGCCGGCTCCGAACAGATCGTCGTGCAGTTTGCCGCGAATCCGCCACTCGATCCGCTGCGGATAATCCAGCTCATCCAGAAGGACCGCAACTATCGCCTCGCCGGACAGGACCGACTGGTCCTCAGGCGCGAGTGCCCGACCCTTGCCGAACGTGTCGCCGCGGTCAGGGAAATCATTCATCAACTCACCGCCGAGCGCCAGCCATGACCACTCTCGACATCGACAACATCAACGTCACCGCCTTCGACCCGATGCCCTCGCCTGACGATATTCTCGCCCTGCAGCCGCTGCCGACGCACGCCGCCGAAGTCGTCAGGAACAGCCGCGACGTCCTGCGGCAGATTCTGGATGGCAGAGACCACCGCCTCTTCGTTGTCGTCGGCCCGTGCTCGATCCACGATCCGGTGGCTGGCCTCGACTACGCCAGGCGGCTGCGGGCGCTGGCCGAGGAAGTCCGTGAAACGCTCTACCTGGTGATGCGCGTGTACTTCGAGAAGCCACGGACGACGACCGGCTGGAAGGGCTACATCAACGATCCGGACATGGACGACTCGTTCCACGTCGACCAGGGGATGAGCAAGGCGCGCCGCTTCCTCCTCGAACTCGCTGAACTGGGTCTGCCCGCCGGCACCGAGGCCCTCGACCCGATCGCTCCGCAGTATCTCGGCGACCTCATCAGCTGGACGGCAATCGGCGCCCGCACCACCGAGTCGCAGACCCACCGCGAGATATCCTCGGGTCTGTCGACCCCGGTCGGGTTCAAGAACGGTACCAGTGGCGACGTCGGCATCGCCGTCAACGCCATCGTCTCGGCGTCGCGGCCGCACAGTTTCCTGGGCATCAACGGCCAGGGCCGCACGGCGATCGTGCGCACGCGGGGCAACCGCTATGGTCACCTGGTCCTGCGCGGCGGCGACGGGCGACCGAACTATGACACGGTCAGCGTGCAGATCGCCGAACAGGCCCTGTCCAAGGCGGGATTGCCGGCCAACATCGTCATCGACTGCTCACACGCCAACAGCTACAAGAAGCACGAGTGGCAGCCGCTGGTGATGGCCGACGTGGTCAACCAGGTCCGTCTCGGCAACCGGTCACTGGTCGGCATGATGATCGAGTCGAACCTCGCCGCCGGCAATCAGGCAATTCCGGAAGACCTCTCGCAGCTCAGGTATGGATGCTCGGTCACCGATGCCTGCGTCGACTGGCCAACCACCGAACAGATGATCCGCAGTGCCGCGGGGCTGCTCCGCGAGGTGCTGCCGGGCCGCAGCCGCTAGGACGTCGCCTCGCCTGCCGGCAGCGCGCGATACAGGCGTCCACGGCTGACGCTTTTCGGCAAGGATCTCAGCGCCGCGCCGCCCGCACGGCGGCATCGCCATGCTGCCGCGTGAACGCCTCGGCCGCTTTCCCGACCGAAACGAAGAAATCCATCTTGCCGATCTCTTCTGAAAGACCGACCTTGGCCAGTTCCTCGAGGAAGGGCCGCGGGGCATCGGCGATCTTGACGTCAACCCCCTCGTCGGCGAGTTCGCGGTGCAGCTCGGCGAAGCGCTGGGCAGCGGTCACGTCCATGTCGTGGATCGCCTGTGCGTCGATGACCAGCCAGCGCACCGGCGCGTCGGCCGCATCGACCAGGGTCCGGATGCGGTTCATGACATGCCGGGCGTTGGCGAACATCAGCGGCGCGTAGAGTCGGTAGACCAGCAGCCCGGGCACGCTTTCCACACCCTCCTCGTCGTCCCGGCAATCATGGAACTTGCCGTCGATGAGACGCCGGCGCAGCACTGCGTCGTCGGGTCGCGAGATCTCGACGAGAACCGAAATCAGCGACAGCAACAGTCCAAGGATGATCCCCGGTACGACGCCGGCGATCAGGATCGCCAGCGTCACGCCCATCGCGATGCCGCACTCGACCCGATCGACCCGGTACAGGCCGCGCAGCGAGGCCAGTTCCAGCATGCCGATCGCGGTGACGATCAGGATCGCTCCCAGCGCGACCTTCGGCAGCAGGGCGATCAGCCCGGTGAGGAAAAAGAGGAACAGCAGCAGCCCAATCGCCAGGATCAGCTGCGCCACCTGTGTCCGACCGCCGGCCGAATCGACGATCGAGGTCCGCGACTGGCTGGCGGAAACCGGAAAGCCCTGCCAGAGACCGGCGAGGATGTTCGCCGAACCGAGGGCGACGAGCTCGCGATTCGGCCGCACCTCGTAGCCGTTCTTTTCGGCAAAGGTCTGCGCCAGCAGGATACCGTCCGAAAAGGCGAGAAAGGCAATCGCCACCGCCGCCGGCGCCAGCGCCGCGAGGTCTGCCCAGCGCACGCCGGGAATCGTCAGGCTCGGCACGCCCGAAGGCACGGCGCCGACCAGAGCGATGCCGTAGCTGCCGAGATCGAAAAGAAAGGTGGCGACGATCGCCACCGCACACACCGCCAGCGCGCCGGGAATCCGTGGCGCCCAGCGCGCCAGCCCGACCAGCAGGAGAACCAGCAGCACGCCGAGAATGAAGGTGGGAACCTGCGTCTGCGGCAGCTTCTCGATGACCGTGAAGACGATCTCGAAGAACTCCTCGCCTTCGGTCTTGATGCCGAACATCTTGCCCAACTGGGTGGCGATGAGGACCAGCGACGCCCCGTTCAGATAGCCGATGAGAACCGGTCTCGACAGCAGGTCGGCGATGACCCCGAGCTTCAGCCGGGCGGCAAGCAGCAGGACGCATCCCGACAGGACACCGAGGATCGCCGCCAGAACGACGATGCGTGCCGGATCGCCACCGGCGAGCGGCAGGATCGCCGAGCCGGCGAGCAGACCGATTGCCGCATCCGGTCCGGCGATGACGTGCCGCGAACTGGAAAACAGCGCATAGCCGATCGCCGCCGCCAGCGCCGCATAGAGGCCGGCGATCGGCGGCAGGTGCACGAGTTCGGCGTAGGCGATCACTGAGGGAATCGAGACGATGCAGGCGGAAAGACCGGCGATCGAATCCTTGCTCAGCCAGGCCAGGCGATACTCGCGCAACGTGGCGAGCAGCGGCAGGCCTGAATTAAGGAATCTGGAGACGATGGAAGCATTCATGTGCATGGATCCGAAAGAATCTGCTGCGCCGACCGGCGCCGCTCTGCCGTCCACCCGCCGGGTCACCGCCGAATTTGCTCGATCGCTCCAGCAATCCCTGGCGAACCATGACGAAGTATTCAAACCGGCAAAAGAATGCACCATAAGCCGGCACCAAGGCAAGCGGCGCACAAACCGGTTTTCGATGGGTTCGTCGAAGGCCGCGCCGCACAACCCCGAGCAGCACGCGGCGTGCGTTGCGTGACGCTCGGTGCAGTAGCGCTACCAGGATGATGGACCGCCATCGCGAGAGCAGGTAAACTTGCGGCCCGATCGCCGCGCCAGCCAGCTTCAGGGAGAACTTCGCCATGCAGATCAATGTTGAAACCAAGCCCGTCGGCTCCGCCGCCTACGACGCCCGCAAAAAGCGCCTGGTGGAAACGATCGACCGGCTCTACCTGCGCGAGGCGAAGGCACCCTTGCAGAAGATGATCTCGCGCATCCATCCGGCCGATATGGCGGCGATCCTCGACGACTTGCCGCCGGCGCATGTGGTCGACATCTTTCATGCCATTGCCGACACTGCGATGGCAGCCGACGTATTCAATCAGTTGCCCGCCGACCGGCGCACCCAGTTGCTGACCGAGTCGTCGATCGAGAAGATCGCCGGAGTCCTCGAGCATCTGCCGCCGGACGACCTCGCCGACCTCATCGGGGAGTTGCCGGAAGACCAGCGCGAGCAACTGATGGCCCTGCTCGGACGCGACAGCAAGGATGAGGTCGAAAGTTTGCTGCAGTACGACCCGAACAGCGCGGGCGGCATCATGACGACCGACTTCTTCTCGCTGCCCCACAGCCTCAGCGTCGAGGAAGCGATCGAGAACATCCGCAGCCGTGAGGACGTCGAGATGGTGTTCTATCTCTACCTCACCGACGAGATGGGCCGTCTGGTGGGTGTCGTGTCGCTGCGGCAGTTGCTGCTCACGCGAGCAGGCACGCCCCTGCACAAGGTCATGAACCGGCGAGTCATGAAGGTGACCACGGATACCGACCAGACCACGGTCGCGATGCTCGTCGACAAGTATCGGCTGCTCGCCATCCCGGTGGTGGACGAGGACAACGTCCTGGTCGGCATGGTCACCGTCGACGACGTGATCGACGTCATCGAGGAAGAGACGACGCGCGACATGCTGAAGATGGCAGGTACCAGCGAGTCGGAGACACTCACCCATTCGGCCCTGAAGATCGCCACCATCCGCCTCCCCTGGTTGCTGGCGGCCTTCATCGGCGGCCTGGCGGCGACAGCGGTGATCGGACAGTACGAGGAGATCCTCGGCCAGGTGCTCGTCCTCAGCGCCTTCCTGCCCGTCATCATGGGTATGGCCGGCAACGTCGGCGTCCAGTCCGCAACCGTCGCCGTGCGTGGCCTGGCGACCGGCTCCATCGACGTCAAGGACACGCTGCCTCTGGTCCTCAAGGAACTGCGCGTCGGCCTCGCCCTCGGTGGCTTCTACGGCGTCATCCTCGCCATCTACGGCTACTTCATGCACCACAGCCTGCAACTCGGGCAGGTGGTCGGTCTGACGATCCTCGGCAACATGACCGGCGCCGCCCTGCTGGCGGTATTGCTGCCGATGATGTTTCAGCGCATGAAGGTCGATCCGGCAGTGGCGACCGGCCCGTTCGTCACCACCGCCATCGACATCCTCGGTGTTCTCAACTACTTCGTCATTGCCAGCTGGATCTACAAGTTGTAGGCAGGCTGTCGCGAGCGCGAGCGGTCACCGGCCGGCCGCTCCGGCGACTGCCACGGCGGCAGTCGCTGCTGGAAATCGTCGAGCAGCCGGGCGAACTCGGGCAACAGCGCTGCGGTCTGTGCCGCCAGCCAGTCCTGCACCTGAACCCGGCTTGCAGCCGGCAGGACTGCGGCCACCAGTTGCGTCGCCACGGCAAGGTCATTGAGCCGCCCCAACATCTCCTGCAGCGCGGTCGCCGACTGGAGGTAGTCGGCCAGCAATGGGCCGGCCAGCAGCGGAGAAAAGAACTCGAGGCCGTAGCGAAGCTGCTTGAACGCGACGCGCAGGCGATGACGAGCGGCGACGTCGGTCTGCAACGGCGCCGCTGCGCGCTCATTGACACGCCGTGCGCGCTTGCCCAGGCAGCGCGGAACGAAATCGCCCAGCCGGCCAGCCGGGCCAGCCGGCGAAACGGGCAGATCGACCAGTGCGGCGCTGAAATCGAGCAACAGCCGCGAATAGTCCTCGGACTGCAGTGCCCTGCGGCTCACCCGACGGTAGCTGGCACAACGGCCTTGCACGCGGCTTGCGAGACGAGCGGCGTCAACCCTGCCGGCGAAGACCTCGGCCAGAACGGGCAGGGTCTCGGCATGGAAGACATCCCAGTTTCGGTTGTCGCCAAGCTGTGTCGCCAGCCCCTGCCAGAGCGGATCGAAGCGGGCGACGAAAGCTTCGGGCAGCAGCGGCTCCCAGAGGCGGATCGCCGACCTCAGGCGACGGATGGCAACCCGTGCCTGATGGACGAACTCCGCTTCCCCGCTGTCACGGACACCCTGCTCATTGGCCTGCAGATGGCCGATGCACGCCGCCGCGATCAGACGAAAGGCGTCCATCGTCGGCATGTCGGCGTGCACGGCGACCGGCTGCGCCTTGACTGCCAGCAGGGGTGCGGCATCGAGGAGGCGGTAGGCGCGCTCCGACTTGCTGCCCGCTTCGGGATGCATCGGCACGCCGGCCTGGAGATCGAGAGCGACAGCGAAGAGATCGCTCAGTGACCCCGACAACAGTTCGATCTCAACCTCACGGATGCTCTGACGGCGTCCTGCGGCCTCTATCCGGCCGCGGTCGAGCGCGACTTCGATGCGCACACCGGAACGTGGCGCGAAGACATGCGCCTCGCGCCGGAAGCGGGTGGTGAACACCGGTTGCAGTTCATCGCGCAGGGATTCGAGAAGCTCGCGGACGGCGACGTCGTCCACATGCGCGAAATCGAAGTCGCCTGCCCGACCAGGCGCCTCCCATTCGCCACGCTGCGCCAGCCCGGCAGCAAGCGGCGGCGCCGTCTTCACGCCCAGCAACCACTGGCGCCCGTGCTGCCGGTAGCGAACGACGATTCGTTCGCGCCGCAGGCGGCGGTCCGCTGTGTCGTAGTAGGTGTTGCGCAGCAACTTCGTGCTGCGTTCGCTGCCCGCCAGCAGCGGCAGTTCCAGCAATCGTTGAGCCGCAGCCGCCGACAGGGACAGCTTGATTTCCGTTTCCGTGGCCATCGACGACCTCTTGCTGGCGAAGACCGGGCCCCCCCGGCGGTTCAGACCTTTTCCCCTGGCACCAAGCCTCGCGACCCGCTCCGCGAGCAAGGCATGCTGCCACTGCAGACTCTAGCACAACAATGGCCCCGGACATCTCGGTCAAGGTGGCGCCAGGCGAGGAAATTCGACACGCGCACGCAGGCCGCCGAGGCTTGCATCGGCGAGCAGGACGCGTGCGCGGTGGCGCTCGGCAATGGCCCTGACGATCGCCAGCCCGAGCCCGCTGCCCGCCTCGCCGGCTGCCGCGCGGCGGTAGAAGCGGTCGAACACCCGCTCGCGTTCGGCGGGCGGGATTCCTCCTCCCGAATCACAGACTTCGACGAACGGCAGATCGTCGCTGCTGCCGGTCACGACATCGACCCGCCCGCCACGCGGCGTGAAGCGCAAGGCATTGCTGACCAGGTTGGCAAGAAGGATGCGCAGGGCATCGGCGTCGCCGGCGACCAAGCAGGACTGCTGCTGTGCTGGCGCTCCGAGATCGATCTGCCTCGCCTCGGCCAGCAACAGGTGATCGACGATGACCTCCGCCGCGAGTTGCCGCAAGTCGACCGGCTGCAGTGTCGACTCACCCGCACCGGGCTCCAGTCGCGCCAGCGTCAGCAACTGTTGCACCGAATGGGTGGCGCGCTGCAGGCCGCCCTTCAGCTCGCTGAAGGCTTCGCTGCGCGCCGCGGCGTCGGCGGCGCGCTCGGCCAGCTGCACCTGCAGCGTCAGTGCCGCCAGCGGCGTCCGCAGTTCGTGTGCCGCATCGGCAACGAACTCGCGCTGTTGCTCGAGCGCTCGCTGCAGGCGCAGCAGGAGGTCGTTCAGCGCCACGACCAGTGGCACCACCTCGGCCGGCACCTGTTGGTCGGGCAATGGATCGAGCGCAACGGCGGTGCGCGTGCCGACTGCATGCGCGACGTCGACCAGTGGCCGCAGGCCGCGGCCGATGACGACCCAGATCAGTACCGCGAGCACCGGCAGCAGGAGCAGGAAAGGCGCGACGATGCGCAGTGCAGCCGCCAGCGCCAGGCGGTCGCGCAGCTGCATCGGCTGCGCCACCTGGATCACCTGCCCGCCCTGCTGCAGACCGAAGACCCGCCACTTGCCGCTGCCGGTATCGACCGTCACATAGCCCAGAGGCACCTGGTGCGGCAAATCCTGCAGTGGATGCGACAGGTAGATGCGGGTCCCGTCCGCTGCCCAGATCTGGACCGAAAACTCCTCGGCATCGTCGCTGCCTGGCTTCCACCGCAGCGCACCATGCCGCGCCTCGTCGCGAAACGACAGCGCCAGTTGCCGCAACTGGTAATCGAGCAACGCGCTGGCTTCGTCGCGCGCCGTCCGATAGGCCGCCAGCGCTCCCGCCAGGGTGGCGAGGGTGATCACCGCCAGGAGTGCCAGCAGCAACTGGCGGCGGATCGACTTCATGGTGCCGGCGGCACCAGATAGCCGACGCCACGGATGTTCCTGATCCGCTCGGCGCCCAGCTTGCGCCGCAACGAGTGGATGTGCACCTCGACGGCGTTGCTGCCGATCTCCTCGCCCCAGCCATACAGGCGCTCCTCGAGGTCGGCGCGCGACAGCGGTGTGCCCGGACGTTCGAGCAGCGCCTGCAGCAGCGCGAACTCGCGCGCCGAGAGCAGTACCGGCTGGCCGTTCTGCGTCAGCTCGTGCGTTGCCGGATCGAGCTGCAGATCGCCGGCGACGAGCAGCGGCGTGGCCCGTCCGGCATGCCGACGCAGCACGGCGCGCATTCGTGCCGACAGTTCGTCGAGATCGAAGGGCTTCACCAGATAGTCGTCGGCGCCGGTGTCGAGCCCCTTGATGCGGTCGGCAACCGAATCGCGGGCGGTGATGACGAGCACCGGCACGCGATTGCCAGCACGCCGCAACCTGGCCAGCAGGTCGAGGCCAGATGCCCCGGGCAGCCCGAGGTCGAGCAGCAGCAGCTCGTACGGTGCCGTCGCCAGCGCCAGTTCGCCGGCATGCGCATCGCGCACCCAGTCGACCGCGCAGCCATCCTGCCGCAGCCCCTGCTGGACGCTCTTGCCGATCATCGGGTCGTCTTCAACCAGCAGCACGCGCATCCTCGTGACCTGCCGCAAAAATGGTTCGTCGGGCTCGCCGCAGCACTGCCGGTGGCGAGCAATCCGGGCGACCCGTCAGAGTCTACCCGCTTTCGACGGCGCCGTGCGTCAGGCCGGCCACCGGCCGGCGCCGGCGCCCGAAGGCGACACATGGCTGGCCACCCGCGCGCCCGGCGGCGGCATCGCGAACGGCGCCGCGGCGGCGATGCTTGGGAGTATGATCGCCGGCTGGCGACCCCGAGACTGCCGATGACTCCCGACGAATACTGCCAACAGAAAGCGGCCCGCAGCGGTTCGAGCTTCTACTACAGCTTTCTCTTCCTGCCGGCCGCGCAGCGACGTGCGATCACCGCGCTGTACGCCTTCTGCCGCGAGGTCGATGACGTCGTTGACGAATGCCAGGATCCGCAACTCGCGGCGACCAAACTGGCCTGGTGGCGCCAGGAGGTCGCGCGACTGGCGAGCGGCCAGGCACAGCACCCGGTGTCGCAGGCGCTGCAGGCGGCGAGCAGTGAGTATGGCCTGCCACCGGAACAGCTGCAGGAGGTCATCGACGGCATGGAGATGGACCTGCAGCAGTCGCGCTACCTCGACTTTCGCGCCCTGTCGCTCTACTGTCACCGTGTCGCCGGCGTCGTCGGTCTGCTCGCGGCGGAGATCTTCGGCTATCAGGATCGCCGGACGCGCAAGTACGCGCACGACCTCGGGTTGGCGTTCCAGCTCACCAACATCATCCGCGATGTCGGCGAGGATGCCCGGCGGGGTCGCATCTACCTGCCGATCGACGAACTGCAACGCTTCGAGGTGCCGGCTGCCGACATCCTCAACGCCCGTCATTCGGAAAACTTCCGCCGCCTGATGAACTTCCAGGTCGAGCGTGCCGAGAGCTACTACGCGCAGGCGATCGCGCAACTGCCGGCCGTGGACCGCCGGCAGCAACGTCCCGGGCTGGTGATGGCAGCGATCTATCGCACGCTGCTCGACGAGATCCGGCGCGATGGCTGCCAGGTGCTGCAGCAGCGGACTTCGCTGACGCCGCTGCGCAAGCTGTGGATCGCCTGGCGCACCTGGGCGCGGGGATGAGGGCCGCCGTCGTCGGTGGCGGCTGGGCAGGACTGGCGGCGGCGGTCGAACTGGCGCAGGCGGGGTTCCGGGTCACCCTCTTCGAGGCCTCCAGGCAACTCGGCGGCCGCGCACGCAGCGTCGAGCTGCACGGGCATCGACTCGACAATGGGCAGCACATCCTGGTCGGCGCCTACCACGAAACCCTGCGCCTGATGCGGACGGTCGGCGCCGATCCCGAGCGACTGCTGCTGCGACTGCCGCTCGAGCTGCGCTTTCCCGGCAGCCTGCCGCGGCCCTTCCGGCTCCGTCTGCCCCGGCTGCCGCCGCCGTTGCATCTCGCCGCCGGACTGCTCGCTGCTGCCGGCCCGACGCTCAGCGAAAGGCTCGCGGCGGCCCGTTTTCTGCGCGCCCTGCAGCGCAACGGCTATCGCGTGCCGGAAGGCGACAGCGTCGCCGAACTGCTCGACCGCCACGGCCAGCGCGGCGCACTGCGCAGCCATCTCTGGGAAGCACTCTGCCTCGCCGCGCTGAATACGCCGCCGGCGGCCGCTTCCGCCCGCATCTTCGCCAACACCCTGCGGGACAGCCTCGGCAGCGGCCGCACGGCAACCGACCTGCTGCTGCCGGCCGCCGATCTCGACCAGCTGCTGCCGGCCGCCGCAGCCAGCTTCATCCGCCGGCACGGTGGCGAGATTCGCAACGGCTGCCGGATTCGCCGCATCGAAGCGGGACCGGCAGTTCTCGGCGAGGCTTTCGACTGCGCCGTCCTCGCCGTCGCGGCGCAGCATGCGCCCGCTCTGCTCGCCGGCCACCGGGCCACGGCAGAGCTGGCACAGACCCTCGCCGCCTACCGCTTCGAACCGATCGCCACGGCCTACCTCGGCTTTCCGCCGCATGTCTCACTGCCGCTGCCGATGCTCGGCCTCGCCCCCCGTTCGTCGACTGACGTCGGCCAGTGGGTCTTCGACCGCGGCGCGCTCTGCGGCACCGCCGGCGTCCTGGCCTTCGTCCTCAGCGCCCACGGGCCATGGCAGGAGCTCGACAACGCGGCGCTGGCGGCGCGGCTCGTCGGGCAGCTCGCGGCCACCCTGCGACGCAGCCTGCCACCCGTTCTCTGGCAGCAGGTCATTCGCGAGCAGCGGGCAACCTTTTCCTGCCGCCCCGGTCTTGCGCGCCCGGGCGCACGGACGGCACTCGCCGGCTGGTGGCTGGCGGGTGATCATGCCTGCGCCGACTATCCGGCGACGCTCGAGGCAGCGGTCCGCAGCGGCGTTGCCGCCGCCCGCGAGATCAGGGCATCTCTTCCAGCTGGCCGGCATGCATGCGCAAGCGCCGCGAGCAGCGGGCCGCAATCTCCTCGTCGTGGGTGACGAGGATCAGCGTCGTCCCGCGCTCGGCATTGAGCGCGAACATCAGCTCGATCACCTGGTGGCCGGTCGCGGCATCCAGGTTGCCCGTCGGCTCGTCGGCCAGCACCAGCCGCGGCCCGGGGGCAAAGGCGCGCGCCAGGGCGACGCGCTGCTGCTCGCCGCCCGACAGGTGCTTCGGATAGTGCCGCAGGCGCTCGCCCAGGCGAACGCGCTGCAGCCAGAACGCAGCCTGGGCGCGGGCATTGGCGGTGCCCGCGAGTTCGAGCGGCAGCATCACGTTCTCCAATGCCGTCAGCGACGGCAGCAACTGGAAGCTCTGAAAGACGAAGCCCAGCAGACGCCCGCGCAGCACCGCCCGCGCGTCCTCGTCGAGCCCGCCGAGTTCCTCGCCCGCCAGCCGTACCGAACCGCTGCTCGGCCGGTCCAGCCCGGCCAGCAGGCCGAGCAGCGTCGACTTGCCCGAACCCGACGCACCGACGATCGCCACCGTCTCCGCGGCGGCGACGACGAACGAAATATCGTGCAGAATGGTCAACGGCTCGCCACCGTTATCTACGCGTTTGGCGAGTTCCCTGACCTCAACGACCACCGATGTTTCCCGAACCATGCCCGCTTTCCCCAACTGTCGCCGCCTCCTGCTTGCCGGCCTGATGTTGCTCGCCAGCGGCACCGCCGGTGCGGCCATGAACATCCTCGTCTTCGGTGACTCGCTGTCGGCGGGCTACGGCATTCGCCAGGATGCCGCCTGGCCAGCCCTCTTGAGCCGGCGGCTGCAGGAGAAGAAGCTCGATTATAAGGTCGTCAACCTCAGCATCTCGGGTGAAACCACCAGCGGCGGCCGCGCACGGATCGACGACGCCCTCGACAGGCACTCGCCGCGGGTGGTCATCCTCGCGCTCGGCGCCAACGACGGCCTGCGCGGACTGCCACTGGCGCAACTGCGCGACAACCTGACGGCGATCGTCGCCAAAGCGCAGCAGAGGAATGCGCGCGTACTGCTCGTCGGCCAGCGCATCCCGCCCAACTACGGATCCTATGCCGCGCAGTTCCACGCCACCTTTGGCGAAGTGGCCAAGGCCCGCAAGACGGCACAAGTAGACTTCCTGCTCGACGGTGTCGCGACACAGGCACAGCTGTTCCAGGCCGACAACCTGCACCCGACCGCCGAGGCGCAGCCGCTATTGCTCGACAACATCTGGCGGGGACTGGCACCGCTGCTAAAATGAGGGCCCGAAAGCCGGAGACGCTGGCGGCATGAAACACGATATCGCGACGATCGGACAGCTTGCCGATCTGTTGGCCTTCGACGAGATCATCGATGTCCGCTCGCCGGCCGAGTTTGCCGACGACCACATTCCAGGATCGGTGAACTGCCCGGTGCTCGACGACCGGCAGCGCAGCGAGGTCGGCACGCTCTACAAACAGGTGTCACCCTTCGCCGCCCGCCGGATCGGAGCGGCCTACGTCGCCGAGAACATCGCCGGCCACCTGCGCAGCCACTTCTGCCAACGCGACAGGAACTGGCAACCTCTTGTCGTCTGCTGGCGGGGCGGTCAGCGCAGCGGCTCGCTGACGCACATCCTGCGGCGCATCGGCTGGGATGCGCAACAGCTCGCAGGCGGCTACAAGACCTATCGCCGGCTGGTCATCGCCGGTCTCGCCGAGATCCCCCGGGGCCTTTCGCTGCGGGTGCTCTGTGGCGCCACTGGCAGCGCCAAGAGCCGTATCCTGCAGGCGATCGGGGCGCGTGGCGAACAGATCCTGGACCTCGAGGAGTTGGCCTGCCACAAGGGCTCGGTGCTGGGCGTCCTGCCCAACTGCCGGCAACCGTCGCAGAAGATGTTCGAATCGCGGCTGTTGACCGCGCTGACGGCGCTCGACCCCAGCCGGCGGGTGTTCGTCGAGGCCGAGAGTCGCAAGATCGGTTCGCTGCAGGTGCCTGAAGCGCTGATCGAGACCATGCGCGCCGGTGAATGCATCACCATCGAGGCATCGATCGATTCCCGCGTCGACTTCCTCCTGCGCGATTACGAGTATTTCCTGGGCGACCCGGACTGGCTGCTCGCCCGCCTGCACGCCCTGCGCGATCTGCAGGGCAGCGAGGCAATCCAGCGCTGGTCGGGGTACGCGCGCAACGCTTCCTGGCGCGAACTGGTGAGGGAGTTGCTGCAACTGCACTATGACCCGCTCTATTGCCGCTCACAGAAACAGAACTACGCCGGCTTCACGGCGCCGGTGACCCTGTCCACCGCCGATCTGAGCGCCGGCGGCATCGACGCTCTGGCCAGCCGCATCTGCGGCGCTGCCTGATCGCCCGGTCGCCCGCTCAGAGCCGGGTGATCAGGTCGTGGCGCGCCAGAGCGAAACGGAAAATGTGAGCCGCGACCGCCTTTCGATTATCATCCGTGCCATCGCGTCGGAGAAGCGGAATGACAGAAGACAGGCAGCACGATCGGGTCGTCGTCAGCGAAAACGGACGCGGACCTTACCAGCAGACGATCGAGATCGGCAAGCACCGGCTGCTCGCCGACGAGCCCCCCGCCCTGGGTGGCGAGGACAGCGGTCCGGCACCCTTCGACCTGCTGCTCGCCAGCCTCGGCGCGTGCACCTCGATCACCCTGCGCATGTACGCCCAGCGCAAGCGGCTGCCACTGGCGCGGGTACGCGTCGAGCTGCAGCACGACCGCGTCGATGTGGCCGGAAGCGGCAAGCGCGATCGCATCGTTCGCCAGATCCGCCTCGAAGGCGACCTGAGCGCAGACCAGCGCAGCGCACTGCTGGCGATCGCCAACAAGTGCCCGATGTACCGCACGCTGCGTTCCGACCTGCTGATCGACAGCATCGTCGCCGAATGAGCCGGCGGCTCGACGCCACGGCAGCCGGCACGGGTATTGCGGCCAGCGCCACGCACGCACGCACGCCCGCAGGGTGGCGGGATTTGGCCCGAAGCGTGCGGAATGCCGCAATGGCGGTCGATTGGAAGCTGCTCCCTAGAGACTTCGGCGACTGGTTGTGGTAAATTGATGCAGTGCAACATCCACCACCGCAACACCTCTCACCCGGGAGGTGATTGGCCATCATGCTAGAACACCACTACCTCACGACACTGTTTGAGCCGAAATCCGTCGCCGTCATCGGCGCTTCCGACCGCGTTGATTCGGTCGGCAACGTCCTGTTCAGGAACATCCTCGAATCGGGTTACCGCGGCCGTCTCTACCCGATCAACCCGGCCCACGAGAGCATCCAGGGCGTCCAGGCGTACAAGTCGATCGAAGAGATCAGCGCCCGTGTCGAGATGGCGGTGATCGTCACCCGCCCGCAGACGGTGCCTGGGGTCATCGAGCAGTGTGGCCGCAGCGGCGTCAAGAACGCGATCGTCATCACTTCCGGTTTCGCCGAGGCGGGTCATTCCGGCGCCGCACTGCAGCGCAAGATGATGGAGATCGCCCGCAGCTATGGTGTCCGCCTGCTCGGCCCGAACTGTCTCGGGATCATTCGTCCGAACCTCGGCCTCAACGCCACCTTTGCCCGCGTGCACGCCGACTCCGGCCATCTGGCCCTGGTTTCGCAGTCAGGCGCGATCTGCTCGGCGGTTCTCGACTGGGCGAGGAGCAACCGCATCGGCTTCTCCAGCGTGATCTCGCTCGGCGGCACGGCGGACGTCGATTTCGGCGAAATCCTCGATTACCTGATCTACGACAACCTGACGCACTACATCCTGCTCTACGTCGAAGGCATCCGCGATGCCCGCCGCTTCATGAGCGCGCTGCGCTCGGCGGCGCGCATCAAGCCGATCGTCCTGTTGAAGGCCGGCCGCCACGCCGGCGGCCTGGCGGCAGTCGAAACGCACTCGGGAATGGCGGCCGGCTCCGACATTGTCTTCGAATCGGCCGTGCGGCGCGCGGGCGTCGTCCGCGTCAAGAACATCGGCCAGTTGTTCTACGCCGCCAAGGCGCTGGCGTCGAAGTTCCGCCCACAGGGCAAGCGCCTGGCGATCATCACCAACGGTGGCGGACCCGGCGCGATGGCCGCCGACCGTGCGGGCGATCTCGAGATTCCGCTGGCACAGCTCTCCACGGAGACGATGCAGAAGCTGAATGCCACTCTGCCACGCACTTGGTCGCAGAGCAACCCGGTGGACATCGAGGGCGACGCGACGCCGAAGCGCTACCATGACGCCACCCTGGCGGTGGCCGAGGACGATGCCGTCGACGGCGTCCTGGTGATGCTCTCGCCGCAAGCGATGACGCAACCGATGGAAGTCGCCAAGGCGGTGATCGAGGTCGACCTGCAGACCGCCAAGCCGATCCTCACCTGCTGGATGGGCGAAGAACAGGTTCACGAGGCGCGCAGCCTGCTCGAGGACGCCGGGATTCCGTCGTTCCGCATGCCGGAAACCGCGATCGAGCTCTACTATCACATCTCGACCTACTACTGGAACCAGAAGCTGCTGCTGCAAACGCCGGCGCCATCGTCGAAGCACTCGCGTCCGGAGACCGAAGGCGCGAAGATGCTGATCGAGGCCGTGCTGCACGAGCGGCGCAAGCTGCTCTCGGAGATGGAGTCGAAGGCCATCCTGCGCGCCTTCCGCATTCCGGTGGCGCAGACCATGGTCGCGCATACGCCGACCGAGGCGCTGCTCCTCGCCGAGCAGATCGGTTTCCCGATCGCGATGAAGATCGACTCGCCCGACATTCTCCACAAGAGTGAGGTCGGTGGCGTGCGCCTGAACATCACCAACGCGCCGGCAGCCCGCAACGCCTATCACGACATCATCGAGACGGTGAAGAAACGGCATCCGACCGCACGCATCAACGGCCTGTCGATCGAGCCCTTCCTCGCCCGGCCGAACGGCCGCGAGCTGATGATCGGCGTCTCGCGCGACCCGATCTTCGGGCCGATCATCACCTTTGGCGCGGGTGGCACCGAGGTCGAGGTGTTCAGCGATCGCGCGGTGGCGCTGCCGCCGCTCAACCGCTTCCTGGCGCGCGACCTGATCCAGTCGACACGCGCCTCGAAACTGCTCGGCGAGTTCCGCAACATGCCGGCGATCAACCACGAGGCACTCGAGGAGATCCTCCTGCATGTGTCACAGATGATCTGTGAACTGCCGTGGCTGCAGGAACTCGACCTGAACCCGCTGATTGTCGACGAAAGTGGCGGCATCGCCGCCGATGCCCGCATCGTCATCGATTATGCAGCGCCTTCCGGTGACCGCTACGCGCACATGGCGATCCACCCCTACCCGGTGCACCTGATCCAGGAATGGGAGTTGCCCGACGGCCGCACCGTCACCATCCGGCCAATCCGGCCCGAAGATGCCGAACGCGAACAACGCTTCGTCATCGGCATGTCCGACGAGAGCAAGTATTACCGCTTCATGGACACCATCCGCAAGCTGACGCAGACGATGCTGGTGCGTTTCACGCAGATCGATTACGACCGCGAGATGGCCTTGGTGGCGACACTACCCGATGCCGACGGCCAGGAAGTCCAGATCGGCGTCTCGCGCTATGTCACCAACCCGGACGGCGAGTCGGTCGAATTCGCGCTTGCCGTCGCCGACGACTGGCAGCGACACGGCGTCGGGCGCAAGTTGATGAGCGCGCTGATCGACTGTGCCCGCATCAAGGGCTACCGCAGCATCGTCGGCGACGTGCTGTCGATGAACAGCAAGATGTTCAGCCTGATGACCAAACTCGGCTTCACCATCCACCCACACCCGGACGATCCAGCGGTGAAGCGCGTCGTCAAACCGCTCAACAACTAGCTGTTGTTGCGGCGCTGCCCGGGGTCGGAGACAGGCCCCGCGGCCTGCTGCCAAACCAGCCATCCGGCTCCGCCTTGCCGCTCCCTTCGAAGACACCCGCAGCGCGCGGCCGGAACCGCCCCCGGCGGCGGCTCAGCGCTGCTCGAAATTGACGTCGTAGGGATACGGACGCTGCGGCTCGCTGGCCTGCCGCAGCACGTTCTGCTCTTCGAGGTCGACCTTCCTGTCCCACCAGATCGCCCTGCCCCGCCGCTGATCCTCGACCCACTCGGGGTGCTGCGCCAGCATCTCGCGCATGAACTTGGTGTGATCGGATTCGTACAGCGCCATCTCGCCTGCTCCCGGTAAGAGTGCCCGCCACGGCGGCGAACTGCCACGGATTATACGCCCGCCGGGCTGGCTCGGCGCGCGTCGCCGGACAGGCCGGCGACGTCAGCAGGCGAATCCGACGGGCCACCTTGCCGCGGACCCTGCGGGAGACGCCCAGATTCGGGATTGACGCTGTTTCGCGCTCGCTCCTATACTGCGGCAACGCCCGCCCGGCAGCCCTGCCAACGCTGGATCAGCACATGAACCCGATTCCCTGGCGCCTGCGCGCCGCCCTATCCGATCGCTTCCCGCTCCTTTACCACTACGCGGCGAATCTGCTGCGCCCGCGTCGGGAAGAGCGCTACTGGGATGACCGGTTGGCCGAAACCTGGGCCCGAAGAACCTGGCCGACGAAGAACGCGCTGATCGCAGAGCGGATTCAGCGCGACGATGCGATTCTCGACATCGCCTGCGGCAACGGCAGCATCCTGCGCGATCTCAAGTCCCGCGGATTCACCAATCTGTCGGGACTCGAGTTGTCGCGCTATGCGGTCGACCGCTTGCGCACCGAGGGCTTCACCATGTTCCATGGCGCGCTGCCCAGACTGCCGGTCCCGGACGCCGGTTTCGACGTCGTCATCGCTTCGCAGATTCTCGAACATGTCATTCGGCGAGACCTGTTCTGCTCGGAAATCGCGCGCGTTCTGCGTCCGGCGGGACAGGCGTTCTTCTTCGTTCCCAACGACTGTCTGGGCCCCATCGACGAGCCGGAACATGTGATCAAGTTCCGCCGGCCCACCTTCGAGGTCTTGATGCGAAAGCACTTCGAGGTGCTTGCGATCGAAGTCATCAAGGACGCCAACTACAGCATGTCGATCCTGCTCGGACAGGTGCGCCGCAAGGGCGCGGCGGCACCGCCAGGATGATCTGGCCTGGCCGCCAGCCGGCGGCGGTCGGCGAGAGCCGGTTCCGGCTCGTCGGCGCGCGCTCGCGACGGCCCTTCCACCACATGGGTCACCACATCTCAGTGCAGCACGATCGGCCGCGCCGTGCCGGCGCAGTAGTCGTCCAGAAGCGCATCGACCGACTCTTCGCTGCGCTGCTCGTCGGGAATGCTCTCGATCGCCCGGCGCAACCCGCCGGCCACCGCC
>WBZM01001338.1_pt1 | contig 24897 bp, 15 predicted proteins | sample 5204271 | NCBI WGS metagenome assembly WBZM01 (sample SAMN12344346, study PRJNA552823) | activated sludge metagenome | biome: Activated sludge suspended growth; feature: Nitrification reactor; material: Wastewater; isolation source: activated sludge from nitrification reactor of wastewater... | reverse complement strand
CATCAAGCTCAACTGGCAGTTCTCGATTGCGGTGTGCCGTCAGAAGCTGAATTCGCGATATTCGGTTGTTAACGAGGCTAATTCCAAGTTCATGGAAGTGCCGATTGTTTAAGTTACAGAGTATTAGGAGGCAAGCAGCTTAAGAATGGTCTTTATCTGACTCCGCTAAGATGATAGTGTCAACAACGCAGGGATAGGCGCAAGGCGAGGTGTCATGCGCTCGAGATCGTTGGAGCCAAGGTCTATTGACGTGAGCATTGCTAAACACACATGGCTGTAGCGAGCTTGTTCGAAGAACTGCTGGATCAGTACAAGATCGAGCAACGCATTGCCGAGAAGCGGTACACCGATTTGTATCAGGCCTACGACGTCGATGACGATCGTCTGGTACGGCTCGATATCTTGCGTCCCGGCCTTGCGGAGGACAACGGTTTTGCCGGCCGTCTGGTTCATCGTGCCCGCGTTCTGGCTCAGGTTCACCACCCTCGCATTGCTCCCATCTACCACATCGGCAAGACGGGCGACGGCCGCCCCTATGTGGCCCAAGCCCATGTCGATGGACTACCCCTCTCCCAGCGGCTGGAGCAGTTGGACCAGCGCGCGACGCCGGTTAATGCGCTCTATGCCCTGAAGCTCGTGCGGCAACTGGCCGACGCGCTGGTGCTGGCCGAGCGGCTGGAGCTTTTCCACCACGACCTGCAACCGGACAACATCTGGCTGAAAAACGTTTCGCTGACCAGCGACGAGTCGCTGGTGCTGCTGGATCTTTTCATCCCGCCCGACCGTCGCCCGGTCGCGTCGGACGGCAGTGACGCCTATCGCCCCCCCGAACAGCGCGCCGGCCGCGAGATCACCGCCGCCGGCCATGTCTATTCGTTGGGCGTGTTGCTCTACCATTTGCTGGTGGGCCAGCTGCCCGAAGGACCGGTCACCCTGAGAGCAGTGATGTTTAGCCGGCTGAGGGCGCGGCCGTTACCGCTTGAGCGCTTGCGTCCTGGCCTCAGCCGGCCAACCTATGATCTGGTCGAGCGCTGTCTGCGACGGGAACCGTCCGTCCGCTATGCGAGCGTTGAGGCATTTCTGGTGGCCCTCGACGGCGCTTTGGCGGCCGAAGAAGCGCGCCTGGGCCTGGCCGCCGAACCGGCGGCCGCGCCGCGCCGTTCGCTCGGCTGGCTGCTGCCGCTGCTGATCTTTGTGCTCGTCGCCGCCGTGGCCGCGAGCGCCGTGCAGTGGCAACGGCAAACCGCCGTCCTGGCTCCGGCGACAAGCGTCCTGGCGGCCGTTCCGATGAGTACACCGACGTTGACCCTTTCGCCTACCGTGGCGCGAACGGCGATGCCTACCGACGCCCCGACCACGGCCGCCGTGCTGGCCAACGAGGCGACGACCGCGCCGGCAACGACGGCCGCGCCGACCGAGCCGCCCACAGCCACGCCGACAGCCACGGCCGTGCCCACCGAGCCGGCGACGCCAACCGCCGGACCGACGCGCGTGCCCGTGGTGCATGTGACCCTTCACCTTGTCAACCTGCGGCGCGGCCCCGGCACGGCCTACAACACGATCGGCAGCGTGCGCAACGGCGAAGCTTTGCAAGTGCTGGCCTGGAACGACAACCGCGAAAGCCCCTGGTACCTCGTCATGACGGCGGACCAGCGCACCGGCTGGGTATCGGCCGAAGTTGTGCGGGCCGAGGACACGGCCGCGCTGGCCGCCGTTCCCGCCGCCGCCACGCTGCCGCCCCTGCCCTTGCCGACGCTCCAGCCTACGCCATTGCCCACCAGCACCCCGCTCCTCCTCACGACGCCCATCCCGACCGTCCCCTCCAGCCTCGGTGAAGGCGATGGTGGGGGAGAAACGCCGCCGCAACCACCACCGACGGAAGCGCCGACAGAGCCGGCCATCGAGCCGACGCCGACGCCGCCGCCATTACCGTAGCGGGCTGGCGGCGACGCTGGCCAGGAGATAGCGCTCAGCCTGTCGTAACCGAATGCCAATATGAGTAACTGTACTGTGAGCCTACGATCACCCATTTCCCCACGCTTGTGGGCGCTGCTTTCGGCGCTTTTTGTGCTCGTTCTCTCGTCCGGCGCGTTTGCCCGGGCAAGCGCGGCCGCTGCGCCGGTGCTGGACCTGAACGGCATGGCCGCCGGCATCGACTTCGTGGCGACCTTCAGCGAGGACGGCGGCCCGCAGCTCATCGTTGACAGCACCGCCCTGGCCATCGCCTATCCGGACGGAACGCAATTGACGGCCGCTAAAGCCAGGCTGAGCGCGCGCCCGGATGGGGCGCTGGAGTCGCTTGCCGCCGACCCCGGCGCGACGGGGCTGACGGTCAAGTATGACGCTGCGAAGGGTGAACTGACGCTCAAGGGCACGCGTCCTGTGGCCGACTACCAACAGGTTCTGCGGACGCTCACTTATAACAACACCTCGCAATCGCCCGATACGGCCGATCGGCTGGTGGAAATGACCGTTAGCGACAACACGCTGACCAGTCTGCCGGCGATCAGTACCGTGTTGATCAATGCCGTCAACGACGCGCCCGTGCTCGATAACAGCGGCGACATGAGCCTGCCGTCCATCAACGAGGATGATGTCAACTCCAGTGGCGCTTCGGTCAAGGCCATTATCGACAGTGCTCAACAGCATGGCGAAGATCGCATCACCGACGTCGATCGCGACGCGCTGGAAGGGATGGCTATCATCGAGGCTACCTCCGGCAATGGTACATGGCAGTACTCAGTGACCGCCGGGGCCACCTGGCTGACGTTCCCGGCCGTCTCCAACACCTCGGCCGTACTGCTCAACGAGATGTCGCGGATTCGCTTTGTTCCCGCGCCAGGCTACAGCGGCTCGGCCAGCTTCGCCTTTCGGGCCTGGGACCAGAGCGCCGGCCGCGAGAACGGCCAGACGGGGATCGATGTCTCCCTCAATGGTGGCACAACGGCCTTCAGCGCCCAGTCGGAGACGGTGACGATCGAGGTGCTGCCGGTCAATGACCTGCCCATCGTCGATCTCAACGGCCCTGAAGAGGGCACAGGTTTCTCGCCGCAATTCTTTGAGGGTGGGCCGCCGGTGGCCGTCGCCGATAGCGACGCGACCATCAGTGACGCCGACCACGCCAGCCTGGCTTCCTTGAGCGTGACGCTGACGAATCGGCCCAGTGGCGCGGCCGAGGGGCTGGCGGCGACGACGACCGGCACCAGCATCATCGTCACGGCCTATGACCCGGCGACCGGCCGTCTGTTGCTCAGCGGGCCGGATTCTGTGGCTGCTTTCCAGCAAGTGTTGCGCACCGTTACCTACCAGAACAGCTCCACCCAGCCCGGCACAGCCGCCCGCCTGATCGAGGTCGTGGCCAATGACGGCGTCAACATGGGCAATGTCGCCGTAAGTACCGTGCGCGTCAATCCCACCAATAACGCGCCTGTCCTCAATGCGCCGGCACCTCTGTCGCTGGGCACTGTGGCCGAGGACACTGCCCAGCCGGCGGGCATGTCCATCGCCATGCTGCTGGCCACGGCCGGCGATCCCATCACCGACGCCGACGAAAGCGCCCTGGAGGGGATCGCCGTTGTGGCGGCCGACAGCAGTCACGGCAGCTGGCAGTCCAGCCTGGCCAACCCGCCCCTGGGCGAGACCGATTGGCAGCCGGTGGGCGTCGTGTCGCCAACGATGGCGCTGCTCTTGCCCGACACGGCCTGGTTGCGCTTCGTGCCTGCGGCGAACTATGCTGGCCCCTCCGGCAATATGACCTTCCGTGCCTGGGATCGAACTGTTGGAACGGCCGGCCAGCGGGTCGATGCCTCCCAGACCGGCGGCAGCAGCGCGTTCAGTACGGCTACCGGCGTCATCGTGGCGACCGTGACGCCGCTAAATGACCCGCCAGCGCTACTGGGGCTGCCGGCAGCGGCGTTGCTCTACATCGAGGACGCCAACCCGACGCGCCTGATGACCGGCGTGGTGGTCGTTGACGTGGACAGTGCTGCCCTCGTGGGGGCTACTGTGCGCCTGACCAATCCCATTGACGGCGATGCTGAGCAGTTGGCGGTTGTGCCGGGTAGCACGGGGATCGCCGCCGCTTACGATGACGGCGTGTTGCAACTCAGCGGGGTGGCTTCACCGTCCGCCTATCAGCAGGTTTTGCGCTCGGTGACTTATCGCAACACCTCGCAGGACCCCGACGCAACGCCGCGGATCCTCACCGTCACGGTTGCCGATGCGCTGGCCGACTCGCCAGCCTACACGCTGACCGTACAGGTGCAGCCGGTCAACGACGCCCCCACGCTCGATCTGGACAGCGGCCACGCGGGTAATGATAGCGAAGCGGTCTTCTACATCAACCGCGCGCCGGTGTTGTTAGCGCCGGGGCTGGTTCTAGCCGACTCGGATAACACCAACCTGAAAAGCGTGACAGTGCGCATCGTCAATTTGAAGAACCGTCAGGCGGAACTGCTGTCAGCCGACATCAGCAGTGCGGCCTACATCAAGACTAGTTACGACCCGGCCACCGGCGTTCTTAGCCTGACCGGCATGGACAGTATTGTCAATTACCAGCAGGTTCTGCGCAGCATCACCTATGACAATATTCTGCCGCAGCCGGACATGGAAGACCGGCGCGTCGAGTTCATTGTCAGCGACAGCGAGACGACAAGCGAGCCGCGTGTGGCCGTCGTTCAGTTGCTGCCCGCGCCGGCCGTGCGCCTGCTCATGCCGATGATCTCGCGCCGCGCCGAGGAGCCAAACGACGCCTGCATCGACGCCTATGCGATCATGGTCAATCGCACTGAGTCGTTTCTGCCAGATGACAACGTCGATTGGTTTATCTTTGACCTGCCGGCCGCGGCCAATGTTTCGGTCGAACTGCGTGGCTTCAGTCCCGGTCGCGGCCAGTTGAATGTGGCCACGGGCAGCGCCTGCCAGCAGCTGCAACTCATCGGCACGGCCGGCGAGCCGACGCCCGACAAGACGGTCAACCTGGGCCGGCGCGAGGCGGGTCGTTACTATATTCGCGTCATCGCTGACGGCCCGCTGAGCACGACGGCCGCCTATACGCTGTTCATCCGCGCGACTAGCCCTTGACAGGGGGGCCTCCTCGGTCTACAATTTCGCATAATGGTCTTCGCATAACCGATGTGGGCGAGGGCCGAGGAAGACACATGGACAATACCATCCAGCGAGAGCTATTCCCCGATCTCCCGCGCGCGGAGGACGAGCGCAAGCCCGCCCCCCTGACACGCGCAGCGTCCTTACAGGCGGCGCTGGGCACGTTCGAGAAGCACATGCAGGACGAGGGCTTCTCGCTCAACACGGTCAAGGCTTTTGCCAGCGACATCCGCCTGTTGGGTCGCTACCTGGGCATTGGCACACCCATTGGCGAGATTGGCACGAAGAACCTGAACGACTTTCTCCACTGGTTGACCGATGAACGCGGCGTGTCCTGTAGTCCCAAGTCCTATGCCCGCCGCGTGACAGCGCTGAAAGTGTTCTTCGGTTGGCTGCATGAGACGGGCGTGCTGGCTCAAGACCCATCGACGGCGGTGATCCAGCAGAGCGTCAGCAGCCCCTTGCCCAACGCGCCCACGTCGATCGACATCGACCGCGCGCTGGCCGTGGCCGAGGCCCGCCGCTCCGGCGCAGATGGGCACAAGCCGGACGCCCGGCCCAGCCTGTTACTCAATCTGCTCTTACAGGCCGGCATCAAGAAGGGCGAGGCAATGGCCATTGTGCCCAACCATATCGATGCCAGCGACCCCGACGCGCCGGTGCTCTACGTTCGCTACGCCAACCCGCGTCTGCGCTATAAGGAGCGCAAGCTGCCGCTGGAGACGGCGTGGCTGGCGGTGCTGGAAGAGTACATGCAGCAGTACCAGCCCAGTGACACGCTCTTCACTTGCACGCCCCGCAATCTGGAGTACGTCTTGCGCGACATCGCCGAGGAAGCCGATCTACCCGCGGGCGCGCTGTCGTTCGAGAACCTGCGTTGGGCATCGGCGATGCGCGATTGGCGGGCCGGTGTTGAGCAGGACGACATTCGCCAGAAGCTGGGTCTGTCCAAGATCGCCTGGCGCGAGACGAAAGGCAAGCTCCAGAAACTTATCGACCACGAAGCGTCAACGATGGCCTAGGTCTCAAACTGAAAACGGCGCTCGCCGCCCTCGTCCATGTTAAACTGGACGGTCTGGCGGTCCACTTCGATGCGGTCGCGGTCCGGCCAGGTGTAGTAGAGCACGGCGGTTAGCTCGTAGGGGTTCAGCGTCGCCGCGTCGCGCAGGTGTATCGTCAGGCTGAAGTTGGGCGTCATCGTCTCGATGACGTGGAGCGCGCCGGCCGGCTCGCCCGCGCCATTGCGGACATTGACTTCGATCGACGGCCGCTCGATGAACGGCGTCAGCTCGACGCCGAAGGCGAACACCCGCCGTTCCGGGTCGATGAACAGACCGATCTGCCGGAAGCGTGTGTCTTCACGTCCGTGCGGCTGCTCCAGGGGATCGTCGAAAAACTTAATGTCCATTTTTTTCCTGTGCGCCGGCCGCGCCCCGTTCCGCGGGCACGCCGGCTGTCCGTTCGAACAGGCGTAGCTTCTCCAATACCTGCACCAACTCGATCTGCCACTCGTGCGTGCCGCGATCCTTCTTCAACCAGATGGCGCTTTTGCTGACGCGCACGTTGTCCCCCAGGAATCGTTGCAGGCGATAGCGATCCATCCCGCCCAGCTCGGCGATGCGGATGCGGATCTGCCCTGCCTCGGTGATGACGGCGTTGACGCCGGCCATCTGCCCCAGCGCTTTGGCCCGCAACTGGTAGAGCAGGTTATGGACCGGGTCGGGGATGGGGCCGAAGCGGTCGGCCAGCTCGGCGGCCATCTCGTCGATCTCGGCCAGCGTGTCCAGTGTCGCCATGCGCCGGTAGAGACGCAATCGCAATTGTGTGTCCGGCACGTAGTCAGTGGGGATATAAGTGGCCAACGGCAGGTCGATGAGTACGTTGTCGGGTAGCTCGGCCGGCGGGGACTCGCCGCGTTGCTCGGCCTTGCGGCGCTTGACGGCGCGGGTCAGCAGCCGCGTGTACATGTCGAAGCCGACGGCCGAGATGTGGCCGCTCTGCTCGCCGCCCAGGAAGTCGCCCGCGCCGCGAATCTCCATGTCGCGCACGGCGATGAAGTAACCGGAGCCGAGTTGCGTGTGTTCGGCAATGGTCTCCAGGCGGGCCTGGGCGTCGGGCGTCAGCGTGCGCCATGGCGCGTGGAAGAAGTAGGCGTAGGCGCGCCGCGTGGAGCGGCCGACGCGGCCGCGCAACTGGTATAGCTGTGACAGGCCGAACTGCTCGGCCCGGTCGATGATGAGCGTGTTGGCGTTGGGGAAGTCCAGCCCGCTCTCGATGATGGTCGTGCTCAGGAGGATGTCCACTCGCCCCTCGGCGAACTCGACCATGATCTTCTCCAGCTGCCGCTCGCTCATCTGGCCGTGGGCGACAACGACGCGCGCCTCTGGCACCAGCTTCTCCAGACGCTTGCGGACGATGTGGATGCTCTGTACCCGGTTGTGGACGAAGAACACCTGGCCGCCGCGATCCAGCTCGCGCAGGATGGCCGTGCGGATGCGGGCGTCGTCGGATTCGCCGACATAAGTTTCCACCGGCAGGCGCTCGGCCGGGGCAGTGTCGATGATGCTGATGTCCCGCACGCCGGTCAGGGACATGTGCAGTGTGCGCGGGATGGGCGTCGCCGTCAGCGTCAGGACATCGACCTCGGTGCGCCACTGCTTCAGCTTTTCCTTGCTGGCCACGCCAAAGCGCTGCTCTTCGTCGATGATGACCAGGCCCAGGTCCTTGAAGGAAATGTCGTCGGACAGCAGGCGGTGGGTGCCGATGACGATATCGACCTGACCGGCGCGCAACTGCTGGGCGATGTTGCGCTGCTGCGTGGCCGTGCGGAAGCGCGACAGCATCTCGACCTTGACCGGGAAGGGTGTCAGACGTTCGCGGAAGGTCGTGTAGTGCTGTTGGGCCAGGATGGTCGTCGGCACCAGCATGGCCACCTGCTTGCCGTCGGTGACCGCCTTAAAGGCGGCGCGCAGAGCGACCTCCGTCTTGCCATAGCCGACATCGCCGCAAATGAGGCGGTCCATCGGATTGGCGCGCTCCATGTCGTCCTTCACCTCGCTGATGACGCGCAGCTGGTCTTCTGTCTCGCGATAGGGGAAGGCGGCCTCCAGCTCGGCCTGCCACTCGGAATCGGGCGGGAAGGCGTGGCCGGGGACGGTCTCGCGGGCAGCGTAGAGGTCGAGCAGCTCCTGGGCCAGCTCGTCGGCCGCGCGTTGGGCGGCGGCCCTGGTCTGTGTCCAGGTGCGCTCACCCAGCCGATTGAGCGACGGGTCGGCGTCGTCCGGGCCAATCCACTTGCCCAGGCGGTCGGCGTGGTGGACGGGCACGTAGAGCGTGTCGCCGTTGGCGTATTGCACCAGCAGGTACTCGCGCTCCATGCCGCCCAGATTGCGCACCACCAGCCCCTCGAACTTGCCGATGCCATAGTCGAGATGGACGACGTAGTCGCCCTGCTTGATGTCGGCAAAGTAGGTTTCCGGCGCGGCCGGGCGGGCGGCGCGCTGGCGCCGCGGCGCGGGGCGACTCCAGCCGAAGATCTCAGCGTCGGTCAGCAGGTGGAGCAGCACGCGGTTGTCCTCGCGGCGCACCAGGCTGAAGCCGTCGGCCAGACTGCCATGGACGAAGGTCAGGCTGCCGTCCGGCGGCACATCGGGCAGGGCGCTCTGCGGCACTGTGCCCGTGCGGCCGGTGCCGGCGTCGATGGCCGTGACCACGGGATCGACGGCGTCGGACGGCCCGGCCTGGGTCAACGGCTCCAGCGTGCGGATGAGCCGGCCGCCCTCGCCGGTCCATAGCTCTGCCAGGCGCGGGGCCTGCCGGCTGAAGACGACGACGCGTTCCCCCTCGCGTTGCGATTGCTTGAGCTGGTTGAGCAACGGCCGCACCTGACCGCCGTAGCGCGGGCCGGGGTCAAACGCCTCGGCTAACTCGATGTAGCGCGGATCATCGCCATCGGTGGCCCCGGTCAGTCCGTCGCCCAGCGCCAGCGGCCGCCACCAGGCCAGCTCGGAGGCGATCTCATCCCACGTATAAATGGGACTGGGGTAGCCGGGCGGCAGCGCGGCCTGCTCCGCGGCCACCTGTTGGGCGTGTGCGGCCAACTCCTCGCTAACCGCGCGGAACTCCTCGTAGTCGTCGATGATGACCAGGCCTGTGGGCAGCAGGTAATCGAGCAGCGACGCCGGATTGGCGTAGATCAGCGGCAGATAATACTCCAGGTTGGGGAACGCGCGGCCGCGGCGCAGGCTGGCCAGATCATCGCGCCAGGACGGCAAGCTGGCCTCGTCCGGCTCCGGCTCGTCGGCCCAGACCTCGGCAAAGTCGCGGGCGGCGCTGGGCAGGGCTTCGCGCGCGGGCGGGATAACGACGCTGGGCGCGTCGTCGCCGGCGGCGCTCAACACGGCCGAGCGCTGCGTCGTCGGGTCGAAGGCGCGCAGGGTATCCACCTCGTCGCCAAACAGTTCGATGCGCACCGGGTAGGGTGAGGCGATGGGGAAGATATCGACGATGCCGCCGCGCCGGCTGAATTGCCCGGGAGCTTCAACCACACTGACTGACTCGTAGCCGATGTCGAGCCAGGCCGCCAGGCTTTTCTCCAGATCGAGCGTCTGGCCCACGCGCAGCACACGCGTGGCCATGATGAAGCGCCGCTTGGGCAGCGTCTTTTGCAGGAAGGCCCGCGCCGAGGCGATGACGAGCGGCGGCATTGAGGTGGCGGGCACGAGCGGATGTTGCCCGGCGATCAGGTCGGTCAGGGTGGCCAGGCGGCCGGCGCGTGTCCGGTCGCTCCACGGGCCGCGATCATAGGGTAGGGGCGTCGGCTCCGGCAGCCGATGGAGGCGGCTGCCGGAGGGTAGCCATGTCTCCAAGGCCTGATGCCACAATGTCGCCGTGTCGACCCGGCCGCACAGCAGCAGGATGGGCGCGCCGGCCGGCGCGCTGAGCCGCCGGTAGAGTTGGGCGACGACCGGCGCGCGCGCCCCGCGCGGCAGATCCAGCGGCAGCAGCGGCTGGGCCTCGGCGTCGCTCAGCGCCCCGACGAGTTGGGTAAAGGCGGGAATCTGGTCGAACAGATCGAGCAGTCCGGATACGTTCATCCCCGTTCCTCTGCGGGGCCGCCCACCGGCCCGTTAAAGCGCGACATGGTCAGGTCGATCCCGTGGCGAACAAATGACTCAATGGCCTGGGCGGCCGTGTCCAGCATCTCGCCGGCCAGCGGCAGCTCGTCACGGCCGAAGTCTTGCAGCACATAGGCGGCCGGGTCCATGCGCCCCGGCGGCCGGCCGATGCCCAGTCGCAGGCGCGGGAAGTCGTTGCCCAGGTGCTGGATGATGGAGCGCATACCGTTGTGGCCACCCGCGCCACCCTTCTCGCGCAGCCGGATGACGCCGAAGGGGAGGTCCAGTTCGTCATAGACGACCAGCACGGCCGCGGGCGGAATGCGGTAGAAGCCGGCCAGCGCGCCGACGGCCTCGCCGCTGAGATTCATGAAGGTCTGGGGTTTGGCCAGGATGATCGCGCCGTCGGCCAGCCGGCCGCTGCCGACAATGGCCTTGCTCTGGACACGGCGCATGTCGATGCCCTGGGCCAGCGCCAGCTTGTCGATGGCCATGAAGCCGATGTTGTGGCGGTTGAAAGCGTGGTTCCGGCCGGGATTACCCAGCCCAACGATCAGAAACCGCTCGCTACGTTCGACCGCGTCCACTTCTATGACTCTCCCACCGTCATGTCCAGTTCGAAGGCGTTCCACAGTTCCGACGGCTGGGTCGGATCGAGACGAAAGTTGAGCACGTCGGGCGTCGTTGCCGCCAGACGCAACCGGGCGAACAGGGGCACGGCCGGCAGCTCGGCCGCGAAGAGGCGCATGGCCTCCTGATGGGCCTCCCCATAGCCATCCTGGCCCGGCAGCAGCGCGAGGGCACGGCCGCAAGCGGCGTCGTAGGCCTCGTTCGACCAGCCAGAGACGTTGACGCCATCCCAGCCATTGTAGCCCAGGTCGGGCGAGCCGGGGATGTTGGCCGTCAGGTAGAGACCACAGTCGGGCGGGATGCGGCTAAGCCAGGCGAACTGGGCCAGGTCGAACTTACGGCCGAAGACGGCCCCCGACGGCCCCGGCGCAAACCAGGTTCCCGCTTCCAACGTGTATGGGTTGACCTGGATGCCGCAGCCGGCCAGATCGTCGCGGATGCGCTCGTTGACCTGCTGGCGCAACGGGTCACCGGCGACCGTGCCCAACGTCACCGAAAAGGGCGTCGTCGCGCCGAGGGCCTCGCGGACGCCGTCGCCGTTGTTGTCGAAGAGACGGGCCTCGTCTAGCAGGGTGTTGGCCGCGGTCGGGTCATAGGGCCATTGCGGCAGACCGTCGGGGTGGAGCGCATGGTCGTTGGGCACAAAGGTGTCCATAACCGTCGCGCGTCCGCTGGTGAATTCATCCACCAGGGCCTGCCGGTCGATGCACTGCGTGACGGCCTGGCGCACGCGTGTGTCCTGGAACCAGGGTACATGCGTCGCGGCGAAAGCGCCCGAGTGTTCGATGCCGAAGATGACTTGCTCAATGACCCCGGTCGTGGTCACGTGCTCGACCAGAGCGCCGTCGGCCGCGGCGGCATCAACGGCCGGCAACGTGTCGAACGGCAGCAGGTCGCTGGTCAGGATGTGACAATCCTCGTACCCCTGTGGCAGGCTACCTTGCGCCGGCGTCAGGAAGCGAAAGGTCAGCGAGGTTAGATTGGGCAGCCCCTCGGCGGCGCGGTCGTAGTAGGGGTTGGGGACAAGGCGAATGGCCTGGCCCGGCGTCCAGCTATCGACGACGAACGCCCCATAGCTCAGCGGCTGGCGGGCGGCTTCGTCCAGCGCCGGCAACTCGCCGGGGTCGAATTCGCCCAACTGGTGCTGGGGCAGCGGTGCCCAGACGTTGGTCACGAAGGTCGGGTCGCGATAGCCAGGCAGACCCGTCCAGCGAACGGTGTGTTCGTCGATGGCCTCATAGGCGGCCGTGTAGCGCGAGGGCACATCGGCCCGCGGCGCGGAGCGGTCGCTGGCCAGCTGGAAGCTGTAGACGGAGTCCTGAGCGGTGACGGGCGTGCCGTCGGACCAGACCAGCGGCCGGAAGGTGTATTCGACGACGAGTTGCGTCATGGCGATGGGCTGGCCATCGTAGACTACCGTCTGGCCGTCGGCGGCGATGACCGCCGTGCCCTGGCCCAGCGGGGCCAGCTCGCCGGCGGCGGTGACCACCAGATCGCCCTCAGTCGCCTCTATCGTTTGTATTTGCACGTCGCCGCCGGCCAGGCTTGGCAATTTCTCCAGCGCCAGCGGCTGATAGGCATAGCCGAGCGAGGTGATGGGCGACTCGTAGAGGGCGTGGCGCACGGCCGTGGCCGCGCTGGAGTTGTCGCCATAGAGATAGAGGTCAGCCGGCTCCGACCCCACGCAGACGACCAGGTCTTTGGGTGGCCGGGGCGTGGCGGTAAGGGTCGGCGTCGGGGCCGGGGTGTCCGTGGGCGCGGCCGCGCCTTCAGCTATGGGCGTGCCGGTCTCGGCCGCGGCTGTTTCCGGCGTGCCGGCCACGGCGGGCGTGGTCTCCGGCGGGCTATCCTGCCGGCAGCCGGCCATGAGGCCCGCCAGCAGCAAGAGAAGAAGCAGCTTTCGCATCTGCAGGATGTTTCCTTTTTGGATTTTGCTTTACCGGCGCCAGGCCGTGAAAAGCTCAATAGGTTAGTCTAGCACAATTCCGCGGCGAAGGCGACCGATGATGATTTGTTAAGAGTCACCTCCAGGCTGGCCCGCCGAGCATAGGTGGGGATATACTTGAGCCAACCAATCGCGGGCAGCGCCCACCCCGGTGATGCCGCGCAGCCTTCCGGAACACATCGATGAATCAACCCACCAAGCGCACCCTTTCCCTCGTTGGGCTTATTGCTCTGTTGCTGGTGCTGGCGGCCTGCGCGCCGTCCGACTCCGGCGAAGCGGCCGATACCATTCCCTTCCTGGGCCTGACGCCCTCAGCCGGGCCGGCCACGACCGCCCCGGTTGCGACCGCGCCCTCGTCGCCGGCCACCGAGACGGACGCCAACGGCCTGCCCGTCGGCTTCACTGCCGAGGGACAGCCCTACCGTGGTCGTCTCGATGCGCCGGTGAAGATGGAGACCTTCTCCGACTTCCAGTGTGTGTTTTGCGGCCGTTTCAGCGAGGAGACGCTGCCCCAACTGCTGGCCAACCAGGTCGCCGCCGGCGATGTGGTCTTCATCTTCTATGATTTTCCTCTGAGCAGCATCCACCCCTATGCCGAGCCGGCGGCCAACGCCGCGCGCTGTGCCGGGGAAACGGGCGCGGCGGCCTACTGGGCCATGCACGACCGCCTCTTCGCCAACATCGACGCCTGGGCCAAAGCGGACGCGGCCGATGTCTTCCGCGCCTATGCCGCCGAGTTGGGGTTGGACGAGACCGCCTTTGGCGCGTGCCTGGACGAGAATCGTTACGCCGACGCCATTGCCGCCGACCAGGCCCTGGGCACGAGCCGCGGCGTTGACAGCACGCCCAGTTTCTTTTTGAACAACAAGCTCATGGCTGGGGCTTATCCGTTGGAGACGTTCAACCAGGCCATCAATGAGGCCCTGGCCGCGGGCAGCGTCGAGGGCGTGACGGACGGCGACACGGCCGCCGCGCCGCCAGCGCCGGCCACCGCTCCAACTCCGGCAGCGATCGTCATGGACAACATTGCCGCCGAGCGCGGCCAAACCACGGCCCGCGTGACCATTGTCGAATACACCGACTACCAGTGCCCCTACTGCCAGCGCCACGCCGTCGAGACGCTGCCGAAGATGATCGACGAGATGATCGACACTGGCCGGGTGCGCTATGTCCTCAAAGACTTCCCGCTGGACTCTATTCATCCCCAGGCGCGGGCCGCGGCCGTGGCTGCCCGATGCGCCGGCGAGCAAGAAGCCTATTGGGAGATGCACGAGAGTCTCTTTGCGAGTCAGGCAGACTGGAGCGGGCAGACGACCGGCCTGAACGACCTCTTTACTGGCCTGGCCACCGGGCTGGGGCTGGACGGCGACGCCTTTGGCGCGTGCCTGACTAGTGGACGCTTCGACGATGTCATTCAGGCCAACCAGGACGAAGGGCTGGCGTTGGGCGTGCAGGGCACACCGGCGTTTTTCATCGATGGCTTCCCCATCAGTGGCGCGCAGCCGTATGAATTGTTCGACTATGCCGTCGGTCTGGCGGAGGACGGGACGTTGGCTGATGCCTACGTCCAGCAGGCCGAGCCGACCCCTGCGCCCAGCGGCCCGGTCGATGTGGACACCAGCGGCGCAATTAGCATCGGCGCGGCCGACGCGCCCGTCGTTCTGGTCGAGTTCACTGACTTTCAGTGCCCTTACTGTAGCCGCCACTTCAACGAGACCTACCCACAGATCGTGGCCAACTATGTCGATGCCGGGCTGGTGCGCTATGTCTTCATGGACTTCCCGCTGACGAGCATCCACCCGCAGGCCCAACTGGCGGCCGAGGCCGCCCGCTGTGCCGCTGACCAGGACGCCTACATTGAGATGCACGGCCTGCTTTTCAGCCGGCAAAACGCCTGGAGCGGGCGGGGCGATGCCGCCGATGTGTTCACTGGTTTCGCCGGCGAGTTGGGGCTGGACAAGGCCGCTTTCAGTGATTGCCTGCTGAGCGGCCGGCACAGCGAGGCCGTGCAGGCCGACGTGGCCCGGGGGGAGAGCCTGGGCGTCAACGGCACGCCGGCCTTCTTGCTCAACGGCCATTTTATCTCTGGCGCGCAGCCCTACAGCGTCTTCCAGGGGGCCATCGACAACCTGCTGGCCGAGCAGAGTTAGAGCCACCGCTCTGGGCGGCGTGACGATTTGGGTGTCTGGCGGCAATTGGCTATAGTTGATGCCGAGAACAAGAGGTGCGCTTGCTGCCTGGATCGGCCGCCCTTTTGTGGGGGTCGAGACTGTTTCTCGCACCATCCAAGGGAGTGGATCATGAGCCGCAATGGAAGGAAGTTGGTCGGTTTCATTATTGGGCGCGAGAGCGATATGCCCGACAGGGTGATGGCGCGCATCAATGAGCATGGCGTCGCCCAGGCGGAGTTGGTCAAGTTGGGCGGGACGTTCCTCGATGAGCCGGTCGAGTACGATGTCATCGTTGACCGCATGTCGCACGAGATCCCCTATTACCGCAGTTATGTAGAGTTTGCCGTCGTTAACGGCTGCTACGTGATCAACGATCCGTTCGTCTGGGCCAACGACACGAAGTTTCTGGCCGCGGCTGTGCTGCGCAGGCTGGGTATCCGCACGCCGCGGACGATCATGCTGCCCAATAAGGATATCGTCGCCGAAACCGTGCCCGATAGCTTCCGCAACCTGGTCTACCCCATGGATTGGCAGGCAATTCTCGATTACATCGGCAGCCCCGCCATCTTCAAGGATGTACGCAGCGGCGGCCGGCGCTTTGCCCATCGGGTCAACGGCATCGACGAACTCATCCAGCGCTACGATGAGAGCGGCACGCGCACGATGATCCTGCAGCAGGTCATCGAGTCCGAGCTTCAGTTTCATTGCATCGTCATCGGTGGCGAGCAATCCCTCTTGCTGCCCTATTCGATGCAACAGGCTCGTTACACCGAGCAGGCAGTCAAGCTGTCGGGGGAGACGGCCGGGCGCATGACCGAGATGGCCGTACAACTCAGTCACGTCTACGGGTACGATATCAACATGTCCGAATTCGTCATTGACGGCGACGATATCTATCTCATCAACGCCACCAACCCCTCGCCCCTGATCGACCGTGAGCTGATGACCGGCGACCAGTTCGACTGGATTTGCACGGCGATCGCCGATCTAATCATCCGGAGGGTGACGACGCCGCCTGTGGTGCAACTGCCGGTGCATCTGTCGGGCCTATAATCTCCCTGCTCCCCGGCGTGGGTTCACGGCTCAACTTGTTTCCCCCACGCTGGCCAAGTCGTGCGTGCAACGCCATGCCTGTGTGCTATAATGCGCGCCAGGCATCGTTGAGCTTTCAACGACGTACTCCAATCGAGAAACCCCCTGAGATCGCCCAATAAAAGCCCAGGGAGCATGTGGAGCACCATGAACGAACTCGTCGAACGCATGCCCGATAAGCTCCAGCGACTGCCGGAGTTGGCTTTCAACGTTTGGTGGAGCTGGAACGCCGACGCCCGTGATATCTTTCGCCGCCTCGACTTTCCGCTCTGGCGGCGCACGCAACACAACCCGGTGAGGGTGTTGCGCCTGGTCAGCGACGAGACGCTGACCGCGCGGGCCAGGGACGCGGCCTTCCTGCGCCGTCTCAACAAGGTTCTGTTGGACTTTGACCGCGCCATGGCCAACAGCCACAGTTGGTTTCACCTCACCTATCCCGAACTGAAACACAAAACCATCGCCTACTTTTCCTTCGAGTTTGGCCTGCACAGCTCGTTGCCGATCTACTCCGGCGGCCTCGGCATTCTGGCCGGCGACCACGCCAAGGAAGCCAGCGACCTGGGCTTGCCGTTCGTCGGCGTGGGCTTCTTCTATCCGCAAGGCTACTTCCGCCAGCGGCTGCCCTCCCACGGCTGGCAAGAGGCGATCTATGAACCGGTCACCATGGCCGATGTGCCCATCCACCCGGTGGACGACCACGACGGCCGCGAGCTGCGTATTGAAGTCTGGATGGGCAACCGTATGGTGCAGGCGCGGGTCTGGCGGGTGCAGGTCGGCCGCGTGCCGCTCTATCTCATCGATACCGACGTGGTCGAGAACGAGCCGTGGGACCGCGAGCTATCGGCCCGGCTCTATTCCGGTGACAGCGAAGTGCGCATTCGCCAGGAGATCATGCTGGGTATCGGTGGCGTGCAGCTGCTCCGTAAGCTGGGTTACAAGCCGGCCGTGCTGCATATGAACGAGGGTCACTCCGCCTTCCTGTTGCTGGAGAGCGTGCGCCAGGAAGTGGCCGGCGGACTGGACTTCGAGACGGCCTGTGAGCTGGTCAAGTCGCGCACCGTCTTCACGACCCACACGCCCGTGCCCGCGGGGCATGACGCTTTCTCTTTCTCGCTGATGGACAAGTATTTCCCCGGCTTCTGGAATGAGTTGGGCATAGACCGCGACAAGTTCCTCGCCCTGGGCCATCATGCCGAGCCTTGGGGTGATGCCTTCAACATGACCGTCCTGGCGCTGCGGCTGTCCGGCCGGCGCAACGCTGTCAGTCAATTGCACGCCGAGGTCTCGCGGCAGATGTGGCAGCCCGTCTGGCCCGACCGGGCCGTGGCCGATGTACCCATTATGGCCATCACCAACGGCGTCCACGTCCCCGGCTGGACGGCCGGCGAGATGCGCCAGGTGTTCAAGGAGTACCTTGGCGCTGATTGGGAGGATCGCCACGACAACCCCGTCCTTTGGGAGCGGCTGGCCGACGTGCCCGATGAGGTCTTGTGGCGCGCTCATGTCGCCCTGAAGACCAAACTGATGGACTATTTGCGGATGCGCGCGCGCCACGCGTGGGTGGCCGGGCAGTGTGACCCAACCGAGGTGCTGGTCGGTGGCACGCTGTTGGACCCCAACGCGTTGACCATCGGCTTCGCGCGCCGCTTCGCCACCTACAAGCGAGCCACATTGCTGTTCAAGGACATGGAGCGTTTGCAGCGCATCCTGCTGAACATGCACCGGCCGGTGCAGATCATCTTCGCCGGCAAGGCCCACCCGGCCGACGAGCCGGGCAAGCACCTCATCCAGCAGGTTTACAACTTCGCCAAGTCCAACTACTTCGGCGGCCGCGTGGCCTTCGTGGAGAACTACGACCTGCACTCAGCGCGCTACTTCAAGCAGGGCGTCGACGTCTGGCTGAATACGCCGCGCCGGCCGCGCGAGGCCAGCGGCACCAGCGGCATGAAGGCGTCGCTCAACGGCATCCCCAACCTGAGCATCCTCGACGGCTGGTGGGCCGAGGGCTATAACGGCGCTAATGGCTGGGCGGTGGAAGATCGCGAGTTTGGCGACCCCGACGCGCAGGATGCCTTCGACGCGGAGACGATCTACCAGTTACTCGAGCAGGAGATCGCGCCCCTCTTTTATGACCGCGACCGTGACGGCACGCCGCGCGGCTGGGTGCAGGTCATGCGCGAGGCCATTCGCTCCACCGCGCCACGGTTCAGCACGCGGCGGATGGTGAAGCAATACACGACCGAGCTATATTTACCGGCCATGATGGCCGAAGCGAAAGTGGCCGTCTAGCGCCGCCCGTGTTATTGAGAGCATTCATGAAAGTGTGGCCGCGCCGTTTGCTGATCGTTTTGTTTCTCTTGCTCTGGTTGGCAGTGATGCTGTTCCCGACGTTGGCCGTTGCGCTGGCCCGCAATGGGCAGGTGCAGGTGGGCGACACCAGGGGGCGGCATTGGCGGCTGTTCCTGTTGCAGGAGGCCGATTTTGAGGGGTTGGGGTTGGAGCAGGCGCGGCCGGTCGCCCCGCCGTTAAGCGCGCCGTCGGCCAGCTGCACCCAGACCACCGTATCCTACTGGCTCTGGGCGGGCGAGGGGGAGGGGGTCAACTACTGCCGCTGTATCGACCCCGACAGCGGCGCTGACCTGCCCGACCTGCCGCCCGCCTGCCAGGCGTCCTAGTACTATGTCCTTGAGGAGGTTTTGTTGAGCAACATCGCAGTCAAGTGGCTAGAAGAAGGCAGCCGCCTCTTCGCCTGTCGCGATTCCTACGGCAATATGATCCTGTCCGGCTCGTGGCCGCGTGACGAACCCGGTTGGCAGGAGTGGAAGGCGGCCAAACCGTCCGATTTGCTACTGATGAGCCTGGCCTCGTGCGCCGCCCATGATGTTGTCGCCATTCTGGAGCGGCAGCGGCAGCATCTGACCGGACTGCGCATCGATGTGGACGGCCAGCAATTGCCTGAACCGCCCTGGGCCTTTACTGACATCCATCTGAACTTCACGCTGGAGGGGGAAGGGCTTGATCCGGCGAAGGTTCAGCGGGCGGTGGAGCTGTCCGTGGACAAGTACTGTTCGGTGGCGGCCACTCTCCGGGGCGTCGCCACCATCACCTACAGTCAGACGATTACCACCCCCGCGATCCCGGTTCGCCCTTGAATGGGCCGACTACGTCGCTGGTGATCCAGCCGCCGTAGAAGTTGCCCGGCTGCGGGCGCACGCGCTCGCCGTCCACGAAGCAGCCGTCCATCGGCGCGGCGTAGAAGGCGACATGGTCCTTAAGCGCGACGAAGCCGGCCGTCGGGTTGGGGTAGTACCAGCCGGCATTCTCGGCGCGGCGGCCGTCCACTTCGACGGTGACGTAGCCCGCTTCCCCCTTCCATTCACAGAAGGAGCGGCCCGTGGCCGGCCGCAGATACTCGGTGCGAATGTCCTCCGGCGGGATGTAGTAGACCGGCGGGTGGCTGGTCTCCAGGACACGCCACGCCCGGCGCGTCTCGGCGATGGTCACGCCGTTGAAGACGATGCGGATGTGCTTGCTCGTCGGCTCCAGACGGGGTGGGCGGGGGTAGTCCCAGACAGATTCCTGGCCGGCGGCGGGCGGGATGGGTTTGGGTTGCATGGTAGTCTCCTTGTGCTCTTGCTAGACTGGCGATTATAGGTGCAGACGTCGCGCTTGCCACATTCGCGCTGCCCTCGCTCCCCACTTGCGCAGTCACCGGCGCAACGACGCCTCAAGAGAATGAATCGCCGGCCGGCGCGTTGCCCATCCCGCCCGTCATCTCTATACTACCGTTGCGCCCCCGGGCGCGGCGACTTCGACAGCATCACGGGAGGCAACGGTGACAGACCTGGCGGCGCTGCGGCGCTTCTCTTACCCCAAAACGTTCATCATCGGCTTCGGATTCCTGGGCATCAGCATCATCTGGCCCATCTTTAACCAGTTCGTGCCCATCTTTTTGCAGGCGGGCAATCCCGAATTCACCCAACAGCTACTGGCCCAGGGGCGCGCCGTGCCCGATGTGGCCGGCTTCGGCCTGGCGCCGTCGTTGGCGCTCTTCATTATGACCTGGGACAACTTGATCAACATCTTCGTGCAGCCCTGGGTCGGCGCGCGCAGTGACCGCACATGGACGCGCTTCGGCCGGCGCAAGCCGTGGATTCTGGTCGGCCTGCCCATTGCCGTGCTTGGCTTTGTGCTATTGCCCTTCGCGCCCACAGCCCTGGCTCTGGCCGTCTTTGTGCTGATCACCAACTTCGGCATGGCCCTTTTTCGCTCGCCGACGGTGGCCTGGCTGGGCGACCTCTTCCTGCCCGACGACCGCAGCAAGGCCAACGGCATCATCAACCTGATGGGCGGCATCGGCAGCCTGCTCGCCTTTCTGGGTGGCGGCGTCCTGTTCAACGCCCTCGGCCGGGCCGCGCCCTTCATTGCTGGGGCCATCCTGCTCATCGTGGCCATGATCGTTGTGCTGTTCGGCGTGCGCGAGCCGGAGCAGCGCGCCGCGGACACCGACGAGGCCCACAGTTCGGTGCGAGATAGCTTGCGCGTGCTCCTGAAAGACCCGCAGCGCAGCGGCATCTACGTGCTCCTGGGCATCCTCTTCTGGTTTATCGCCTTCAACGCGCTGGAGGCGGGGCTGTCGTCCTTCGCCGTGTTCACGCTGGGCATTGCCCCTGGCACGGCGTCGATCTTCTCCGGGGCCATTAGCCTGTCGTTCCTCATCTTTGCCTGGCCAGCGGGCATTGCCGGCACGCGTTACGGCCGCCGCAACGTCATCCTCATCGGCCTGACCGGCCTGACGATCCTCTTCGCCGTGGCCTACTTCCTCATCCAGGGCGCGGCGACATTCATCGCCGTGCTCGTGGTCGGTGGCCTGTTCTGGGCCATGGTCAACGTCAACAGCCTGCCGCTGGTCTACGATCATGGCGACGAACGCCACATCGGGGCCTACACGGGCCTGTACTACTTCTCGTCGCAGCTGGCGGCCGTCCTCGGCCCGACGCTCGGCGGCGTGCTGGTCGACGTGCTGGGCAATGAGTACCGCTGGCTGTTTCTATTCAGCGCGGCCTTCATGGCTGTGGCCTGGGTCGTGGTGACCCGCATCCGCCAGCAGCCGCCGGCTGCGGTCGCTGCATGAGCGCCGCTGCCGGACAGCCAGAGGGCCGGACATGTGGCCCGGCCCTCTGGCGCTTAGCGTCCCGACGGCTCAGCGCTCCAGCGCCACCGTCAGCACAAAGCCCCCGGCCGCCCGCCACCAGCCCCGCAGCAGGGGCAGCGCCCGCGCCGGCTCCTGCCAGCGGTAGCTGAGCGGCTGCCAACCCTCACCATTGGCCGACCCACCCGGCAAACAGGACACCAGTCGCGTATCTTCGGCCAGCCCGCGGCGAATGGCCTTCAGTGCCGCCTCCTTGCCGCTCCAGATGGCATTGGCCAGGGTGGGGCGGGTCGTTGGGGCGGCGGCGGTCACCTGTTCGCGCTCGGCGGCGGTGAAGTAGTCGGCCACGAAGCCGGGCGAGCGTGGTTCGACGAACTCCAGGTCACAGCCAAGGGGACGATCGCCCCAGACCAAGGCGCAGAAAGCGCGGTCGTGGCTGTGGCTGATGGATAGAGTTAGCGGCGCGGCCGTGGCCGCCGGCGGCAACCACACCTGTGGCCAGCCATCGGCGTGGCTGAGGATGGCAATCGCGTCATAAGGTAGCTCCTGACCCGATCGGGCGGACAGGCTGGACTGCACGAGGCGCTTGGCGGCGCGGCGGCCGAGCAGCCAGTCGCGGCGGCGCTTGCCGGCGCGCAGGGCAGCGTAGGCCGCTGCTTCGGCGGGAGCGAGGAGGGCCAGCCCGTCTTCTGGTTGCCAATCTTCGCATAGCCACCAGATCGTCACATCATCCACATCATCGTGGGTCAGTTGCCCGGACTCAGTCATCGTCCGCTACCATTCGGTCATCGCCATCCGCCACTTCTTGGCTGGCCGGCTCACCGTGCCGCGGAATGCGGAGATACCACGGCCGGGGTTCCATTCCTCGGATCATATCGTCATTATACGACAGCAAACCGCCCGTCGGAATGGGGATATTCCGACGGGCGGTTGCCACAGGTTAGTGGGGAGAAAACCGAGGGCTACGACAGGGCGACACTGCCCGGTAGCGCGACGGTACGATAACCCTTTAGCTCAACGTAGACACGGCCGGCGTCGTCCACCACGCGAGCGTGATAGGCGTCGCCGCCGTCCACGGCTTCGACCAGGGCATAGAGCCGCCGGCCGTCGGCCTCAGCGGGCTGGCGATAGGTGGTCACCGACGCCAGGCCCAACGGCAGCGCCATCGTGCCCGTCGTCTGGATGTCCCACACGCCGGCCGTCTGGAAACATAGCTCAATCAGACGCGGGGCCATGACCGAGGCCACATCGGCCGGGCTGGCGTTGGCGGGCAGATTGTCGGCCATCAGACCGATGGCGGTGTTGCCCTCCACGCCGGCCCGCTCCAGCACCTGGTAGGCGGGGCCGTGGAAGTAAACGCGGTAGATGGCTTCGGCGGTGATGGGCAGCGTTTCAGCCGCGGGCGGGGTGAAGTCCACTGTCGCCTCGCCCGTCTCATGGGTCAGCAGGACGTTGGCCGTGAAGTGAACCTTCGCCTGTGGTGGCAGGCCCGGCTTGCCCAGGTCGCGCACCGAGCGCAGGGTCGTGTGGGCCACGAGATTGCCATCGGCCGTCGGCGTCGCAAAGCCGCTCAGGTAGAGCGTCTGCGGTTCTAGCCGGTAGAACTTGAACGGCGCGTGGAACTGCTCATCGAAGATGGCGGCGACGCGGTAGCCGGGGGCCAGCGCCAGGGCCAGTTGCCCGAAGGACTCCGTGCCCATGACGCCGGGCAGCAGCGGCGTGCCCTCCATGGCGTGGTCATGGAGGAACGGTTGCTCCTGGGGATCGAGCGTCGTCTCCACTTCCAGGCCGCCATAGAGCTTGGCCGCCGTGACCCGACCGAGCATCAGCAGGCGCGGTTGCTGCGCCGCCAGCCAGGCGTTGGCCTTGTCCAGGTCGAGGCCGCCGGTGGCGTCCCATTCCTCGGCGAGGATGCCCAACCGGCCGCCGACGACGATCTCGCCACGGTAACCGCCGGCCACCAGCTCGCGCCGCACCGTGGGCACGCCGGCCGATGGCGGCAGCATATCGATGCCAGCCATCTCCATGATGCGCGGGATGGAGCCGCGCGTGGCCATGCCAATCTCGCCCCAGGCCGTCCAGTCGATGACCAGACCCTTCGTTTCCGGCCGCCAGCGGCGCAGACTGCTGGTCAGCTTGCACAGCAGATCGTTGGCCGCGCTGTAATCGGTCTGGCCATTGTTGCCGAAGCGCCCGGCGACCGAGCTAAAGGCCACGGTCGCGCCGATGGGCATGCCCTTGGCCGCGTTCAGCAGGCTGAAGAAGCCGTCGGCCTTGATGTCGAAGACGAGATTGAACTGGTTGGCATCTTTGTCCGGCAGGCTGCGGCTGATCTCGATGCCGCCGGCATGCACGAGCACGTCGATGCGGCCGTGGCGTTCGCGGATCTCGTTGACGATCTCGGTCAGGGCCGGACTGTCGAGCAAGTTGGCGCTGCGATAGTAGGCCCGGCCGCCGGCCGCCTCGACGGCCTCGATGGCCCGCAGGGCGGCCTCGTTGCGCTCCACGACCATGATCTGCTTATCGATCTGGGCCGGGGTGACCTTCTCGCCGGCGGCCTTGGCCGCGGCGATGAGGTGCGCCTTGAGGGCATCCTTACCCTGGCGGAAGAGGGCAATCTGGGGGTCGTCCTGGGCCGGTTCGGGCACCAGGTCCAGCAGGTAGAACGTGCCGCCGCTGGCCGCGGCCAGGTCGGCGACGATGGCGCTGGTGATGCCGCCGGCCGCGCCGGTGACGACGAAGACGCTGTCCCTGGTCAGGGTCAGCCCTTCGCCGCCGTCGGCCGCCGGCTGCTCGACCAGCGTGACGGTGTAGCGTTCGTCACCCACGTAGCCGACTTCGACAATGCCAGGGTCGGTCAACGTCTCGGCAATGAGCGCGTCGGCCGGAGCGGCCGTCTTGCGGCCCGCCTCGAAGTCGACGGCCTTGACGAGGACATCGCCGCGCTCGCGCTTGTAGGCCTTGGTGAAGCCGGTGACCGCGCCGCCCAGCGGGGCCGTCGCGCCGTCCGGGCCATAGCCGTGCAGGCCGCCCAGCCGCGTGGCCGAGACGAGGAACGTGCCCGGCGCGCTGACGGCGTCGTAGAGCGCGCGCATAGTCGTGTAGAGGTTCTTGACGCGCACCCGGTTGAGTTCGCGCCACGTGTCCAGGTCCATGTCTTCCAGCGCCGGCTCGGCGTCGAGCGCGGGCAGCCAGTAGACGCCCTGGATGGGGCCGTCGGTCAGCCAGCCGGCCAATTGCGCTGCCAGCGTCTCGGCCGTCGGCGGCTCATCGATGACCAGCGCCGTCGCGCCGAGCTTTTCCAGCCGGCTAACCAGCGCCTTGCCCACACCGCCGCGGTCGAGCATGACCACGACGCGGCTGTTGGCGTCAAGCGTTACGCCCGTTGACTTGCAGAGGTCGAGCGACGGCCGCAGGGCGGGGACGGGGATGCGACGGGGCATGGCGTCGGCGTCGGCGAGCGTGTGGGTGGCGGCGACGGCCGCGGGTTGCGTTGGGGCGGCCGCCGGAGTGGTCGTTGGTGCGTCGGGTGTGGCGGCCACTGGCCGGCCGTCTGTGGCCAGGTCGGGCCGCCGCTCGCGGACAAAGCCGATGACCGCGGCCAGCGTCGGGTAGTCGCGCAGGCGGAGACTATCCTCCCGCGGGATGTTGAACTCGGCGCGAATGGCCTGGAAGGTTTCGGCC
>WBZM01001336.1_pt1 | contig 24900 bp, 19 predicted proteins | sample 5204271 | NCBI WGS metagenome assembly WBZM01 (sample SAMN12344346, study PRJNA552823) | activated sludge metagenome | biome: Activated sludge suspended growth; feature: Nitrification reactor; material: Wastewater; isolation source: activated sludge from nitrification reactor of wastewater... | reverse complement strand
GCGGCTGCACGCGGGCGGCAAGTTCGACAAGAAGGGCGGCAACTCGGCCTACGCGTTCTCGGGCGGCCTGCACGGCGTGGGCGTGGCGGTGACCACGGCGCTGTCGACCCGCGTCGAGGTCGAGGTACGGCGCGAGGGCAAGGTGCATCAGCTGACGCTGGCGCGCGGCGGCGAATCGATCGGCGAGATCCGGGTGGCCGGCGAGTGCGGGCGCCAGAGCGGCACGCGCGTGCGCGTGTGGCCCGATGGCAAGTATTTCGACAACCCGAAGATTCCGCTCGGCGAACTGGAGCGCCTGCTGCGTTCCAAGGCGGTGCTGCTGCCGGGCGTGAAGGTGTTTCTCGACATCGAGCAGGCGGGCGGCGAGACGCTTTCCAAGACCTGGTCGTACCCGCAGGGGCTGGCGCAGTACCTGAACGAGCTGGCGGGCGGCATCGAGCCGGTGGCGCCGCTCTATGCGGCCGAGAAGTTCGCCCCGGCCGACGACGCGAGCTTTGCCGAGGGCGAAGGCGCGGCCTGGGTGCTGGGCTGGTTTGCCGAGGCGGTGGCGAGCGAGTCGTATGTGAACCTGATTCCGACGGTGGCCGGCGGCACGCACGAATCCGGCCTGCGCGCCGGCGTGTTCGACGCGGTGAAGTCGTTCATCGAGCACCACGGCCTGCTGCCGCGCGGCGTGAAGCTGCAGCAGGAGGATGTGTGCGCGCGCATGGCCTTCGTGCTCTCGGCGCGCATCCTCGACCCGCAGTTCCAGGGCCAGGTGAAGGAAAAGCTCAACTCGCGCGAGGCGGTGAAGCTGGTGGCCGGCATGGTGCGCGACCCGCTGGAAATTTGGCTCAACAACCACGTTGACGCCGGCAAGGCGATTGCGGACCTGTCGATCAGGCAGGCGCTGGCGCGGCAGAAGAACGCGCAGAAGGTCGAGAAGCGCAAGCAATCGGGCGTGGCGGTGCTGCCGGGCAAGCTCTCGGATTGCGAAAGCGAGGACATCGCCGAGAACGAGCTGTTCCTGGTCGAGGGCGATTCGGCCGGCGGCAGCGCCAAGCTCGCGCGCAACAAGGAGACGCAGGCCATCCTGCCGCTGCGCGGCAAGGTGCAGAACAGCTGGGAGATCGACGCCGACCGCCTGTTCGCCAATGCCGAGATCCACGACATCGCGGTGGCGCTGGGCGTGGACCCGCACGGCCCGAACGACACGACCGATTTCTCGAACCTGCGCTACGGCAAGGTGTGCATCCTGTCGGACGCGGACGTGGACGGCTCGCACATCCAGACGCTGCTGCTGACGCTGTTCTTCCGCCACTTTCCGCAGCTCATCGCGCGCGGGCACGTGTTCGTGGCGCAGCCGCCGCTGTACCGCATCGACACGCCGGCGCAGGGCAAGAACCGCCCCGCGCGCCGCCTCTACGCGCTGGACGACGGCGAGCTGACCGCGATCCGCGACCGGCTGCAGAAGGAAGGCGTGGCGCTGGAGAAGATCGAGATCGGCCGCTTCAAGGGCCTCGGCGAAATGAACCCCGACCAGTTGCGCGAAACCGCGATGGACCCGGCCACCCGGCGCGTGCTGCCGGTGCGCGTGCGCCCCGACGCGATGGACGACACCATCCGCATGTTCACCATGCTGATGGGCAAGGGCGAAGCCTCGTCGCGCCGCGAATGGATGGAAGCGAAGGGCGACACGGTCGAGGCGGACGTTTGAGCCCTATTGCAGCCGAATGTTCTCCTGGAGATCTCTGCGATGCGAACTGCAAGACTATTCACCATCGGGCGTAGCCAGGCTGTTCGGCTGCCGAAGGAATTTCGCTTCGAAGGCGACGACGTTTTTATAAAGCGCGTCGGGCAGGCGGTTGTCCTGCTGCCGCGCAAGAAGGGCTGGGAACTGCTCGAAAGCGCGCTCAAGTCCTTCGAGCCCGGATTCACGATCGACCGAAGCCAACCCGGCCATCAGGCACGCACAACATTGTGACCGTGAGGCTCGCGGCCGGCTTATTCCCGTAAGCACTGGACGAAGCGAGTCTCCGAGCCGCCCACCGACAAGTCTGAAACCATGAACGACACCCCCGACCTTTTCGACAACGCACCGCCCGCCCCGCCCGCGCCACCGTCATCACCGGCGCCGCCCGAGGACATGGGCGACAGCCTGCCGCTCGACGCCTACGCCGAGCGCGCCTATCTTGCCTATGCCATGAGCGTGGTGCGCGGGCGCGCCCTGCCCCAGGTCGAGGACGGCATGAAGCCGGTGCAGCGGCGCATCCTCTACGCGATGAACGCGATGCGCCTGGCGCCGACGTCGAAGCACGTGAAGAGCGCCAAGGTGGTCGGCGAGGTGATCGGCAACTACCACCCGCATGGCGATTCGAGCATCTACGAAGCCGCGGTGCGCATGGCGCAGGAATTCACGCTGCGCTATCCGCTGGTGGACGGCCAGGGCAACTTCGGCTCGCGCGACGGCGACTCGGCCGCGGCGATGCGCTACACCGAGGCACGGCTGACGCCGATCGCCGGGCTGCTGCTCGACGAGATCGACCGCGGCACGGTGGACTTCATCCCGACCTACGACGGCACCTCGAAAGAGCCGCAACTGCTGCCGGCGCGCCTGCCCTTCGTGCTGCTCAACGGCGCGTCGGGCATCGCGGTCGGCATGGCGACCGAGATTCCGCCGCACAACCTGCATGAAGTCGCCGCCGCGGCACAGGTGTTGATCCGCAAGCCGGAAGCCACGCTCGACGAATTGCTGACCTTCATTCCCGGGCCGGATTTCCCCGGCGGCGGGCAACTGATTTCGACCGCCGCCGCGATCCGCGAGGCCTACGAGACCGGGCGCGGCAGCCTGCGCATGCGCGCGCGCTGGCGCAAGGAGGATCTCGCGCGGGGGCAGTGGCGCATCATCGTCGACGAGCTGCCGCATGGCGTGTCGTGCGCGCAGGTCCTGACCGAGATCGGCAACCTGACCAACCCGCAGCCCAAGACCGGCAAGAAGGATCTCTCGCAGGACCAGAAGACCGTCAAGGCGCTGCTGCTCGGCGTGCTGGAAAACAGCCGCGACGAGTCGAACGAGAAGGCGCCGATCCGCATCGTGCTGGAGCCGCGTTCGTCGCGCCAGTCGCCGGAGGAATTCATGGCGGTGCTGCTCGCGCACACCAGCCTCGAATCGAGCGTGCCGGTGAACCTGACGATGATCGGCCGCGACGGCCGCCCGCAGCAGAAGGGGCTGGTCGCGATCCTGCGCGAGTGGGTGAACTTCCGCTACGTCACCGTCGAGCGGCGCACGCGCCACCGGCTGGACGAGGTCGATCGGCGCATTCACATCCTCGAAGGCCGCATGATCGTTTTCCTGCGCATCGAGGAAGTCATCGCCTGCATCCGCGAATCGGACGAGCCGAAGCCCGCGCTGATCGCGCGCTTTGGCCTCACCGAAATCCAGGCCGAGGACATCCTCGAAATCCGCCTGCGCCAGCTCGCGCGGCTTGAAGGCATCCGCATCGAGAAGGAACTCGGCGAACTGCGCGAGGAGCGCGGCCAGTTGCTGAACCTGCTCGACGATCGCAAGGCGATGACCAAGCTGATCCTCAAGGAGATCAGCGAGGACGCGAGGAAGTTCGGCGATTCGCGCCGCACGCTGATCGAGGCGGTCGCGCCGGTGGCGCAGGCCGAGATCGCGGTGCCCGACGAACCGGTGACGGTGATCCTGTCGCGCAACGGCTGGGTGCGCGCGCGCCAGGGCCACGGCATCGACCCGGCGACGATCAGCTACAAGACCGGCGACTTTCCGATGCTGGTGCGCGAGGCGCGCACCACCTGGCCGCTGGTGCTGCTCGATACCCGGGGGCGCGCCTATTCGTTGCGCATTGCCGACCTGCCGGGCGGGCGCGGCGACGGCGTGCCGCTCACCACCATGGTCGAATTCCAGGACGGCGCCAAGCTCGCCGCCGCGATTGCCGACGACCCCGAGGCGAACTACCTGTTCGCCGGCTCCGGCGGCTACGGCTTCATCACCAGGGCAGCCGAACTGGTGACGCGGCAGAAGGCGGGCAAGAGCTTCATGTCGCTCGAAGCCGGCGAGCGCGTGCTTGCGCCGGTGCCGGTAGCGGCCGGCGCAACGCAGGTGGCCTGCATCTCGGAAGGCTCGCGCCTGCTGAGTTTCGCGATCGAGGAGGTGAAGGTCCAGGCCGGCGGCCGCGGCGTGATCCTGATGGCATTGGACAAGGGCGAGGCGCTCGTCGCGGTGGCGACCGGCAACGGCCAGCGCTGGGAAGTGGAAGGCGCGGGACGCGGCGGCAAGGTGAAGACGGTCGCCGTCGGCGCGAAGGACATGGACAAGTACCGCCTGCATCGCGCCCGCAAGGGCTGCCTGCTGCCGGAGAAGATCAAGCCGTCGGGCATCCGCTAGCGCGGATTGCGCGGGCCGGGCTGCGCCATGCGACGCCCGGCCGGGTTCGCCGCAAAACGCGGCCGGCATCCTGCCTGCAAGGCGCATGAATAGGCGTTCCCGAGCCGGCACGACCGGCGAGGCGCATGGAATGGCGCACGCAGGGCAGACAGGCCGCCGAGCGCCTGTCCATGCGGGCTCCAGGGCTGGTGGTTTTCACCTTCGTGGCGGCAACGCCCTGCCCCGCGCGCTCAACCGCCGGCGCGGCTCTCCAGCGCCTCCCAGCGCGCCATGGCCTGTTCGACCAGCGTTTCGAGTTCGGCGAGCCGTGTGTTGAGGCGTGCGACTTCGTCCGGCGCCGCACGATAGGTCGCGGGGTCGGCGAGCCGCGCCTGCAGCGCGGCCTGCTCGGCTTCGAGTTGCGCGATGCGCTCCGGCAGGCCGTCGAGTTCGCGTTTTTCGTTGAAGCTGAGTTTCGCCGGCCGTGCCGGTGGCGTTGCAGTCGCCGGTTTCGACGGCGATTTCTCCACCACGTCCGCACCGCCTCCACGTGAAGAAGCGGCCTGCGGCGCCGGCCGCTGGCGAAGCCAGTCGTCATAGCCGCCGGCGTATTCCTTCCACGTTCCCTGCGGCGCGGGCGGCGCCTCCCACGCGAAGACCTGCGTCACCACGTTGTCGAGGAAGGCGCGGTCGTGGCTCACCAGCAGCACGGTGCCGTCGTACTCCTGCAGCAGCGCCTCGAGCAATTCGAGCGTGTCGATGTCGAGGTCGTTGGTCGGTTCGTCGAGCACCAGCATGTTCGCCGGCTGGCTGAACAGGCGTGCCAGCAGCAGGCGGTTGCGCTCGCCGCCGGAGAGCGATTTCACCGGCGATCGGGCGCGCTCGGGCGCGAACAGGAAGTCTTCGAGGTAGCCGATGACGTGTTTGCGCGCGCCGCCGATCTCGACCCAGTCGGAACCCGGGCTGATGACGTCGGCCAGCGTGGCCTCGGGATCGAGCTGGGTGCGGAACTGGTCGAAGTAGGCGACGGCGAGCTTGCTGCCGAGGCGCACCCGCCCGTCGTCCGGCGCGAGTTCGCCGAGGATCAGCTTGAGCAGCGTGGTCTTGCCGGCGCCGTTGGGGCCGATGATGCCGATGCGGTCGCCGCGCTGGATGCGCGTCGAGAAGCCGCGCACGATCCAGCGCTCGCCGTAGCGCTTGCCGGCGCCTTCGAGTTCGGCAACCAGCTTGCCCGAGGCGTCGCCGCGTTCGAGCTGCAGCGTGACCTGGCCCAGCCGGTCGCGTCGCTCGGCGCGCACGCGGCGCAGTTGTTCGAGCCGGCGCACGCGGCCTTCGTTGCGCGTGCGGCGGGCCTCGATGCCCTTGCGGATCCACACCTCTTCCTGCGCCAGCAGCTTGTCGAACTTGGCCGCCTGCTGTGCCTCGGCTTCGAGTTGTTCGCGTTTGCGGTTCTGGTATTGCGTGAAGTTGCCGGGGTAGCTCGCAAGCCGGCCGCGGTCGAGCTCGATGATGCGCGTGGCGATGGCATCGAGAAAGCGCCGGTCGTGCGTGACGACGAGCACCGCCCCGCCGAAGCCGCGCACCAGTTCCTCGAGCCAGGCGATGCCTTCGAGGTCGAGGTGGTTGGTCGGTTCGTCGAGCAGCAGCGCATCCGGCTCGGCCACCAGCGCCCGCGCCAGCGCGAGGCGCTTGAGCTGGCCGCCGGAAAGGGTATCGACCCGCGCCGCGCCGTCGAGCCCGATGCGTGACAGCGTCTGTTCGACACGCGTGTTGAGGCGCCAGGCATCGGCCTGCTCCAGTTCGTGCTGCAGATCCTGCAGGCGCGTCAACAAACGCTCGTCGCCCTGCGTGGCGACCTCGCCCAGCAGCGCATGGTAGGCGTTGAGCAGCCGGCTCGCTTCGCCCAGCCCGCCTGCCACCGCGGCAAAGCAGTCGTCGCCGGGCTCGAACTCGGGTTCCTGCGGCACGAAAGAAAGCTTCAGGCCCGGCTCGCGCCATACGCGCCCGTCATCGGGGTGCGCGAGGCCGCCGAGCAGGCGCAGCAGGCTGGACTTGCCGGTGCCATTGCGGCCGATCAGCGCGACGCGTTCGCCGGGGTCGAGCTGGAACTCGGCGTGGTCGAGCAGTGCGACGTGCCCGAAGGCAAGGCTGGCGTTTTCGAGCTTGAGCAACGGCATGCGGTTCGCTAGGAAATCGGTCAAGGGCGAATTGTCTCACGCGGCGCCGGCGCGGCAGCCGCGCTTGACGCGTCGGGCGCCGGGACGAACCTCGCGGAACCGGGCAAAGCCCGTAACACGCCTTTCGACGGGCGCAGACTGAACGACGAGGGCAGATCCCGAGGCTGATTCCGTTAGTAGCGAACCCGTCGAACCCTGAACGGACGCGCCTTACGCGTCGCTGCCCCGGTTGCCTGCACCCGGATCGCGCCCTTGGTCGGGCGCAGGTGCTTCGTCCTGCGCATCCTTGCCACGCTTGCGGCGGCCGCGCTTCGGGCCGGCGGCAAAGCTCTGGCGCGCCAGCGACATCTCGGCAAGCTGCGTGGCGACCATGTAATTGATCGAGCCTTCCGGCACCACGCCGGTTTCGTCCGGTTCGCCGGCCGGCACGCCGCTGAGCAACGAGATCGCCTGATCGACCGTGCTCACCGCGTAAACGTGAAAGCGGCCTTCCGCGCAGGCGCGCACGACGTCCTGCCGCAGCATCAAGTGCTTGACGTTGGCATCGGGAATCAGCACGCCCTGCGCGCCGGTCAGGCCTCGCGCGGCACAGATGTCGAAGAAGCCTTCGATCTTTTCGTTGACGCCGCCGATCGCCTGCACGCGGCCGTACTGATTGACCGAACCGGTGATGGCGAGCGACTGGCGGATGGGCGCTTCGGCAAGCGCCGAGAGCAGCGCGCAGGTTTCGGCAAGCGAGGCGGAATCGCCTTCGACCGGGCCGTAGGATTGCTCGAATACCAGACTCGCGGCCAGCGAGAGCGGCAAGGAACGCGCAAAGCGCGCGCCGAGGAACGATGCCAGGATCATGACGCCCTTGGAGTGCAGCGCACCGCCGAGTTCGCTCTCGCGTTCGATGTCGATCACGTCGCCCTCGCCGAGGCGCACCGTGGCCGTGATGCGCACCGGATGCGCGAAGCGGAAGTCGCCGAGGTCGATCACCGCAAGACCGTTGACCTGCCCGACGTGGCTGCCGTCGGAGGCGATCAGCAGCGTGTCGCGCAGCACCTCGCGCTGGACCTGCTGGCGCAGCCGGTCGGCGCGGCCGATCTGCGCCTGCAGGGCGCGCTCGATGTCCTGCGGACCGACGGCCGCCGCGCCGGCCGCGGCCAGATGGTCGGCCTCGCACATCAGGTCGGCGAGGCGCCGCGTGCGAATGCTCAGCCGCTCGGAATCGCCGGCCACGCGCGCCGCCTCTTCGACCAGCCGCGCCACGGCTTCGCGCGTGAAGGGCCGCAGCCCGCCGGCACGCGCGAGCCGGCCGACGAGATGCGCATAGAGCTGCGTGTTGGCATCGTCGCGCGGTATGTCGTCCTCGAAATCCGCCGCCACCTTGAACAGTTCGTCGAACTCCGGGTCGTACTGCTGCAGCATGTAGTAGTGAAGACGTTCGCCGAACAGAATCACCTTGAGGTCGGCCGGGATCGGCTCCGGCTCGATCGACGCGGCGCCGATCACGCCGATCATCTGGCCCAGCGATTCGATGCGGATCTGCCCCGATTTCAGCACGCGCTTGAGGCCTTCGTAGGCGTAGGGCTGCGACAGGAGCTTGACCGCATCGAGCATCAGGTAACCGCCGTTGGCACGATGCAGTGCGCCGTTGCGGATCATCGAGAAGTTGGTAAGCAGCGTGCCCATGTGGGCCACCTGGTCGAGGCGGCCGACGAGGTTCGGGTAGTTCGGGTTGTCCTCGAACACGATCGGCGATGCGCGCGTCGCGCCGTGGTCGATCAGCAGGTTCACCTGGTAGCGCGCCAGCGAGATCGAGCCGGTCATGGTGACCGTGATGGTCTCGCCTTCGGACTTCTGGCTCTCGCGCAGTTCCTCGCCGGTCTCGATGACGTCGCGCTCGACTGCGCCGAGGTAGGCCAGCACTTCGGGCAGGTCGGTGTAGCGGCCCTTGAGCTCCTCGACCATGTGGCTGACTGCCATGCTCATCGCCTCGCGGCTGGCTTCGCGGATTTTCGCCTGCGTCTCGCGCCGCCAACGCGGAAACTGGTGCAGCAGCTTGCCCAGCTTTTCGCCGTGTGCCTCGATGGTCTTGCCGATGCGCTTCTGTTCCTCCTCGGGCAACTTCGAGAATTCGTCCGGGCTCATCGCCTCGTCGTCCTTCACCGGCGCGAACACGAAGCCGTGCGGCGTGCGCAGCAGCGCGATGCCGTGCTTGCCGGCTTCGTCGCCGAGGTCGCGCAGCGCGGCGTCCTCGCGGCCCTTCAGCGCCTCCTGGATGGCGTCGATGCGGTTGCGGTATTCGTCGCTCTCGAACACGCCGGTAATGGTGGTGCCGAGTTCGAGGACGAATTCACTCATGTCGCGCTTGAACTGCGCTCCGCGTCCGGCCGGCAGTTGCAGCGCGTTCGGCTTCTGTTCGTCGTCGAAGTTGTAGACATAACACCAGTCGCCCGGCACGTCGCCACGCGCAGCCGCCTCTTCGAGCAGGCGACGGATCATGTAGTGGCGCCCGCTCCCCGCTTCGCCGAGCACGAACAGGTTGTAGCCCGGCCGTTTCATCGCGACCGCGAAGCGCAGCGCCGCCTCGGCACGTCCCTGGCCGAAGCTGTCGGCCGTTTCCGGCAAGTCGGCGGTAGTGGCGAAGTCGAAAACAGCCGGGTCGCATACCCGGCAAAGCTGGGCCGGATCGAGCCCTTGAATGACGGCATTCATGCTTGTTCTGGTTTATCCGTAGAATCGCCGCTCGCCACGGCACGCAAGGATTCTACGACGTGCGCCCTCGCCCGGGATGCTGCGTGGTAGACTCGCGGCAGCTTTCGATGCTGCCGCTGTGTATCAGAGCACGGCACGATCCGGTTCCATCCGGATTGCCGGTTCCGCGGGATCCAGGCGTCCACTCCTCGTAGTTCAATGGATAGAACGGGTGCCTCCTAAGCGCCAGATACAGGTTCGATTCCTGTCGAGGGGACCATCCAGACGGTCCTTCCGTCTTCAGCCCGACGCATCGTCGCCGCCCATGCTGCGGACCCCATCCGGGTTCGCCGAAAACTTAACGCGCATCAGCGCCGATTGAATCGCGCGCAGACCGGCGAGTGCGCCGCACGCGATGCCCACGCCGGGTACCCTGCCGACATCGGGTTCGGACGGGTTGATGCGCACGAGCGCACCGCCTGACTGTTGCGCATACATGCGCACCGTCGGGATCGCGCTGCCGGCGCCGAGTTCGATCGCGACCGGGCGCGAAACCCGCGCCATCCAGCGATCGAGCCGGCGCAACTGGGTGTCGGTGCGTGCAGGCAGCCAGCCGCTGTCGCCGAACATCAGGATGTTCGGCCGCGCGAGACCACCACATGCCGGGCAGCGCGGCAGTTCGGAGAGCAACATGCAGTTCGATTCGTCCACTTCGGGATCGACGGTGTCGGCCTGCCAGATGTGCGTGCAGCAGGGCCTGGCACACTGCAACCAGTGGATCGATCCATGGCATTCGGTGACCGACTGCTCGCCGAATCCGGCACGCTGAAACTGACCGTCGACGTTGCTGGTGAACACCGCGACACCCCGCGGAAGCCCGGCGCCGATGCGGCGCAGGATGCCGAAGCCTTCGTGCGGCCGGGTTCGTCGGTAGAGCCGGAGTCGATGCCCGTAGAATCCCCAGGCGCGGCGAGGATCGCTTGCGAACGCATCGGGATTCGCGATCTGTTCGAAACGGATGCGCGCGGCGCCGAGCGCCGGATAGGCCGACCAGAAGCCCTGCGTGCCACGAAAATCGGGCAAGCCCGAATCGACGCCCATTCCGGCCCCTGCACAGACGAGCAGCCCGTCTGCGTCGAGAATCAGCCGCGCCGCGACGTCGGCACAGCGTTCGAAATCGAGAGGGTCGGACTGCATTCCGGAGCCGCCGCCGTCAGGTGGCTCCGCGCGCGATTACTTGATGCGCGTCAGGTGCGGACGGCCGGGGGCCGGCTTGGGCGGCTCGTCGGGGGCTGTCGGGTTCTCAGCCGAAACTGCCGGTTCGGGCTGCTCGACTGCCGACACGTCCGCCTTTGCCACGCCGACTTCGAAGGCCATGCCCTGCCCGTTCTCGCGGGCATATACGGCGGCGACGTTGTCGACCGGCACCGAGATGCTTTGCGCGACACCGCCGAAGCGCGCCGAACAGGTGAGGAAGTCGTTGCCAAGCACCAGCTGGTGCACGGCATCCGGGCTCAGATTCAGGACGATCTGGCCGTCCTTGACGTAGTTGCGCGGCACCTCGGTGCGTCCGTCGACCGCGACCGCCACATAGGGCGTGAAACCCTGATCCACGCACCATTCGTAGATGGCGCGGATCAGATAGGGCTTGGTCGAGGTCGTCGCTGACATCCGGGATCCGCAGCGGCGCTCAGCGGCGCATCACCTTCTCGGACGGCGTGAGGGCATCGATGAAGCCCTGGCGCGAGAAAATGCGCTCGGCATACTTCATCAACGGCGCTGCCGCCTTGGGCAGTTCGATGCCGTAGTGCTCGAGGCGCCACAGCAATGGCGCGATCGCCACGTCGAGCATCGAGAACTCGTCGCCGAGCATGAACTTCTGCTTGAGGAAGATCGGCGCGAGTTCGGTGAGCCGGTCGCGCACGTGCCCGCGCGCCTTCTCGGCCGACTTGAGGTTCTTTTCGAGCGCCTCGATGTGGGAGAACAGCTCCTGCTCGAACGTGAACAGCAACTGCCGCGCACGGGCACGCATGATCGGGTCAGGCGGCATGAGCTGCGGATGCGGGAATCGCTCGTCGATGTACTCGTTGATGATGTTGGCCTCGTAGAGCACGAGGTCGCGATCGACCAGCACCGGCACGCGGTTGTACGGGTTGATGACCGCAATGTCTTCCGGCTTGTTGAACAGGTCGACGTCGATCACCTGGAAGTCCATGCCCTTCTCGTACAGGACGATGCGGCAGCGATGGCTGAAGGGATCGGTGGTTCCGGAGTATAGATTCATCATTGTATTGGCACTCCAGGAGTACTCGGCATCCCGCACCACGCGCCGGACGCGCGGTGCGAGAGGATTCGTTTCGCCGAGGAACTGTACTGCGCCCATGACCTTTCTCAGTGGACGTCTTTCCAGTAATTCTTCTTCAGCGCATACGCCAGGACGAAAAGCACGCCCAGCGCGATGAGCACGCCAACGCCCAGCTTCTTGCGCGTTTCGGCCATCGGTTCGCCGATGTAGACAAGGAAGGAAACGAGGTCGGCAACCGCGTTGTCGTATTCCTCCTTGTTCATCTTGCCCGGCTTGACGACTTCGAGCTTCTCGAGGTGCTTGGCCTTGTTGCCGTGACCGTCGTCCTTCTCGACGAAGTGCGCCACCTGCTCGCCCTGCAGATCCCACAGGACGTGCGGCATGCCCACGTTCTCGAACACGACGTTGTTCCACCCGGTCGGGCGGCCCGGATCGCGATAGAAGGTGCGCAGGTAGGTGTACAGCCAGTCCGCACCGCTGCCGAACTCGGAAGCGCGCGAACGAGCGATCACGGTCAGATCGGGCGGCGCAGCGCCGAACCAAACCTTCGACTCGCTGCTGCGCATGGCGATCTTCATCTGCTCGCCGACCTTGTCCGCCGTGAACATCAGGTTGTCCTTGATCTGCTGCTCGGACAGTCCGATGTCTTTCAGGCGGTTGTAGCGCATGTACGACGCGCCATGGCAGTTCAGGCAGTAATTGACGAACAGCTTGGCGCCGTTTTGCAGCGCAGCCTGGTCACGTGTCTTGTCCGGCGCCTTGTCCAGATGCAGTTCCGGACCGGAAGCGAACGCCAGCATGGGCACCACCAACAACGACATAAGGAGCTTTTTCACTTGAACGTCACCCTATCCGGCTCGGGTTGGCACTTGTCCATCTTTGACCACACCGGCATTGTCAGGAAGAAGAGGAAGTAATAGACGGAGAAGATCTGCGCGATCGGGGCGCCCGGGATCTTGCCGAAGAACTCGTACGAGGGCGGCTGGGTTCCGAGGAAACCGAGGATGATGAAGCAGAATACCCAGATCGCAAGAAGCGTCTTGAAGATCGGCCCACGGTAGCGGATCGACTTGACCGGGCTGCGATCCAGCCAGGGCAGGAAGAAGAAGATCACCACGCCTGCGCCCATCGCCACCACGCCCCAGAACTTCGCATCTATCCCGAACAGCGGGTAAGTCACGGCACGCAGCAGCGAGTAGTACGGCGTGAAATACCAGACCGGCGCGATGTGCGGCGGCGTCTTCAGCGGATCGGCCGGGATGAAGTTGTTGTACTCGAGGAAATAGCCGCCGCCTTCAGGCGCGAAGAACATCACCAGCGAGAACACCATCAGGAAGACCACCACCCCGACGATATCCTTCACCGTGTAGTACGGGTGGAAGGGAATGCCGTCGACCGGCTTGCCTGTGACCGGATCCTTGTTCTTCTTGATCTCGACGCCATCGGGGTTGTTGGAGCCGACTTCGTGCAGCGCGATGACGTGCGCCGCCACGAGTCCGATCAGCACCAGCGGAATCGCGATCACGTGGAACGAGAAGAAGCGGTTCAGCGTCGCGTCGCCCACGACGTAGTCGCCGCGAATCCAGACCGAGAGTTCCGGGCCGATGAAGGGGATCGCGCTGAACAGGTTCACGATTACCTGGGCGCCCCAGTAGGACATCTGGCCCCAGGGAAGCAGGTAGCCGAAGAAGGCTTCGGCCATCAGGCACAGGAAGATCGCCACGCCGAAGATCCAGATCAGCTCGCGCGGCTTGCGGTAGGAACCATAGAGCAGGCCGCGGAACATGTGCAGATAGACGACGATGAAGAACGCCGAGGCGCCGGTCGAATGCATGTAGCGGATCAGCCATCCCCACGGCACGTCGCGCATGATGTACTCGACGCTGGCGAAGGCCACCGGCACGCCGGCGCTGTTGAGCGACGCATCCGGCTTGAAGTGCATCACCAGGAAGATGCCGGTGACGATCTGGATCACCAGCACCAGCATCGCCAGCGAACCGAAGAAGTACCAGAAGTTGAAGTTCTTCGGCGCGTAGTACTCGGAGAGGTGCTCCTTCCACAACGCCGTGAGCGGGAAGCGGGCATCGACCCACTCCATGACGCCGCCGGCCAGCGAGCCGTCGGACTTGAATTTTTCTGCGTTCGAACTGGCCATCGCCTTATGCCTTTCCGTCGTCGCCGATCAGGATCTTGGTCTCCGCGAGATACTTGTGCGGCGGTACCTCGAGGTTGTCGGGTGCGGGCTTGCTCTTGTATACGCGCCCGGCCAGATCGAAAGTCGAACCATGGCAGGGACAGAAGAAGCCGCCGGCCCAATCGGGGGTCACGCCCGACTCGGCGCCGGTCTTGAACTTATCCGTCGGCGAGCAGCCGAGGTGGGTACAGATGCCGACGGCGACCATGATCTCCGGCTTGATCGAACGGGTCTCGTTCTTTGCGTACTCGGGCTGCATCGGCTTGTCGGACTTCGGATCACTGACCAGATCGTCGGTCTTCTTCAGCGAATCGAGCATGTCCTTGGTGCGGTTGATGATCCACACCGGCTTGCCGCGCCATTCGACGGTCATCATCTGACCCGGGGCAAGCTTGCTGATATCGACTTCCACCGGCGCCCCGGCCGATTTGGCACGCTCCGACGGCGTCAGGCTGACTGCAAACGGCACGACGGCCGCAGCCGTCGCCGCGCCCCCCGCCCCCGCGGTCCACAGCAGCAATCGCCGCCGGCCGCAATCCATCTTTTCATCCGCACTCATGACGATCCAACCCCTTCGACCGAAAGACAACAATCACGCGGCCGGGCACAAAGAGCAGCAACCCTGCCAATCGCGGGAGTATAACGAATTCCACACAAAGGTTAAAGTCTTTGCAGTGCAACAACCGCGCAAGCGGTTGATCAATAAGTGCTAAATCGCACCGAAAGTGCGCAGCTCGGCAATCTTTTGCGGCGGATAGCCGAGCCGCTGCAGGATCTCTTCGGTATGCTGGCCGAGACTGGGACCCAGCCATTCCGTCGAACCCGGCGTGGCCGACAGCTTGGGCACGATGCCCGGAATTCGGAACGACCTGCCATCCGGCAATTCCGCCGTTTCGATCATTTTGCGCGCGAGGTACTGGGGATCGGCGAACATGTCCGCAACCGAATAGACACGGCTGACGGGCACCTCGGCCGCGCCGAGAATCCGCAGCACGTCGGCTTCGTCGTGAAGGCCGACCCACCCGTCGATCACGCCGTAGACCTCGTCGCGGCGCGCATCGCGCCCCGCGTTGCTGGCAAGGGCGGGATCATCCGCGAGGTCGTTGCGACCGATCGCCTTCATCAGCCGCTTGAAGATCGCATCGCCATTGCCGCCGACGATCACGTGCTTGCCGTCGCGCGTAGTGTGGGTATTGGACGGCGTGATGCCGGGCATGATGTTGCCGGTGCGCTCGCGCACGAATCCCATGACGTCGAACTCCGGCACCAGGCTTTCCATCATGGCAAACACCGCCTCATAGAGCGCGACATCGACCATCTGGCCCTTGCCGGCACCGCGACCGCCCGTCGCGTCGCGATGGCGCAGCGCCATCATCGCGCCGCACACGCCCCATAGCGCGGCGATCGAATCGCCGATCGAAACGCCGGTCTTCACTGGCGGACGATCGGGAAACCCGGTCACGTAGCGCAGCCCGCCCATGGACTCCCCGATGGCGCCGAAGCCCGGCTTGTCGGCCATCGGCCCGGTCTGGCCGAAGCCGGAAAGCCGCAGCATGACCAGCGAGGGATTGATCGCCGACAGCTCGTCCCAGCCGAGCCCGAAGCGCTCCAGCACACCGGGGCGGAAGTTCTCGATCACCACGTCGGCATCGGCGCACAGGCGCCGCACGATCTCGGCGCCTTCGGGGTGCTTCAGATTGGCGGTTACCGATTTCTTGTTGCGCGACTGTACGTACCACCAGAGCGAGGTGCCGGTTTCGGCGTCCGGGTAGATCTTGCGCCACTGGCGCAAGGGATCGCCGCCGTCGGGCGACTCGATCTTGATCACCTCGGCGCCGAACTCGGCCATGATGCGCGCCGCGAACGGCCCGGCGATCAGCGTGCCGAGTTCCACCACCTGCACCCCGCGCAGCGGCTTGTCGAACAGCGGCGCGGGCTGCACGGCCCCTTCGGGCTGCGGCTCGACTTGGGTGGCCGCGGGTGCGACATGTTCGATGCGCAACGGATCGTTCATGAAAACATCATCTCACAGGGTGCGTCGCTCAACCAGCGCCTGCGCAATGGTGCCGGCATCGGTGTGTTCGATCTCCCCGCCCACCGGCAGGCCGCGCGCAATGCGGCTCACCTTCAAGCCGCGCGCGCGCAGCATCTCACCCAGGTAGTGCGCAGTCGCCTCGCCTTCATTGGTGAAATTGGTGGCGAGGATCACCTCGCCCACGCTGCCGTCCGTGGCGCGCGCAAGCAGTTTGTCGAGGTGCAATTCCTTCGGGCCGATGCCGTCGAGCGGCGAGATCCGCCCCATCAGCACGTAGTACATGCCGTGATAGGCATGAGTCTGCTCGAGCATGTTGAGATCGGCGGGCATCTCGACCACGCAAAGCGTCGAGGCATCGCGCTTCTGCGAGAGGCAGCGCGCGCAGATCTCGTCCTCGGTAAAGGTGTTGCAGCGCGCGCAATGGCGGATTACGCGCAGCGCATGGTCGAGCGCGGCCGCGAGCCGTTGCGCGCCACGCTGGTCGCGTTGCAGCAGGTGGTAGGCCATGCGCTGCGCGGACTTCGGCCCCACGCCGGGCAGGCAGCGCAACGCATCGATCAGTTCGTCGAGACTGGAGGGCGACATCGTCAGGGATATCGGATCGGCGATCCACGAGCCGGGGGTGGTCCGCCGCTCGAACCGCGCGCCCGGATCCGGCGCTCAGAACGGCATCTTGAATTCGGGCGGGAGCTGAAGTCCCGCGGTGAAGCCCGCCATCCGCTCCTGGGTCGTGGTCTCGACGCGGCGCACGGCATCGTTGACCGCGGCGGCGAGCAGATCCTCCAGCATTTCCTTGTCGTCCATCACCGAGGGGTCGATTGAAACGCGGCGCACGTCGTGCTTGCAGGTCATCACCACCTTGACCATGCCGGCGCCCGACTGTCCCTCCACCTCGATCTGCGCAAGCTCTTCCTGCGCCTTCTGCATGTTGGCCTGCATCTGCTGTGCCTGCTTCATCAGGCCGGCGATTCCGCCCTTCATCATGGTCCGTTCTCCGACTTACAAGGGTTTGACCGAAGATTCGTTGAGCGTGGCATCGAACATGTCGATCACGTTCTGCACGAATCCGTCCTGTTCCAGCGCGGCCACTGCCTGCTCGTGCCGCGCGCGTTGTTCCTCTCGATTCTTCTGCGCCGGCGTGGCCGTCGACACCTCGCCGATCTCTATATTCACACGCACTGGACGCCCGAAATGGCTCTGCAGTTCGTTCTGCAGCTTGTCCTTCAGGGCGGGATTGAACAGATGCTTGTGAGTCGACGTCAGGCGAAGGTTGAAACTCCCCGCGTTCGACTCGATCAATTCGCAGTGTTGCGCAAGTTCTCTCACCATGCCGTTGATTTGCATCGCGTCGATCAGGCCGCGCCAGTCCACGCCACCGGCCGGTTCGGCCGCAACCGGCGCCATCTCGCGCTGCGCCGGCATCGCTGCAGGCGCGGGGCGTTTCGCAGCTTGCGATGTCGCGCGCCGCGCACCTGCCTGCTCCACCGGCTGCGGACTTGCGGTCGTCGCAGGCGTCACGGCCGGCGGTGCCGCCCGCGAGCGGGCCGGCACCTGGCCACCACCACCCGCCGCTCCAGCGGCAGACTGTTCGGGGCGGAACGCATGCAGGCGCAACAGCGCCATCGAGAAGCCCGTGTATTCGTCGGGTGCGAGGGGCAGGTCTTCACGCGCGTGGATCGCAATCTGGTACGCAAGCTGCAGGAACTCGGGATCGAAGGCTTCGGCATGGGGCGCAAGGCGCGCCCGCTCCGCGTCGTCCGAGATCGCGGCAGGCGCCATCTGTTGCAACGCGATGCGATGCAGCAATACGGCGAACTCCTGCAACGCCGCCTCGAACGACAGGGTGCGCGCATTCATCGCGTCGGCCACCGCGAGCATCGCGCCCACGTCCTGCGCGGCCAGCGCGTCGAGCAGCGCGTACAAATGATCATCGCCGACCGTGCCGAGCATGTCGCGCACCGCTTCTTCCTCGACTTTGCCCGCACCGTGCGCGATGGCCTGATCGAGCAGCGACAGCGCGTCGCGCATCGACCCCGCTGCCGCCTTGGCGAGGTGACGCAACGCCGCGGCCTCGAATGGCACGGCTTCCTTGCCGAGGATGCCTTCGAGATGGCCGACGATGTGCGGCATCGGCATCTGCTTGAGGTTGAACTGCAGGCAGCGCGACAGCACCGTCACCGGAATCTTCTGGGGGTCGGTGGTGGCGAGGATGAACTTGATGTGCTCGGGCGGCTCTTCGAGCGTCTTCAGCATCGCGTTGAAGGCGCTGGTCGACAGCATGTGCACCTCGTCGATCACGTAAACCTTGAAACGGCCGCGCGTCGGCGCGTAGGTGGCGTTCTCGAGCAACTGGCGCATCTCGTCCACGCGCGTGTTGGTCGCGGCGTCGACCTCGATCAGGTCGACGAAGCGCCCGGCGTCGATCTCCAGGCACGAGCCACACAGGCCGCACGGCGCCGCCGTGATGCCGGTCTCGCAATTGAGCGCCTTCGCGAGGATGCGCGCGATGGTCGTCTTGCCGACGCCGCGCGTGCCGGTGAACAGGTAGGCATGATGGAGCCGCCGCTGTTCCAGCGCATGGGTCAGCGCGCGCACGACATGCTCCTGCCCGACCAGCGTGTCGAAGCTGCGCGGACGCCATTTGCGCGCGAGAACCTGATAGCTCATGCGCCGGGATTCTAACAGACCCCCCGCCCCGGCTTTCCGCGTTGTAAGCGTGCGACGGCATTTAGCGCAACAGATTTTGACGGGCCGCTAAGCGTTTGAAGAAATTGCGAAAACGAGCACTTTGACGGATACTTGCGAAATCGTCGGTGCGCAGCGACAACACGCCCACCCCCCTGAGCCAGACGGACCGTACAAACATGGACCTACGCGATTCGCCGCACCTCCGCAACGTCACCCCCAGGCAGACGCGATTGCCTCTCCGGTGCGGCCGCTGCTCATTGCCGCGCTGAGCGTGGTCGTGATCGGGGCGCTGGGCTGGTTCGCGTTCGGCAGGTCGACCGACTCGACGCCGGCGTCCTCGCCCCCAGTCCAGGCACAAGCCGCCAAACCTGCCGCAGCCGAGGCTCCGGCACGCGAGGCAGCCGGCACGATATCGGGCGAGACGAAACCGGAAGCGGCCTCGGCCCCGGCGCCCGCGACGCCCTCGGCTGGCGCGACAGGCGCACCGGCCGCGCCCCAGGCGCCGCAAACAGCCCCTGCGCCCGCCGCAGCACCGCTGGCCGCAGCCCTGCCCGTCGCCGCACCGCCGGCCTCGGACGCCGCGTCTGCCGCACCCGGGTTGAAGATGGACACGGAATTCGCGTCCGCGAAGCGCATCGTGCCGTTCGCGTTCAACAAGGTCGGGGTCGGTCCGCGCGGCCTGCTGGCGGTCAAGGAACTCGCGCCGCTCGCAAAACAGGCCGACAAGGTCTACGTGCGCGGCCGCACCGACGGCCTGGGCGGCGCCGAGGCGAACCGCAAGGTCGCGCTCGACCGCGCCTATACGGTGTTCCACGCATTCCTGCGCGAGGGCGTGCAGAAGAACAAACTGCGCCTGACCTACTGTTCGACCTGCTTTGCCGCCTCGAATGACACCGAGGAAGGGCGCCGCCTGAACCGGCGCGTAGAGGTCGAACTGCTGATGCCGCCCGACGCGATCGCCAAGCTGCCGAAGCCGGTGCACGCGCCCGAAGCGCCGCCGCCGCTGATCGCCCCGCTCGCCAGCAGCGAGATCCTGCAGAACATTCCGCGCTGACGACCTGCCAGCCTGCAGGGCCGCATGCAGGCTCGCTCGCAGGGCGAGCCACGCTGCGCAACAAGGATCGCACGGCTCTCCGGGCCGACACGCTGCAAAGTGCCTATCCATGCGTATTCGCGCGGCACACCGCAGGTTCCCTGCCCGTAACTGTAGCCATCCAGCCTGCGTAAGCGCGCGTCTGGACTCAACGCCGTAGCGCACCCTGCGACGCAGGCAATCCGGCCTCGCTCTTGCGCCCCAGCCAGGCACCGACCGCGGCCCATAGCAGCGCCACGACCGCGCCCACCAGCGCAATCAGCGCCGGCCCGGCACCGATCGCGTCGATGCCGGTCTTGACCCATCCACTGATCGCATCCGCGCCGCGATAGACCGCAGTGTCGATCACGTTCTTCGCCTTGTACTTGGTCGGCGCATCCACCCCGACGAACAGCATCTCGCGGCCAGGCCGCACCAGCGCGTACTCGCCGACGCGGCGCAGGACCATCACCACCATCAGCACGCCGAACACCGGCGCCAGCGCGAGCACGCCCATGCCGAAGGCGATCAGCACCGGCACCGCGACCAGTAGTACCGCCACGCCGTAGCGTTCCGCCAGCCGTCCGGTGACGAAAACCTGCACGGCAATGGTCAGCCCCTGCACCACCGCGTCGATGATCGAGAACACCTGCGTCTGCGCAACGCGGTCCGGAAAGTGCTGCGCCACCAGCCGCGCCTGCTCGAAATAGAGGAAGGTGCTGGTGGTGGCCAGCAGCACCACGAAGGCGGCAATGCCGAGCAGATAGGGCGAGCGCACGATCAGCGCAAGCCCGTCGAGCAGCCCGCCGCTCATCGGCCGGGCGGTCTCGTCGACCGGGGCATCGACACCCGCGCCAGAACTTGCGCGCCACTTCAGCAACAGGCCGATGGCCCCCAGCGTCGCGACGAGAAAGGCCGCCGAAAGCACGGCAAGCCCGGCGAGGCCGATCCGCCCGACCAGCGCGGCGCCGAGCAGCGGCCCGGCCAGCCCGCCGACACTTGCCCCCGCAGCCATCGGCGCAAACAGCCGCTTCGCCTGCTCCGGACGGAACACGTCGGCCAGCAGGCTCCACGCCAGCGAGACGACGAACAGGTTGAACACCGACAGCCAGACGTAGAACGCGCGCGCCTGCCACACGTTGCCCGCGTCGTGCGCGAAGCCGGCCGCGAACGCCAGCAGGTTGGCGACGAAGAACAGCCACACCCAGGGCAGCAAACGGCGCCGCGCCACGCGCGCGCTCAGCGCGCCGAACAGCGGCACGGCGAGCAGCATCGTGACGAAGGTGGCGGTGAACAGCCATTGCAGTTTGTCGACACCCGCGGTGATGCCCATCGTCTCGCGGATCGGACGCAGCATGAAGTAGCCGGCGAACAGGCAGAAGAACAGCGCAAAGCCGGCGAACAGCGCCTGCAGCTCGTCAGCCCTCGCGTCCACCACGCGCCCGATCCAGCGCGCAATGCGACCTTCAGCCAGGTCCTGCACGCTGCACGGCTCAGGCGAACAACGCGGCGATGCGCTCGCGCTGTGCGGCATCGGGCATCGCACCGAATCCCGCTGAAAGGTTGTCGGCCATGTTCTTCGCCTTCGACGTCGCCGGAATCACGACTGTCACGGCCGGGTGGCCGAGCGCGAACTTCAGCATCAGTTGCGCCCAAGATGCACATCCGACCTCGCCCGCCCACGCCGGCAGTTCGCGCCCCTTGACCGCGGCGAACAGGCGACCGTCCTCGAACGGCCGGTTGACCAGAACGGCGACGCCGCGATCGCGGCACAGCGGAAGCAGGCGCCGTTCGGCGGAACGCGCGACCACCGAAAGATTGATCTGCACGAAATCGATTTTCTCCTTGTCGACGATCTGCGCCAGCGTGTCGTGCGAATGGTCGAGGTAATGCGTGATGCCGACATAGCGCACCTGCCCCGCCGCCTTGAGCTCACGCAGGAAGGCCAGGTTCTGCTGCCAGTCGACCAGGTTGTGGACCTGCAGCAGGTCGACCTTTTCGGTGCGCAGTGCCGTCTTCGAACGCTGCCACTGGGCACGTGCATCGTCGCCCGCGCGCGCCGAGATCTTGGTTGCCAGGAATGCCCGTTCGCGCCACCTGCCGCCCTGCAGGATATCGCCTACCACCGCTTCTGCCCGGCCATAGCTCGGCGCGGTATCGATGAGCGAATTTCGCGCATCCAGCAGCAGGCGCGTTACCTCGACCAGCGGTGCAAGCTCCGCCGGCGCCTCATCGACGTCGAAGGTGCCCGAGGTTCCCATGCCGATCACCGGAATCCGCTCGCCGCTCGCGGGAATAACGCGGGTCTGCATTGCCCCGGGCGTCCCCGCACTGCCCGACGATGCCTGCAGTACCGCGGCGGCACCAAGCGCGCCGATGAAATGTCGCCTGTTCATGCCATGTCCTCCTGCCGAAACGAACCGTTCGAATCACGAACCGGATTGTCCGACACATTGTGCCGCGTGTCGTTCCGCACCCAGGCGTGCGCCATGCAATTGGCTATCACTATCTATCGAATTGCCAAATTCAATTTGTCGCCACTATCCAGGGTCCGTAGCATCCGTCGTGTCGGCAATTCGAACGGAGGCACGCATGGACGAGACATTCCGGATCGGGATCGACCCCTTGCTCGAATGGCTTGCCGCGATCGGCGAAGCCGCCTGACACACCTCACCATAACCGGAGAAAGACCATGAGCAGACCCATCCTTCTTGCCAGCAATAATGGCGCACCGGTCGGCGACAACCAGAACTCCCTGTCGGCCGGCGCGCGGGGACCATTGCTGCTGCAGGATTATCACCTGATCGAGAAGCTCGCACAGTTCAATCGCGAGCGCGTGCCCGAGCGCGTCGTGCATGCCAAGGGTTCAGGCGCATACGGCACGTTCACCGTGACGCAGGACATCACGCGCTACACCAGCGCGAAGCTGTTCGAGCGCATCGGCAAGACCACGCCGGTATTCACCCGATTCTCAACCGTCGGCGGCGAGAAGGGCTCGGCGGACACCGAACGCGACCCGCGCGGCTTCGCGGTCAAGTTCTACACGGAAGAGGGCAACTGGGACATGGTTGGCAACAACACGCCGGTGTTCTTCATCCGCGACCCAAGCAAGTTCCCCGATTTCATCCATACGCAGAAACGCGACCCGCAGACCAATCTGAAATCGCCGACCATGGTGTGGGATTTCTGGGCGCATTCACCCGAAGCGCTGCACCAGATCACGACGTTGTTCTCGGATCGCGGCACGCCCGACGGCTATCGCCACATGAACGGCTACTCCAGCCACACATTCAGCCTGATCAATGCCCGGGGGGAACTGTTCTGGGTGAAGTGGCATTTCAAGACCCTGCAGGGCATCAGGAACCTCACGCCGGCGGAGGCCGTGTGCCTTGCAGGCAGCGACCCCGATTACGCGCAGCGCGATCTCTTCGATGCGATAGGGCGCGGAGACCATCCCAAGTGGCGCGTCTGCGTTCAGGTGATGCCCGAGGAGGACGCCGCGTCCTATGCCATCAATCCGTTCGACCTGACCAAGGTCTGGCCCCACAAGGACTATCCCTTGATCGAAGTTGGCGTCATGGAGTTGAACCGCAATCCGGCCAACTACTTCGCCGAGGTCGAACAGGCCGCGTTTGCGCCGACCAACATCGTGCCGGGCATGGGATTCTCGCCGGACAAGATGTTGCAGGGCCGGATCTTTGCCTATCCGGACGCACATCGCTATCGCATCGGCACCAACTACGAAGCCCTGCCGGTCAATGCCCCGAAGTGCCCGTTCGCGAACTACCACCGCGACGGTGCGATGCGTTTCGACGGCAACGGCGGCAGCGCGCCGAACTACGAACCGAACAGCTTCGGCGGCCCGTTTGCGGACACGCGCTACGTCGAACGGCCGCACACGCTGACCGGCACGATGGGTCGATACGACCACCGCACCGACAACGACTACTACTCGCAGGCCGGCGCGTTGTACCGTTTGATGAGTCCGGCGCAACAGGCCGAACTTGTCGGCAACATTGCCGGTTCGCTGCAACAGGCGCCGCGCGACATCCAGGAGCGCATGCTGTGCCACTTCTTCCGCGCCGACCCGGCTTATGGCATCGGCATCGCACGCGGCGTGGGAATCGAACTCGATTCCGCGGCCATCGGCAAAACCGAATGAGCGCGTGACCCTCAGGGCGGTGGCCCGAACGGCGCACCGCCCCGCGCGTCGGCGGCGACGCTTGACCGGCGTCAATGCCCTTCGCGGGCAGTTCGAGTGAAATGCGCTGCATCCCGCGATCGCCTGCGGCACCACCCAGCAACACGACCCGGATGTCGAACCCCGCCGATGGCAAAGAAGTTTCCCCTACATCCGAAACACCCCGAGCACATCTGCTGGGGATGCGACAAGTATTGCCCGGCGGAGTCGCTCCAGTGCGGCAACGGCTCGGGCCGCACCCAGCATCCGGCCGAGCTGCTCGGCGGCGACTGGTATCGCTACGGCGACTGGGGAATCGAAGACGACACCTCGCCACCGCCGGCGCCCGCCGATCAGCCGTAAGCCCTGCCGCCTGCCACGCTCCCCCGGCGCAAGGTCCGCGTCTCCCGCAGGACATGCAATAGCGAGGAATCCCGGCGACATGGCCGGCGGCATCGCAGAGGCTCGTCGCCCGGCACGCCGGAGGTCAGCCACGCATTGCCTCGATGGGTCTAGGCCGTTCGCCGGATTGTGCATTGGCGCGGGTGCCGGAATACTTCATGGCATTCCGGAGAAGCACGCAAGGAGTGCAACCATGGGCGATCCGCGCAAGGCCAATTTTTCCCTCCCGGCCGACTACATCGACAAACCAGCCTCCCAGGTCCGCAGCTGGCTGCAGTCGAACTCACCGACCATCCGCATGCTCGACCCGCCGGCGATCACGGCACGCGTCCGTAGCGTCCTTGGCATGCAGATCCGCGCCCTCAACGACGCGGATCTCGCCGTCCTCGTCGACGAATGGGCCAGGAACAACGGCATCGCGCCGTCAAACCCTGCGCCGCGGGGTGCACCCGGCGAGCCCGAGATCCTGGCCCAGTTGAAGAAGACGTTCGGCGCAATTCCGACTTCGATCAAGCTCAACCGTAACAACGTGGGCGGCGAGATTTCGGTTTCGGGCGCCACCGCGACGATCAGGACCGGCCCGATGGTCAGCGCCGTGTCGCGCGGCTGGGGCGGCAACTTTGAACTCAAGACCCAGGTGCCCGGCGCCGCATTCGTCCTTGCCCTGGGCCAAAAGGACTGGCGCATGAGCCTGACTTTCGGCAGCGACCTGCCTGACCTGTCCAGTCTTGATGGCGTGTTCCGCAAGGGCGAAGCGGCGATGCGCGGCGCCCTGGCCAACATCGACAAGCTCGACATG